>Ga0209343_10000319_pt1 | contig 66875 bp, 72 predicted proteins | sample RifCSPlowO2_02_FD_184026 | JGI IMG/M metagenome (GOLD analysis project Ga0209343, IMG submission 184026) | Groundwater microbial communities from Rifle, Colorado - Rifle CSP2_plank lowO2_0.2 (SPAdes) (version 2) | ecosystem: Environmental > Aquatic > Deep subsurface > Groundwater | place...
TGATTATATATCAGTATACACAAACTTTAGTAATATAACAATTAAATCTTCTAATTCAGTAGCTATTGCTGCAGCCGATAGATTAATTGCTTGGATGGATAATACTACTGATGTAATTCATGCAATGCCAGTAACTAAAGCTTCTAACGTAAGAACATTGACATCGGTAAATGCGTTTATAGCACATGATCATAACTCTACAAACAATGCATTTATTGATATGAAAAATGCTACTCAGCAATCAGGAGAATTTCCTTCAAATATAACTTTACTTAACGCATCAGATAGGGATGTAATTCAAATATTAACAACTACCACGACACCAGTATTAGACGCTGTCATAACTTTAAATAAACCCGGACTTCAAAATCCAAACTACACGATTACAACAAACAATGCTACGAATTTCTTTGCATTTGCAACAAATGGAACTAATCCCAATGTTACTGCAGTAATAACTGATGGTGATGGTTATGGGATTCAAGGAGTAAATGTAAGTTTTGCAGCCTCTGCTGGCTCCATGTCAATATCAAGTGGACTCACAGGTCCTGATGGTACTATATCTAGCACTCAAAGTGGAGGATCATTGCGTGACAGAATAAGTGTATTTTCCCAGAATCTAGGAAATATAAGCATAACAACAGACATTAGCCGAGCTGTTTCTGCTGCAGATATCCTAAAAGCATGGTATGATGCACCAAATCATACAGCTTATGCTGTAACCTTAAATAGAACTTCTTTTGTATTAACTTTAACATCAACAACAACATTCACACTTGATGATAATGCTCTTTATCCACTAAAAACAACAACTCATGTTGGAGAAGTAACATTTCAGCAGAATATTTCAGTACCTGCATCTATTATAATAACACCAAGGACCTATAGATCAAACGATAGAATTAGAATAGAGGCGGCAACAACAACATTCACACCTGATGCAAATATATACCTAAGGACGCCAGAACCACAAAAATATCTTTTTGCCTTTGCTACCAACAGTTCCAATCCAATTGTTACAGCAGTTGTAACAGATGAAAATGGAACAGCAGTTAACGGAACTAATGTTACATTTACAAGTTCAGCAGGAAGTATGTCTCTTGCCTCAGGTCTTACAGGATTAAATGGTACTATAACAAGTACACAATCAGGTGGAAATATAAGGGATAGGATTACAGTATCGGCTCCTACTTTAAATCAATCAGTATTCATTATTACTAATAATTCCATTGCCATTGATGCAGCAGCAAGAACAATTGTTTGGTATGATCCTTATGAATCTATTATATATGGAGCTACAGTATCAAAAGCACAAAACATTTCTAATGTTCTGACTACAACTGCAGTTGTAACATTAACAGCTTATGATAGAACACCTTTAAATTGTGGTATAGCAGCAGTTGGATGTTTAAGTGCAAATACAGCATTACCTCAATCTCAAGTGAACTATTTTAGTTCAGATGTTTCAAGAACTACAGCAGATTCAGATGATATATATTTAGTGGGAGTTGCAACAACAACAGGTAATGATGGAGAAATAATTTTCACAAATAATAATATTAGTAGATTTTTTGTTTATGCATCAAATAATACTAACCCAAATGTAACAGCAGTTGTCACAGATTCAGATGGAAATGGTATTTCTGGGATTAATGTTACATTTACAAGTTCAGCAGGAAGTATGTCTCTTGCCTCAGGTCTTACAGGTCAAGATGGTATAATCACTAGCACTCAGAGTGGTGGTGCTCTAGGTAATATTATAACAGTTACAGCTGGTTCCTTAGGAACTAGAGTAGTTGAAACTGGTATTTCACAAGCTATTGCTGCTACACATTCTTCATATGGCTGGTTTGATAGGTCCAGAAGATTCTTAAGATTTGTAAGTGTAAATAGATCAACAAACGTATTGACTACTACAGGAGTTTACACATTAACTCTAAGGGATAGAACCCCGGAAAATGGTATAGCAATAACAACTATGGGTACTATTGCACAAACAAGCAATTCAGAGGCAATCTATCCTATTGCTCCTAATACTGAAGCCCCAGGTGATATGATTTCTGTTGCAACTACAACCACTACTGCTACTGTTGACACTCATATTACTATTGGTGATTATGCTAATTATTACTTGAATGTTTTTGGAACACAAGGGATTAATCCTACTGTAACAGCAATTGTAACAGATAGTAGGGGAAATGGATTATCTGGAGTAAATGTAAGTTTTGCAACTTCGGGAGGAACATTAGATATATCCAGCGGATTAACAGCAGCAAATGGAACAATTTCTGTTAAACAGTCAGCAGGAGCCATTAATAATAGGATAAATGCATGGGTTGAAAATATAAGTAATATTACAATTACAACCACTGCCGTAGAAACTATTACAGCAAATGATTTACCAATTATATGGTTTGATAATGATTCTATAATGGTTTCATTTATCAATGTGGATATTTTGTCAGGAATACTTACAGCTGTTGGTACAGCATCGTTTGTTGGTTTTGATACATCTCCCAATGATGGTACATCATTTGGTATTGGTACTGTAAGACAATCAGTTCAGAATTTTACAGGGAATGTATCTCTAGCGGTTGCAAGAACTTCTTCTTCCGGTGGTTTATTAATGTTTGACTATACTTCAATAACTGGTTTCTTACAAGGATTTATAGAAATAAAAGATATAGTTAATCCTGTCTTAAGCGTATCATCCCCATCTAATAATAGCTATATAAATACTACATTTGTAACCCTTAATTATACAGTATCAGATGATTTAGCTTTAGGTTCTTGTTTCTATAATCTTAATGGTGCATCAACAAATACAACAATTTCAAATTGTATAAATTCAAATTTTACTGGTATTACGGGATTAAATAATATAACTTTTTATGTTAATGATACTACTGGAAACACCCAAAAATCACTAATATTTTTCACGATAGATACTCAGCCACCCTTAATAACATTAAACCTTATAGCAAATCAAACAAATATAAGTCAATCAAATATTACTTTCAATTTCACAACTACAGATACAATAGACACTTCTATGAGTTGTTCTATAATATTAGATTCTGTAGTTAATACAACCAATTCAACAGTCTTTAATGGAACATTAACTGATTTCATTGTAAATCAAATACCCGATGGATCCCATCAATGGAATATAAGTTGTACAGATGATGCTAGTAACCAGAATAGATCGATATTACGAGTTTTCACTATTGATACAACAGGTCCCGTGGTAAATACTGTAACCTTGAGTCCAGCTGATGCTGATGGAATAGATCCAAATGTAACCATAAGTGTTCAAGCTAACGTATCTGACGCTACGCTAACAGTAGACAATGTAACTTTTATGTGGAAATATTCAAATAATTCAATTTACAACAATATAAGTTTAGTTTACAATGCAACTACTAAATTATTTGGTGGCACTGGATTCTCATTTACACCACCAATAAATGGAACAATAAATTATACAGTTGCGGCAAATGATTCATTAGGTAATTCAAGATTAGCCACTATTACTAATCTGGAGATTCAACTTGATTTATCTTGGAATGTTACTCCTTTAGCTCTCGGAGAAACCTTTGGTTCTTTCAGTTCTGTAGTTAATATTGGGAATATCACTATTAACAACACAGCAGATTACACATCCAATTTCACATTGACTTCCAATGATGCTTCAGTAACATTTAACGATTCTACTACAATCCAATTATCATCTTATGCAGTAAAATCAATATCTATTAATGCGACTTCTGCCTCAACTTCATCATCATCCCTAATCAACATAACTGTTAATGCTACGAGCTTGAATGGTACTTTGTCCCCCCAATTAAATAATGTAACAGCAACTTTAACTGCAATTTCTCCAGGTCCTTATATAGATGTAGCAATTGAATCAGGTTCTACGGCAGTAACTCAATCATCAGTGGAAACATACAAAGCGTATGTGAGAAATGTTGGAAATGATACTGTATTCAATGTATCAATAAATTGGTCTCTACCCTCAGGATTTTCATTAAGTACTGGAAATTTAACATTAAATAAATCTAATCTTACTGTAAATGAAAGATTTTACAATAATATTACAATTATTATTGGTACTAGCGCAACATATGATGCTAATAGTACAACTCAAATGAAAAGTTTTGGAGTGTCCAGTGCAAATAATGATTCTGCTTCCCTTAATGTCTCTGTAGCGTGTAATGGTGGAGATGGAGTCTGTGGTACTGGTTGTTATAGGTCAGTTGATGCTGATTGCTCCAATGAACAGGCTACAACTACTTCTTCAAGTTCATCAAGTGGTGGCGGTGGAGGGGGAGGTGGAGGAGGAGGTGGTGGTGGAATTGTCAGTGCCCAATCAATCTTCAAATCCGAGAGTCAGAAGACTATTACATTGTTAAGAGGTAAAAGCAATCAGTTCACTTTAGATGTATCAAATGTTCAAAAAGGATCTGTAATAAATGAAGCCTCAATTAATATTAACGGTTTCTTAACTAAATATATTAAAGTAACTCCTAATAAATTGAATAATATAGCATTTGGTCAAAGTAAATCATTTACAGTATTAATAGATGCACCAAGATATCTTGAGGAAAGCACCTATATACTTGAAGCTTTAATTACAGCTGCTGTTACCATAAATGGTCAGAAAGGAATATTAACTGATAAAAGAATTATCAATTTAATAGTCACAGAAGAATCTAGCGAAGAAACTAAAAAACTAATAGATGAGGCAAAGGCAGCTATCCTAGATATGGACAACGCATCGATTCCTGTTAGTAAAAGTATAGTAATTCTTGAAAAGGCACAAAGGGCTTACGATGATCAAAAGTATAAACTAGCTAATCAATTAGCCAAGCAAATATTGGATAAGAAACAGCAAGCGTTCAAAGCTAAGGAATTATTCTCAGATATTGAATTTAAAATTTCAGATGCTGATAAACGAGGAATTCCATTAGAAGGAACAAAACAACTGGTGAAAGTAGCTACAGAATCATTTCAAAGAGAAGATTTTGAAGTCTCATTACAATCACTCAACGAAGCGCAATTAACATATATACTTGAAACTAAAAGTAAGATAAATATTCTAAAATTTGTAATGAACTATTGGTGGGCAATAATTCTTGGATTAATAGTTTTGGTAGTAGGTGCATATATTGGTTACACAAGATTAGTTATAAGTATGATTCAATATAGATTAGCAAACCTAGAAAAAGAAGAAGAAACATTGCATCAATTACTTAAACAAAATCAAGATAAGTATTATGTTCTTAAAGAATTAAGTGATTATGAATATCAGAGAAATAGAGAACAATTTGAAAAAAGGTTATCAGTAATTCAACAATCAAAAGCTACACTTAGAACTAAGAGGGTCGGATTTATAACTAGCAATCAACAAGAATTAAGGAAAATTCTAAAAGAACGAGAAATTCTCACGCAAGAATTAAAGCAAGTTCAATCAAAATATTACATTGATAAAACCATTACAAAATCAGAATTTGAATTATCCATGAAGAGTGGTCGTGAAAGATTAGTAGAAATAGATGAAGAAAAAGCTATCCTTGAAGCTAATATTGAAAAAGATAAGCAGAATAAAATTAATAGAACATACGGAAAATTAAATAATATGTATAATATAATCAAGCCAAAACTTCAAAAATATACAAATCTTCTTAATAAAATTGCACAAAGAATTAGGAATTTAATCCTTTTCAGGCGGCCTCCAAAGAGATTAAATGTGTCCTTTAAAAATTTGAAAACCGAGATATCAAAATCTGATATTAAATCAGATTCTACTAATCCTGCACCCATATCTCCATCAACACCACCCACCACTCAAAAACCCCAAGATTCAACAATTATAAAACAGCAGCCTAAAAGATTAACATTCTCAGAATTAAAAACATATTTCCCTGAAACAGCGAAGGATGTTCAGTCGAAAAAACAGAATTTTTTTAAAGAATTACAGTCAAAATCAATTCCTAAGGAACCACAAACTAAAACAGATATATCTTTACCACAAAAAAATTCCATCTTAAGTGATTTGAAGATTGATAAAGTCGACATGGCTAAGAAAAAAAATCTAAAAGAGGTAAATGAAGATGAAAACAAAAACAAAAAATAATTTTAGCAGATTATATTTTCTTATAATACTACTAATTTTATTAAGTCTAATCGGTGTAATTTTTCTATCTAGAGGTGAAATAAGAGGTTTAGCAGTACTTCCCAGTATATTAATAATTAGGTTTATTTTTAAGAATGACTAAAAGAATATTTATTTTAGTGATATTTGTATTTTTAGTTAATTATGCCTACATGGTTCCGGCTTCATCAGTAATTCATCCAAGATTTTTACTTTTGAATAAATCAGAGCAAATTGAACTAATTAACATTATGATTGATTCAAGAAATCAATTTGAAGTAGCCAAGTCACAAGGAATTTCTGATGATGAATTAAGTAATGTTGTAGAAAATATAACTTTTATTGTTTTATCAGGGGATTATAATGACATTCAATCTCACCTAAGAAATGAATTATCTAAAGAGACTCTTGAACAATTTGAACTTCTTCTTAAAATTAAAAATATTCATAATAAAAGAAAACTTTTGAGACTAGATTATATCAGAGTAAATGAGTTATACCAATCTATTAGTATTAGGATAGAAGAAATAAATAAAATCTCAAATCTATTTAACTTTGTAAAAGAAGAAATCCAAAAAAATGCTAACGATACTGAAATTGTCCAAAATCAAGATATACCCTATTTTCTGCAAGCAGAAATTGCATTCAATAATTTTGATTATGCCTCATCAAAAGAGATCTTGATAAAAATAAAAGCTAAAATGGATATAAGAGGATTGCAACCTCTCAGACATGGATATGATACAATCCAGGAACTAAAAATGAATAACTTTAGTACACACCTTCTTGAAGATATTTATGAGTCTGCAGAGGATGAATTTTCAGTTGCTTATTTTTCAGATATTCTAAATGATTCTAATTTATCAAGTGATCCAAAATTTAAAGATTTTGTATTATCCGTGAGCAAAGATATAGAAAAACGCCCTGGAGATGAATTTACTGGAGTTGACTATAAATCGGTAAGAGAAATTATACAAGAAATTGACTATACTGTTGTACAGATTTATAGGATTAATAATTCAATTGATAAAGTTGCTGGAAAAATGGAATTTTATGCTGCAAGGGGGGTTAATGTTTCTGAATCAAAGCAATTGTATGATGAAGGAGTTCTTAGTTTTGCTGAAGAGCGTTATGATGAAGCAGAATCATTATTAACTAAGGCAGATTCTAACCTAGAATTGAATTTAGCTAAATTGGCCATTACAGGAGTGCTTGCAAAAGAAAGTATCGGTTTCCTGAAAAAAAATCAAAATTCTATAATTATAACTGTAATCCTAGTTATTATATTAGGTCCAATATCATACAGGAAAATAAGATATAATGTTATATCTAATAAAATTGGACAAAACAAGCTTGAGCATAATATTCTAATAGAATTGACAAAGAAAGCCCAGAGTGAAAGGTTTCAAACAGGTACTATTGATGACCCAACATATCACATTAAACTTGATAAATATATGGAAAGGATATCAAAACTTAAAAGTATCCTACCTGTTCTTGAAAATATGTTAAAAAAATATGAAAGCCCAACTCCCTTAGAAAAAATATATTTTGTCATTAAGAAAAAAATAGGTTTAAAAAAGTCCAAGGTTAGCGAAACAAAATGAAAATACAAAAGAGAATGATCAGAAATTTAGAGTACATAAATTATAAATTTAGACATCTGGTTGCATTAATTGTCATTATAATTGTTTGGTTAGGGATTAATTTACTCATCCAAAAATTAGATATTATCCCAAGATTCTTATTATCCTTTTTTTTAATGGTATTTTTTGTATCATTCTCTGCATTTTTAATCAGAAGATTAGGTATTGCTTTATTATTGATAATAATGTCATTTATAGCAATTAAAAGCCTACCTGATTTGGTAGGTCTTGGTTATATAGGATTACTCTCTATAATAATAGTTGGTTTAATTTTTGAGTTTTCATATTTAATTCTTTATATGAAAAACCATTTGGTATCATTGGATATAATCTTAGCAATAACACTTAGCTTTGCTTCAATACCTCTATGGACTGGATTACTGCTCTCACCAACCTTAGTGAGCATCAAAATGTATGAATTACTTAATCTAATTTTATTAGATTTTTTTGTTGCACTAGCAGCAGTACTTTTGGCATTCCTACTTTGGTTTCATATAAGAGTTTCCAGATTAATTGTCTTATTCGAAAATGCTCCGTAAATATTAAATACTAGATTTATCCCAGAATTATAATGGCACAAGCAAATTTATTGATGGATTCATTGAAGGGTTCTTCAATTATGCTTTATAGAGCAGTTCAAAATGAATATAGGGAAGATGTCTGGAAGTTAATAAAGAATATTCAACAAAAGGGTTTTATAATTATATATATTTCAAACATTAAATGTTATGAGGATCTAAAGGTGGAATACAAAAAATATTCTATTGACGAAAATTTGATTTATTTTGTAGATATTTTAAGCAAAAAATTTATGCGTAATATACCTTCAAATAAATGCTTTTATGTGGATTCACCAGCCGATTTGAATAGTATTGTAAGTAATTTCAGTGCTGTTAAGAAAATATGTGATAAAACTCAACCCTCTAAGTCTCTAGTAATCTTTGATAATATAAATAACCTATTTTTAGATAATGAAAAAAGTACCATATTAAAATTTGTATATAATTTCATTGCAAGAATTAGAAAAGTAAACTTGCCGGCAATTTTTATTTCTCTCAAAGAACATGCCGATCCAGATATGATAATATTGCTCGAGTCAATAACTGACACAGAAATATCAGGACAAAGTTAATATTATAAAATAGGGGCAAGCGAAATCTTATTTTTTGTTATTGTATAAGTGAAATTCTTAATTTTCACTCTTTTATAGCACTTATTTATTATAAATTTACCTTTATTTTGACCTGTTGGAATCATCTCACAGACAATGTCTACTAAGTCCTCTACATCCTTTAGATCTTGATCTGTTACAACACCCTTTTCCATTGTAAATAAAAGAGAACCTTTTTTATAATTCTCTAAAAGTTGTTTCATATGATTAACAGTGTAAAAAGCAGTAGAAATTGATTTACCTTGGAATATTTGACTTAGCACAGTGATTACACCTCTCACATTCTTTTTTGTCTTAAAAAGTAAATCAATCTTATCAATTGTTGATGGATTGTCAATATCACACACTATCAATTTGTAGCCACTTTGTCCCTCAAATATATTGTTAGTATTGGCAAAGACAACTTTACTTGCATCTATTCCAAAGTCTTTTACATCATTAAAAACCTGTTCAACACTTTCTTTATAAAACATATAGAAACAATTTTGTCCTTTTTTCACTCCTTGTTCTAGAAAACTATACCCAATAACTATTTTACCAGTTCCAGGTGGTCCTTTTATAACTATAATCTTCCCTTCATCTATTTCACCTATACTTTCATCCAACTCTTTAATCCCAATTAGTGCCATTTATATCTCATAAATAGTCTTATCAAATAATGATGTTATCTTATGTAAAAATTTTTCATCGCCTTTTTTACTCATCATCATTACAAGATCTACATTATTAGCTGAACATTGCTGAGATATTTTTATAACAAAATTTATCACGGAATCTTGATTATTGTACATACTTAAGATATCCATAGAATCTAAAATTAAATATTTTTTGTCACTTGAAAATTTAAAAAAATAATCTAAAGCAATTAAAATTCCGGTAACATCTTCCAAGGAAGGGATAAATACAACATTTTTGTATTTATTTGACTCATCAACAACACTTTCCATAAATATAAGATCATTAGTATTTATCTTCCTCTCTGATAATTCTTCTTGAAGTAATCTAGTTGGCTTAGTTAAAGAAATCAATATCCCATTATTTCTTACAGCAGTAAAATATTGGATGCTTTCCATTACAGAATTATGAAGTTTAGCAGCCTTGACTATGGCCAGTATGCTTAATCTTCCCTTTTTCATTCCTTCAAGCTCTTTAAGCATAAATAGTGAAAATACACTCTTTATTAAAAACTTTCCCTATTCTAGTTTATATGAGTAGAAATTTCACTTATAAATTATCAGCCACTAATGAATATAAAAAGATAGTTTTTTATAAAAGTTTATACCAACGCTTTTAATTATGCCAAAAATTGAAAAAATTAAACCTTCTCAAACCAGTACAAAAGATTTTTTGTCTATAGTAAAACAAATGAGAGCCACCTTAACTTCTAGTATAAGTACTGAAGAAAAAGAACCTGATAAAATAGTACACTCAGAGATCCACAAAGAAAGATCAAAAGTGATAAATACAGCTATATTTGCTAGCAAGGCTCTTGGATCAATTTCAAGGAAATTTATAAAAACAGGCATAGATGGTTTAGATAGCCTTCTGGTTGAAGGAATCCCAAAAGGAGCAGCAGTCATAATTTGTGGAGGCACTGGCAGTGGCAAAACTATCCTAAATCTTCAACTTATGGCTAATTCATGTGAAAATAATATGAAATGTTTATATTTAACCTTAGAAGAAAGTGAATCTAGACTAATTGAACATATGTTTGACTTTGGTTGGGACGCAAGAAATTATATCAAGGATGGTAGATTAATGTTTTTAAGACTAAATCCATTTGATATAATGCGAAATGTTGATGCATTATTAGCTAAGGAAAAAGGAGAACTATTGATTGATGTCAAGCCAGTAATTATTCCAGGAGATTTCAAACCAGAAGTGATTTTTGTAGATTCCCTAACTGCTATATCTGCGGCATTTATTGGAAGAAAAGACACATATAGAATTTACATTGAAAAATTATTTAGGTATTTTGAAGAACTTCAAGCAACTACATTTTTAATTACAGAAACAGACCAGATCCCTACCAGATTTAGTCCTACAGGAACAGAAGAATTTTTGGCAGATGGAGTAATTATTTTATATAGTATTCAAAGGCAAAATATGAGGGAAAGGGCTATAGAAGTTCTTAAGATGAGGGGTATAGCACATCAAAGGAAAGTTGTTGCAATGCGTATTGTAAGAGGTTCAGGAATCGAAATTTATCCAGATCAAGAGGTGTTTGTAAATTTAACTTAAAAACTATTATTTATTTTATGATTTTCTCTTCAAAACCTTTATAAAATCTTATTTTAAATTAATTCTATGGGCCTGTGGCTAAGTGGTTAAGGCAGTCGATTTTCTAATTTATTAGAAAAGCTGAACCTGCAGAACTGCTTAGAAAGCGACGATCGTCGGTTCGAATCCGGCCAGGCCCTTATTTTACAAATTCTACACCTATCTTGCCTTCAAACTTTTGATCCCCTGTAAGAAATTTCATTTCATTTTCTTGAGAAAAAATATATCCTATACAATCAACATAGCTTAATTTTTCCTTCTTATTGGCTAATTTATATTTCATTGCATTTTTTATTGTCTGCTGTGGAATTTGAACTACAAAATCTGACCAGAATTGAAAATACTTTTCTGCTTTTTGTTCATCATAGTCTCTCAAAAATGCATAGTATAGTTCCATTAAGTTTTGTTCGCTTGTCACAAGGATACAATTTAAATATTTTGCATAACCTGAGTTGCCAAGAGCAATTTCAACTAAAGCATATGTGTCACAAAAGAAAATCTCAGGACTCGTCATATCCCTCGTCTATTTCATCCATCATTTGTTGAGTCGGTATTTTTCTCTTTAAACTTCCGAATATCCCTTTAAGTTTTTTTCTCTTACTTCCTATAACTAATACAGTTATTTTCTTTTCTGGATGTATCTTTTCATTCTCTACAACCTCTGCCGGTATAGTTATGCCAAGGGAGTTGCCCCATTTTTTTGGTATTGCTTCGAATTGTTCCATAGTATCACCAAATATAATATAATCTAATTATATATAAACCTTACTAATATTTAAACATTTTTATATTGAAATAGAAGCAGCTTGTAAATATTCTCTTACCTTTCTAATATTTAATAAGTCGTCGCCATATCTATCAGTTATTTTGTCTCTTAAACCACCTTCTGCGTCAATGGAAAAAGCTCTTTCCCCAGTTCTAGTTACTAATTCAACTAACCTAGACCTAGTATTTTCTCCATTAAAACCACCTGCAAATCCAACAGTTAATTCAGGACATTCAGCATTTATTTCATGGTAAATATCAAGTGATCTATCAATATCAAATGGATCCCCCCGTCCTCCTGAAGGATCAATTAAAACATAGCTTAGTGTATTACCATAAATTCTAATTCCCAAAGACAAAGCCCTAGGAGAAGTATTTTCTAACATATTATGAGATGCTTGAAAGATGATTTTTATTTCAGGATATTTTTCTTTTATAGTTTCAACTTGATCTAAATCAGGCCACGGAATATTTAGTTGAATTGCCCTGCACAATCTTTGCTCATAAATAACTTCAAATAATTTGGAAACTTGATCTGCCAAGGTCTTGACTTCTCTTGTGTTATAATGAATTGTCGTAAAAACGTTACCAGGAACAACACTCAATAAAGGAGCAAGTAAAGCTATTGATGGATATCTTCTATTTTGATTAGGTATTCCATTTAAAGTTTTATAACTTACTAGGAAACCTATCATAGGCATACTATTACTTGCTAAACTGAAGCCTAACGACTGAAATGTAGTGCATACATCAGATACTTCCCTAATACTAATAGACCCAGTTACTCCGACATATGGTTTTGCCTTCATTTTATTCTTAATAAACCTTAAATACTTAAATAATTATTTATTATTATGGTTAAAAAGAGGCTTTATAGATCTATAAAAGACAGAAAAATTGCAGGTGTTTGTGGGGGTATGGCAGAATATTTTGATGTTGACCCCACTGTTGTAAGATTATTGTGGGCATTAACGCTGATCTTTGGTATTCTACCATCAATAATTGCTTACATTATTTGTTGGATAGTAATCCCAGAAAAACCACTTAAATAAAATCTATTTTTTAGCTGGTTTTTTTATTAAAGCGCCATAGATAGTTGTAGTTAATAAAGTAATAAGAAAACCGATCCATAAATAAATATTACTGTAGAATGAATATGTTTTCACAAATAATGGTATAGTAATGATTGCGTCTAGGATAGAACTAATAATTAAAAATATTACTCCAACTTTAAGTCCTTCTGCTGCAGTGACTTTTTGTTTCTTAAAATAAAACATACTCACCATAGCTGTTAATATGATCAACATAATATAATGGATCACATAAAAACTCAAGCCTTCCTTCAAATTGAATCCAAACATTAAGATACTAACTTCGAAGAAAATCAGGATCCAAAGTAAGGCTCCAAAAAGAATAACCCTCTTTAAATTCATATATAATTATCAATTTATCTTCTTAATAAATCTTTCTAAGATTCAAAAAACTCACCATAAGCACCAAATTTATGTTATAACTTTAAGTTAAGAAAAACTAATTTAAATAGACAATATCCCTAGAAAAATTTCTTCGTTTTTTCTATTTTATTTATCTTATTAGTAACAAATTTAGCATTTAGGTAATAAAATATATTTTTCAAGACCACAATATTTAAATACTATTAAAAGAAGGTGACATAAAGTAGCTACTATAGTATAGTAATATTTAAATAAAGCTTTAAACTTAGGATAATCCAAATAGGAGGAAAGAAAATGATAAAAAAATATAATTTCTTAACTGTATTTTTGCTAGCAGTATTAATTATAACAACAACTGTAAGTGTAGCACAAACTGCATCTGTAAGTGTTGCACAAGATATTTCTATTAAAAAATTATCAAAAACAAATGGAAATGGGGTAGTTGAAGGAAATATAAGAATAAACGACTATGATAATACATTAAGACAAATTAATTTAATATTTACATATATAGGTAAAAAATCAACAACAAGTAGATTTGCTCCTCAAGTGCCAGAAGACAGATTTGTTTGTTCCATTACACCCGATGGATCTTATAATTGCATAAGATATAACACAAATAAAGTGGGAGTAGATATAACAAATCAATTCAAAATAAGTATGGATACAATAACACTTACTTCAAGAGATTGTGCACCGCAAATAAGTACTGATTCAGCTGATTGTGATCAAACTACTAGTTATAATTTAAAATTAAATTGGAAAACTCCAACTGATTTATATATTGGTTTCTACAAAGTAAGGGTAGAAGCAGTTGATAATTCTGGAAAAATAGCAAGTGACGAATCAAAATTTAGAAGCGTTAAAAGAAAACCAATCCTCACAACAAGTAATACTGAATCTATACCATCAACATCTTCACAAAAACCAATCGATACAGAGACATCAGGTAATGAGAATAGTGATAAAATAAAAAATGGAAATACTATACCTATAGAGCCAATAACACTGCAAGAACTAGTTCTGTGCCAAAGAATATTTGCTCAAATAGTAAGGGGAATGCACAACACGATCTATATAGATACATCTGATTCAGATTTAAGCATGGCAGATTTGAACAATGACGGCATTATTAGCCTACAAGATTTAGTAGTTTTTCAACAGCATTACATGAACCCAGGATGGTGTAGAGCATTTTTTGAACCTAAGCCATTAACAAATTAAATATTTTTTTATTTTTTTATTCACAAATTATGTTTGTACTTAGTAAGGAGACTTGACTTTAAGATAAGGAACTTTCTTGAAATCTTTTATATTTTTAGTTAGCAACTCTGCATTATTTACTCTTGCAGTGGCTGCAATTATAGCATCTGGCATTTCTAAATCAAAATTTCTTTTAATATCTCCTGCTAAAACAGCTATTTGATTAGAAATTATTATTTTATTCCATCTGTGCAAGAATTGAAGTGTTAATTCTTTCCTTTTAATATTTTCACAATCCTTACCTGAAATTAGTTCAGCTTCGGTAATAATAGAAAAAATAACATTTTCTTCTTTAGATAGTGAGTTAAAAAATTTAATAGCTGGCAAATGGCCTCTTAAATGGTCTACAAATATATTGGTGTCAATAAGTATCATACAAACTCTCTCTTTAATCTCTTAGACCAACCTTTCCTAATCTTGCGTTCATATTTTATCCCAATTTCCTTAGAATCAGTCCACAAACCTGCTGTAGCTTTTATTATATCCTTATTCATTTTCACAATTTCTACTCTATTGCCTTCTATGGCAAATATCACACTATCATTTTCTTTTAAATCCTTTATTTCTCTCACGTCTTTAGGCAAGGTGACTTGCCAATTTCTTGTAATTTTAGATATTCCCATTTTACTAATTTTTAATAGTAATTTTTACTATATAAACCTTACTATTTATTTAAACTTTTTAAATATTCTTTAACATATTTGAAGTTATTCTGTTTTGACAATTTTTTCATTTCTTTATTAATCTTGGTCCCATATTGTCCAGCAACTTTTGGTCTATGGGCTATTTCTCTAGACACATTTATACTTTCTGCAAAATATCTCAGTATAATTTTCTTTATATCTTTACTAATTTTTAAACTAGGATCTATTTTCATAGCATTCATAATTAAATCTTTATCTATAAAAGGAGTTCTTATATCTACATCTAAGGATTTTGCAATTAAGTAATCTCTTTCTAAATCAACTTTCCACATTTCTTTTAAACCCCTCCAAGATTCTTTATTAATCTCTTCATTATTCTCTTTTAAATGTCTTTGATAACCACAAAATATTTCTTCAGCCCCCAATCCATTTAATATAACCTTTTCATTACTTTCTTTTGCAAATTTCAAACCTAAATAAGTTACACATGCTATCGAAATATAAACTGGATTAGTATTGTTAAGTAAAATCACGACTATCCTTAAAGCTTCTTCCAAATCTTTTTTATTTAGAATCTTTATTTTCAATTTAAGATTGAGAAGCTTAGCCGCTTTTTCAGAATAAACAACATCCTTAGAATTTTTGAAGCCAATTGTATAGCATGTAAATTGCCTTCCCAAATCCTTACAAATTTTTGCAATTAAAACACTATCTAATCCGCCAGAAAACATTACTCCAAATCTGTCTAAACTATCAATTCTTTTCCTAACAGAATTAACCAAACAATCATTTATAATACTTAAAGCTTCATCTTTATTTGAAATACAGATATTATTACCTTTTCTCAATGAATCTATATAAGATCTCCATTTATTTTCATTAATTAAATTACCATTCTCAATATAATTTTCCATATTTCAATTCATTATAACTATTTTATAGAAACTTCCAATATTAAAGTATATTGCTCAGATTAATTGGTGAAATACCTGCCAAGAATATAACCATAAAAACAATTCTATTTAATAAATGAAGGTCGTACTCCAAGACCAGCATTAACTGCGCCTAGATCATAATTACAATGTACCCCCCTACAAAAAGTCGAAGATTCAAAACAGGCAACACTATTATGAACAGGCGGGAAATAATAGAAATTACCTTCATTTTTAAAAAGCTTGGGAAGTCCGTAAATATCTGCAAATAGAAGCCATTCCATCAATGAAATTGATATAATTTTATCATTTGGGTTATTAGGATTTTCAATTTCTTCCGAACTTAATGGGTTTAACTGCTCATTTAGTATTTTATGTGTATGATTGATTTTTAATGTATTATCTATAATTTTGAATTTAGCATCTAGCCATTCTCCTTCAAAAGTATAGTTTGCACTGGTAATATTATGAAAAATTCTCTTAGCCCTAGAATTATTAATTCTTTTACCATTTCCGGTAAAAGCCCTATCTGAATATAATAAATTTAGAAAATCTACATATTGCCTTATGGTAAGCATTATAGAATTATCATTGAGTAATTCTAGTTGGGATTCTTCCCATGTTAATCCAAAATGACATTTTTGTAATGAAACTAATAAATCTGGGTAAGAATAACTTCCATGTATTCTACCTTCTAAAATAATATACCTATCTAGATCTTCTAAATTTGTATGCTTGATCTTAATATTAACCCTTTTTGGTTTAACAGAAAATCCTTGAAGTTTCGATAAATAATCATCTATTGGCATATGACATTAAAAAAAGAAAAAAGAGATTTAATCTCTTCGTCTTTTGAAGATTAAAATCAAGAAGTAAATTGCTAATATTACTAATGCTATATCTGCAATGATCCAGAATGCTGTAGTTGCACTTCTTCCACCAAATAAGGTTGAAGTAGGTAAGAAAGTTGTGCTTCCACCAGTTACTTGATCCTCCTCATCATTTCCAGATTCAGTATCAGGAGTATCAGTTTCTTCTTCGTCTTCTGGTTGTGGCTCTACCTCATCTTGCTCTTCATCATCTGGTTTTGAAGGTGCACATTGCCCCACATTAAGGAATATAGTATCACTAACAGTGTCACCGCTACCAAACTCGACTTCTACGTCAATAGGATAACTTCCTTCATTAGTATTTGGAGGCACAATAAAATCAAGTCTCTTAGTAGACTTAGCATCTTCGTCATCAGCAAACTCATTTAAGCTAAAACTCTCAGTGATTTCTCTGATGCCAAGAGCTGCATTTTTAATGCTTACAATTACATCATCTTGATCATCGCTTCCAACATTTGCAACCTTCACTACTGCAGCTACAGTTTCTTGACACATAGCTGTTGATGGAGTTAAGCTTGCACTTTCAATTTGAACATCATCATTTTCTAATTGAATTTCAAGATCAAGGGAATCAACTGTACATTCTTCGTCTTCATTGTCTTCGTCAAAAGCTTTGACATATAATGTTAAGGTATCTCCATCGTCAACCTTATCAGGATCATTTGGAACAGTTAAGCTAAATTCAAAGTCTTGGTCATCATTTTCATTAATATTTTCTGATCCACCGTCTTCATTCTCGATCTCTTCACCGTCAGCATCCAAAAGGAATGCTTCAACAGCTACATCAAAGTCATCATTTCCAACATTATCAACATTAACTGAGATATCTATCTTTTCTCCAGGTTTAAATTCATCATTATTATCAGGGTCTTCAATATCTAATCTTAATGAAGTTCCAACAATACCATCACTACATACATCTGGAACAACATCAAAACTTATATCTAATGTGTCACTTAACTGAGTTCCTTGAGCAGTTGCAGTTATTACTCCTGTATATCTCTTTGTTTCCTGATCACTAGGTACATCAAATGTAACCTGAATTACAGCCTCACCATTAGCTTGTATTGTAGGTGCATTTGGCGTAAATCTAATGTCTACTATATCACCATCAGCATCTGTAAATTGTGCTGTTGGTACATTAAAGTTAATTACTACCTGATTGTTTTCATTATTCTTAATCTTAAAAGAATGATTATCATTTAATTCATCTCTTTGCAATTTATTTACCGGCAATGCGCTTAGATCTCTATTCTGAAGATCAACAATTTGAATTCCATTCCCTTGTGTAACACTTACTGTATATGGTAGTGTAGCTGTTGCATTGGTTCCAACTTCTGTTGCAGTTATAGTACCACTATAAGTTCCAAAAGCAGCATCACTTGGCACTGCAATAGTAAATGTAATTGATATTGATACTAGTGGTATTTGAGGTGTTGCTGCAGCTATTGGCGTAGGATTGCTAAAAGTAATTGCACTTATTGGAATAGTATACGCAGGTCCTGTAAGAACTGTGCTAGCAAAATTAACGCTTGTAGCAGGTCCTCTATTAGTTAAAGTAAATCCACCTGTTACAGTAGTGCTTCTTCTACCACTTGGATTTAAAGCATTGATAATGTCAATCCCATTTGGATTGCTTGGGTAGTTAGCTTCAACAACTGCGACGTTAGCAGAACTAAATAAAACTAAAAATATCATAAAAATACTAAAAATACTATTTTTCATTTTAACCCCCCTTCTAAGGTTTAAATACTGTTGCTATTGCTCAGTTATAACCAATATTTAAATGTTTTGGTACTTTGTTACTACTAATAAAAGGCAAAAATAGAAAGGTTTAAATACTGGTAATCAAAGAAATTACAACAATAGGAAAATGCCAATTGATAGATATTTAGGAAAATTAGAAGGAATAAGGACCTCAAATAAGATAATATTACCAGCTTCAGCTCCAAGCACAGATTTCTCTTTAGAGGATCTTACTCTGTCATGGAGAGTTAATGGAGTAGTATACAGAAATGGAATATATACAGTAGATTTATTAAAGGTATTATTATCTCATCGAACTTCAAGAGTTCAAGATCAATGGTCTGAATATTCAAGAAATGCAATATCAAACGCTCAATTTTATGTAGGAGACTTTCCTTTATATTATTCTTTATTCACTTCTTTATTTAAAAATAAAGATAGTGAATATAAACATGAAATAGAGCAAGCAAAATTATTCATAAAAGAATCCATGTTTAAATATTGGTTAAGTACATTGACAAGAATTGCTTATACGCCATCAGGAAAAGATAGAGTTATTCATAATCATGGTTTACCAGATCAATATGAAGTTCAAGAAGAGATTAGAGGCCCAGATGAATGGGTTAAAAATGCTTCTGATAAAAGAGCTTACAAAGCAATACTTGACAGTGAAGATACAGCTGAGATTCAAGCAGTATTCAATTGGATTACTGAAAAAGATGCGTATTTATGGCGTGTAAATACTAAACCAAAGAAAATAGATGAAAGGGTCGCTGGGTTCGTAGCTAATTCCGGCGGGGCGGACCTGGGTTGCTACGGGAATCCTGAGTACTCGAATCCCTCGCTTGGGGTACGTCGTGCTAAAATTAAAACATAAAAATGCCTATCGATGATTATTTAACAAAAATAGAAGGAGCAAGAATTATTCAAAATCATAAAGTTACTCCACCAAAAATTTCAGGTAAGGTATTTATTTTAAAATATGATGAATTTGGCAAGGAATTAATTGCAAAATCAAATAAATTATTTGGAGGAACTGGTGCTGAAATTAATATTAATACATTAGGAGATAACATGGAAATACAAAATATAAACATGATTAAAAGACTTGCATTAATTACTACAATTTATGGAGATAATCAGCTTAAAAGTTGTAATTTTATGCCGATAACACCACTACAATCAGAAAATTTACTAATAGAAAACAAATTACCTATTTCTCTAGCACATTGGGAAGACTTGGCTTTAATTTTGTATAAACCCTATATTAATGGAACAAATTCAACAGAGGCTACAATATTATATACAAGCTTAATTAAGCATAGGTATGATTTAGATTTTGATCATATAGATATGGATTTATATTCACCTTTGCTAATTATTAATGCTGGTTTATACATTGAAGAAGAAATGGCCCATAAAGTGGTACCTTTTGCATTACCAGGTTTAACAGAAGTATATTATCCACCAGTATTAAAAAGTACAACTAAGTTTCGAGGATTTAATTATGGTGGAGATCACGGATTGCCATACATAAATGATATAATCACTGGCGATAGAACTTTTTATTTACCCCAAGACGACAATAAGGGATTGAAAATTCTGTGTAGATTTAATTCTGGGAGTTTATTTGCAAATCATGACAACTTAGCTAGCAGAAGTGTTAATGGTAGGGCAGTTTTCATAGAAAAATCCTAGAATAATTTTAATAAAAATAAATGAAAAAATTTATCTTTTAAGTACATGCATTTTCATCAGGAATGCAATTCCAATTAACATTAGTATATTAAGAGCAGCTAAGAAGATTACCGGTACAGATTGTTCTGGAAGTGGTTCAAAAAATACAATTTGATCAATTTCTTCTTTTTGAACTGTTCTTTGTGGATTACTTATGGTGTTTGAATTAGTATTTGCCTTTACGCTTATAGTAGATTTCTTTGTATTCTTACCAACACTAACTATAGAATTACTTGTTTTTTTGGTACTCTTAGTTTCTATCTTATTATTGTTTATGCAATCATCAACATTTATTGGAACACTTACACTATCACTTTCACTATTGTAATCTAAGGTAACTATAAAATCGTAAACTCCATTATTTATTTTTCCTAAATTAATTGGCACCTGTATATTTTCACTATTATCGTCAGAATCAAATGCTTCAACCTCAAAAGCTTCGCTTACTTTTTCAAATTTCAACTGTTCATTCTGTATTTTTAATATTGCACTTTGATCATCCTTGCCGTAATTCACAATATTAATGTCTAATTTTGTATTCATATCACAGCTTATAACATTCGGATAAAATTCAGCATCCTCAATCCTTAGATCATTATCAAGTAATTCAATATCCAAATTTATATCCTCCTGTTGACATTCCAATCCCTCATTGTCTTGATCAAATGCTTTAACACTCAAAATTAATTTATCTCCTTCAACGTCATCTGCTTCATCAGGTATATCTAACTCAAAGGTGAATTCTTCCTTGTCTCTTTTATTAATTTTCTGTCTTTCATCATCATCATCTAATTCCTTTCCATTATCTTTGTCATATAATTTTACTTGAACTCTAATGTCTTTATCCACATCATTGTTATTTTTAATTTCCAAATTTACATTAACTTTGTCACCTAATCTAAATTCATCATTATCTCCAGGATCACTAATATCTATTTTTAATTTACCAACATTACCATTTACACAACTATCAAATTCTCCATCACCACTATTATCATTGTTTTGGGCAGTACATTGAATAGAGCAACAATTACTTGAATCAGAAGCTCCAAATATATTCCCATTACAAATCTCATTAATTGTGCAGATATCGCCTCCCAGTTGGCTGCAAGTTCTTGGTGTTGGATTTCCAATCTTAAAAGTTGAGAATCCATTCACATCAAAGCTAAGCATTCTAGAATCAGGATTATATTTAATATTACTACATATTGAAGTTGGACATTCTTGATTTAAGTCATCATAATTTTTAGTAAAACCACTATTATAGAAAATTGTGGGAATTCCATTAAATAATAATCCATATAAAGTAATAGTTGATTTTTGATTAACAAACTCTGAATATTTTCCACTGTTTATACCAACTAAATAAGGCATCATGATTACATTATTATCCAAGTCGACTATATCACTTAGGTCAATAGGTCCAAAAATATTAATTCTCCCAACTCCCTTTTTCTCTAGCACTACATTTTGAATATTTTTTAATTGCTCTTCCTCTAAATCAAGATTTGTTGTTTCTCCATCACAATAATTAGTTACGGGGTGATCGCTTATTATTAAGTTCCATATCTTAGATGTTGTAAGTTCTCCGTCAGAAATGTCTGCCTTAATTTCATAATTTTTAATTACTCCTTCGCCATTAAACACAAAATTACTTCCACTATTTTTTTCAACACCGTCCACAAACCATTTCACAGAAGTCTGTTCACTATCTATATCAAAAGCATCAATACTAAATTGTAATTGATCTGTCTCTGAAATAGCAGGATTAGTATTACTTGGATTAAAACCTCTTACTCTAGGTGCATCGTTGACAGGATTTACAACAACTATAAATTCATTAGATGTTACTTCCCCTCCATTATTATCTACAGCTTTTATCTTTATTCTTTCAGTTCCATAATAATCTTCCCTTGTCCTTAGGATGTCATTTTCATCTATATAGAGATTTTCATTTCCATCTGTACTATATAGTAATTCATCATTATCAGGATCATCGAAATAATTATTGAGTTCTATATTAGCTGAAGTATCCTCATTCATATTCCAATCTGAAATCGTTCCGGTAAACACAGGGGCTCTATTTAAATTGTTAACAGTAACTTTAATACTTTTAACAGTTGTTAAATTTCCATCACTCGCACTTATATTTACAAAAAACATTCCAGCATCATCATAATCTGTTAAATAAGTGAATATATTACCTTCTTTACTAAATCTAGTATCGTCAATACTTAGTTGAATTTCATCATTATCACGATCTGAAGTAATCACCTCAATTCTGATAAGCTCTGCCTCATTTACATTAATTTCTTGTATATCCTCTATTACAGGAGGATAATTCATGTCAACTCTAAAAGTAAAATCAAGCGGTGCAAATGATTCAGTATATTGATCTTTGCATAAAACATTCCATTTAAACACCCCATCAGGAATATTTGTAACACTAAAACTCCTTTCAATATTATTCCTAGTTGAGAGCTCTGCCAACCTTTCCATTGTTCCGTTAGTGGAATTTAAATTACTATAGAAATAACAAGTGAAACTTTGTGCTGAATTATCTGTAGCCAAGTACTTAAAGCTTAATGCATTTATATCACTAAAAGAATTATCTGCAGGAATCAATAATGTCACAACTGGTGGAATTAAATCTGCATCATTATCAAAACCTTTAGTGTTTTTTTGCAAATTCCAGTCTTGATTAACATTGTTATCTATTCCATTAGGTTTTCTGCTCCAAGTAAATATACTATCTTGTTGGTCACTAAGTTGATTCACTTCATCAATTAGTTCATTTCTACTATTATACAATTTCAATATTTCTCCTTCATCATCTAATCCAGAATTAACACTGATAATATAAAATTCATTCCTGCCAATAGAATCTACACCTATTTCTATAATATTATCAGAATTATCTTTAATATACCAATCAGTTATATTTGCACTTTGATTATTTGGATTAAATAATTCTATCCATTCATTATTTACATCAGTCCCTTCAGGATTGAATTCAATTTCATTGAAAACAACTTTAGGTTCAATTATTATATTAAAAGTATCACTTTCAGATAATCTACCGTCACTCACTCTAACAAACGAAGTTCTTGTTCCAATTTCATTTAATCTTGGGATCCACACACCATTTTCATTAAATGGTTCTCCATATGTAATTGTTAGTGGATCATTATCAACATCATTTACAACAGGCTGCAAAATTAATGCATTTGTTGCTACCACATACAAAGTATCGATATCTTGAATTGTTGGTCTATCATTGACTGCATTTACATTTATTGTTATTCCATTACTACTTGATACAGCTTCGTGAGTATCAGTAGCTGTGAATTTAATAGTATTATTACCAAAGAAATTTAAATTTGGTTTTATTGTAACCTTATTATCATCATTTATTAGTATGCTTATATTGGTATTATTTATTACTCCAAATGATAATGCATCATTTTCATAATCTGCAAAATAAGTATCAAGGTCAAAGAAGTTATTTAATTGACCATCCTCATTAATATTTATTGAATTTGGAAAATTACTTCTTAAAATTGGAGCATCATTCCTGCAATTTTGATCAATATTATCAATAATTTCTCTTGCATCAGGATTTATATTGCTATTTGAATCATCACAATCATTGCCACCAACAATGGATGATACAAAATCGTCTTCATCTAAATCATTTAAATCTGAACCTGAGCAGTCCTGATCTATATTATCATATGGTATTTCTATTCCATCAGGATTAATTTGTGGATTTGTGTCATTGCAATCCTCATCAGAGAAAAACCCATCATTGTCTAGATCCTCTCCGTTAAGTGTCCATAAAATAGAATTTTTAAATAAATTTTTTGCATTTGTAGTCCAGTATCTACTATCAGTTATTCCAAAAAATACATTTCTCCCTTCAGTAGTTTTTCCATTGAGTAATAATGTTCCTGGTAAAGCCGCTGCTATAACACTATCTCCAGGATCGTTCATTGTAGAATCAATTTTAACCAACCTAACAAGAGTATAAATTCTTCTTAATGCGTGGATTGAAAGAGATTCAGAACCTTCACAACATGTTGTGTAAACTTGAATATCTATGGGCATTCCAGTATTAATCACGTGTTCTGGCTTAATATTTTTAATTTTTAAAGGCTGTGACCCCCCTATTTGAGTTGCGCTCCTACTTGAAAAACCAAAGTCATCCACATACATTGGATTCACAAAAAGAGAATTATGACTATTAATTACCTGAGCATTTAATCGAGTAAAAACTTGATCACCAATTAATAACATTCCATAAGAGTTTAAATCTACTGTACCTAAAGAATTATCATTTACAATATCATATGTCAATCCGAGTTCATTTAATGCTTGTGTAAAACTTGAATCAGTTCTGTTATTAACTACAATATATGCTACATCTTTTGCGAAAACACTAGTAACAATTGATAAAAAAACAATTAATACAAATCCAATAAACACAATAGATTTCTTCATTTTAACTTTTTTTTAAATAATAATAACCTCCAAGTATTGCCACAATAATTAAAAGAGATACAAATAAAGTGGTAAATTGATTTTCAGGCAAATCAAATTTTTGAACATTATTTCCAGTTATTGCTGTTCCATTATCCACATTATTGTCTGTTTCTTGATTTTCACCACTATCTGGCTCAACTTTAATATCCACTCCATCATCTGTGTAATTTAATTTACTATCATCAGTACCTTCATTTGTATCTTTCTCAGTTACTTCTCCATCAGCAATGATAATTAATACTGCAGATAGTCCAACAGACTGACCTTGTTTTGGCCTAAATGATACAATAAATCTAATTTCATATTTTCCTGGTTTTTTAACATCTACTTTATATCTCGCATCCTTACTTTCCCCACTTTTAAGAGAAAATGTTGGATCTTGGATCTTAACCATATTGCTAAACTCATCACTGACACTAATATTTACATCAACAATTTCGTCATTAGGATTATTTACCTTAATTACCCTATCTAAAGACTTTGGTAATTCATCAGAATCAATCCTAACTACGGCCCTTGCATTGCCTATAGATGCTGTAATTGCATTAGTATCTATAGTTAACAATAATAAAATTACCAATACTGCACATGTAATACTATAGTTCTTTAACCCCATATTTTATCACCACTGTACAATTTAATATTTGATAACTACTATAATATGATAAATAATATTGGGTATATATAAATACATTATTGTGTTAGAAATATAGCGATGAATAATATATATTATAGAATTAAAAAATTAAGAAGTAGTAAAAGAAATATCTTGTACTATAAAATTTCCTGCTTCATCAGTGATCTTAAGATCTACATTATGAATGCCGCCCGTAAAGGACTTCCTAGTTATGCAATGACCCTCATTTAGCCGGTTACAAAGTGTTCTCCACCTTGGTCTCATCTCTGAATTGTCATAATACTGTACAGAATCAAAATTTATTTCTGTTATCCCAAGATCAAAGTTAACGCTCCGTCCAATAACCTCAAAATTAATAGAATTCAAAATTGGCTCGGTTGTATCAACTAATAAATTTAAATGTCTTGAATCAACCATCATGTCTGCAATATCTATAATCCTAAACCAATATTCTATAACTTCATTATCATAATCATCCAAGTTTACATTTGTAGTACAATATCGCTTATTTCTATCTGTTGCACATTCATTTTCCTGATCAATCAACTTGTTTCTATATCCCGTACCCGGATTACCATAATTTAAAATAATCGAACTAGGATTATCTTCTTTGAATTCTATATAGAATAAACCAGAAGCAAAATCCCCTTTTGGAAGGGTTTTACTAATTCTTGGTTTTTTGCTATCTATAAAAAAACTTCTGTTGACAAAAGCTTCATTTCCTATAGGATCAGATGCTCTAAATGTCAGATCATTTAATCCTTCTTCAAAACTTCTTCTCCCAACATAACTTGTGCAATCTGTGCAAATTCTAACCCATCTACCTCTCCCATTAATGTTATTAAGATAATAAATATCTGCTAGTTCATCAACATCTAAATTTACTATTAATGATTTAGAATTATAAACTTGGTTTTGAGCAGGATCAATAATTTGAAGTTCAGGTGCCTGTCTATCAATAGTATGATTTTCTAAGTATGAACAACTTAATCCTTCGGAGTTACATATATTTACGCTAGTTGGGCAATATACATTCTCTGCTATCATATTAGTACAAAATTGACATCCAAAATCTGAATCACATGTTCTATCAGGGATTTGTGAATTACATCTTGAGAATTCTATAGTCTCACCTCTTGTTAAACAAAGTAATCTATACTCTGCGTTTACTTTAACAGAAACTAGTACAATTGATAATACCAATAAGATCATAAGTATAATATTTTTTTTCATTTTTTACTCCTTATATAATTAAAAAAAGAAAAAAAGTTGGCCCTTAGGCCATTTGCATTTAAATAGCCTCTCCCCAGAAGAAGATCTGACCACTGTCAAAATCACCATTACATGGCTCTGGTAGATCTAATCTAAAGGTTAATGCCATTTCTGCACCCGGTGCTAAGATATTAGCAGGGTAATAAGGTCCTACCATTGGTGCTTGCAAGATTTCTGCGTTGTTATAGAATGGATCTGGGTTATTGAAACCAATACCATATTCTATGTTTACATAACCTTCAGCGTCTTTATTCCTATCTCCATCTACACCATCATTTTGTAGATCATCTGAAGTGGAATATGCACCATTAGTTGCATAGTACCTAAATGCACTCAAACTTAACTGATTAGTGTCTGGGCATGCTGCATGGCTACTAGATGAGTCATAAAAGTCTGTACCTGTTATGAACATGTCTAGCATTACACCAGAGCTTACATCAGCCTCGTTTCCAACTAATAATGTTTCAGAGTAGGCACTTGTTCCTGGTCTAACCTCGTCAAAGCTTAATTCTCCATCGATATTCAAAGCAATTACTGGGTTTAAGAACCAGAATTCATTTTCGTCCATTGTGTCAGATAATCCATCTATGTCAGTTACTTCAACAGTTATGAAGAATTCACCATACATAGAGTCTGCTGTTTCCACAGTGAATATACATTCATAGGCATCCATGGTATCTGCATCAAATCTTTCAAGTCTCTCTTCAAGTATTCTTGCGTTACAAGATCTTGGTAAATCTGAACCATCTCTGACGAATGTTCTCTGACAGTTAACTTCTACGTCATTTCCTGACCCTTGTTCGTCACCGATTGTTGCAAATACATGCTCTATTTTTTCTACTCCGTTCTTATCCTGAACCAGAACATCCCATGTAATTTGCTCTCCCTCGAAAGCATAGTTGTTGATTCTTTCTAAAAGTGGGCGTCCGTCTTCTGATATTCTACCTGGCTCAGTTGCGTCATCATACACAACTCTAGAATCACACATCCAAACTCTTGGGGCGTAATCTTCTGTGTTGATGTCTGGTGTTATACCATCTCCTGTACTAACTGCTAAAGTAGCTGGAATCACTGAAATCGCTAGAACTAATGCTACTAAACTTACTAAAATATTTTTCATCTTTTTTTAACCTCCATAGTTTTTCTATAATCGTTCCAACAATTGGTTGGCTGTCTCATTAAAGACCATGAACTGATGCAAGGAATGATCCTCTTTTCCATATTAACACCTCGACTTTACAATTATTGCATCACTATATCGTAACCTCGTATTTAAATATTATCATTATTAAGTGTATATATTATATTATTTAATATTAAAATAACATTTTGCAATCTCTATAAAGTAACTACAATTTAACTAATACCACTATTAAGAAAATTAAGAATAATAACAAAACAAAGTCAACCAAGAATAAAGTACTAATTTCTCCCACTTTAATGACCTGAACAGGTTCTATTGGCTTAGATGACTTATCAGAGCCCACAACTAAAAGAACTTCAGAAGTTTTGTTTGAGGTCCTTGAATCTATAGTTTCTTTGCATTCAACTTCCAGTATAACATTATCATTTTCAGTTTCACCATCAAAAATTACATCAATATCTAAATTATAGCTACCTTCTACTGCCTTTTTTGGAATTAGAAGGTCTAATTTACTAACGAATTCATCATCTTCATCACCTAACTCATCTAAATCAAAGGAATTACTTATTTTATTCAAATTCAGTCTATCATTTCTTACTTTAATTTCAACATCTTCAAGATTTTCTTTGCCTATATTTGACACTTCAGTAATTAAAGTTGCTATTTTTCCACATTCAACTACAGAGGGAAGTAATTTTATAGAATCAATGTTCACAGCCTCGTCTTCAAATTCTAGGTCTATATCTACTGCTTCTTCTTCACATGCTCCCTTTTCACTATCCTCATCAAAAGCTTTTACAAATAAAATAAATTCATCATCATTATCTATACCTCGAGCCTTGGTAGGAATCTTGAATTCAATATCAAAATTTTCATCTTCTCCAGGACTTAATCGTTCATCATCACTATCTTCTTGGGAAATTGTATTTTCTTCATCAACATTATATAATGATACCTCAACAACCACATCTCTTGTTTTATCTCCTAGATTTGCTACTTCAACCTCAATATCTATAGTTTCACCCAACTCAAAATTTTCAGATTCGTCGGGTTCAATTATTCTTATTTTCAAATTTCCTGTTTCACCAGAAATACAATCATCAATATCATTATTATCTCTCGCAGTAACATTAAAAGTTAAAAAAAATAATAAAAAAATAAAAACAAATCCTTTAAACTTACATTGTTGGGGCATGGTCACCTCTTTTTACTACAAAGTAGTTTATCAATCAAACCACTCTAGATTCCTAACAACAATTGGATTTGCTATATAAATACTATTGTGATTAGAATAATATAATTAATTTGTAATAATTAAAATTAGTACATGAAAAAGTAAATTATAAAAAAGAATATTCTACATATTGTTTTTATAAATTTTTAGGAAGTAATTTCCTGCCTTAGATAATTAAATTCTATAAAAAAGCATATAAATAGACAAATATTTTATTAAGTAATGAAATATGAATATAAATTATTTCTACGGGTTCTATTTATTTTTTTATTTAACGCAAAAATAATGTATTATTTATTCTTTATTCCAACTATAATCTTTCCATACTTAATATTAAAAATAATAGGTTTTAATATTATGCTGGATTTTTCCAATAGTAACTTATACTTAGATAATATCATTCTTAACTTTATTTCAGCTTGTGTAGCAAGTACTGCTTATCATCTTCTATTAATTCTAATCCTTTTAACTAAAGATTTAAATATTAAAAAAATCGTCAGTATGTTTCTTCTAGGCAGTTTAATGATTCTGGCTATCAATATCATTAGGGTAGTAGTCTTGAGTTACACCTTCATTAATTATGGATATGAAGCATTTAATTCATTACATCTCTTATTGTGGAGAGGAGCAGCTTCAGTTATAGTTTTTTTAATCTGGATTATACTCATAAAAATCTACAAACCAAAAGCAATACCTGTTATAAGTGATCTAATTTATTTATATAATCTAGTAAAAAAGAAAAAAAGAGCTAGAAAATGATACAAGCGTACCTGAAACCAATACTTCATTTTATAACCTCCGGCTTATTAGGAGTTTTAACTTATATTTTAGTGAAGAAATTACCCCTAAATGAAAGAAAAAAAGAAAAAGTTGCTCTTGTCTCCGCAATTTTTTCATCAATATTACTCCACAATATAATTGATTTTGGTCCAGGATGGTTTTGAAATGTCAAAATTAGCTGTTTTTTTAATAAGTGGATTATCCAGTGTGGCAATAGACTTAGATCACTTTATTGTACTTGAACAAAAAGGTCTTCCAATAACCTTATTTAATTTAAATATGTTTGCCGGCCGACCATTTCATATACCAATTTTAATTATCATTGCTATATATTTATTATATTCGCTTAAAAGTAATAGCTAATTAACTTAAAAATTACCACTAATATGTAGTTTTCTATATAACTATTGTATAATAATTAATTATAATAATGGATTTTCATTTATATTAAGCAAAATGAGGCTTATAACAGTACTAATCCCATGCTACAATGAGGAAAAAGGAATAGGTAAAGTAATAGATAATATCCCTGTAGATAAGCTAAATGCATTAGGTTTTTCAGTTAAAACAATTGTTATAGACAACAATTGTACAGATAATACAGTAGAAATAGCCAAGTCAAGAGGCACCATTGTAGTTAAAGAACCAAATAAAGGCAAAGGTAATGCCTTACTTAAAGGTTTTAATTCAATAGATAAAGATACAGATATAGTAGTAATGCTTGATGGTGACAACACATACCAAAGCAAAGAGATGCTCAGATTAATAGAACCTATATCTAATGATTTCTGTGATGTGGTTATAGGTACAAGATTAGGTGGTAAAATAAATATAGGTTCAATGAGTACATTCAACAGGATGGGTAATTGGACTTTCACTTTTCTTGTTAGATTAGCTTATCATGGTAATATACTAGATGTTTGTACAGGATATTTTGCTTGGAAAAGAGAGGTAGTAGATTCACTGAAACAAACTATTAGCGCAAGTGGTTTTGCTGTGGAAATGGATATGATAACTAAAATGGTTAAAATGGGTTATCAAATTTACTCTGTTCCAATAACCTATAATAGAAGTGAGAAAAATTCATCTCTTCATCCAATTAAAGATGGTTCAAAGATTTTTGGTACTTGGTTGAGGAATTTATCGTGGAAACCTAATGGATATAGAAAATGAAAATAGTATTCCTGGCTCCAGAATTTTACAAGACTTGGGGGGGTGTTGGAATTTATTCTCTCGAACTTATTAAGGAATTGTCCAAGATTAAAGAATTAGATATTCATGTAATAACTCCAAAAACAGAATCCAGTCAAATTGCACAAAATAATGAAAGCACGTTAGAAGATAAAATAACTGTACACTCTATATCTACTGCAAGGGATAATTTTTACTACAATTTTAAATTTCAAATAGCAATTTTGAGAAACTTCAAGGGATTGAGTAATAAACATAATTTTAATTTAATACATTCCGCAAATCTTGTCAATATGCCCGATATCTTTCTAAAATTTACTAATAATAAAATACCTTCCATAACAACAGTACATACAACTATCAATGGACAAATAAATGGATTTCTCAAAAGCAATTTAGATCCAATAAAAATGGCTCAAAGTGAAAGATTAAGCTTATTGGCATACCCTGGAATTAGGTCTTTAGAGTGGATTTATCTTAAAAGAACTAGAAATTTAATTACAGTATCAAATAAATTTAAAGATATATTATATAAAAATTATAAATACTCCGGAAAAATAACATCAATCCACAATGGTATAGACACAAAAAAATATGATTTTAATAATATTGATCCTAGTAAAGCTTACGAATTGTTCCCTACCCTTGAGGGTATTAATAAACCAATAATTCTTTATGCAGGGAGAATAATTACACAGAAAGGTATTGATGATTTTATTAAATCAATGAAGTTCATTCAAGCATCTGGATATAATTTTCACTATTTAATTGCAGGTAAGGGGGATTTTCATAGACTCAATAAATTAATAACTAAAAATAATCTCAATAGAAAGAATATTAGCTATCTTGGATATGTAGAAAACCAAAAATTAAAATATCTTTATAGACTTGCAGATATATTTGTGCTCCCCTCTTACTATGAAAACCTTCCAATAAGTTTACTGGAAGCAATGTCTATGAGATGCTCATGTATAGCTACAAATGTTGGTGCAATAGATGAAGTGATAGATGATAACATCAATGGGATAATCATAAATCCGGGAGATCCAAAAAATTTGGCCAAAACTATTATTAATCTTGCCCTCAATAAAGATCTATGCAAAAAATTTGGCCTAAATGGACAAAAGAAGATATTAAAAAATTTTAGATCAGAGGTGATGGCAAAAAAAACCTACGAGGTATATAAAAATATTATTCATGAAACCTAAATTATTATATGCTATCCCTTTGGTAGGGTCAATAGAATGGTTAAAAGAGAATGGACCATTAAATAGATATCTAAAAGAATTTGAGTATTTACAAAATAATTTTGACGTTTTTATAATATCAAAAGATAAGAAGAAATTTAATTTGTTAAATAAAACAAAACACGAAGCCCTGCCAAATTTACCATTAAATTTTAGAAATATATTATTTTTATTTTTTCCTTTTATCAAACCAAAATATTTTATTGAGTCAGATGTTTACTATGCAGATCATGTATCTTCTGCATTTCCTTTAATTATTGCAAAATTCTTATTCAATAAAAAAGTTATTGTGAGATTTAACTGGGACTGGTCATATTTTGTTAAAAGGGAATATAATTTTTTTACTTATGCCTTTGTCAGTTTTCTAGAAAGAGTATCAATAAAAAATGCAGATGTTGTAATAGCAACTACTCCTTATTTAAAAGAAGTAGTAATAAAAAGATACAAATTCAAAAAGAAAATTGTAGTAATACCAAATTGGATTGACACAGACTTATTTAAACCAATTAAAACAAAAAGAAAAAAGAACTCAATAATATCAATTGGAAGATTAGTCTCGCAGAAAGATTACACATTATTATTAAAATCAATAAAACATATTAATAATGGATACTCAGTAACTTTAATTGGTGATGGTCCTGAAAAAAAAGATTTATTATCACTTGCCAAAAAATACAATATAAATCTTAATATAATAAATAAGGTAGATAATAGACAAATACCAGAATACTTAAATTCTCATGAATTATTTATATCAACATCCAGATATGAAGGAAATCCGAAAGCAGTTTTAGAAGCAATGTCATGCGCTATGCCAATAGTAGCCACGAATGTTATAGGAAATTCTGATATAATTATTAATGAAGATAATGGTCTAATTACTGACAGAGATGTAAGAAAATTAGGACTAAAAATAACTGAGATATTCAAAGACGATAAATTAAAGAATAAAATATCTAAAAATGCTAGAGAATATGTAATAAACAACTGTAGCTTTGATGAGGTATTTAAGAAAATAACTAATGAATTATTAATGCAAGTTAAAAATGGTTAAAATAAGTATTATTATCCCTTTATATAATGCAGAAAAATACATAGAAGAATGCATAAAATCAATAATAGAAGCAGAACCTTTAGACAAAGAAATCATAATAGTAAATAATAATAGTAAAGATAAAGGACCAGAAATAGTCTCAAAATTTAAGGAAGTTAAATTAATACAAGAGATAAAAAAGGGACCTTCGGCAGCTCGTAATAGGGGCATAAAAGAATCCACAGGAGACATCTTATTATTCTTAGATGATGACTTAGTAATAGACAAAAATTATATCTTGGAAATAACAAAAACATTTGATCAAGATAAAAAGATTTTAGCTGTTGGTGGGATTGCACATTCTTATGACAGAAAAAGCATAATCTCTTTAAGTCATGAAGTTAGATTAATGGGTTATAGCCCTTCAAAACAAGGCATTTTTGAAGTTAAAACTATCCCAACAATGACTTTTAGTACATTAAAAAAAATTATTGATGAAGTTGGAGCATTTGATGAAAATTTAATGGGAGCAGAAGACTATGACATATGTTTGAGAATTAGAAAAAAAGGTTATAAATGTGTCATGAATAGTAAAGCAATTGTATACCATAGAAATCCTACTAACTTAAACAGTTTAACAGGTAGATGGTTTAGATATGGTATAATGTGGGTTGAGGCAAATCAAAAAAATAAAGTTATCAGCGAAATAATGAATACAATTATATGGTTTTTAATGATATTACTATCTATAATATTATTAACAGTGGATATAAAATTTATTTTCTTAACAATAATATTATTTATATTACCCTGGATCATTTATTATTCTGTTGATACTTTAAAATATTTTATTAAATATAAAAAGCCAGAGGCATTAATTTTCCCATTTATACATCAAATATTAATATTATCCAGATGTGCAGGGATATTATATGGTGTCTTGAAAATAAAAAGTAAATAATAATGAACATATTAATAGCTTCTACATATTTACCTCCGTTTGCAGGAGGCGCTGAAAGAATAGCGTTTGATTTAGCTAAAGGTATAAATGAAAAAGAAAATGTTAAATTAATAACAACTTCAAAAAATACAGAATATTATAATAATAAAATTATTAAAGTAAAGTACACTAAAGGGCTTACGTTATTCTATTCAACGCTTGCATATCCATACATTAAAAAATTAATTAAAAATGAAAATATTGAATTAATTCATACACATATGACTCTACCATGGGGTTATGTTTTTAGAGATATAAAAGCTAAAAAATTAATTACATGTCACGGCAGTGATGTTTATCCTAAGAAGAATTTTTTTATTAATAAACTTATTAACGATACTTTTAAAAAAACTAATGTAATAGTCTCTCCAAGTGTCTGGTTATCAAAATATATACATGAGCAATATGATTTTTCTTCTAGAATTATCCCAAATGGAATAGACACCAAATTATTTAGACCTTTAAAAATAGAATCTAAAGAGAAAGTAGTTTTATTTGTAGGAAGATTTATTGAACTGAAAGGAATCAATTTAATATTAAAAGTAGCTTCTATACTAAAAGACTACGAATTTTGGTTTGTGGGAAATGGTCCTTTATCAAAGAAAATAAGTTTACCTAACACAAAAATGTTAGGATTTAAAAATAAAGAAGATCTTATTGAATTATACAACAAAGCAACCTTATGCCTATTCCCATCTAAAAGAGAGAATTTCCCATTAGTGGGATTAGAAGCAATGTCCTCGGGTGCAGCAATAATTGCAACTAAAACAGGATTCTCAGAATATATCTCAGATATGGAAGATGGGCTAATAACTTCAGATAACGAACAAGATATTACTGATAAAATAATAAATTTATCAGAAGACAATAATTTAAGGAAGAAAATTAAGTTACGAGCAAGGAAAACAGCTCTTAAATTTGATACCAAAGTTATGATAAGTAATTACTATAACTTATATGAGGAATTATTGGATAATGGAAACTAAGACTGAATTAATTAATAATCTAGAAAAATTCAAGAATCTAAAGAAAGATTGGAATGAAATTCTAGATAAAAGTAATAATAAAAATATTTTTTTAACATGGGAGTGGTTATTTGAATGGTACAGGAACTTAGCATGCAATATGGAGTTATATATTGTAATAATAAAGCATTCTGAAGAGATTATTGGAATCGCCCCGTTTATTAAAAATAAGAAAAATAATTTTAAAATAATAGAATTCTTAGGATCTTCATTTGTTTATTCTGATTACCTGGACTTAATCATTAAAAAAGAATTTGAAGGTATAGCAATTAAAGAATTATTTTCATTCTTACAAAGTAATTCAACAGACTGGGATATAATTAAACTATCAGATTTTTATTTGGATTCTATAAATAAAGATTTTATTCTTAAAGAAGCTAGTAATAATAGTTTAATATTAAAAACAGAAGAAATAAGTAAATGCCCTTATATTACCTTACCTCAAAAAATGGAGGATTTCTATAGGGGTATTGGTCATGATACAAGATACAAAATAAAAAAAAGTATGAAGAAATTAATGCATTTACATAAAACTTCAATTATATCTGTTAATAATCAAAAATTATTAGAACAGGCAATTTTTATGATGTTCGAGCTTAACTGTAAAAGATGGAGCATAGAACATGGTAAAGGGAGTTTTTATACCAAGAATATCAAAGATTTTAACCTTGCAATTAGTAAAAGATTCTTAGAGAATGGATGGTTAAGGTTTGATTATATGGAAGTCGAAAATAAAATGATTTCTTATTGCTATAATTTTAAATTTAACAATAAGATTTATGGTTATTCAACAAGTTATAATATAGATAAAAAATTCATAAAGTATAGTCCGGGTAAAATACTCCAAATAAAGTGCATAGAAAGTGCAATTAAAGAAAACATTAACGAGTATGACATGTTAAGGGGAACTTCAAAATATAAATATAACCTAACCAAAAAAGAAAGACAGTTAATAAACATATTTGTAGCTAAAAACAACCTTAAAACTAAAATTTATTTTATTTCTTATGATATATATCGTATTCTACTAAAGGTATCACGAAAAATAGTCCCTAATATAATAAGAAAGAAAATAGGAGAAAGATACTTTAGAAAATGACAAATTTTTCCGTTTCAATAGATGTAGAATGTGATATGCCTGATTGGAAACCTAAACCAATACCTACGTTGGAAAATATTAAAGCAATTCCTAAATTGCATGAATTATTTGAAAAATATGATATTAAAGCTACATATTTAGTTACATATCCTGTAGCAACTGAAACTGAGAGTGTTCAAATCCTTAGTGAATTGAAAAAAAGAAACAACTGTGAAATAGGTGCACACTTCCATCCTTGGACCACACCGCCAATTTCTCCATTAGAAATTCAACAGGCTATATATCCATTTCAATTAACAGAGGATATCCACAAGATTAAATTAAAAAATTTAACAGAAGCAATTATCAAGTCCTTTAAAGTTCATCCAAAATCTTACCGGGCAGGTAGGTTCGGATTTGACACAATTGGATTAAGAATAATAAAGGATTTAAACTACGAAATAGATTCAAGTGTGACGCCATTAACTAATTGGGCAGTAGATTATAGAAATTCACCACTAGTCCCATATTATTTAGATGAAACAAATATTTGTTCACAGGCCGGCTCAGGAATTCTTGAAATTCCTGTTACAATAGATCTAAATTTTAAATATCTTAAAAAATTTTATCTGAACTTGCCTGAAAAATTTAAAGGTGGTCTAAAATATATTGGTTTTAAAAGAGTGTGGTTAAGACCATCATATTCGTCCTTTAACGACATGAAAAAAACCTCAATGAAATTAATTAAGAAAAAATGCCCTATACTAAATATGATGTTCCACTCGAGCGAGTTAACAACATCGTCAAGCCCATTTAACAGAACTCAGAAAGCATTGAATAATTTTAACACAAAACTAGAAGAGTACTTCAAATTCCTTAAACAAAATAAAATTGAAAGTCAAACCTTAACTGAATTTAAGAAAGAAAACTATCTTAAACGGTTTTCATAAATACTAACTATATTATTTTGGTAAATTTTATTTAATGCTTTTGAATTTTCAAATTTATAATTATATTCCACATCAAGAGCTTCATTAAATAAAAAGCTTGGATATTGGAATACACCTCTATTTATTATAAGATAATCTATTTTATTTTTAGTTATAGTGTGTTTGTAATTCCCAAAACTCAACCGGTCGCTTAAAATATCTCCCAGTTCATCAGAACTACTTAGGTAGATATTCTTTGTTTCAAAGTCAGTAGAAACATCAAATTCATAAAAACCAGAATAGACATCGAATATAGTAGGGTCTCCGACTATAAATCCTTTAGGTGTTTGTTTCTGAAGCCAAGCCCCAGACTTAAATATTTCTAAATTTCTTGATCTAGGTTCTCCTAACACTATATCTTCATCAAAATTGCGATTTACAATTGAAGGTGTAAAACCGATAAGTAAACTACCTAAAAACATTATTAAGAAAATTATGCAGATCGAAATATTATAAAATTTCTTAGGTGAATTAATCAAATACTTAACCAAAAATGCCAGCGCTATTGATAATGGTATTGTGAAAAACCACAAAATAGTTGTTGAAAAGACCCCTAATCTTGTTCTTAGTAATATCCCTGCAAAAAAATACCCAGTGAAACTGAACATGATTAGAAATAACAAAATTTTTCTTTCATGAAAATTGAATTTATTGTAATATCTGAACACAAAATAAATTAATCCAATAAATGAAAGACCTAAAAAAATAAATTGGGAAAAATAGGATAAAAAAGTTTCATATGCATAATTAATATGTACTGCTGAAGGACCAAAAACTGGTGTGCCTGCTATAGATGATATATCTACATCCCTTTTAATAAAGTCTATAATATCTGAGATATATCCTGCTTCGGTTGTAAATAGAACATTGGCATACAAAACTTCCCACAAAATAAATAGAAATAGAAAAATTACAAAATTTAGCAATAAACCTTTGAAAATATTTGCATTATATTTTACTAAAAATATTTTAAGTATGAAACTAAATAACAATGAAGATAGTAAAATTAAGAGAAATAAATAGGAAGTAGTATGATCGCTAATAATAATAAAAATTGAAGAAATTAGAAAAAGGACTTCATATTCAAGCTTAGACTTTTTAGTGTACCTTATCATGAAGAATAAACTGACAAGTAGAAAAATCTGAGCCATGGTTCTTCTAGAAACAGAAATTGGAATAAATGCAGGGGATATAATCACTAAGAGAGAAGTAATTCCTGCAATTAAATTATCAGATGTCAATTCCCTAGTTATTAAAAATACTAAAATTAATAGTATTATTCTAAATATTAATGGTAATAGATACTTAGATAGTGTAAATGGATCTAAACCAGAAATAAGAGATAAATTAGCTAAAGTTACATGCAATAGTGGATTATATCCATAATAATTCTCTGCAAATCCCTTACCTAAAGTAGGATCTAATTTAGTATTTCTTATTATTAAATTGGATAATTGACTTTCGAATATGGCATCTTTCTCTAGATAAAAAACTTCATTTAAATATGCGATAGGAATAATCCCTATGGTAATTGCAAATAACCCAAGGAAAATAATACTATTCTGCCTATAATAAAATATCAAATAGCAAACTAGTGTAATATTAACCAACATTAAAATCCAAAATAAAAAACCAGGAGCAGAATTTCTCTTTAATAACATATACAAAATAGTTAAGGAAAGTAATAAGATTTGCAATAGTACAAATAAAATAGTTTTCTTTTTTAGTAGATCCATTTTTCTCTTCTCAGTAATATGTATATTGACAATAATAAATTGGTTGTCAACCATGCGATCCCAATTCCAAAAATATCAAAAGTTCTAATCAACAATAAGGATAATGATAAAAAGAAAACGAAGTGATAAATCCCTATAAAGATTAATTTTCTTGTATCCTTTCTAAGTCTGCTTACAGTTATATATGTGGTATTAAGTGTTAATGGTATAGCAGCAAGCGATAATATCAACATCAAATTTAATGAATTTTGGAAATATTCCTGTCCAAATAGTGATAAGACAAATCCCCCCAAAAGGAAAATAGTAATTATTACTATCATTAAAATTATATAACTAATCTTCAATGTTCTTTTAATTGCCACCTTTGAAGATTGATTTGAAGAGCCCTCTGCGAATAAGGAAAGTGCAAGGGAGTTTGGGACCACTGCAATGAAATCCGCTATCATCCAAGCAATATAAAAATAGGCTGTTTTCTCTGGAGATAACATCCTTGTTATTATTAAAGGTAAAATTAAACTTGGTGCCGATATAAATACTTTCATAATATAGTTTGAAACAGAAAATCTAAACATCTCTTTGAGTACATTAAGATTAATATCTACCTTAGGTTTATAATTAAAATTTTTAGGTAAAATTAGTAACAGTATCATAATTGACACAAGTGCAGCCGCAGTCCACGAATAAAAAATTCCAAGAAATCCTAGAGACAAAAGCAAAAAAGGGAGCATTAGTTTAATGAAACTAAACAAAGAATTCTTAATAAACACATATTTTGTGTCTCTTAAAGCAACAAATAAACTGTCACTTAAAATAAATTGCGTCCAGACAACACAACTTGCAATAAAAGAAAGTGCCAATAATAGATTCTTAGATATAAATGAGATCTGTGGGATAAACCCTATTGCAACTATTACAAATACAACAGAAATGATAAAAGAGATCAGAGCGCAAATACTGAAAATAGAATTAATTTTTAGATTTTTTACTTTAGATGTCCCGAGATATCTAATTAAAGCATCGTCAAAACCAAATAGCGAAATAGAGCCTATCAATGTCATAGAAGTTATTAATGTTAGTGCTAATCCAACTTCATAACTATTAAATAATCTCGTAGCAAGTGTCCAAAAAAAGAATCCGAGCCCAGACATGATTGTAGAATTAATTACTAAGAAGAAAGCATTCCTATACAAACTTGATTTGTAAAGATTTTTTAAATTTTTCTGCATTTTTACAACTGAGTAATGGTTAATATAAAAAGTTTTATAAATGCTTTTAGAATTATATCTCAATGGATAAAATTGATAAAATAATTTTAGCAACAATTTTCTTGATCATTATTACAACAATTCTAATTGTAAATGCCTATATGAATATCCCAAGAAATTCCTTTACCGAATTATATTTTGAAAAAATAGATCAATTAGATGATAAAGATAGTAATATAGGATCAAGATATTTTTCATTCACAATAGAAAATCATGAAAAAGATTCAAAAACTTATAACTATCTTGTTACTTCGATATATAATGATGAAGAGCATATAATAGAATACAATTCAATAAAAATACCGAAGGGAAAATCCAAAACAATATCTCAGTTAATCAATTTAAATAACACAATTAAATCTGCCTTAGTTAAAGTGACCTTACCTGACCAAAATCAAGAAATTCATTTTTGGATCGATTAAAATGATAATTGAATTGCTGATCGCTTTAGTCCTTGTATTATTTGTTCCAGGATATTTAATAGTCCAAATTTTCTTTAAAAATATAACAATCCTTGAGAAAATAACATTAAGTATCAGTTTTAGCATTATCATTAGTTTCATAATTTCAATAATGCTAGGATTCATTAAGGTTGCAGAAAAAGTATATGGTTTTAATAGATATTATTTCTCTATAACCCTGGCTGTTCTTTCTATATTGTTTTTTATGATTTGGTACTTCTTAGCTAGAAAAAATATAATTTTGTAAGATTATGGTTTATTTGCTTGAAATGCAATTAGGTCTTCAGTGCTCAATTTTTGACCTTTTTTAAGCTTTTCCTCTACTACAGATACTCTTTGGATTAACAATTCCTGTTTTTTAGATTCATTAGCCCGTTTGTTTTCTTTGTCTATTGAATCCAAATCCTTCCTGATCTTTTCAATGGCAATTATTTTTTCCTTTAATTGTAATCCTGCCTTAAGAACTTCTGTTTTCAAATTATAATATTCTTCATTTAATTGACTAACCTGGTTTTTTAATTCAAAAATCTCCTTAGATATTTTCATAAAATCATCATAATCAGAACTTTTTTCAAGATCCTCTCGAATTTTTTTCCTAATCTCATCTAATCTATTTTTCTTTGTATCAATATTTCCAGATATTTTTTTATATTCTGCATTTATATCAATAATTCCCTTAAGAGATTTATATTCCTCTTTAAGCTTCCTAATTTTTTTCATTAATCTTTTTTCTTCTTCATAGGAAACAACTTCTGTCTCTATCTTCTCTTCTAATTTTTGAATTAATTTTTTTATATTATCTGGGTAGGTCGGAACTTTCCTCTCTTTAACAATTTCTTTTCTTTCTTCATTTAGTTGCTTGACCTTTTTTATTAATTCAGTTAATTCCTGATTTAGAATACTCTTTTCTTTTCTTTCTTCTTGTAATCCTATGCTGTCTTTATCTTTCTTGTTTTTAAGAGTTCTTAGATCTGATATTTTCTTTTTGATGCTATCTCTTAAATTTTCTCTCCTCTTAAACACAGCGTCTTTTTCTTGTCTTAATTCACCAATCTTTTTTCTAATCTCAACTATCTCGGACTTAACCACTTCTAACTTACTGATTAATTCTTCCTTATCCATCTTGATAATTTTGAGATAGGTTGAGCACTATTTTCAATTTTCCCTTCTGATTTTAAAAAAATAAAAATTTTTTATCCGAAAAGGGCGCCCAAACCTGCAGCTGCTTGCGTTTCGTCTTTCTTTTCTTCTTTCTTCTTTTCTTCTTTCGGTTTGTCTTCTTTTGCTGCTGCAACAGGTTGCATTGCTGCCTCTTTAAGAACTTGATCTATGTTTACACCTTCAAGGGCGGCAACCATTGCCTTAACCTTGGTGTCGTCAACCTTTGCACCTGTGGCATTTATTACTTTCTTTAAGTTCTCTTCAGTTACCTGTTGTCCGACTTTATGCAAGAGCATACTTGCATATATTAGCTCCATAGTTTATCCTCCTTATCATAATTTATGTTTAAGATCTTCATCTTTCATCTTTTCAATTACCTCTTGAGCTTTTTGAGCCATTTCCTCAGAATATTGAGGGATTCCTCCATGACTCTTCACCTCTTTAACATTAACCTTTGAATCTTGTTTTTTATCATCTATTAAAGAAGTATCCTCTTGCAAAGCTGATTCAAAGCCAAGATTAAGCTTTTTCTGAAGAGCATCTTCTTCATAGTAAGCTTTCTTTAATAGTTCATTGATGGTCTCTTTACTTGGATATGCTATATGAATTGCTAATCCCAATGATTCCATATAAGCCTTTTTGAGTTCATTTAAATAGAAAGACTCATCAACACCCAATATAGATCCTTCATAGATTAAACCATCTTGCAATACACCAATTATCTTAAGTCCAATATCCATTGGCTTTATTCCAAGCTTAGACATAAGATCCGCCTGCTTTGCACTAATAACCTTACCCTGTGGTACTAATGTGGTTTCTTCTCTTATTGAAATCTTTCCACCTTCTACAATTGTTTTTATTCCCATCTGTCCAAATTCACCAATCATTGGGCCTGCTGCAAATTGAGTGGGACCTGCAGGAACTACAATATCTATTGGAGCAATTTGACCTGTCTTAGCATTAGCTTTAGATTTGCTCTTATTGATTAATTTAGACATTTTAAATGTGTCTAGGTCTGAAAGTACAATAGCAGGTATCCCTTTATCAAGAAAAGGAATTAAATCTTCTAACCCCTTTATTCTGTCTTTATGCGACTTCAAAGCTAATTTTAGAATATTTTTATTATATACTTTAATCTTTATTTTATCCCTTACTTTAAACTTGATTCTCTGAAGTTGTGCACTGGGTAGATTAGTTATGTCCGCTAATCCTATAATTTTATGTTTTAATATTTCGGACTCAAGTTGGGCAAAACTCTTTTTCTTTTGTTCCGATACATGCGCTTTCTTTGCCATTTTATTTCTCAGATTTCTCCTTTACCTTACTTTTTCTTTCCTTCTTAGCTTTATATTTAGACTTTTTCTTTTTCTGAGCATGGAGGATAACACGCGGCTCTGTTTCTCCAACTCTAACTAAGTAACTCATTGAGAATTTAATATTAACATTACTAATATTTGCTTGATCCTGTGGTAAGGCATGAACAACTGCATTATATATACCCATCACATTTTCAGCAATTTGATCATCAGTCATTTTTTCATTACCAACTGGAGCTCTAATTACAGAATCATTCTTTGTTTGAATATGAACTAATGTTTTCAGTCTATTGCTGATCGGCTCAAGGTTAGCTGAAGGTGATACAATACATTCTGCCTTTGGATTTGGCATTTTTCCAAGCGGACCTAAAGTTCTACCAAAAGAACTTGCCACATTGGTCATAATATTTGCTTGAGCAATAAAGAAATCAAATTCTCTTACAAATTTTTTTTGCACTTTTTTATTTTCATATTTGATAAATTCTTCTCTTAAAACAGCCTTATTAAAAAATTTCTTTGCCTGATCATATAATTCATGATCGACCAAGGCACAAATTTTATTGTCCTTCCCCTTAGAATAAGGTAATGTGACAAACAGATCTAACTTTTGGTCCGGTTTCTTAATATCTATGCCCTTTAAATTGATAATTAAATCAACAGTCTGTAAGAACTTTCTTTGTTCATTAGTTTCTCTCAACTTCTGAATTGTGTCTAAAACCTGTTTCTTATTCATTTAAAGCCCTCCTACATCAGTAGTTGTAACGGGTATTTTTATGTTCAGCAGAATCTTTATAAAACTTTCTAAGGAAAAGGCTTTGCATAATAAAAAAATAGTTAGGAAATTATATAAATACTACAAATCCAAATAGGTTTATGAAAGTTGACTTACACACACATACCTATTATTCAGATGGTTCACATAGTCCAAAAGAAGTAGTGGACTTGGCTCTAGGGAGAAATGTAGAAATTTTAGCAATAACAGATCATGATGTTATTTTAGGTGTCCATGAAGCATTAAAAGCAGCAGAAGGGAAAAACATCAAGGTTATTCCTGGAATTGAAGTCTCTTCAAGTGTTCAAGATAAGAAAGAAACGGTGCATCTAGTTGGATTATTTGTAAATATAAATTCTCCCAGATTAAAAAAATTGAGTAACGATATAATTAAACTCAAAAAATATAAGACAAAGAAAAGATTGGAATCTGTTAATAAATACTTTGGGAGTAATATAACTGAAGGAGATTTAAGTCAAAAAACTAAAGGAACTCCAGGTTTACCTCACATTGGAATGGTTCTATTAGAAAGAGGATATGTTGGGACCATCAAAGAAGGAATAAGATCAATGACTAATGGAGGACCCTGCTACATTAAATTTGCAGGTAGAGTAGTACCTTCTAAAGAAGCAATTAAAATTATACACGGAGCGGGAGGTATTGCCATTTTAGCTCACCTATCAGCATACAAAAATGAAAATAAGTTTATTACCTTTGAAGAACAAGAGAAGTTGATTAAAGAACTTATTGGTTATGGTTTAGATGGTCTTGAGATTTACATTCCTGATACAAAGAAAGATGAAATAAAATTTGGTGAGGAGATGGCTAGAAAATACAATTTAAAACTTTCTGGAGGAAGTGATTTTCATAACGAGAAATTTATTCCACAGAATAAATTGGGTTTTTTAAATATCGAAAAAAATAAATTATCTGTTCTCAAGGACAGGATTAAAATAATGTAATTCCAATCTTTTTAAAATACCATGTTCTGATATCTCCTCGATGTTCCGTCTTGTCCTTGCTAAATATTTTTCAACTCTATCTTTTCTTATAATCCTATATTCTGGATTATACAACCTATCAAGACACCAGATCAAACTAGGGATTCTTCCGTATTCAAGGTATGTATCAACCCTTTGTTCAAGAGTAGTGTCCGCTTCTGCCCCATAACTTTTAATAAAAATCATCTTTAATTCAGGAGAAAGCCCCATTCCATTTATAAATAAAGATAAATCAAAAGCAGGATCACACACATTTGCATATTCCCAATCTATAACTTTAATTGCTCCTTGTGGGGGGACTATGATATTATCTGGTTTAAAATCTTTATGACAAAATTTTAAGTTATTTCCTAAAAAATATTTCTTCCTGTCTTCAATCCTGTCATTGCTCCTTCTTACGACTTTCTTTAAGGTTTCTATAACTTCTCTAGGGATTTCTAAGTCAGATATTTCCCACAGACGTAGATCGACATATTTCATAATTTCTGATAAGAAATCTAAATCAGACAGGTATATTTCAGGATTCGTTACTGCCATAACTTCTAAACTATGTATCTTTTTGATTAAAGAACCAACTTCTGATATTCTATGTAAATACTCTATTGAAAAAGTTTCACCTTCAAAATATTCAATTGCTTCTATAGGTTGACCCAATGAAATTTCGTCATAATTATGTGGAAAGGGAGCAATACCAACACCAATATCTAATAACATCACCAAAACTTCATATTCTCTCTTCAGATTATTCCTTCTCATAATGGGATTCTTTGTTTTTACTGTAATTTTTTTACTACCTGTTGCAAATATATAAAGAATGTTAGATTCTCCACTTCTAAATTCAACTAAATTTGGATCTACAAAACCTAATCTTTCAACATATTTACTTACTTTATCAATCTCCATTTTTCCTTAAAATATAAAGTTTATTCACCCCAATCCTTCCAATAGAAGGAAGCTTTGAAAACAATTTATTGGCTCTTGAATCTGACATTACATATCCTCCAATAAATTCTAAGAGTCTTGGATAGACTATTCTTGAAAGAAAATAATAAGTGCTAGAAAAGTCATCCTTATCTTCCGTAGTAAAATCTCTGGCAACCAATCTTAAAATCTCCTTTTCTTTCAATAGATTTCCGTGGTAAGGAAGATTGACTTCCTCAAGACCTACTTTGCTTCTAATTCTATTAATGTTGTCATAGCCTTCTTCTAAAAGATCAGAAAGCAAAAACAATCCCCTTCTTTTCAGAATTCTATGTATTTCCTGAATTGCTTTTTCTTGCTTCTGTTGACTTGGTAAATTACTTAGGGATCTTTTAGCATAAATCAGATTAAATGAAGAATCTCCAAAAGGTAACTTAGACATGTCTGAAACTAAAAATTCAAAATTTTCTAAGCCCTGTTCAGCTGTCATCCGTCTTGCACTTGATATTAATTTCATATTATTATCTATTCCAATTACTCTATTACCAGACCCTAGATTTATTGCTATTGTGCTGTATCCATTTGCGCATCCAACATCCAGTATATTCAATTTAGATCCTTCGTTAAATATTATTCTTCTAAGTATTCTATTCTCTTTTCTACTTAAATGTATGTCAGGCATAGATAATTCTTCTTTATCAGATAATAGTATAGCTCTTTTTTCCCAGAATAACCTATTAATAGTAGAACAGGAATCCTCTAAGAATAATCCTGGGTCTTTTGATATTACTCTGGCATACTTTACTACCATTTGAAATTCCTGTTCTGAAACATTGGTCAAATTGCCTAGTCCACAATAAGGATAGGAAATAACTAAAGAAGAATATGGTCCAGAATATTTATCTGAAAAATCAATAAAGATTGGTTTACCAGTTACTAGTTGTTCTATGAAATTGTCAAAGTTGCCAAAATGAGCAATTATCTGTTCTGAGGCAAATCCCCCTACTTTTCCGCCATACAATCCTACATTTTTAAGAAAAATTTTAGTTAATAGAACCTCATCTATTTTTTCTACAGTCAATCTTTCTGCAACAAAATTAGGATGTTTTGTTAAATCAGCACCTAAATCTTCATATGGAGAAAGTTTACCATCTACACAACCTATACTAACTTCATATCCCTTGTATCTTGCATCAAATTTATCACCTACAATCCTACATTTATCTGCAAATACAATTCCTTCAAGTCCCTCAACTCTCTCAATACTACTTCTAAATTCTCTGCTAGAAAAAGGGTCAAGTATTACAACACCATCTATGTCCTTTTTCCATTTAACACAGCTACCAGTAGCACAAGAACCTATAAACTTTAATTCATTAAATTCTGCACAATTAATAAATGAATCAGTAATCTTCTCTCTTAGTTCATCTTTTGTATTTTCTAATTCTATAAAATTTCGTTTGGAATATCTTACCCTTTTTACTATCTCCTTATAAATAATATTCTTGGATTCCATTTTTTTTAATATTTGAATTTCACCCAAGAGTCAAATCTTCGCAAAACTTTTCCAGATCTTAATATTTCTAAGGCTCTCTCAAACCCATCAGTAATTGATTCAGCTTTTCCTGTTAAATATAATCCTGCACCAGAGTTAAGGGCAATAAATTCACTTTTTGAAGATTTTCTACCTGCATAGATTTCTCTTATTATTCCAGCCGCTTCTTTGGGACTTTCAGGTGACTCAATATCTCGATAATCCTTACAAGATAGATCAATCTTCAAAGGATCAAAAATATATTCCGTTCTAATACCTCCTTTTCTCTCTATTATTTTTGATGGTGTCAAAGGAGAAATTTCATCTATATCTTGATTGAAAGTAAGCATATAATTATCACAAACCCTTGCAAGAATAGATTCAACTGTTTCAAGATGTTTTTCATTTGAACATCCCATCATTTTATAAGTCAAATGTAAAGGATGGCATAGCGGAGCAATATAATGGAGAGGACTTCTAAACCCAGAACGTTCTTCAATTACTATCAAATTTGCAAAATCATAATATCCCATACCTATCTGTTTAACAGATTCAACCACTTTATCTATTGGAAGAAAGGGATTTAACCCTAGTGCTTGTAGTATATCTCTACTCCCACATTTACTAGTAATTCCTTTATATCCTATTTTTAGGACATTAATTCCTGCTTCTGCCAAGATTGGCATAGAAGTGGTTCCAACATTGATTGTTTTAACTTTGTCGCCTCCAGTCCCAGCATTGCAAAGTATACCTTCAAGGTCAGAACTCTGAGGCAATCTCAAAGCACGTACAAAGTTTGCCGCTTCATCAAAATCTATTCCATTGATTCTGTTTCTTGTTTCCATGGCCGCAAGAATAGAAACAAACTGAAGGCTGTTGATATTACCTGCCCTAATAGAGATCACTAAATTGTTTAATTCTGAATAATTTAAGTATTTTCCATCCATTATTTTCTCTATAGTTTTTTCAATCATGTTATATGTTAACTTATAAGTAGTAAAATATTTAAATACTACTATTCTATAGGTTTCATAGAACATGGACTCATTACTGTTTGATTTTTGGGGCACTCTAGCCTACTTAGAATATGGAAGAGATTTCATAGCTGAAATAGCCTCTTCATTAGATATAACTGAATCCGAATATAAAGAATTTGTTGTTGAAAAATGGCATAAAGAAGATTTATCACCAGAAGAATTTGCTATTAAATTATCTGACCATTTCGGTAAAAGTCCGGCCAAAAATCTTGTTACTTTGCTATCTATACCCATCGAAAGAATAAAACTATACACAGATGTGATTCCGAACTTAAATAGATTAGTCAAAGAATACAAATTAGCTTTAGTATCGGATACCACAAATATTGGAAAAGAATGTGTATGTCACACAGAAATGGAAAAATATTTTGAGAATATATTTTTCTCCTGTGACTATGGCATAACTAAAAGAGAAGGACTATATGAAGTAGCAATCAGGAAACTCGAAATTGAACCCTGGGCATGTACCATTATAGGAAACAGTGTGAACTCGGATTATGCAATAGCTAAAAAAATCGGAGCTCGAGGTATCTTAATAGACAGAAAGAATCAACACAAAGGAGTTAGAAAGATAATCACGTTATGGGAATTAAAATGAAAGTTGCTATAGGACCAATAGAAGGGCATTATGGTGGGGCTGCACAGCACATTCTAAACATAATTAGGTATTCAGATCATAATTTTGAAACAATTGAGGTTCCTAATTCATTAAAAACATGGGGTAGATTTTTTAGAAGGTATATTTTACCATTTCAAAGAAGATTACCTCATGAGATTGAACATAATGCAATGAGATTTGATATGTATGGCCTACAGAAATTATTGGATGCCCAGGGTTTTTATTTATCAAGATTCAAATTACCTGGTTTTGATGTTGTGCATCTTCATGGATACCCTTATTGGGAAACTATTTATGAAACCAATAGTCCAAATTTAATATACACAATTCATAATCTTTATAACAAAGGGGATTTTCCTTCTAACTGGTCAAGAACAGTTGAAAGTTTAACATCAAAATTAGTTGGCACTTGTAGGAGAGCAAATACGGTCATTTCAGTTTCGAAATGGTTACAAAAAGATCTCAAATTAAAACACCGAATTGATTCTGTTTATATTCCTAATGGAGTTAGTTTAGAAGAATTTGAAGAAGCTAATGGAGAATCTTTTAGAAAAAAATATAGTATATATGAGGACTTTTACCTTTTTGTTGGCAGATCTACTAAATACAAAAGACCAGAATTATTTATATCTATTGCAGAAAGAATGCCAAAAAGAAAATTTGTTATGGTTGGTAGGGGGTTATCAAAAGAAGCACTTAGAAAATATATCAAAAAAGAAATTCCGAGTAATTTAGTGTGTATTGAAGAGCCATTGAGAGAAGACGTTGTAAATGCATTTAATGCCTGTAGGGTATTCATTTTGTCAAGTTCTAATGAAACCTTCGGTATTGTATTGTTAGAAGCAATGGCGCAAGGAAAAAGTGTAGTTGCTGCAAACAATCTGGGACCTTCAGAAATTATTGACCACGGAACGACAGGATTACTATTTGAGCCAGATAATCTAGAAAGTTTAGTGGAGGCTGCAGATCTTGCTTGGAATGAAGGTGACTTCGGCCAAGCTGCAAAAGAAAAAGTTGTTGCTAAATATGATTGGAGAAAGATTGTGCCTCAAATTGAAGAAGTATACGAAAGAGTTAAATAATAATCAAAGTAATTTAAATGAAAATGAAAAACAATATAAAACTAATAGAACTTTTTGAAAAAGTGCAGAAGATCCCTTATAAAGTATGTATATTTAAAGAAGATGATATTAGTGAAGATTTAAAATACGGCGACTGTAGACATAAGGCTCATTTATTGAATATACTCTTAAAACAAGAAGGATTTGAAGTTAAAAAAATAAAAGTTTTATTTGACTGGAGAGATTTACCCTTACCAAAAGAGATAATAGAAATTCTAGAAAAATCTGACACTCGATGGCTTCATGATTCAGTAAAAGTAAAAATAGGAGATGAATGGATTAAAGTTGATTGTACCTGGAATCCCGAATTAGAGAAAGTTGGATTTCCAGTAACAAAGAATTGGAACGGGAGGTCTGATACTAAACAAGTAACAAAAGGAAAGATTGAATTTTTTGATCTTGAAGAATTTAATATTAAGCCAAATATCATAAAAGAAGAAGCTTATAAATTTGCAGACAAACTCAATGAGTTTGTCAAAGAGGTTACTTCTTAATTTCCTTTTTTGAAGCCATCTAGTGCTGAAAATGACCATAGAGCTAATGGTGTTTCAGATTATTTGTGTATTATCCCAAAATATGTTAGAAATTAGAATAAATCCAAAATTTATTAAATGTGCAAAAATTGGGGAAGTACAATCCAAGCCTTAATTAATAAATGAGCATATCATTTAACGTAGTCATTAACTAAGCATTAATCAGCATTATAGAGATAAATTTAAATAATTAATTAACTTATTTATTAATATAATGCACTATGAATTAAGAACTAGCAGCTTTGAAGGAGATATAGGCTTACTTGTTAAGAAATATTCCAATGATTTTATTTTTAATTTTTCAGGAAATAGATCTGATATAGAAAAATATTCTCTAATGGTTAAAGTCAATAATGATCCTTATTCAATTCTAGTCAGTTCATCAGATAATCCTTTGGATAAGAGGTACAAGGTAATATTATCAGTCATCGGAGAGAAGAAAAATATTGCTCTTGCAATTATGGACCATTTAGTTTCTAAACTCAAAATTAGTGCAGAACCTGCTCCAAAAAAAATTAAAAAATCTTTTGAGGAGTTTGTAATGTCAAACTTTAAATCTTTTTCTTAACACGCCCAGATAAATATACAAACAATAGTTATTTAAATTTAAATGCATTATATATAAAACTGATGAAAAGCAGTCCTTATTCAAATATTGAGGGAAAGATACTTAGCTTCTCTATCCAATCAACAGATGCAATTTCTTTGAGTCCAAACCCTCAATTAAAACAAATAGATATAGTTCTTGAAGCCTCATCTGACTTATTAGAATCTCATTCATATAGATATTTTAAAGGTTACATAAATGAAAGATCTTGGGATCTTCACTATTCCAAATTGTTAGAACAATATGAAGGTAGAATTAAGGTGGAGTTTAAAAAAACAAAAGCAAAATTTCCAAAAATATCCTCAGAACAGGACATTGAATTAATAGAAAAGATAGATTTGCTTGATATTGATGATTCATAAAAGAAAAATATTTCTATTAACTTATTATTAATAAATATTTCTTTAGAAAATAATTGTCCTAACTAAAAATAAATCTCCTTCGAAAAAACTAAAACAATTTAGTCTATAAAATAAGTCATAAAAAATAGTATTTATTTTGAAAATTCCAAGAAATGAATTAAAGTTAGTTATATTTTTGCAACTTTCTCTTCTTTCATGACTTTCTTAGCAATCAAAAAAACTACTAATGCAATAATTACAAAGTTAATTAATTCACCTAAGAAAGAACCCCATCCGATAACTATTGGACCTAGATTAAATGTTGATGTTTTCCATGCTCCGCCAGGTATAAATGGTGTTACTATAGGCATAATAATATTATCCACCAGAGATTTTACTAATGCTGTAGCAGCAAATCCCATTATGAATGCTACAGCTAAAGCAATTATTTTGTATTCTCGTAAAAATTCCATAAACTCTTTTATCATACTCATTCTAAAATCAGTCCTTAATATAAATTACATTAATAAATTATATAAATCTGTTGTTACCCTTCGATTTAATTAGGTTTTTGCCTTAAGCATTTTAGTGTTAGAAAATCAATTCTGACAAGTTTTAGATTATTAATAATTTTCCAAAATCCAAATCTTGTAAGTTTCTCCACTTAAATTATGGACTTCACTGAAAGATTTCTCAACATACAAAATATACAAGAGTATAAAATTTAATTTATATTTTATAGACAATAAGGTACAGAATCCAGAATAGTAACAAATATAAACTAAAATAATATATGTATATTTATGGTGACGGGATTTTAAGTCTATTGAGATTTTAAAAACACCTATTATTATAGGTATCGATCCAGGTACTACTGTCGGTTTTGCAATTCTGGACTTTAATGGTTCTATTATTCACATAAATTCTTCTAAGAAATTAAGTTTGGATAAATTAATAGAGGAGATAATAAGATTTGGTAAACCAATAATAGTTGGTTCAGATATAACTCATCCACCAAAATTCGTTAAAAAATTTGCCACAGATACAAAATCTATTATAGTCTCTCCATCAAGTCCTTCAAATTTTGAAAAGAAAAAGAAAATTGCATATTATTTCATCAAGGAAATGGAAATAAAGCTAAGGGATAAGCACCAAATAGCAGCTCTATATGCAGCGATCTTAGCTTATAAGAATTTTAAATCACTCTTTAATAAAATTGACAGAAGATTAGAAAAACAAAATAAAAAACATTTATCTTCTGAAATTAAGTTAACTGTGCTAGCTCAAAATACTCCAATTAGTGAGAGTATTAAACTTGCTGAAAGCACATTTTAATGTTTACAGTCTTCTGTAAATCTACAAAGGTTAACAGTCATTCTCTGCCCGTTAAAAATAATTGTTTTGTAGCAACCTTGATCTATTGTCATATTAAAAATATACGGCTCATCTTGAGCCACATAATCCAAATAACTCATGGCATTTGCTCCCTCCACTTCCCTTTTCATAGAATAACAGAAGATGTTAATTTATAAATCACTTATCCAACTAAAATAAAGACCCCAGATTCACAAGATTTATAAATTGATTATCGATAATCATCACATTATGGCAGTAACATATTATTTTGCACCATCGTGGTTTATAACCTTCGGAATTGTATTTGAGGCACTTTTTGCAATCATACTAATCACCATTAGCCTTACTGCTTATAGATTCTATCAGGTATCCAAACAATATAAATTAAAGTTATTTGCATTAGCATTTGGCAGCATTGCCCTTTATTATATTATTAAATCATTGATAAATGCAAATTTAATAGCTTCTGAAAATATAAGTAGAGCGCAACTTCTTGATCTTGGCCAGTTAAGTCTTGCCGCACATATTTTCTTTATGCTAGCTGGACTGATCATCCTACTCTACATATCACTTAATCTAAAAAATAATAGGCTTTTTTCATTGTTAATACTAATAATTTTTGTTACGGCATTTGTAAGTAGAAATAATATCACAATTTTTTATGTGATATCTACAATTTTATTGGCATATATAACTCTCCATTATTATGAGATATACAAGAAAAAACCCCAACATAATACTTTATTAGTATGCATAGCATTTTTATTATTGTTATTAGCTAATTTAGATTTTATACTTACATCTGTACATTCGATATTTTATGTGCTAGGCCATTTTATAGAATTCACATCATATTTATTATTTTTAATAAACTTGATTTTAGTTTTTAAAAAATGAAACCCAAAAGAGATCGTTTAGAGATTTTTCATGATATGCTCAAGGCCATAAGTGATAGAAATGGTAAAATTAAACCAACTCACTTAATGTATAAATCTAACCTAAGTCATACTATGTTAAATGAGTACTTGCAAGAGTTAATAAAAAGAAAATTCATAGATGAAATAGAAACTTCCGAAGGAAAATCTTATACAATTACTAAAGCTGGTCTTGAATATATGGAAAAATATTCTGCAATAATTAAATTTGTTGACTCATTTGGTCTAGAAGAAGAATAAATTTATTTAAGACTGACTTTTATATCTTCAAGTTCATTAAAAAAATCCCTCCATGAGTTAATTCTCTTGGCCGTCTCTTTACCTACCATTATGTGTTCATTATAACCCCACGAAAATAAATATCTAAATGGTACAATCCCAACTAATGGTTCTAATTTTTGAATATCATCATCTATGTAAGCATTTAATCCCTTACAAGCCTCAGCTTTACTACGCCCTCCACCAACAGCAATTATTTTTATTTCAATATTGTGTTTTTGCAACCAGTCCTTAGCTATTTTAGATTCGGGTTCTCCTCTGGAAGTAATTACAGTTAGGTCATACCCATTAGACATCATTTTAGGAAGAAATTCAAGAACTCCCTTTACAGGCTGCATTGTCATCCCTATTTCATAATTTCCATAGATCTGGCTTTGTAATAATCTATATTGTTCTAAAGACAACTGACCGCTTCCTATAACTAATTCTTTTTTGAATTTTTCTGGAGGGATGTATACCCCAAAGAGCTTTTTTGCCCCATCACTTTTTAGTTGTCCACAGTCAGATAAAACTCCATCAAAATCCAAACCAACTTTCATCTAAATAATATGTAAATTAATATTTATAATTTTTTTCATTTCTTTAAATAAATTTTTTTCTCAATAAATTGTTTCTTGGATATCTAGTTTATTTTTAGGTAGTAACACCACATGATAAAATTTATAACTTCTGATACTTTACAAGTATCATGAAATTTTTCTTAATTACATTAATCATAATTTTATTAGTGATAACATCTTGTTCAAGTAATCCTACTCCAGATACAAAAGATCAAATAAAAAATACTTCAAATTTAGTAAATAATACAAATCAAGGAGGTTTAAAAATGAAAATTATATCAAATAATTTCAAACATAATCAGGATATACCCAACAAATTTACTTGCCAAGGCCAAGATATTAGACCACATTTAAAATGGACCGATATTCCGAAGGAAACCAAAAGCTTTGCAATCTCAGTAATTGATCCAGATGCTCCAATGGGAGACTTCATACATTGGTTAATATACAATATACCTGTTTCAATAACTGAATTAGATGAAGGCATAGAAATTCCAGAAAAATCCATAGAAGTAACAAATGATTTTGGTAAAAAAGAGTATGGAGGTCCTTGTCCTCCTTCAGGTAAACATAGATATTTCTTCAAAGTATATGCTTTGGATTCTGAAAATATAAATGATGTTAACAAAGATAATTTCTTACAAAAGATTCAAGGGCATACAATAGATTCGATTGAAATAATCGGACTATATCAAAAAAATAAATAAGCAAAATTCACTATAGATATTTTTCTTTGGAATTATTTTTATTATTGTTGATGAAATAATATTGTTTCAATTTTCTTAAGGCTTTAGCTTCAAGTTTAAAAACATTCTGACGTGAAGTCCCAATTATTTCTGCAACCTCTCTATAAGTCCTAATCTTATGATCTTTTAATCCGTAGCTTAAGATGAGAATTTTCCTATATATTGGTTCCAATAAACCAAGAGCTATTTCCAATTTTTCTTTTGACATTTTTTCATCAATTCTATTCTCTATTGCCTCTGCATTTTCATTCTCATCCCTTAAGTAATCTGATAAACTTTTGTCATTATAAACTTGAGCTTCAAGCGATATAGGATCTACGAATTTGCCTAATTGAATTAGTTCATTTATTCTTTCCTTACTTAAATGCCAAACATTTCTATTTTTTGCTTTTTTTAACCTATAATTTAATTCAATATAAGTAGGTGTTCTTCCATTTTCAACATAATATCTGTCAATTTCTTTTCTTACTATCCGCATAGCTTGAGCAGTACTATTCGGAAGATGACCAATTTTGTGGTTCTCAGTTATATATGCAACAATTTTTCTTCGAACATAGTATTCTGCATATGTACTAAACCTTACTATATAACTGGGATCATATCTCTCTGCTGCTTCTATTAATCCAATGTTTCCTTCTTGAATAAGGTCATTTAAATTCCCATTGGCCTGATTTACATATCTTTTTAAAAATAAAGGTACTAATCTTAGATTTGCTTCGACTAGTTTGTTTCTGGGTTCAATATTGATTTTTTTCCTGGTGTGAATTTTTTTAGCTAATCTATTTTCTTCCAGCCGAGAAATCAGAGGATACTTTGACAAATCAGAAGCATACTGTTTTAATTGCATATTTTCTCATATATATCAAAATTTAAAAAACATTCCTTTACAAATCAATAAGAAAAAAAGAAAAAATAGCTAGGGTTCCATAAAATAGACACTAAGGTCATTAGCTTGGAAACTTGAGCCACCACTTCCACTAATATCAGCCAATCCAGTAGCTCTGTCAATACTAATAACTACCTCAGGGAAATTAATATTCTGTCTGTTAAGATTACCAAAACCTCTGTACTTTAGTAAAATTTCATCTTCTGTATTAGCAAGCAATCTACCATTAGCTAAGGTTAGGCTTAATCTATCTCTTCCTCTTTGTATTTCCAATGTACTCTGTCCTTGCTCAGGAGGTATATTAGAGTAGTACAAGTTCAATTGATTTTGGCTATTCCAAGAGTGTCCATTAACCAATGCATTTCTTCCCTTAGCTCTAATGCTAAGTCTTTCTCTAGGTCTGGCTGGAGTTATTATGTTGAACAACTCTTCGTCGGAGCTAAAGACAGTTTCTCCATTACGTATCAGTAATTGAGTTCCATACTGTCCGGGGTGTAGATTAACTGGCGTATCCCATGTCACATGGAATCTAAGTCTACCTCCAGAAAAGTTGCCATATCCAAAAACTCCACCTTCATTAGTCCTAGTTATTTCAATACTACTATCAGGCTCTATTGGAGCACTTGAGCTTCCTCTTTGCCTTGTACAGCTAAAACTCCCATCAACAAAGACTTGACAGGTAAATACATCAAAGAAACTACCAGTCTTCCTTATCTTTAATACTGTATCCTCTAATGGTAACATCTCTGTATCAAGTACATCAACTAAAATGTCATAACTTAAAGTGTCCCCTTTATTAGTGTCAGGTATGTCGCTAATAGAGAAACTAAGAGCTTCTGCTGGTCCTGCAATAAGTAACAAGCTAATAACAACTAGCGCTATAAAAATCCCAAAGATCCTCTCTTTCCCCAATTTATTCATTCCAATCACTTCTTTTTCGGATCACTTTAGAATTCACTAAGGTATACCTTAATATTTAAACATAATTGTACTTTATCTCTACAATGAAAATATATGTATTATATTGCATAAGTGCTCAAAATCGATAGAGTTTAAGATACATTTTGTATACTATAGCTTGTGTTTTAATATATAAAATATAATAACTATTTTTAATAATATCCATTGCAATCAGTACTGCTCCCCTCTAATAAAGTATACAATAGCTTGTATTTCACAAAAAAAATTGAAATTCATAAAATTCAAGGTTTTAAATTATTTTAAGAAGCAATTTTAAAATTAAAATTATTATTTTCTTCCAGTAAATCCAAGAATTGTAACATCTTCGTATTTTGCAATTTCTTTTCTTTCTATGTTTCCAAAACCAGCCGAACTCATATTATCTAAGATATCATATTCTATATCACTAATTTCAAATGCTTTTACTGTAGCAATAAATATTCCATTTTTATTCAAGCATCTGTAGATATTATTGATTTTCTTGGGCATCTTTCTTTCGCAACAATAAGAAACTATTGCATTGTCTCCACATTCATGAAGCATATTTGTAGCTAATGCAATATCAAACATTTCAACCATATCAATATTTACTAAATTAGCTTGAACGCTTTTTAAATTACTTATTTTATATTTATATTTTCTTTCATTTAAAAGTTTTATTGCAGATGATAATCTGTCTACTCCAGTTACATCTTTCCCCATCATTGCATAATATCCTGTTTTAACTCCGCAACCACATCCAAAATCAACTAAAGTATTGCCATTCTTCAATCCATTCTCAGCTACAAACTTCATTATTAATTCATCTTCATGTCTCGAAGAACAATTAAGAATTTTTGTAATCAGGTCATTACTGTAGTAAAAATTGTAAATATCTTCTTCAGCTTGCTCAACACATTCTGAAGGTAAAATCATAGACCCCCAAGCATCTTCTAATCTACAAACTAAATCAAGAAATTTGTGTAATGAATCCGTACCTACATATTTTTCAAGAGCTGGTTCTAATCCATTGCTCATATCTATTCCCTTAAATTCCATATCCAAATAATCCTTTAAACTAAGCATATTAACAGAAATTATACAAAAATAAAGATTATTTAAAATTTACTATTGTTACTACTAAAAAATAAATAAATTCATAAGATTAATTAAAATCAACTATATTATTTATTATTATTTTTTCTCGATAATGTTCATAAATTCAAACATTTTACCTATAATAATGGAAAGGAAAGCTTTATAAATAACTACTTATAAATGGTAAATATAAAATATAACTATAAAATGGCTAAAAACAGTAATAATTCCATATATGGTAATTCAGGGCAAATTACAGTTAATGAAGCATTATCTCTGCTGAGAAAGATTTCAGGAGATGCACAAAATATCCTCACAATAGATGGCAAACTTATTATTAACCTAGACCAACACAGAGCTGTCCAAGCGCACTTTAGGCAAAAAATTGATGGTCTTGAAAGTGCTATAGGTGCAATTCCCAGCATTGCAGATCCAGAATACAAGCCTATTCACGATGAATATGTAGATGGACTTCATGGTCATATTAGAGATATAAGAATTCTGAGGAATGCGTATCTAGCTTTCTATGAAGTGGATAGTTAATAGAATGCCAAAAAAAATTATCTCCAATGATTTTAAATCTAGATCCGGTATTAAATTTATATTAGACACATTTGGTAGTTGGTTTGTTTTTTTCTTTATAATTTATATTATACTTTTAATTAAAGCAGTCACAATCAGGAATATTGAAACCAATATATTTTTTGCTGCATATAGTATAATAATAACAGTATATATTTTATCTAGGTTTCTTTTATCTTATTTTCATAAATCAATTCCTTACAATAGTAATTATGAACCTTCGATAACATTTGTTGTACCTGCTAAAAATGAAGAAGATAACATTAAGGAAACAATCAAAAGATTTGGTCAAGTAAATTACCCTAAAGAGAAGATTGAGATTATAGCAATAAATGATGGTTCTACAGATAATACACTTAAGGAAATGCAAACTGCGGCAAATGAAATTAGACGTAAAGATATGCAGATAAAAATTATTAATTGGGAAATAAATAGAGGCAAAAGAGATGGTATGGCAGAAGGTATTAAAAGAGCAAAAAATGATATAATAATATTTGTAGATTCTGATAGTTTCATAGAAAGAGATTGTGTGAAGCATTTAGTTAAATATTTTTCAAATCTAGAAGTTGGGGCTGTTTCTGCGCATACAGATGTGTATAATAGGGATACAAATCTGTTAACACAAATGCAAGCTGCAAGATATTTTATAGCTTTTAAAGTCTATAAAGCGGCGGAATCAATTTTTGGAAGTGTAACTTGTTGCCCTGGTTGTTGCTCTGCCTATAGGACTAAATATCTTAGAAATGTTGTTGATAAATGGTTAAGTCAAAAATTTCTAGGTGTAAAATGCACTTTCGGTGATGATAGAAGCTTAACAAATTTTATAATTAAAAAATATAAAGCAGTTTATTCTCCAGAAGCAAAAGCACATACAGTTGTCCCAGATACTTTTAGAAAATACTTCAAACAACAACAAAGATGGAAAAAATCATGGGTTAGAGAAACATTCATTGCAAGTTCATTTATGTGGAAGAAGAATCCCTTAGCTGCATTGTCTTTCTATTCTTATGTATTTCTTGCATTTAGCTCATCAATAGTATTTTTTAGAGCAGTAATCTGGCATCCATATGTAACAAGAGCTTGGCCAATTGCATATTTATCAGGATTATTTTTAATGCTCTTGTTACACGGGATGTACTATAGAATAAAAGTTGGAAAAAGGGCTTGGTTCCTAGCAATCTTAAGTTTTTGGTTTCATACTATATTATTAATTTGGCAATTACCATGGGCAATTGTAACTATCAAAGATTCAAGGTGGGGTACTCGTTAAAAAATGTATGCCGATGTATCTTTTAGTAAAATTATGCAAGTATTAAGTTTGATAACACTTTTAAGTTTAGGTGTAATTCTAACATTAAACCTAGAAATGGGTTTCATAGGTAATACTAATTTATTCAATTCACTTGTCAAAAATAATTATGAATATCTGAAATATAAAAGTGATCTCTCCGGTGGAGGTAACGCATTCTTAATAACAGGGTTACTTTCAACATTTAAAAATGATGTGGAAGAAAATAGCTCACCTGAGACAGCAAATTTAGTCCCGGTATTATTATATCATGGTATTTTAGATAAACCTGATGAAAAAAACGTTCTATTAGATAATTTCAAAGAACAAATGTTTGCTTTGAAAAGAGCAGGATGGCGAACAATTACCATTGAAGAATTATATAAGTATATAGATAAGGGGGAAAAACTACCTGATAAATCATTTCTATTAACTTTTGATGATGGAAGAAAAGACAGTTATTACCCCGTAGATCCAATTTTAAAAGCCTTAGATTACAACGCAGTTATATTTGTAATTTCAAAATACTCTCTAGGACAATCAAGCAATTATTATTTAAATAAAAATGAATTAAAAGAAATGCTAAAAAGTGGTAGATGGGAAATTCAATCACACACAAAAGAAGGCCATAGTCTCTATGTAATGGATCAGTCTGGGGCTCAAGGTCATTTCTATAGTGATAGGTTATGGCTGTCAGATTTGAATAGACTAGAATCTGAGGAAGAATTTACAACTAGGATTACTAGGGACTTCCAAGAATCAAAAGATGATTTAGAAAAAGCCTTGGATATTAACATAATAAGCTTTGCCTACCCGTTTGGGGATTATGGTCAGAATTCAGTTAATTTTTCAAAAGCAACTAAGATTGTATTAAATACAATCACACCAATATACCCAATTACTTTCTACCAAGCTTGGGGAGAATTTACATATAACTCTGCCAGCCATAAAATTCTTGTAAAAAGAATTGAAGTTGCACCCGATTGGGATGCTCAAAAATTTATAGAAGTAATAAATGCAGGTAGAAATAAAGAATTACCGTTTACAGATGATTTAGAAAAAGATAACGGATGGATTTTAAGATGGGGGGCAAGATCTGTAGAGGATAATCAATTAATAATTAAATCAACGGAAAAATCTAGTAGTGCGCTTATTTTTTTAGATGGTACTCAAAATTGGGCAGATTATAAGTTTAATGCAAAAGTATATACAAGTAAAGGGGAAGTGATCACCTTAATTGCCAATTATAAAGACGAATTAAATCATGACTCCTGTCTGTTCTCCACAAAATATGTTAGGATTGAGCGCAATATCAATGGCACTAAGAAAATTTTAGTTCAGAGAAAAGGAGATTCTATTTTTAAAGGTGCAACCAGAGACTTAGGGATTGTTACACACGATAGCCAAATATCTTGCTATATTGATAATAATCTAATTGTTGAATCTAAACCACTTGACACAATTAAAAGCTCTGGAGGTATTGGTTTCAAAATTTGGGATCCAATATTAAATAATAGTGAGATAAAAATTAAAAGTATAAATGTAGGTCCAATTAACTCATAACAATTATTTTATATACTATACTTTTCAATTAAACTAAACTTAAATATCAATTAATTTCTCAAATCACATAAAGTGGTGATAAGAATCTATTTTAAAAAAATATTTTATACCATTATTATACTAATAATAATTTCATTAACAAAATCAATTTCTGTGGAAGCTAATCCACCTGCAAATGTCACATCGCCATTTTATTATAGTTTTAATTCCAATGGTATTTTATATGAATCAGGCTCAGAAAGTTCTTCAACTAGTCCTTATTTTTGGTTAAACTCAGGAGCAAAATTAATAATACAAGATGGTGTAGGCAAGACTATTCAAAATGAGCTTCTGTCTAATGATTATTGGAGATTACTTTATCTGAATTCAAATCCAACAGATACAGACAATGGTTATCATCCTCAAAATATCTTTAGATTATTTACTAGGAGTACTTGGCTTAATTTTCAGCAAACTTTATACTTTAAAATTACTAAAGATGAATTAAGTCCTAGCCCAAATAGGCAAGGTCATAATGGGCTGATATTATTGAGTAGATACCTAAACTCAAATAATCTTTATTATGTTGCATTAAGAGTAGATGGTTATGCAGTTATTAAGAAAAAAATTAATGGCAACTATTACACTTTAACATCAAGACAAGTCTTCCCAGGTACATATAACAGACTTACAAATCCAAATTTACTGCCAAAGAATACATGGCTCGGTTTAAGAAGCCAAATAAAAAATAATGCTGATGGTACTGTTACCATTAAATTTTATTTAGATAATGGAATGACCAATAACTGGACATTATTAACACAGATTACAGACAACAATATTGGAGGACCAGCTCTTAGGACTGGAGGTTCTGCCGGAATAAGAACTGATTTTATGGATGTTTACTTGGAAAATTATAAACTAGCTAACATATAATAAAAGAAGTTTAATTAAAACAACATTAATACTATACCCTCTTATCATCCTTTGATTCTGATAATACAGTAAATTCAGCGTATGAGCCACTGGATAAATTTGAAAATCTAATTCTCTGTCCAACTTTTAAGACGTTTTCTAAATAAATTTGCCGAGTGTTTCCCTGCGCATAGAATGTTCCATTAATATATTTACTATTATTGCATAAGACAAAATCAATATTATAAGGGCTATATTCCTGAGGTGCAAATCCCATCAAAACTCCCTCTAAACATTCTGGACGATCTTTAGCCATCTTATAAATACATAAATAAACAAAACTTATAAAATCTTCGAAAATCAATTAGGTTTACACAAATATTTAGAATTAGTCAGAAGTTTTTTATATTTAATTGATTATTATGCACCTTGTTAAAAAATCTCAAAGAGGATTTATTAAATCTAATGATACAAATAAGTTACAAAATGGATAGTTCAGAAATTGTTAGTCAGGTAGTCACATATAGAACGGCTCAATATGATGGTGCATTTTTAATAATTCTTGGCGGAGTTACACCTGATAAAGATTATAAAATCCTTAAAGACGATCCAAGGCATAAAGATCTAAATTCTAGTGGCATATTAGTTGATCCTCAAGATGACAAAATAGAAGTAAACCTAATTCAAATTGTCAAACAAAAAATCCAAATAAATGATAAACTAGTTGCAATTGTTGTTGATGGTAGAGTACATAACGATATGCGCTTTGAAAATCAAGGTAATGTTGTTTTATTACCTGGAAGAATAACAGATATTAAGTATGACGAGATTTAGCTTTTAATTCTCTTTTTATCTTTCCACTGTTCATAAAATACAGTCCCAAACATCCATGCAAAATATCCCACAAAAGTTGCAGTAGAACCCCAAAACAGAATATCAGAAATAACATATTTCCAAATTATATCATCAGATTTGTCTATAGTTTTCTTTCTTGCTTGTATTGTCCATTGATCATCTGGTTTTAATTGAAGAATTCTATCATAGGCTTCAATTGCTCTATCATATAAATGTTCTTCTGTTAAATTTAGACCTCTTAACTGTAATGCCCTAATATTATTGGGATCTTCAGCTAAAATCTTTCTAAGTTCTGTTAATGCCTCTAAATTTTTCCCTTTTTTTGTTAGAGCTTCAACTTTGTATTCTACAGCTTTGAGATTATTAGGTTTATGTTCTAAATAAAATTCCAGAGATTTTAATGTTCCCTTAAATTCAGCTTTCTTAATTTTGTCAGCAGTTTCATCTAATAAAAGTTGCAGTGATTCTTGTTCATAATAACCATTGGTTCTCCAGGATTCTAATTTTTCTGCTTTGTCAAAATCTTTTACAGCTTCAACATATTCTTTTTTATGAAAATGATCCATTGCTTCATTATCTATCCTTCTAGCTCTAGTAGAGGGTAAACTTTCGTACCAAATTAGGCTTGCGACAGCAATTGCACTTAAAGTCCCTGCAATATATGGCCATTTGGAGGAACCAAATGCAGACTTAGTAGGAAGATTAGTTTCAATCCTTACATAAGCACCTCCTTTATTTTCGACAAGTTCCTCTTCATCATCATCTTCATCATCTTCGTCATACTCTTCTTCTTCATCTTCATAATCCTCATCATCGTCATCATCATCTTCGTCATACTCTTCTTCTTCATCTTCATAATCCTCATCATCGTCATCATCATCTTCATCAATGAAGGATGAATTATCTGAACCAGAGTAATTATTTTGGGACTCAGTTTGTATTCCCTGCTTTGCATCCTTATTGCTTTTATATTGGTTACTGGCCTTACTATTATCCTGATTTCTTCTAGGATCATTTACTCCAGTATTATCATAATCATGGTGTCTTTGACCTTGATCATTATATCTGTGGTCAACACCATAACTGTAACCTTCACCATAAGCACTATTTGTGTTACCAATACCATGAGCTAGATCATCAAAAAAACCACCACGTTGTCCATCCTTTACACCCTGTTCGTATTCTTCCTTTTTACCCATAGAGATGATAGGATAAAAGGAAATAATTAATTTTCGCTTTTATATTTATCAAGTTTTTAAGGTGCTTTTATTCATAATAAGTAAGATATTTCATTATTTATTCATTTCTCTCTAAATAAAAATACAAAAACTATTTAAATTGGTAATCCCTAAAGATTTAAAAGATATTAAACTAAAATTACCTGTAGATATTAATTTCTCAATACCAATGAATTCTTAAAACTTCTTTGAAACTTCATAAATCCAAAATTATTTAAAATAGTAATCACTTGAGATTACCATTCAACTTTTAAACAAGCAGGAAGTTTCCACTTCAATAGTTTCTGCTCATCAAAATAGTGCTTTCTGCATAGGTAGCTCCATCCCTTTCTTCTATTATTTTTCATAGCACAGGGATAAACTTCTGCATAGGTTATGTTTGTACACCTTCCCTCAAAATCACAGCAAGGAAATTCTTTTCCTTTTCTTAGTATTTTAAATTTTATTATAGAACCTACTTTCTTATTCTTATCTTTAAGAATTCTTAATTTTCCACTTTGATCATAATATTTTATTAGAATTTTCATTTTTAAGGAATCATATATTATTAATGCATCAAAGTTTCTTCTTCAATTCCATTAATTAAATTCCAATCTAATCTTATAAGTTGTTTAACAGCAGGATTACTTGTATTAAGTTTAAACAAGTCTGACTTGCCAACTCTTCTAGTCTTTATCACTATTTTATTTTTTTCTAATTTTGGCCAAAATGCAAGAAGAGTAGAATAACCCACTTCAGCATTCCTTGCTATTTCTGTCAAAGGATAGTCGAATTGTTGAAATGTTATAAGAAAATCTAACACTTTCATAACAGGATTACTTCCAAAAACTTCAATAAATATTGTTTCATTTTTCATATTTTATCAATGCTACTAATAATATTTAAATGTTTCTATTTATGTTTTTATATTACAAATTTAGGAATATTTATATATCTTTAGTTCATGGAATAGTCATGGATTTCAATGATGAAGACAAAATAAAAGCAACAATTCTATACCATTTAAGAAGAAAAAAGGTTATTGGGAATGTTCATACCCATTTTGATACCTTAAAAAAAGGTTTTCCTAGTCATTTAGGTAAGAATATTAATAAAATTGCTAAAGAATTAGTAAAACAAAATTATCTTAAGATAAAGCCAACCTCTTATGGCCTTCAAGTATCATTAAATAATGACAAAATAAAGGAAATTGATGAATTTATTAAGAAAATTCTAGACTTTGATTTCCAATATTAAAAATTATATTAAATTTCATAAATTTATAATGTATATTTTATAGTAAGTATAATTTTTTAAATAACTTTATTATTTAGCAGTAAGTAAAAAGATGGACCTTAGTATAGTAATTCCTGTATATAATGAGCAAGAGAACAT
>Ga0209343_10000321_pt1 | contig 66647 bp, 56 predicted proteins | sample RifCSPlowO2_02_FD_184026 | JGI IMG/M metagenome (GOLD analysis project Ga0209343, IMG submission 184026) | Groundwater microbial communities from Rifle, Colorado - Rifle CSP2_plank lowO2_0.2 (SPAdes) (version 2) | ecosystem: Environmental > Aquatic > Deep subsurface > Groundwater | place...
CACGATTGGACTTCCTTGTCATGGGCGTCTCCACCAAGAGTTGCGAATGAACCGCTGCAATTATCGGCCATTTTGTAACTCAATTGATGAAACGAACTACTAGATCCGGCAAAAAGCTTGAGCGCCATGGTGTGGTCCTCCAGCTCAGGGCCGCCCTCGTAGCGCTGGTACTTGTAGATTGCGGTGCTCACCACATCGAACATGGGTGCCAGGCGGACATCCTCGACGCCGCTGTAAAGCACCCCGAAGTTCTTGAGGTGACCATCCCCGTTACGCACCATTGCCATGAAGGCGACCTGCTCGAAGAAGCGCGCCAGTTCGGCGTCCGGCAGGCTGATCAACTTCAGGGCCGACGCGACTCGCTCGTAGCTGCCGTGGTACTTGCGATCCGAGAGCGTGTCGCGCACCCGCTGCCCCATGAGCGAGGCCGCATCCTCAAACCCCAGACGCGAGCCATCGGGCGCAATGTCGAAACGCTCGATCACCAGCAGCGAACCATCTTCGGAAAGGTCGAACGGAGCCACCGCGATCCCCGCCGCGCTGGCAGCGTTCAGGCACATGAACTCGTTGGCGGACAGGCCGGGATAGCGTTCAGCCGCCATCTTCACGATCAGCGTGGGCACCGGCACCGTTGCCCGGTCAGGCACCATGATCTTGGGCTGGATGCCCGAGATGCCCGCGCCCGTGGACAGGTAGGCACGCATCAGGTCCTGAAAGAGGTCCGGGCCGTTGCCGCTGGAGAGCAGGTCGGCCCTGTTGACCACCGAAGAAAAGGTGGAGCTTGGCGTATCGGGAAGCCGGTAGCCCAGCCGCCCGATGCCGTTGTTGCCCATGAGGGCAAGCAGGTGCATGGGGGTCATGGCCTGCTTGGGGAAAAACTCGCGGATCTGCTGGAACAGATAGCCCTCGGGCAGGTTCATGTCCATGGCCGGGAACAGGACTCCGCCGCCATCAAAGTGCAGAATGCTCGCCGGCATGAGCAGGGACACGCCGGGCTGGCCCGGATCGTCGCGGCTGTAATCAAACCAAAGCTTTGTGGGACAGACCTTCAGCTCTGTCCCCAACTGATCAAGGGGGGATGCGTGCGCCAGCCGCCCGCTGTGCGAACCGTTCACATCCACGTCGAGCAAGCGGATGCGCTCAGGCAGCATCGTCATCATCCTCGTCTGCGAACCGGCGCTGCATTTCCTCCAGGGTCGGCATGCCCGCCTTCTGCAGGCTCAGGCAAAGGCCCATGGCGCGCAGGAAGTCGAAGAGAGAGGCCACCGTCACATCGTCCCCGCGCTCCAGCTTGTGGAGCACGGTTCGGCTGCGCCCGGCCTTGGCAGAGATGGCAACCGCGGCGAGTTTGTTTTCCTCTCGGTACTGGGCGATGGCTTTGCCGAGGTCGGCGGGGAGTCTTAATTTGTCCATCATGATGAACAGTATGACTATAAATACAAAAAATGTCTACGATGATGAACACGCAACCATCGGCATTGCTGCCGCCAGCACCCACGCAGGGGGAATCATGGGCACCACAAAGATAGCGGGCATGCCCACACCAAGCGCCCATGTGTCCTGAGAAAGTACTGATGGTCAAATCTGGCTGTAGCCCTTATGGAATATGCGCAAGCAGCTATTAAAACAATAGCAAATAGAAATACCGGATGTCATTCCGTTTTCAGATCCATGCGAGATGAGGCGCACCGACGCAGGCAGTGCTTTAGCACGACCAGGAGGGGCAACGACATATCGCATTGATATGGAAATGGAATCAGGCCATTGGCATCCCACAGGGCTGGCACGCAATCACCCCATTTCCCGCACCACTTCCATCGCCTGTTCCACCCGCTCCACCGCGTGGATGGTCAGGCCCTCGATGGGTTTTTTGGGCGCGTTGGCCTTGGGCACCACGGCCACCGTGAAGCCCAGTTTGGCGGCTTCCTTGAGCCGCTCCTGGCCGCGCGGCGCCGGGCGCACCTCGCCGGCCAGGCCGATTTCGCCAAACGCCAGAAAGCCTTTGGGCAAGGGCTTGCCGCGCAAACTCGACGTGATGGCCAGCAGCACCGCCAGGTCGGCGGCGGGCTCGCTGATGCGCACGCCGCCCACGGCGTTGACAAACACATCCTGGTCCATGCAGGCCACACCCGCATGGCGGTGCAGCACGGCCAGCAGCATGGCCAGCCGGTCCTTGTCCAGCCCCACGGACAACCGCCGGGGCGAGGGACCGCCGCTGTCCACCAGTGCCTGAATCTCCACCAGCATGGGGCGGGTGCCTTCCAGCGTGACCATCACACAGCTGCCGGGCACGGGCTCGGCATGTTGGCTCAAAAAGATAGCGCTGGGGTTGGACACGCCCTTGAGGCCTTTTTCGGTCATGGCGAAGACCCCGATTTCGTTGACGGCGCCAAAGCGGTTTTTGATGGCGCGCACCAGGCGGAACTGGCTGTGGGTGTCGCCCTCGAAGTACAGCACCGTGTCCACCATGTGCTCCAGCACGCGCGGCCCGGCCAAGGCCCCCTCTTTGGTGACGTGGCCCACCAGCACGATGCACACGCCGCCGGCCTTGGCGGCGCGGGTCAGGTGGGCGGCGCACTCGCGCACCTGGGCCACCGAACCGGGCGCGGAGGTGAGTTGCTCGGAGTACACGGTCTGGATGGAGTCGATGACAGCGATGTCGGGCTGCAGGGTGCCCAGCGTGGCCAGGATTTTTTCGAGCTGGATTTCGGCCAGCACCTTGACCTGCGAACGGTCCAGCCCGAGACGACGCGAGCGCAAGGCCACCTGCGCGCCGCTCTCCTCTCCTGTCACATACAAGGTATTTTTCCCCGAGCGCTGCAGCGAGTCCAGCGCCTGCAAGAGCAGGGTGGACTTGCCGATGCCGGGGTCCCCGCCGATGAGCACCACACCACCTTCGACAATGCCGCCGCCCAGCACCCGGTCCAGCTCTTCGTGCCCGGTGGGTGTGCGGGCCATGTCGACAGCGTCGATGTCGCCCAGCACCGCCACTTCGGCGGTTTTGGCCAGTGCGGCAAAGCGGTTTTTGGTGGGACCTGCGCTCTCGGCCACCGATTCAATCAGCGTATTCCAGGCGCCGCAGCTGGGGCATTTGCCCAGCCATTTGGGGCTGGTGCCGCCACAGTCGGAGCACACGTAAACAGTTTTTTCTTTGGCCATGAAGCTATGGTACTGTATAAAACAACAGATACCAACACACCCCAGCCCGGTGCGCCGCCCTATCGGCTCAGACCTACCTTCGCTTTACGCACCTTCTCCAGATTCACCGCCACCTTGACCTTGGAAAAATCCAGCGGCTCGGAGATGGCGTAGACGGGGTCGGCCGTGTCTTTGGGTTGGTACCTGGCGACCGGCATGCCCTTCTGGTCGGTCAGGCTGATGACCCAGGGCGTATTGGCCCGCGCGCCGCGTTGCACCGCCACACCGGTCTCTCCGTGGGCCAGCAGCACATAGGTGCCCGGGGGATAGAAACCCACAACCTGGGCAATCGCCGAACCGACACCAATGGCATCGCCTTCGGCGCCCAGCACCATCGCCCGGACAGCCTTGACGGCGGACTGCGCAGAGCGCGTCTTGCGTGCCGCCACCCGTGCCACAAATCCATCCACCAGGGCCAACAGTCGGCGGCCCGCCAGGGTCTGCGGCAAGCCCTCGGGGGCATTGGGTGCGTGATGCCAGCGCACGGTGTCCAGCTGCTCCGCATCGTCCACACCCAAGCCCCGCAAAATAGCCACGCTTTTTTCCGCGTGTTCGCGAATCAGCGTGCGTTGCCAGTCCGAGGGCCCGGCGTTTTGCCGCGCCAGGCTGTCCTGGTCCCGCGCCATGCCGATGTTCATGACCAGGGCGGCGCTGAACAGGGGTTTGCGCTGCGCCGGTTCCCAACCGAGCTTTTCCGCCGTCAACTGGCACACCACCGCGCACAGCAGGGCGTGGGTGGCGCAGTAGCCCAGGGTGTTGTCGGCCAGGGCCTGAAACAGGCAAAACAGCGCGTCATCGGCGTCAGCCTCCAGCAGCGCCAGGGCCCTTTGTTCGATGCCCGCCAAACGGGGGAGCGGGTTGATCGCCATTCCGCCCTGGTACAAAATCCCGCGCAGCACCTCCTGCAAGTCCAGCCAGCCCCCTTGGACCTGTTGGCTCACCACATAGTCGCTCTCGCGGATTTCGCTGGGCATGGGTGCGCGCGCAATGTCCCGCACATCCCTGCCATCGCGCAGCATGGCATGCACCATACGTTCGTAGCTGCGTTGCCAGGCCATGGCGTCCTGGGGCGTGGTCGAGGCCTCGTGGGCCCGCAACTTCTCGCGGTGCACCTCGGACACGACCGCCTGCCCCTTGCGCAGCAGCAGCTGCCCGGACGCATTCCACACATCGACCGGAAGCGGCTTACCCACCTCCAGCAGGGCCACAGGAATAGGAACGTATTTCAATCCGCCACCTCCACCGGCACCCTGGGTGCCAACGCACACATCAACTCGTACCCCACGGTACCCGCACTGCGGGCCACCTCATCAATAGGCAAGAGCGCGCCATGGGCCGCCCGCCCCCACAGAATAACCTCACTTCCCGGTCCACTATAGGGTAACGACCCCAGGTCCACTGTAATCATGTCCATGCTGACGCGCCCGACCGTGCGGGTGCGCACGCCGTCGACCAAAACCGGCGTTCCGGTAGGGCAAATGCGGGGATAACCATCGGCATAACCGCAGGCCACCACCCCGATGCGCATTGGATGTTCCGCCACAAAATTGGAACCATATCCGACCGTAGCCCCCGCGGGTATTGCCTGAACAGCTATGATTTTTGCAGCAAGCGTCATGGTGGGCTGCAAATCCCAATCCGCCGCCGAGTGTTCGGGAAAATCGGGGGCGCTGCCGTAAACCGCAATCCCTGGGCGCACCCAGTCCGATGTCACCCAGGGTTCCGGCGCGGCGTCCGTCTGAGTGGACGCGTACCGCAAAGTAGCGGCGCTGTTGCTCAGGGTGCGTTCCCCCGGCAGATCGCGCGTGACGGCGGCAAACACCGCCATTGGGTCGGCCACGCCCTTGGGGCCGTCGGCGTCACTGAAATGGGTCATCAGGGAAATTTCGTCCACCTGGGGCAAGGCGTTGAGCCGGGTCCAGGCCGAACGGTACTGATTGGGCGCAAAACCCAGGCGGTTCATGCCCGAGTTCATTTTGAGGAACACGCGGTGCGGCACATTGGTCTTGTGCGCGGCCAGCATGTCGATCTGGGCGTCACAGTGCACGGTATGCCACAAGTCCAGCCGTGAGCACAGCTCCAGGTCCCGCAGCTCAAACGCCCCTTCCAGCAGCAGAACGGGGCCGCGCCAGCCCAGATCACGCACCCGCTGGGCCTCGGCCAGGTCCAGCAGCGCAAATCCGTCGGCGCCCCGCAGTCCGTCAAACACCCGCTCAATCCCGTGGCCGTAGGCGTTGGCCTTGACCACGGCCCAGACCCGGGCGTCCGGCGCGGCGCGGCGCACACGGGCCAAATTGTGGCGAAGCCCCTGGAGGTGGATGGTGGCTTGGATAGGACGTGGCATGAAATGAAGTAGGGGATTGGAAAAAGCAGCCTGGATTCTGACATTGCAGGGCGTGCTATAACCGCAGCACGTTTGGAGACATACAACAACACCCCACGTATTAGCCCTGCTAATGCGCGCCACCCTGATACATGAAACGCGGTTTTTTTACCATCATGTCAGCGCAGTTTTTCAGCTCGCTGGCCGACAATGCGCTGTTCGTGGGCGCGGTGCAACTGCTGAGAACCGGTGGGGCCCCGGAATGGCAACAGGCGGCGTTGGTCCCCATGTTTGCCTTGTTTTATGTGATTTTGGCCCCCTTTGTGGGGGCTTTTGCCGATGCCTTTCCCAAGGGAAGGGTCATGCTGGCCAGCAACTTCATCAAAATCGGGGGCTGTTTGCTGATGCTGTTTGGCACCCATCCCCTGATGTCCTATGCCATCGTCGGCCTGGGCGCTGCGGCCTACTCTCCGGCCAAATACGGCATTCTCACGGAACTCCTGCCCGCCTCCCAGCTGGTCAAAGCCAACGGCTGGATCGAGGGGCTCACCATCACCTCCATCATTTTGGGGGTTCTGCTGGGGGGGCAACTGGTCGGGCCTGCGGTGTCTTCGATGCTGCTGTCGATTGATATCCCACTGATCACCACCAGCATCGATACCGCCCCCGAAGCGGCCATCGGTGTGCTGATCCTGGTGTACGGCCTGGCCGCCTGGTTCAACACCCGCATTCCACTGACCGACGTGCCCATGCGGCCTCTGCCGCGCAACCTGCTCGTGCTGCTGCCCGACTTCTGGCACTGCAGCCTGCGCCTGTGGCGCGACCGCCTGGGCCAGATTTCCCTGAGCACCACCACGCTGTTCTGGGGCGTCAGCGGCAATCTGCGCTACATCGTGCTGGCCTGGGCCTCGGTGGCACTGGGCTACAGCGTGACGCAGGCCTCGGCGCTGGTGGGGGTGGTGGCCATCGGCACGGCCGTGGGTGCGGTGGCGGCGTCGCTGCGCATGCGCCTGCACCAGGCCACCGATGTGCTGCCCCTGGGCATTGCCATGGGGCTGCTGGTCATCTTGCTGAATTTCATCACCAACGTGTGGGTTGCGGCGCCGTTTCTGGTCTTGCTGGGTGGGCTGGGCGGCTTTCTGGTGGTGCCCATGAACGCCTTGCTGCAGCACCGGGGCCACAACCTGATGGGGGCGGGCCGCTCCATTGCGGTGCAAAACTTCAATGAACAGGCCTGCATTCTGGGCCTGGGTGCGTTTTACAGCCTGTCCACCGGCATGGGACTGTCGGCCTTTGGCGCCATCACGGTGTTTGGTGTGGTGGTGGCGGGGTTCATGTGGGCCATCAAGCGCTGGCACCAACACAATTGCCGCGAGCACTGTGCCGACGTCACCCACCTGCTGGACATCGCCCGCAACGACAACCTGCATGGCTAACGTGCTGGCCGCCTTGGGCCTGATGGCGAATGCCTTCACCTGGGGCGTGTCCTGGTGGCCGTTTCGCCAGTTGCAGGGGCTGGGTGTGCATCCGCTGTGGGCCACCGCCTTCATCTATGTGCTGGCCCTGGTGGCACTGCTGGTATGGCAACCCTCGGCCTGGCGCGCGTTCGCACGCTTCCCCGCCTTGTGGGCCTTGTTGTTGGCCGCCGGGCTCACCAATGTCGGATTCAACTGGGCCGTCACGGTCGGCGACGTGGTGCGCGCGGTGCTGCTGTTTTACCTGATGCCCGCCTGGGTGGTGGTACTGGCGTGGCCGATCCTGGGCGAAAAACCCAACGCGGGTTCGCTGGCGCGCCTGGCCTTGGCCTTGGCGGGGGTGGTGATTGTGCTCAAGGCGCCCGGCTCCGCCTGGCCCGTGCCTGACACGTTGGCCGACTGGCTGGCGCTGATGGGGGGCATGTGTTTTGCGCTGACCAATATTTTGCTGCGCAAACTCCAGGATGTCCCCCCAGCCGCCAGCATGCTGGCCCTGTTTGCCGGAGGTGCATTGATGGCGACGCTGGCCGCCCTGCTGGGCATGCAACAAGGTCTGGTCAACATGCTGCCGCCGGTGGCCGTCGATTGGCTGGCGTGGGTGGGGGCTCTGTGCCTGTTCATTCTGGCGGGTAACCTGGGCCTGCTGTATGGGGCCACACGCCTGAGCGCCAGCGCGACGTCCATCATCATGCTGTCGGAAGTGGTCTTTGCCAGCGTGTCGGCGGTCCTGCTGGGCGCCGGTGCCCTGAACCAGCGCACGCTCTGGGGTGGCATGCTGATCTTGCTGGCCTCTGTGCTGTCGGCCCTGCCGTTTGGCAAAGGTCCGGCCGAACCCCACGCCCCCGCTTGAATGCCCTTATTCCATTTCCATATCAATGCGATAGGTCGTTGCCCCCCCTGGTCGTGCTAAAGCACTGCCTGCGTCGGGGCGCCTCATCGCCCATTGATATGAAAATGGAATTAATCGGCGAGGGACATGGGAATGCCCATAGGCTCCAGCGCCAGGTATTCGACCCGGTCGCGGCCCGATTGTTTGGCCACGTACAGGGCCTGGTCCGCGGTCGCATACAGTCCGTCGATCGACGCCCGCTGCGACTTTTTCAAGCCGCTGACGCCAATGCTGGCCGTGACCTGGATCGCAAACCCTTGGACCTGCAGCGGTTTTTCCCGTACCACGCAACGCAATTTTTCAGCGACCGCCAGGGCGCCTTCACAGTCTGTGCTGGGCAACAAGACAATGAATTCTTCGCCCCCCATACGGGCAATCACATCACTGGCCCGCACCCCATTTTTCAGCATGGCAGCCACCTGCTGCAAGACCTCGTCGCCTGCCGGGTGCCCGTACCGGTCGTTGATTTTTTTGAAAAAATCCAGATCGACCATCAACACACAGGTGTCCGACGGGAGGCGGGCGGAACGGACCAGCTCCATCTCCGCCAGCCGCATGAATTCCCGGCGGTTGTACAGCCCGGTCAAGGCGTCGTGGGTGGCTAAATATTCCAGCTCGGATTGCTTGCAGGCCAGCGCCCGGTTGCCCCGCACAATCTCGCGGCGCAGCAACACCGCCGACGCATACTGGTGCCACATGACGGTGGACGCCACAAAACTCATGAGCACCGCGCTCAGGCCGTGGCTGCGGGCCAGGGCCAGCAATTCAGGGTCGCGCTGCGTCAGGGCCAGGGCCTGGAAAAAAACAAGGTAGGTTCCGACAAACATGGCCAGCGCCCAGGTCGGGCGCATCAGGGACAGCATGCCCACCAGCAGGCAAATGGTGGCGAAGTTGGTGGTGTTGGTCGTCACCATCTGGTCGATCACGGACAGGGCCACGGCAAACGCCAGTGCGGTGCAGGCAAACAGGGTCTGCAATACCAGCGCCTGCGGACTGGCGCGCACATGGCTTTGGCAGAAACGGTGGATGAGCAGCCCCAGCACCGCCATGGCCAAGGCCATGGTGCCATGGGCCCAGCCAATGGCGCTGGCCCACCGAACATGCGGCAAGGAACCCTGGCTGCCCGTGAAAAACCCTAATTTCGCGACGTAGCCCATGTTCACCAGAAGGGTGAAGCCCGCAAAGATGCGAAACCGGCGCATCGTCTCCATGGTGGCTTCCCCCTGCACCGCCCCGTTGTCATGCACGACGCTGCGCAGCCATTGCTTCAAGGTGGCAAAGTACGGGTGCATCCAGGTCTATAGGTCCAAATAGTGGTTTGGGGTATCTTGCCACCAAAGGGAGGTACCCATACAGGGTTATTCAGAGGCAGCTGATGGTTATTTGATTTTTCACCCCAAAGTACCCACTCCATATCCACTTTTTCTGATTTGATATTGACATGACCACCATCTACGACTTTGAAGCCCTGCAAATCAACGGCAAGCCGATCGCCCTGAAAAAATTCAAGGGCAAGGCCATGCTGATCGTCAACACCGCCAGCGCCTGCGGATTCACGCCGCAGTTCGCCGGTCTGGAAGAGTTGCACAAGACCTACGCCGGCCAGGGCCTGGTGGTGCTGGGGTTTCCCTGTAACCAGTTTGGCGCGCAGGACAGCGGCAGCAACGACGAGATTGCCGATTTTTGCCAGGTGAACTACGGCGTGAGTTTCCCCATGATGGCCAAGGTGGACGTGAACGGCTCCAACGCCCACCCGCTGTACCAGTGGATGGCCCAGGAAGCCCCCGGCCTGCTGGGCAGCAAATCCATCAAATGGAACTTCACCAAATTTTTGATCGGCAAGGACGGCCAGGTGCTCAAGCGCTACGCCCCTACCGATACCCCCGAGAGCCTGCGCAAGGACATCGACGCGGCACTGGCGCAGTAATTCCGTTTTCAGATCAATGAGAGATTAGGCGCACCGACGCAGGCAGTGCTTTAGCACGACAAGGAGGGGCAACGACATATCGCATTGATATGGAAATGGAATAAGAGACGCCTGCCCGTCTGGGGCGTGCCCATGGCACTTCAGGAAAACTGAAATCAGGCGTTGACGGCGTCCTGGGAAAGCGCGGCGTCCAGCACCTCCACCCAGTGCTTCACCGCCACGGAGGTGCCGCTTTGCAAATGCGTGATACAGCCGATGTTGGCGCTGATGATGACCTCCGCCTGCGCAGCCTGCAGGTTCTCCAGTTTGCGGTCGCGCAGCTGGTAAGAGAGTGTGGGGTTCAGCACCGAGTAGGTCCCGGCAGAGCCGCAGCACAGGTGGGATTCCTGGCGGGCCAGGCGCACGCGAAAGCCCAACTCCGCCAGGTGGCTTTCCACGCCGCCGCGCAATTTTTGCCCGTGCTGCAAGGTGCACGGCGGGTGAAACACCAGTGCGGGTTGGCCGGTCGTTTCCACCTTGCCACGCAGGGCCACCACCAGTTCGGGCAGCCACTCACTCAGGTCACGGGTCAGCGCACTGACGCGCGCCGCTTTGTCCGCATACGCCGGATCGTCGCGCAGGATGTGGCCGTAGTCCTTGACTGTGACGCCGCAGCCCGAGGCGTTCATGAGAATGGCCTCCACGCCCTGGCCCGAAGCCGACTCAATGAAAGGCCACCAGGCGTCGATGTTGGCGCGCATCTCTGCCTTGCCGCCGTCCTGGTCGTTCAAATGGAATTTGACAGCGCCGCAGCAACCGGCCTTGGGCGCGACCACCGCCTGGATGCCGGCGGCGTCCAGCACGCGGGCGGTGGCGCTGTGGATGTTGGGGCCCATGGCGGGCTGTGCGCAACCGGCCAGCAGCAGCACCTGGCGTGCATGGCTGCGCCGGGGCCAGAGTCCGGCCTGCTGGCGGGGTGGCACTTTCACTTTCAGCACGGCGGGCAACAGGGGGCGCACCAGTTGCCCCAATGTCATGGCGGGGCCAAACAGCGGGGAAGGCAGGCCCTCCTTGAGCGCCCAGCGCAGCGCCTTCTCGGGCAAGGGGCGCAGCACTTTGGCGTCCACCAGTTTGCGTCCAATGTCCAGCAGGTGGCCATAGTCCACGCCCGAGGGGCAGGTGCTTTCGCAGTTGCGGCAGGTCAGGCAGCGGTCCAGGTGCATCTGGGTGGAGCGGGTGGGTGTGGCCCCCTCCAGCACCTGCTTGATCAGGTAGATGCGGCCACGCGGGCCGTCGAGTTCATCGCCCAGCAACTGGTAAGTGGGGCAGGTGGCGGTGCAAAAGCCGCAGTGCACGCACTTGCGCACAATGGCTTCGGCGGCCAGGCCGTCGGGGGTGTTCTGGTATTCGGCGCTGAGGGTGGTTTGCATGGGACTCAATCAGTTGGGGACAGGGCTTGCGCACTGCGTGGCGCGGCGGTCTGCCCCCCAAGTTTCAGAATTCCGCAAACAGGCGGCCGGGGTTGAAAATGCCTTGCGGGTCGAAGCTGGCCTTGAGGCGGCGCATGGTGGCCATTTCCGCCCCATTTTGTGAATCAAATCTGGCTACAACCCTTATGGAATGTGCGTGAGCAGCTACAAAATTAGTAGCAAAACCACCAGCGGCGCGTGCCGCCGCCTGCAGTTGTTCTGCCGCGTCGGTGGGTGCCCACAACCAGCGCAAGGCGCCATGCCACTCCACCAGGGGCGCCCAGGGCAAGTCCAGCACCGGCGCCGTGGGCGCCACGCTCAAGCGCCACAAGGCCCTCTCCTCGCCATGCGCTGCGGAAAAAAACGGCAACTGCTGGTTGCGGCACAGCGTCCAGTCGGCGCTAGCCTGCGCGCTATCCATGCGGCTGCCAGGCAGTTCTTTCAGCATGCTGCGGCAGGCCGCCTCCACGGCGGCCATGGCCCCGCGCAGGCGCACAAACAGGAGGTCGCGGGCCGCCACCGCCGGGTCGGAGTCGTCATGCACCCAGCAACTGGCGTTGAGCGGCAGGGGCTGGCCACCCCAGCGCTGCAACTGCTCCAAAGCGGCGGCCTGATCCAGCGCAAACACCAGGGTGGCCTCGGCCGGCGCCACCGGCAGCACCTTGAGCGACACCTCGGTGATCAGGCCCAGCGTGCCCAGGGCACCCACCATCAGGCGCGACACGTCGTAGCCCGCCACGTTTTTTATGACCTGACCACCAAAGGTGAGATGCTCTCCCTTGCCGTTGACCATTTTCAGACCCAGCACATAGTCCCGCACGCCGCCCACGCTGGCCCGCGCCGGACCGGCCAGACCGCTGGCCACCATGCCGCCGACGGTGGCCGGACCCTGGCCCGCGCCGGTACCGGACCAGCCGAAGTGCGGCGGCTCAAAGGGCAGGCACTGGCCCTGCTCGGCCAGCAGCGCCTCCAGTTCCGCCAGGGGGGTGCCCGCGCCCACCGTCACCACCAGCTCACTGGGTTCGTAGCTGACGATGCCGTTCAAACCGGTGCTGTCCAGCACCTCGCCTTGCAGGCTTTGGCCGTAGAAGTCTTTGGAGCCCCCGCCCCGGATGCGCAAGGGGGTGCCGTCGGCCCGTGCGGCCTGGATGCGGTCGGTGACCTGGGTGAGTGCGTGGTCTAAGGTGTGCATGGCGGCATCGTAAGCGCCCGCCCGCCACCGTGGCGTGAATTTTTTGAACGCCCAGGCTGCAAAAAATTAGTCGGCGAAGGCGTTCACCGGCAAACCTGGCACGTCTACCTGCAGGGCAAACACACAGCCCGACTGGGGATACGCCGCCAGCTCGGCGGCGCTGCGGCCGTGGCGCGCGGTGGTGAGGTACAGGGTTTTCAGGTCTTCACCGCCGAAACAGGGCATGGTGGGGCACTGGGCGGGCGTGGGGTATTCGGCCAGCAGGGTGCCGTCGGGGGCCAGCTTGCAAATGCGGGCGCCTTCAAACATGGCGCAGTAGTAGTTGCCTTGCACATCCACGGCTGCGCCGTCGGGTCGGCCCCGGTAGGCGGTGTGTGTCCAGTCCCAGCCGCCGGGCTTGGCCTCGAATTGGCGGAAGGTGCGGTGCGCCGCCAGGGTGTTGGCTTGCGAATCGTAGTCCCAGGCGTGCACCACGTGGCTGGGTGTGTCGGACCAGTACACGGTGCGGCCATCGGGGCTCCAGGCCAGGCCGTTGCCGGTGAGCGCGTCGCCGGCCATGCACTGCACCACCGGGGTGCGCCCGTCCCGGCAGTCGATGGAGTACAGCTTGGCGGCGCGGCTGGCCTTGGGTTCGTCGATGGTGCCCACCCAAAAGCGCCCCAAGGCGTCGCATTTGCCATCGTTGGCACGCACGGTGGCGGTGTCGTAGTCCAGGGTCACCAGGTGCTGCAGTTCACCGCCCCAAGTCCGTGCGCGAAACACCCCGTGGCGCAGCGCGATGACCAGGCCGCCGCTGCGGGCCGGTGCGATACAGCCGGGCTCGGTGGGCATGTCCCAGCTTTCCACCTCCCCCGTGGCGGGCAGCGAGCGCAGGATTTTCTTGCCCGGAATGTCCACCCAGTAGAGCCGCTGCTCCTGCGGGTGCCAAAACGGGGACTCGCCCGTTGCATAGGTCTGGGGGCTTAAGGCGTTCCAGGTCATGCCTTGGGCGCCTTGTCCAGTGTGCGTGCGTTTTTCATAGTCCAAATTGTGCCCTTGCTTGGCCCAAAAAAACGGCCCGGGAGAACCGAAGTTCTGCCGGGCCGGTGTTTCGACGCAAGTCGAAACGGGTACGTAATTTTCAGCGCAGGGCTTAGCGGTTGTAAGCGGTCTCGCCGTGGTACGTGATGTCCAGGCCTTCGCGCTCTTCTTCTTCACTGACACGCAGGCCCACCGTCAAGTCCACCAGTTTGAAGGCCACGAAAGACACCACACCCGACCAGATCACGGTGGTCAGCACGGCCTTGGCCTGGACCCACACCTGGGAGGCGATGGAGTAATCAGCACCCGCCACCATGGAGGCGGTGACCCAGTCCGCTACGTAGCCGGGGCCACCCAGGGCGGGCGAATTGAACACGCCGGTGAGCAGGGCACCCACAATACCGCCCACGCCGTGCACACCAAACACGTCCAGCGAGTCGTCCGCGCCCAGCAGCTTCTTCAGGCCATGCACACCCCACAGGCAGGCAAAACCGGCAATGGCACCAATCACCAGTCCACCGCCGATGCCGACATTGCCAGCGGCCGGTGTGATCGCCACCAGACCGGCCACGGCACCGGACGCCGCACCCAGCATGGAGGCCTTGCCACGCATCATCGCTTCACCCAAAGACCATGCCAGGACGGCGGCTGCGGTGGCACCGAAGGTGTTGATGAAGGCCAGGGCGGCAAAACCGTTGGCTTCCAGGGCAGAGCCGGCGTTGAAACCGAACCAGCCCACCCACAGCAGGGAGGCGCCCACCATGGTCATGGTCAGGCTGTGGGGCGCCATGGCTTCCTTGCCGTAGCCAATGCGTTTGCCCACCATGAAAGCGCCCACCAAACCGGCCACCGCTGCATTGATGTGCACCACGGTGCCGCCGGCGAAGTCCAGCGCGCCGCTCTGCCAGATGTAACCGGCCTTGGCATTCATTGCGTCCACCACGTCCGTGGCGGAGTAAGCGTCAGGGCCCATCCAGAACCAGACCATGTGCGCAATCGGTGCATAGCTGAAGGTGAACCAGATCACCATGAACATCAGCACCGCAGAGAATTTCATGCGCTCTGCAAAGGCGCCCACAATCAGTGCACAGGTGATACCGGCGAATGTGGCCTGGAAGGCGGCAAACACGATCTCGGGAATGACCACGCCCTTGCTGAAGGTGGCGCCATTGGCAAAGGTGCCGGCGACGTTGTCCCAGATGCCCTTCATGAACAGGCGGTCAAAGCCTCCTATGAAGGCATTGCCCTCGGTGAACGCCAGGCTGTAGCCGTAGATGAACCACAGCACCACGATCAGCGAGAAGGTGACCATGACCTGCATCAGCACGGACAGCATGTTTTTGCTGCGCACCAGGCCGCCGTAGAACAGCGCCAGGCCCGGCACCGTCATCAGGATCACCAGCAGGGTGGCAACCATCATCCAGGACGTGTCGCCTTTGTCGGGAACGGGTGCGGGCGCTGCCGCGGGGGCTGCGGTTTCAGTGGCGGCGGGCGCGGCAGCGGGAGCTGCTGCAGGTGCAGCGGCTTCGGCTGGTTTGGCCTCCTGCGCAGGCGCTGCGGCCGCCTCCGTGGCGGGCGCGGTGGCGGCGGGCGCGGCGGCAGTTTGGGCCACCGCGAAGGTTCCTGCGCTCAGCATACTGAAGCCCAGGGCGAGGGATACAAGCAGTTTTTTCATTTTTATGCTCTCTTAGGTGGTTTTACAGCGCTTCGTTACCGGTCTCGCCGGTGCGAATGCGTACGACCTGCTCCAGGTTGTAGACAAAAATCTTTCCATCACCAATCTTGCCGGTGCGTGCGGCGCCTTCAATGGCTTCGATCACGCGGTCGACCAGCGCCTCGTCAATGGCGGCTTCAATCTTGACCTTGGGCAGAAAATCCACCACATACTCTGCACCACGGTACAGCTCGGTATGGCCTTTTTGGCGGCCGAAGCCCTTGACTTCTGTGACAGTGATGCCTTGCACGCCAATGCTGGAGAGGGCTTCACGCACCTCATCGAGCTTGAACGGTTTGATGATGGCCGTTACGAGTTTCATGGTTTCTCCTAGGTGGTTAAGGACAGAGCTTCACAAGGCTCCGATCTGGGACTATCGGCTTCTCCAGAAATCGGGAGATGCAAGGGTCTATGCATGCTCCGTGCCAACTTCCATTTCCCATTGCGCTTTCGCAATACGCACCCAATCCGAGCGACATGGGGTAATATGACTGTACAAAAAATCAGTATGCACCGCATTGGTGCCTGCATTCAAAAAAACGCGGCGTATCACGCACTATTTTGGGAGGTGTCAAAAATGGGCTTGTCTTTGGTGCGCAGTCGCGCCTTATTGGGCTTGGAGGCGACCGAAGTCACGGTAGAGGTGCACCTGGCCAACGGCTTGCCCAGCTTTACCCTGGTTGGCCTGGCCGATGTCGAAGTCAAGGAAGCCCGCGAACGGGTGCGCTGCGCCATCCAGAATTGCGGCCTCGAATTTCCCAACAACAAGAGAATCACCGTGAATCTGGCCCCGGCCGATTTGCCCAAAGACTCTGGCAGGCTGGACTTGCCCATCGCCCTGGGCATTCTGGCCGCCAGCGGCCAGATTGATGGAGCCCGCCTGGGTGACTACGAGTTTGCCGGGGAGCTGTCGCTGTCGGGTGCGCTACGGCCGGTGCGAGGCGCCTTGGCCATGGCCCTGGCTTTGCACACCGGCCAGGTCGTCTCCAGGCTGGTATTGCCGCCGGACAGTGCGGAGGAAGCAGCCCTGGTCCCTGATTCCCATGTGTACCGCGCCCGCCACCTGCTGGACGTGGTGCGCCACTTTGCGCTGCCGAACGCATCACTCCTGCCCGGGGTGGATGCTGACACCGCCGCATTCAGCGACGGCGCGGACGAGGAGGGCTGGACCCGCGTGGTGGCCGCCGCACCCAGCACACGCGCCCATCTGGCGGACATGGCCGACGTCAAGGGCCAGACGGGACCGAAGCGCGCCCTGGAAATTGCCGCGGCGGGCGGGCACAGTGTGCTGCTGTCGGGCCCACCCGGCTCCGGAAAATCCATGCTGGCCCAGCGTTTTGCCGGGCTGCTGCCCGATATGTCGTGTGAGGAAGCATTGCAAAGCGCCGCCATTGCCTCTTTGGGCGGACGCTTTTCCATGCAGCGCTGGGGGCAGCGCCCCACCTGCAGCCCGCACCATTCCGCCAGCGCCGTGGCGCTGGTGGGAGGTGGCTCGCCACCCCGGCCCGGTGAAATTTCCCTGGCCCACCATGGGGTGCTGTTTCTGGACGAACTGCCCGAGTTCCCCAGGGCTGCCCTGGAGGCCCTGCGCGAGCCCTTGGAAACCGGCACCATCACCATCGCACGGGCAGCACGGCGGGCCGAATTTCCGGCGCGGTTTCAGCTGATCGGCGCCATGAATCCCTGCCCTTGCGGCTACCTGGGCTCCAGCACCCACGCCTGCCGCTGCACGCCAGACCAGATCCACCGCTACCAATCCAAACTCAGCGGCCCACTGATGGACCGCATTGACCTGCATGTGGAAGTGCCCGCCATGCCAGCGTCCGATCTGCTGAACGCCCCCTGCGGGGAGTCCACCGACGGCATCCGGCAACGCTGCGCGCAAGCACGCGAACGGGCCAACAACCGGCAAGGCAAGACCAACCACGCGCTGGCCGGACAGGAAATCGACGCCCATGTGCTGCTGGACGCCGCAGCGGCCAAGTTTCTTCAGGCCGCCGCCGCGCAACTGGGCTGGTCGGCCAGAGGCACCCACCGCACGCTGAAGATTGCCCGCACTATTGCGGACCTGGCTGGGGCGCAGAGCACCCAGTTGGCGCATGTGGCCGAAGCCATGCAATACCGGCGGCGGGGGCTGGCGGGCAGCTGATTTGCTATTGATTTTGTAGCTTGCTGCGCTTATTTCATGCGGGCTAAAGGCAATTTTAGTCTTTAACCGGCACACCCGTCTGGCGCAGATAGGCCAGCACGTCCTTGCTCACAGAGCCCACCGCCCGGGCTTTTTCCGCCATTTCCGCTGCACTGGTGAGCTGGCCCAGAGCCGCCAGGGATACGGCTGCCCCCAACAGCCAACGCTGCTCATTGGGACGCGACTGCAGGGCCACCATGTAGGCGTGCACGCTGTCCTGGTGACGCCCCAGGCGCTGGGCGGCATTGGCGCGTACCGCCCACAAATCGGCCTGATTTCCCAGATAGGGCTCCAGTCGGGTCAACAGGTCCCAGACCGCCTGCGGGTGCGACTGCGCCAACTGCATGCGCGCCAACTCCCGCACCGGCAAAACCAGCAACCGGGTCGTGGCCGGTGTGGCACCCGCAGCGACAGCCCGCTCCGCAGTGGCAACCACCTCCTCCATCCATTCGATCGCGGCCTCCCGCGAACCGACATTCCACAAACTCTGTGCATGGGCCACCGCGTCTTTGCTGGCTTGCTGTTGGCGCAGCGCCAGCTGGGCTGCATCCGGCGGAAGGATACGTGCAGGTGCAGAGGCAGCGACCGCAACAGACGGAGCCGACATCTGGTGGCGCTCCTCCGGAGCCTCTACTTTGGCAACAGCGGGCGACGCGGAACGCTCAAGCGCGCGCACTGCTTTTGGGCTCAGCGTCGAATCCATACGCAAGACCACGGAGGTCGAAACAGGACGCGTTGCAGCTTGGGCCGCGTTGTGAACAGGCACATGTGCGACTTGAACCGCAGGCACGCTCAGTGGCGCAGGTGCTGGTATGGGTGCTGAGGCAGCAGACTGTGTTGGCACAGCCACAGCAACCAGTGGCGCTACCGGCTGAACAGGCACTTGCGTTACCGAGATTTCCGACCGGGGCGTTTCCCGGTACTCCTGTTGCCATGCCCACCCCGCAGCCGCAAGCAGCGCCAAACCCAGCACACCGCCCCCAAGCCACCACAGTGTATGGAACCCGCTGGCGGGCACCGGGGTGGACGCAATACTGACCGTGTCCCTGCGCAGGCCTTGACCAAGCCAGACAGCGGTCGGGCGTGATTCCGGCGTCTGGCGATGGTCCAGATCACGCAGCATTTTGTTAATGACACTCATGGTCCACCTTCTTGCTTGCCTTCCACTTGGCTCCATGCCAACGCCTTTCGCCGGGCAGCCGAGCCCCACCGCCAAACTGGCAATGACCACGGCCATGCCCAGCGCGAGCGCACGGAGACACCTGGTGTGTCGTGTGCGGCCAGGCGCACATGCGTCGGCGTCACACGGTGCAGGCCTTCACCATAGGCCAACATCAGGCACTTGTGGGCAAGGATGTTGACCAAACGCGGCACACCGCCGCTGCAACGGGCCAGGGCCAGTGCTGCTTTGGGTTCAAACACATGGACATCGGTGTTTTCATCCCGGGCTGCAATGGCCATGCGGTGCTGCAAGTACACACCCACGCGATGCGCCTGCATGGGCCCCAGGTATTCGCTGAAGGTGATGCGCTGCAACAATTGGCGGATTTCGGGAAGGGCCAGTTTGTCGTCCAGCTCAGGCTGGCCCAGCAACACCAGCTGCAGCAATTTGCGTTTTTCGGTCTCCAGATTGGACAGTAGGCGAATACTTTCCACCGTACGCACGGGGATGGCCTGCGCCTCGTCAATACACACCACCACACGGCGCCCCGCTTGCGCATGCGCCAACAAACAGTCGCGCAGTGCGTTCAGCACGTTGTGGCGACTGAAGGGCGAAACCAGTGGCAGGCCCAGCTCATGCACCAAAGCCATCAGCAAATCGTCCGGCCCCATGTCCGGGTTGGGAATGTAGGCGGTGACACATTCGCCCTGCAGCGTCTTGAGCAACTGGCGGCACAAGACGGTCTTGCCACAGCCCAAATCACCCACCACTTTGACGAAACCCTCGCCGCTGCGCAGCGCCACCAGCAGCATGTTGAGCGAAGCCTGCGCACCCTCGTGCGGGTAAAAGAAATCGGTGTCCGGTGTGATCGAAAACGGGGCCTCCCGCAGCGAAAAATGCCCCAGGTACATTATTGGACGGGAGCTTCAGACGGCGGATTGACAACGCTGCCATCCATGCGAATCACCCGCGCGCGGCTGGCGTCCATGTCGTCCAAAGCGGCCCGGGTGCGCCGAGTCTGGGCCTCCCAGTCGGCAGCGGTGCGAATGATGGAAGGCTTGATCAACACCACCACCTCTTTTTTACGCCCGGTGTTGGCCTTGTTTCCCAAAAGAAAAGAAAGAAAAGGGATGTCACTGGTTCCTGGCAGACCGGAAGCCTTGCGGTTGGTTTCCATCTGCATCAGGCCACCAATGGCCACAATATTGCCGTCCTGAATTCGCACCAAAGTGTCGGTTTCATTGACGCTGTTCGATGCCATGGGGAAACGGAAATTGCCGATGCTGCCCAGGTCTATCTGCTTGGTTTTTTCGGAAACCGTGGTGACCGACGGGTGCACATGCAAGGTAATGTTGCTGCCCTCGTCAATCTGGGGCGTTACGTCCAGCGAAATGCCCGAGAAGAAAGAGGTCAATGCAATGGTGGGCAGCGTGGTGGTGGCACTGGTGGTGGCCGTGGCCGATGTGGACGAGCCCCCGGTAACACCGGTCACAAAATACTCGTCCGTCCCGACCTTCAGCACGGCCTTTTGGTTGTTCAGCGTGGCCACGCGCGGGCTCGACAGGATTTGCACATCCCCCCGTGTTTCCAGAAAACCCAGCACCGCCTGGAAACCATCGGTGGCAAGCGCCAGCCCAAAAAGACCACCGCCCGCCTGCGGAATCGAGATGCCATCCGCCAACAAAGCCGCCCCCCCTGTGGAAAAACCGGGCAGGTTGGCCTGAACCCCGCTCACCAAGGTGTTGCTGGTGGTGTTGCCCCCGAGCACGCCCACAGCACCGGTCGCGCCCCCGCCGTTCTTCAGGGCAGACCAGTCGATGCCACTTTGGTAACCATCGCGCAACTCAACCTCCACCACTTTGGCTTCCAGCATGACCTGGCGTTCCACCGCAATCTGAGCCGCCTTCAGAAATTTATCGACCTGGCGCAACTCGTCGGGCATGCCGCGCACCGCCATGATGCCGGCCTGGGGGCTGGTGATCACGCTGCGCCCCTCGCCGGAGCCAACCAGACCGCGCACGGCTCCGGCCAATTCCAGCCAGAAGTCGGTTTTGGAGGAGGTCGACACCCGGCTGCTTTCCGTGCCTTGCCCTGCGCCATTGCCGGCGGCATTGGAAGACGTGCTGGTCGAACTACCAGTGCTGCTGCTTTGCCCCGCCCCCGAGGACACATGCAGCTCACTGTTGCCCGAGCGCTGCGAGTTGGGGTAATTGACCGTGAAGATGCGGGTCTGCAGCGTAGGGGCGTAAATGGTGATGCGCCGTCCATCGATTTTGAAATCGTAGCCATACACGTCGCGAATCGCTTCCAGCGCCTCCTGGACGGTCACACCCCGCAAGGTGACCGACAGGGTGCCGCTGACATCCGGGTGCATCAGCATGCTGTAGCGCGTGTCGGCGACGATGGCCAGAAACACATCGCGGGCCTGCGCGTTGTTGACCAGCAAATCCAGACGCGGCTCCGGCGGTGGCGGCGCTACCGGCGGTGCTGGCTCCGCCAGTGCGTCGCTCACGCGCGCCGGCACGGCGGCTGGCTTGGCCGCTGCCGGGGGAAGTTCCGCACGAATGGCGGCGCTGACATCGGGTGTGCGCAACGGCCGCTCCGCAGCACATCCCGCCAGCAAGCCAATCCCCGCCCCCAGCAGTACACAGCGCCCGGCCCCTGCAAAGCTAAATGCCGACCCCGTTGGTGCAGCGGTTCGAAAGAGGTTAAACATGGGAATGGCTTTTGCGGTCATGGGAGGGTGGCCTCACGGTTGGGCGCTACCGCATGGCGCGGTGGGGGACGCGTTACTGGAGGGTGTACTTGCCTTGGTGCCCGCAGAAACCTGGGCACTAACTTTGGCGTTCTTGTCAGACATTGTTGGAGGCGCTTTTTTTGGAGGCGCTTTTTTGGCCGACTTCGTGGCCTTGGGTGTTTTCAGCACGCCAGGCCCACAGGCCGGTGAGGTGGCTGCTGCGCTGCGCTGGATACCGGTAAACCGCGGCAGCTTGCGCAGGTCTTTGCCTTCACGCAGCCAGACCTCGGTTTCCGTGATGCGCTCGATACGGGCTGCCCCGACGCTTTGTCCGGGCGCGTACAGACGGGTGCCCACAACTAAAAATGGCTTTCCATCACGCACGATCACCGCCATGCCTTCGCTACCCAAAGGTCCGATGCTGGCCGCCGCCCCCGGCCCGGCGCCCAATTCAGACGGCGGCTGGGTGGGGTCACGCAACACTTGCGCATGGACGCCCAAAGACAGCAGCACCAACAGCAGCAGTACCGGCTGGAGAATTTTGGTGCCGATCACGGTTGTACCCCCAGCACATACACCTGCAAATGCAACTCGGGGGGCTGCTTTTCACCCTTGAGCTGCAGCGTCCCCCAGCGCAATACCGGCAGCGCGTTTTCCAGGGTCTTCACGTAGCGCACCAGGTCTGCGTAGGGGCCAGACACCCGCAGGTCCAGCCCGCGCTTGCTCAAGCCCGTCGTGTTCGCAGTGGTCGACGCACCAGCGGCTTCCTGGTTCAGCGTGCCCACACTCACCAGCGTCAACCCTTCGTAACGGCGCAAAAACTGAACCAACACCTGCTCCAGTGCCGGGCCGCCCTCGGCCATGGGCGCCAGCACGGTGATCTCGTGGTTGATGCCTTGAATGCGGGCGTCCACCTCCGCAATCTGGTCCCGCAGCAGCTTGCTCGCGTCCACCGGTTGTCCGGTGCTCTTCAGCTCTTCGCGCAGGCGGTTGACCTCGGTGCTTTGGGTCGCAAAGCGTTGCGTGATCTGCTTGTGCTCCATCTGCGCGGGTGACAGCAGCAGCGTATCGGCCAGGGCCAATGCCAGGGCAATCACCGACACGAACATGAACCCGCGCTCCCGCAAACTGAGGGCATCTATGCGGGCTGCCTGGATGCCCCACCAGAGTTTGAGGGACTTGTTCATGGCTTGTTGCTCCCTGCGGTATTCGCAACCACCACGGGTGCGGCAGGTTCTGCACTCACCAGATTGAAAGACCACACGGCACGCGGGACGGCAGCAGGCGCAGAGGCTGCCGCAACAGGCACAGGGACCTGCGCGGCCACGGTGCTTTCCACCTTGACCGTGGCCAGCTCAAGCCCGCGCAGCAGTGGGCTGGCGGCCAAAGTATCCACCCACCCATTGAGCGCCGCGGGCTCCAAGGTGAAACCGCTGAGCTCAAAACGGGCGGCATCGGCCTTGATTTCCGTCACCCACACCGGCGCCGGAATACTGCGGGCCACCAACTGCAAACGGTCCGAATGGCCCTCGCCCGGATGGAACGCCCCCGCCTGCAAAGCCTGCAGCAACTGCCCACGCTGCTGCAGTGTCTTGTTGCGTTCTTGCAATTGCTGTACCAAGGCAGGGTCCGCCGGAGCCGCACTGGCCTTGCGGCTTTGCAAAGCAACCTGCAGGCCCTCCATCTCGCGGGACTGGGCCGCCATGGTTTGCGTGAACCCCGCGTCGGAATTTTTCAAACTCCAGACCCAGGCAGCGCTCAATCCCCCTCCCAACACCAGAAAAACGGCCAGCGCCAGCGCCATGGTCTGCGCCGAGAAATACTGCTTTTGCTTGAGTAAAAGCGGAGAACACAGGTTGATTTGCTGGGACATGGCAGGGCAATCAGAGTTTTCGGCTTTCGGTGCGCATCAGCACCCCCAGCAAAGGAAAGCACACCGCACGGTCAGCCGTTGGCATGGACTGCAGGCCCGGAAACCATGCATCCATATCCATGCCAGTGACCATCTGCCCCGTTTCACGCCCCAGCCATTCGGCCATCTCTGCCGTGCGCTCCCCCGCATACACCCGCAAACCAGTCAAGGGCATGCTGGACCAGGACCGGTCCCACAAATCCAGCGAGCGTTGCACCTCGACCACAAAGCGCTGCACCCGCTCGTTGCCCATCCCATTCGCACCCGTCGTCGACACGGCGGAGTAATCGGTACCGGCCGACACGCCACCCACGCTGTAGTCCGGCACATATTCACCCACAGGCGTGAACGCATCGTCTGGACCCGCAACCGCCTCTACACCTTCGCTCCAGGTCATGGCCATAAAACCCTCCGGCAACTCCAGCCGACGGGTGTAAAACAACTCTTCATTGGCGCTGATGGTCAGCACCGCCTGGTGACCATCCACCACCACCAGCGCGGCATTGGCCCGGTCCGCCTTGCCATCGCGCGCAGCCAAAGCGCTTTGCAAATTGCGCTGCGCGGTTTCCTGAATGTCGATCACCGGCACGGCCCAGTGCATGGCATTCCCCAGGTCCATCACTTCACGCACCACTGCATTGGTCGCAGCCACCACAAAGAGGTGGCCCGAGCCCTTTTGCTGCCCATCGCCCACACGCATCACATCCAGGGTGATGTCGTCAATATGGGCCTGCACCATCTCCCGAATCTGGTACCTGGCCGCCGAGCGCAGCTCTTCCGGCGCCACCGCCGGGGCATCAATTTGAAGCAACTGGTATTGATCGGGCTGCAACATCACCTGGGCCGCCATGCCCTTCAGTCCCAGGGCCTGCAAGCGGTGCACAAAGGCGTCCATGCTGTCTGCCCCCTGGCGCTCCACACCGATCTGCCGAATTTCAAAGAGCCCGGAATCACCGGCACGCGCCCGCACAAAGGCCAGCGTCTGTGCCGACCAAGACACAATCAATTGGTCTAGCGAGGACTTGCGCTTCCAGGGCCAACGCATGGTCAGCAGGGTCTCCGAGAAGGCGATAGTGAGTCGAGGGGTGTTGCTTGAACCATGGATGGGGTGACTGGCAAAACGTATGCTCTCATTTTAGTAGCTGATGACGCAACCATGAATCATTGAACAGGGCTTTGCGCATTGTCTAACAAAATGAGGGGCTTATCGATTAGTAGTTTTCCCGACGGTAGATCAAGGGGCTTCTAAAAACCCCAAAGGTGGCGCGCCCAACGGGGTTTGCCACCACACCAGTCCAGTTGAATCGCAGCCAGGTCGGCACTGCCGCGGTGATGTTGATGGAGCCTGGGTTACCCGCACCGGGTGCCCGCAGCCAGAGGTTGAAGTTACCCGCAAAACCGGCCACCCCATTGCTATCGACACCCACTAGGCCGCCTTCCAGGTACGCGCGATTGACCACCGCAGGCGCTGCAGCACATCCCGCACCGCTGTTGTTGGCGGTCTCGATGGCACAGGTGTTGGCGGTGATGTTGGGCACGGTAACCGGTGTGAAAGCCAGCGTGGCGACACTGCAGGTATCGGCGGTATTGATGCGCCAGCCATTGGCCGCGCTCTCCCAAAATTCGGCGCGGAAGGTCATGGGCAAATCCAGCAATTCCGAACCATAGGCATTGAGCAAACGGGCGCGGCCGCTACGGATGTTGGCGGTGCTCTCGGTGCCCGTCGCAGAGGATACCCCGTCCCCACCGGCAACCTCGACCGCCCGCAGCCGGATCACAGACGGAACCGTCGGGTTGACTGCAAAGGTAAAGGTGGGAGCGCCAGCGGCCACCCCAGCCGCAAAGGCATTGGCCGCCAGCGCATTGCCGGTGAATGCGCCCACCACCGCATTGGCGTCGCTCAGGGTGATATCCCTTGAAAAATTGGGCGTTGTATTGGCGGAGCCGTCGTAGTTGACCGTTGGCGCTCCCGCCAGATTTCTTGCTGTCACCTGCACCCCCAAGGGCTGACCCGAATAGGTAAAGGCACCCGCCACGCAGCCCTGCGTCACCACCGTATCAAAGTGGTCGGGAATGAATCTCCCCGCGGCCCCGGTGCTGCCGGTACTCCCTGTGGCAACGGTGACACCTGAGCTCAAATAATTGCCGCTGGCAAGCGTCGCCGTCAGATCGATGGTGCCTACCTCACTCCAGTTCAGAGCGGAACTGCTGGCCACACCATTGGCAAAGGCTCCCAAGGCGCCATTGAAGGTGCCATTGGCTGCTCCGACACCGGTGGGCTGGTATTTTGTGAACCCCAGGGTGACTCCTTCAGGAGTGCTTTCTTGTCCGAAATTGGGCGTGGCGTTGCCAACATTGTTGCGGGCCGTGACCGTCGCACTGAAGTTATTGCCCGCACGGATCGGTGACGCGGTGATGGCACTGAAGGCAAAGCTGGCAGGCGCTGCGATAAACGTGTCCGTTCCGGTCATGGTGACGCCTGCCGTTGTCTCCTGGGCATTGAGTGTCATGCTCCCCACATCGGCATATTGGACCGTGGGCGTGGCCACGCCCGAGCCATCAAACGCCAAGGTCACTGCCTGGCCGGTGCCATCACATGCCTGCGCTGTATTGTTGGCGGCGTTGAGTGCGGTGCCGTTCACCCGGACCGGTCGGGTGCCGGACGCCGGATTCACATAGCTGCAAGTGAAGGTGAGTGCACGGCTGGCATTGGCAAACAGGGGCACACATGCGGCGCTGTTGTCCGCCTTTTTGACGGCCTTGAGCGCCACACTCTGGCTCACTTCGGAGACATGGTGGGGCACATCAAACTGGTAGCCGGCTTCCACAAAATTGAGATCGGCGTCACAAATGGAGCCCACGGTGTAATCCTGAGAAACACAGGTGCTGGCAGTGCCCGAGCTCTCGGTGATGCCCCCCGAATTCAGGTTGATGTTCACGGTCTCGGAAAAGGTGTTGGCCAGGCCAAAAATAACCGTGGTTTCCCCGCTGAAGGTGTAATTGCCATTGCCCCCACCGGTGTTATTGACCGGGTTGATGGTGGACACGCTGGACCAGGTACCGTGCCCCGTGCTGGTGGCCATTTGCACCGTGGTGCCTGCCAGGCTGATGGGCGCATGGGTGGCGTCATGTGCTTCGACCGTGACATTGGCCAGCGCGCCACCGCAATTCACCAGCTCACCGGCATGCGCTATGTGAAAGTGGTCCAGGGTCGAGCAAATGGGCCGGGTCAGCGCCATGTCTGCCGCCGCCTGGGTGGCGTTGATATCGGTCGCGTAGATATAGACCTCGTCCAGCGTGCCGTTGGCGCCGTTGGGCGAACCGTTGATGGGGGTCACACCGGAGGTGCGGTTGTCGCCCAGGTACAGGGTGCTCATCGTGGCCAGGGCACCACTGGTGGTGGTGCGGTAGGGTGTGGTGCCCGTGGTGTTGACCAGCACACCATCCAGCATGATCTGCTGTACCGTCTGGTTGGTCCCCGGCCTGAGACTCCAGCTCACCGCAATATGGTGCCAGGTGGCGGCCGCGAAGGTGTAGGCGGTGGAGGTCTGGGCCGTCCGCACGGCCCCTGCACTGTCGGTCAGTGCAAAGCGCAAGGCGCCGTTGGCCCGCTTCATCAAGAAGAAGGGGCGTGCGGCCACCGTGGTGGCGTCGAACAGCATGGCGTCTGACCCACCCGCATTCCAGGCCACATTGGACTTGTACCAAAAATCCACCGAACCGCGGCTGGCCGGGGCGATGGGTGTGGTCACCGCATCCCGGGTGGCATTGGAGGTGTTGTTGGTAAACGTTCCGCCACGGCACAGCTTGCCGCCGACGACATTCGCACTGGACCCCACTTTGGAGGCGTTTTGCACATTGCCGGAGGTGTCCTTGACCTCACCTGCCGTCCCGTTCCAGACGCCTTCGTCAAAACGGTACTCCGCGCTCTTGCCCGCAAGCTGGTTGGCGGGGTACCACAACACGGCGGTTCCTAAGGTGGTGTCGATGAAGGGTTGGTTGTAGGCAAACTGAGTGTAGTCCGTGGTGCTGAGTTGCACGCCGACCGCCGCATTGGTTCCGTTGGATGAACCCGTGGTGTACTGGTATTTGAAGTTGCCATTCACCCCAGGCAAGCTCTCCTGCAGCGCCACCTGAAAGTTGTAGCGGGTAGTCGTGTTGTACAACTTGACGTTCACCCAGGAAATAACGAAGCGCCGATTGGGCGCCGTGCCCAGCAATTCGTACCGGACAGAGGCGCCGGTGGTGCCGTTGGCGGTGCCAGCCACAATATCCAGCCAGTAAACCACCATCAGTTTGCTCGGTACCGCACTCAAGGTGCAACCGCCAGACGGCCCTGGATTGGCCACCGCGGTGATCGGCAGCGCCTGGGAGGTGTAGTCCCGGTGGAAGCCGGACACATCGGTGGGGAAGGCCAACATGCCATTGGAATACACCCGCACCCCGGTATAAGACGCACCGCCAAAGGTAAAAGCAAATCCCCCTGGAAACGCGATGTCAGCCCAGTCATCATCCCCTTGTGGGTAACCGGTGCAAGCCGGGGAGGCTCCGCTGGCATGCCACGCCACACTGGTGGCGGCCCCGGTGGGGGTATCGTAAGCAAAGGTGTCCGAGCGGTAGGCATAAGTGGCCGCCTGCGCGCCACCACCGGTGCCAACACACAGCAGAAACACCAGGCCCGTCAGCCATCGCATCCAACATGACGCCAGGCCCCGTGGACCGGGCCACCAAGGGCCGTGGTAAACAAACAAGCCGTCCATGCTATCGCTCCAATGACGCAGATACACTGCGCTCAATCCGCCCCGCCGTGCCGACTGCCCCCGCCGACGCGGCCTCCGCGGTGAGTTGAAAAATGGTTGTGTTAGGCGGTGGCGCAACTCCTCCCTGGTCCTGGTAGATCTGTGCATCACAGGTGATGGTCACATTGAAGGTGTCAACCACCAATACGCTGGGAGAAGCCGGACACGCTGCGGGCGCCGCCGCCGTCACGTTGAAAATCCCCCACTCCAGTCCCGCACGGGCTGCCCAATAGGCGCGGGACCCCTGAAGGTCTTGCGCGGAGGTGAGGTGCTGGGCGTTGGAGAAGGTCAGCATAAACCCGCCTAGCGCGGCCAGCACCACGACCACAAAAATGGCAGCGATGGCGGCGAAGCCCTGTTGGGTGGCGTGGTGGCGTTTCATGGGGTGTTGTTCACATGGATTTCATGGAAAAGCCCAACCGTCTCATTACTTTGGGTCAAGTCAATGTTCACCTGGAGTGTGGCGTTGCGCTGCAAATTGTTGCCGTTAAAAACAAAGGCGCAGGTGCTCACGTTTTGTGCCAGCACCGGGGTGCCCGCCGGGATGTCCGCCACCAACGGGCATGCAGCGGGCTGCGGGTCCGGCGCCGCAAACGCTCGGGCGCGCCGATACAAGGTGCCAGTGCCGTTGCCATTGGCATCCGTTCCCACATTGGTACAGACATAACTCACCACCTGCTCTGCCGCCGGAATCACATGAAAACGGTTGCTGCCTGACTCCAATGGATAGGGTGTGGCGCGCCCCGCCGTCGCGATTTGTGTCTCAGTGCCAAACACACCCACCCCAGCCACAGCCACCGGTGCGGCGCTCACCCGGTCCGTGTTGGCCTGGGCGTAAGCATCCGCCCCTGGAATTCCCAGGTTGTGAATGGCGATAAGGTCGTTCTCCACGATTCGCTGGTCTGCAGGCAGGGCTGCGTTATCTCCCAGCATATTGAAACTGCTGTCTACCGCATTGAACACCAGCGCATTGGCAGCCGCGCCTGCAACCCGGTAGCGCCCGCCGGTTTTGGTGGGGATGAATTCGACGCACAAACTGGGTGCACCCGTCGTCGGCAGACGCAGGCTGTTGGGCAAGGCCTTGCGGATGTCGCGTGCCATGCGGCGCACCGTGGTGTCGGCCACATCCGTCAACTCGGCGCGCCGGGCGCTGGCGAAATAGGCGTCAATGGGGCTGCGCATAAAGACAGCCACCATGCCGCCGATCACCCCCATGATGACGATCACCATGATCAATTCGACCAGGGTGAAGCCGCGTTGGAATGCTTTGGCGCTCATTGGTAATTGGTGCGACGGCTACGCAAGACCACGGTTTCCCGTCCTCCGGTGACCGTGACGGTGATGTCTTTTGAATTGGTGTTCGCAATCACGTCAAACGCGGCGGGTGCCACGGCAATCTGCACCCCGTAGCCGTTCAGCGCGACTGGCAAGCCTACAAAAACAGCGCCCACAGCCCCTACCACTTCGTCAATGCCGTCGTAATCGTCCACATCGTCGAACAGCGTGCGATTGGCTTCAGGAGGCCCGATGGCCGCGCAGACCGGAGGAACGGCAACGGCATTGACCGTGTCTGGATCGCAAAAAGGCTGCAGCAAAATTTCCTCCATGATCGAATCCGCCAGCGCAGCTGCCTGTTTGCGCACCATGGGGTCGGCGCTGGAGGCCACCACGTTGTCCATGACTGACAAAATACCGGCCAGCCCCGCACCGATCACCACGATAAAGACGATCAGCTCGATCAGGGTGAAGCCCCGGCTGCGCCCGCTAGTTATGGACATACCCGGTGACGGCTTCGACCGTAATATTGGTAGTGCTGGGAATGGTGATGGTGACCGCAGCAGCCTGGTTGGTGCGCCCCTCCGGCGTGTAGTTAAACGCTGCCACCGAGCCAGCGAGTCCGCTGCCGCCACGGGGGGTGTTCGGCAACACGACGGCGGTGTCACAGGCGCCATCGGCAGGGGTGGTGTCCATGGTCAGGGCAACCCCGCCAGCATTCAGGGCCACACACACCGTGCGCCGCTGCGCAATCGCCGTTTTCTGGGCAAAACGCAGCAGCGACATGGTTTCGTCACGGAAACCCCGTGCGTTGAAATCCCCCGCATTGAACATGCGCGGGGCCGCATACACGGCCAGCACACCCAGGATCACGATGACCATGATGAGTTCAATGAGCGTAAAGCCGCGCGCAACCGCACGCCCCTTCAGCCGAGGGTACGGGTTACGGGGGCCTGGCGTCCTAACAGACATGGCGGTCCAATACTTTTGCTATCGTTTTAGCAGCTGTTTGCGCAATATTCACGGGGGCTGAGGTTTGATTGGGCCTGCATTCTCCTGCAAAACCAAGACCCACGCCAGTCGGCATATCCCTGACAATACCCAGCCTCCACCCGACCACGAGCTTACCCAAAGTATGCACCCTCCCGCCACACTCCCCTCCCCCGCCCGAGCGCTGGCCACGCCCGTCGGGATACTGGCCGTGACCATGTTCCTGGTGCCTGCGGCGGGGGTACCCAGTGAGTTGGTTTTGCAAGACACGCTGAAGTCTGCTTTGGTGGCGTTTGGCGTGCTAGGGGCGGCTCTGGTTTTCTTTTGGCAGCAGCGCCACCACACCACACCCTTGCAGTGGCATGGGCTGGTGTGGCTACCCCTGGTCTTGATGGGGTATGCGCTAGGCAGCATGGCGTGGTCGCACACCTACTTGGCCGGGGTCGAAGCCATTCGCTGGTTTCTTTTGGCGCTCTTGCTATGGCTGGGTTTGAACACTTTGACCCGCGAGAATACGCCCACTTTGCTGTGGGGTGTCCATGGGGGGGCGGTGGTGGCATCCCTGTGGGCGGCATTGCAATTCTGGCTGGACTTGGGCATGTTCCCGCAAGCCGCACTGCCGGCCGCCACTTTTATCAACCGCAATTTCTTTGCAGAATATGTGGTGTGCACGTTACCGTTTTCAGTCTACCTGTTAGCCACCATGCGCCCGTCACGCTGGTTGCCACTGCTGGCGGGCACCATCGCCCTCAACGTCGTGGCACTGATGATGACCGGCACCCGATCAGCTTTGATCGCCCTGTGGGTGCTGGCACCCGTGTTTGCAATGATTCTGCTGCGCTACCGCAATCAATTCGCATTGGGCAAGTGGAGTGGGGCTGTCCGGGCGCTGGTGGGCTTGATACTCGTTGCCGGAATCTGGGGCTTGGGGTCTATCCCCAGCGGCAACCCGAAAGTCATTGCGGAAAACACGGGAACCACGGCATTGGAGCGCAGCTTCGTGCGGACCGCCTCCATGGCCAAGCCCACGGAGTACACCGAAGGTTCTTTCTCGATCCGTTCGGTGATGTGGAAAGCCACGGCCCGCATGGTGATGGCCCACCCGTGGACCGGGGTTGGGGCTGGGGCGTGGGAAGTGCAGATTCCGCTGTACCAAAATGCAAGCACTACGCTGGAGACCGATTACTACGCACACAACGAATTTTTGCAATTACTCAGCGAATACGGTCTACCAATAGGCGGTTTGTGTCTGGCAGTTGTATTCGCCTACATGCTGATCGCTGCAGGAAAAACATGGCAGTTGCAGGGTGCGGAGTTGCAAGAGGCGCCGCTGCGAGCGCTCACCCTGAGCAGCCTGCTGACGCTGCTTTTGGTGAGCAATGCCGGGTTTCCGTGGCATCTCGCCAGTTGCGGTGCTTTGTTGGCGGTGTGCTTGGCCCTCTTGGCGGGATCAGACGCCCGGCTTGGCTATCAACAGCCATTTTTTGCCAAAGTATTGCGCTGGTTACCTGCTTACTCCCGCGCTGCACTGGCTTTGCTGGTGTGCTGCGCGGCACTGGCCATCTACATTACCCAGCAGGCGGCAGCAGCAGAATACAAATTGGTGCATGCCATCACTCTCGCTGAGTCGCTCAGGCGGCCTCAGCGTGCTGACAAGCCTCCATTTGCAGTTCGCAAAGCCCAAGTACTGACGTATGTTCGGGAAGGTGTCGCCATCAACCCGCATTACCGTAAATTAACTGCAGAAGTGGCGGAAATTCTGGCCGCCGGTGAAGACTGGGGAAATGCCGTCTGGATTCTGGAATCAACCGCTGCTTCACGGCCGAATGTTCCAGCCATTTGGACTGGTTTGGCCATGGGCCACGCCCGGTTGGGTCACCACGAGTTGGCGCAACAAGCCCTCCAACAAGTTCAACGACTCAAGCCAGACGCCCTAAGCACTCGAACCTTGGAAGCCATTTTGCTCAGCCGCGCAGGCCATGATGAACAGGCGACCCGTATGCTGAACACCTATTTTGACCAGGGAGCATTTGACTTCGACATGATTCAGAGCGGCTACGCCATTGGGTATAAAACGCACAATTGGTCGTTGGCGATTCGGTCACTGGAATTAAGAATCAAAACTTGGCCAGACCATGCGGCAGACGGGTACTTTCGGTTAGGAAAACTTTATGCCGATCCCGCAGTGCAAGATGCCGCGAAGGCGCTTGCGGCCTTCAAAGCGGGACTCAACGCCGCACCCGATGAGCAAAAGGAAAATTACCGCCATCAGGTCCCCGCGCCATACCAAGCGCGGATGTAAAAAAACCACCCATAGGGTGGCTTGATCTGGAAGTCACTTACGGACTATTAAGGGATACCAATCGCGGTGAAAGTTGCCGTGGTGCTTGGAGGACCGGCATTGGTCAACGTGCAAGCCACTGACGCTCCGCTAGCCACAACGCCTGCGGTAATGGAGAAACCGTCAGGCAAACCACCCTGCATGATGGTGCTACTGCTCATGTCAGTGCAATTGGTAACCGCAGCGCCCTTGGAGGTGGAAATGCTGCGTGCTGCGTAGTTGATCGCCGCCGCGGAGGACAAGGCACCCGCCACGCCTTGCGTGGACGCTGCGACTGCGTCACCCTTCAAATCCACAAATTTAGGCAAAGCCACCGCAGACAGCACGCCCAAAATCACGATCACCATCACCAACTCAATCAGCGTAAAACCGCGTTGCACTTGTTTCATCTTGTCTACCTTTAAAAATTGGTTTAGAAACTTTGGGTCGGAAACCAGGCGACCTTGCCATATCCAACGACCATTCGACGCAAATTCTAGTTCAATGGCATCATTTTGTGCATGAACTTTACGGGATAAGTGCCTGACATAAATCAAATTTCACACACAAATCCATTGCAACTTCCATTCTTCTGCGTTAGTTCAACAACTGCCCTTGCCATACATAGGCATCCATCGCTGTGATTTGCAAAGGCCCTGCTGCTGCACCCACTTTGAACCAACTCACTGGGGTGACTGGGGTATTGGTGGGGCTTTCCAAGCCTTGGGAATACATGGGCAGATAGCCAATACAACTGCAATCTGGATCAAACACCCAGCTCCCGGGGGCCACGGTCTCCAGGTGCAAGGCAGCAAACTCACCCGCATAGTTGGCAGGCACCTCTTTGAGCAGCAGAAAGGGATTGCGTTGTTGTGCAACCACATTGGGTCTGGCGGTATGCACCGTTTGCTGCAGAAAATCCAGAACCAAGGCGGTGCGCAGTGCGCCCAGGGTGGATTTGACAGCGGCAAACTCGCCCTGGCTTTGCACCACCCGCACATGCCGCTCAAATGCACCCATGAGCGTCAGCAGCACGACCACCACAATGCCCCACTCCAGCACCCGGCCGCTCCACAAGGGTGCGGCCACGGGACTGGTCCGGTCAACGGCCACGCGCAAGTATCCTGTTAACCGCCGCCCCGGCCCATGGCGGCCGAGCCCATATTCCACAGCGGCAAAAACACGCCCAGGGCCAGCAGCAGCACCAGCACGCCGATGACTGCCATCAAGATGGGTTCGATGGACGCAGACAGACCCTTGATGGCGTAGTCGGTTTCGCGCTCGTACATCTCGGCGATCTCAAACAACAGGCTGTCCAATTCACCTGTTTCCTCTCCCACATTGATCATCTGCAGCACCACCGGCGTGAACACGTCGGTGGCCGCCGCGCAGCGCGCAATACTCTCGCCGCGCTCGATGCCGTCGCGCATTTGCTCGATGCGACCACCAATGAAGGCGTTGTCCACCGTCTGCGCCACCACGGTGAGCGCCTGCACCAGCGGCACGCCACTCTGGCTGGACAGGGCAAAGCTGCGGGCAAAGCGGGCCAGGGTGGCTTTCAGGATAATCTCGCCCACGATGGGGAGCTTGAGCTTGCGGGCGTCCCAGCGGTAACGTCCGGCGGTGGTGCGCAGGTAGGCGCGGGTGCCCACCACCGCAGCGACCGTGGTAGCCAGCAGCATCGGCCACCAATGGATGGTCCAGCTCGAAAACCCCAGCAGCCCCCGGGTGATGAGGGGCAGTTCCGCATTGAAACCCGCAAACACCTTGGCAAACACCGGGATGACAAAGACGTTCAGGATGACGATGGCAATGGCCATGGCGATGATCACAAACGTGGGGTAGCGCAGGGCCTGCTTGATGCGCTCGCGCACATCACGCTCAAACTCCATGTGTTCGGTCAGGCGCTTGAACACCTCGGTCAGGCGCCCGGTCATTTCACCGACCTTGATCATGGAAATATAGAAGGCGCCAAAAAGGTCTATGTGGCGCGCCATGGCCGCCGACAACTCGCGCCCCTGGTCCAGGCTGGAGCGGATGTCCTTGAGCAAGTCGGCCATGGCGGGTTTGGTAGCTGACGCCTGCAGGCCGGCAAAGGCCCGCAAGATAGGCACACCTGCCTTGTTCAGGGTGTACATCTGGCGTGAAAACACCAGCAGGTCGTCCAGCACCACGGGTTTGCGGTTGAGTTTGGCAAACCAGTTGTCCCCTTGGGTCTCCTTGGCCGCCACGGCCAGCGCAATATGCACCGGCGCCACGCCGATGGACATGAGCTGGTCGGCCACGCCGCCTTCGGTCATGGCTTCCAATTGGCCGGTGACGGCTTCACCGCGGCTGTTGCGTCCCCGCCATGTGTAAGTTGCCATGGGGATCAGTCTTTCGCGTCAGCGTCATCAACGTCAAAGCCGATGCGCAGCGCCTCCGCCAGCGAGGTGCGCCCTTGGCGCACCAGCTCCAGTGCGTGGTAGGCCATGGTGTGGCCCTTCATGCGCTCACGCGCAGCACGCATGAAGTTGGCGGGGTCGGACTGCGATGCGGCCTGCGCCAAGTCGGCGTCCATTTCCAGCAACTCATAGACTCCTTGGCGGCCCGCATAACCGGTGCCGTTGCAGACCGAGCAGCCCAGGCCCCGTTTGGGCGTCAGCGTCTCCCCTGTCGCCAGCATGGTGGTCAACCAGGATTGCTCCTGCGGCGTCGGCGTGTGCGGCGCGGCGCACTCCGCACAGTTCAAACGCACCAGCCGCTGGGCAATCACACCCTGCAGCGAGGTGGCGACCATGAATGCGGGCACGCCCATGTCCAGCAACCGGAATGGGGTGCTGATGGCGTCGCGCGTGTGTAGGGTGGAGAGCACCAGGTGGCCGGTGATGGCGGCGCGCAGGCCAATCTCGGCGGTTTCAGCATCGCGCATTTCACCCACCAGAATCACATCCGGGTCCTGGCGCAGACAGGAGCGCAAGACCTTGGCAAAGGTGAGTTCGATCTTGTCATTGACCTGCACTTGGGTGAGGCCGGGCAGGCGGTATTCCACCGGGTCTTCCACGGTGATGACCTTGAGTTCGGCGGCGTTGATCTCCATCAGCGCCGCATACAGGGTGGTGGTCTTGCCGGAACCGGTGGGCCCGGTAACCAGCACCATGCCGGCGCTGCGCCCCAGCACCTCGCGAAAGCGCTTGAGCATGTCGGCGGGCATGCCAATGGTGTCCAGGCGGCGCATGCCCGAGCCCTGGATCAGCAGGCGCATGACAGCGGATTCGCCGTAGGTGGCGGGCAGCGTGGACAGGCGCACGTCGATCGTGGTTTCTTTGAGGCGCACGCTGAAGCGGCCGTCCTGGGGCAGGCGTTTCTCCGATATATCCAGCCCGGCCATCAGTTTGAGGCGCTGGGCCAGCGCGCCACCGATGCGTTTGTCGGCCTGGGTCTGGGTTTGCAGCACGCCATCCACCCGTACACGGATTTGCAGGCTGGACTCCTGCGGTTCAATATGCACATCCGACGCACCTACCTGCACCGCGTCTTCAAACAGGGACTGCAGCAGACGCACCACGGGTGCGCCTTCGATACCCACCGACGCGGTGAGCTCGCCAAAGTCCACCGCATCGCCCAGGTCTTTTTCCAGGGCGCGGGCCAGACCGCTGATCTCGTCGGTGCGCCGGTACAGCCGGTCAAAGGCCAGCGCCAGCTGGCTCTCGGCGGTGGCGGCAATGCCGATATTGCGCTTGAGAATGCGGGTGAGCTCGTCAAAGGCAAACAGGTCCAGCGGGTCGCCCAGGGCCACCAGCAGCATATCGCCCCGGTCTTCCAGCACCAGGGCCTTGAAGCGCCGGGCGCTGGACTCCGGCAGCAATTTGACCACTTCGGCCCGAAACGGGAAGGTCTTGAGGTTGACAAAGGGGATACGCAGCTGGCGCGCCAGGCCGTTGGCCAGCAACTCTTCAGTGATGATGCCGGTTTCGATCAGCAGGCGCCCCACCTTCTTGCCGGTGGTGCGCTGCAGGTCCAGGGTTTGCTGCAGCTGCTCTTGGGAAATCAGACGCTGCTGCACCAGCACGTCGCCCAGGCGCAGTTTTTCAGGGCGTCCGGGGGCGGGTCGCGCGGCGTCCGGCGCAGGTGTTCCATTCGGCGCTACAACGGCCATATTCATGCCCCATTCCTTGTACTGTGGGCAAAAATAATAGCACGCGCCACCCGACTAGATCGCGTCCCCGGCTCCCGCATGGCCGACGGGGCGGATCACATTGCCGTCCACCGTCACCTGCGCCCCCACCGCTGGCGGGCTGTTTTGCTCCAAAGAGCGAAGGCTGCCATCGTCCATACGAACGTCCACCCGGTACGCCAGTTCCTTCTTCATCCGCTTCTCTACCGTGTTGCCGGCCCAGCCGCCGCCCATCGCCCCAATGACGGTGGCGACCGCCTTGCCGTCCCCCCCGCCAAACTGGTTGCCCACCAGGCCACCCAGCACCGCCCCGGCGATGGCGCCGACTCCGGTGGGCGTGGTTTCGCGCTGGATGGATTCGACCGACTCCACCGTGCCGCAATGGACGCATAACACAGGGTGGGGCGCAGGAGTTGCCTGTGGCATGGCGGCCTGGGGCTCCCATGCTGTGGCGTGCGCATCCACTTTTGCTACAGTTTTAGTAGCTGCTTGCGCAGATTTCACATGGGCCAGAGGCACTTTTGGCTTGTAAGTCTGGGCCGGTGCAAGGGTGGGTGCAGGGGTGGGTTCCACCGTGCTGCCTGGGCTTGCCGCCCCACTGGCGGGGGCGGAGAAGCTTTCTGGCGCGGCCAGGGCCAATTCCACAGGCCGGATCTGTACTTGCACCAAAGCGGCCCCCATGGCCAAGGTGGCGGTGCCCAGCACCCCTACGGCGGCCCACAGGTAGCGGGAAGAGCGAGGCAAGGGACGCCCCAGTGCGTCAATGGCGTATGTCATGTTGTTCCTTAAAGATCAGGGCCAGCCACGTCGAGCGCACGGACTGTATGCCCACAACGCCTGGCCCACGCCAAAGGTAAACAGACAAGAAGTCGTCTGTACGTCAGATGTGTAACGGGGCGTAAAGCCCCGCCCTATGGCGCAGGCGCTACAGGTTGGGCGCCAACAGACGCTGCAGGTCGGCCACCTGTATGCCGCGCCGACGCGCGAGGTCTTGCACCTGGTCGTCGCCGATCTTGCCCACATTGAAATAGGTGCTGTCCGGGTGCCCCAGGTAGAAGCCGCTCACGCTGGCGGCCGGTGTCATGGCCAGGCTCTCGGTCACCTCCATGCCGATGTCCTGGCACTGCAACAAGGCAAACATATCCTTCTTGACGCTGTGGTCCGGGCAAGCGGGGTAGCCCGGTGCGGGACGAATGCCCTGGTATTTTTCGGCAATCAGATCCGCCGTGCCCAGGCTCTCTTGCGCAGCGTAGCCCCACAGGTCGGTGCGCACGCGGTGGTGCAGCACTTCCGCAAAGGCCTCGGCCAAGCGGTCGGCCAAGGATTTGAGCAAGATGGCAGAGTAGTCGTCATGGGCCGCTTCAAAAGCCTCGGCGCGCTTGTCCGCACCAATGCCGGCAGTGACGGCAAACATCCCGGCATAGTCCTGAATTTGTATGCATTTTTGGCCGCTAGCCCCCGTACTACCTGCGTGAGCAGCTATTGAATCAATAGCAACTCGGGGTGCCACAAAGTCGGCCAGGCAGCGGCTGGGGCGCATCACGCCGTCGATTTCTTCTTTTTCGGTCTGCTGGCGCAGGCCGTACCAGGTCATGGCCACCTCGGAGCGGCTCTCGTCGGTATAAAACGCGATGTCGTCGTCATTCACCGTATTGGTCGGGTACAGGCCCACCACCGCATTGGCGGTGAGCCAACGCCCTTCGATCAGGCGCTTGAGCATGGCCTGGCCATCGGCATAGACCCGGGTGGCTTCTTCGCCCACCACCTCGTCTTTCAAAATGGCCGGGAACGGCCCCGCCAGGTCCCAGGTCTGGAAGAAGGGACCCCAGTCGATGTATTGGGCCAGCTCCGTCAAATCGAAGTTTTTGAACACGCGTCGGCCAATGAACTTCGGTTTGGTGGGGGTGTACGCACTCCAGTCCACTGGCGTTTTGTTGGCGCGGGCTTTGGCCAGGGGCCACAGGGGCGTCTGCTTCTTGTTGGCATGCTGGTGGCGCACCTTGGCGTAGTCGGCATTGAGCTCGTCCACATAGGCGCCGGCGCCCTCGCCCAGCAGGCTTTGCGCCACGCTCACGCTGCGCGAGGCGTCCGGCACGTACACCACTGGGCCTTCGTAGTGGGGCGAAATCTTGACTGCTGTGTGCACCCGGCTGGTGGTGGCGCCGCCAATCAGCAAAGGAATCTTCTTGATGCGGAAGTAGTCGTCCTTTTGCATCTCGCCGGCCACGTACTGCATTTCTTCCAGGCTGGGGGTGATCAGGCCGGACAGGCCAATGATGTCGGCCCCCTCGACCTTGGCACGGGCCAGCACTTCATGGCAGGGCACCATCACGCCCATGTTGACCACGTCGAAGTTGTTGCACTGCAGGACCACGGTGACGATGTTTTTGCCGATGTCGTGCACATCGCCCTTGACGGTGGCAATCACGATCTTGCCCTTGGTCTTGACATCGCGCCCTGCGGCTTCGTCCTGGCGTTTTTCTTCTTCAATATAGGGAATCAGGTGGGCGACGGCCTGCTTCATCACGCGGGCGCTCTTGACCACCTGGGGCAGGAACATCTTGCCCTGGCCGAACAGGTCGCCGACGATGTTCATGCCGTCCATCAGCGGCCCTTCGATCACATGCAGCGGGCGCCCGCCTTGGGCCAGCACATCCTGGTAAGCCTCTTCGGTGTCCTGGGTGATGAAGTCGGTGATGCCGTGCACCATGGCGTGGCTCAGGCGCTGGCCCACCGGCACGGGGGCGTCTGGCGTGCCGCGCCACTCCAGCTTCTTGCTGTCGTCCTTGGCCGCCCCCTTGGCGTTTTCGGCGATCTCCACCAGGCGCTCGCCTGCGTCCGGGCGGCGGTTCAGCACCACATCCTCGACCCGCTCGCGCAGGGTCGGCTCCAGGTCGTCGTAGACACCCACCATGCCGGCATTGACGATGCCCATGTCCATGCCGGCGGCAATGGCGTGGTACAGGAACACGGTGTGGATGGCCTCACGCACCGGGTCGTTGCCCCGGAAACTGAAGCTCACATTCGACACGCCGCCCGACACCTTGGCGCCCGGCAGGTTCTGCTTGATCCAGCGTGTGGCGTTGATGAAATCGACCGCGTAGTTGTTGTGCTCGTCAATGCCGGTGGCAATGGCGAAGATATTGGGGTCGAAGATGATGTCTTCGGCCGGGAAGTCCACTTCGTCCACCAGGATGCGGTAGGCCCGCTCGCAAATCTCGATCTTGCGCTGGTAGGTGTCGGCCTGGCCTTGTTCGTCAAAGGCCATCACCACGGCGGCCGCGCCGTAGCGGCGCAACAGTTTGGCCTGGTGTTTGAATGGCTCCACGCCCTCTTTCATGCTGATGGAATTGACAATGCCCTTGCCCTGCACGCAGCGCAAACCGGCCTCGATCACGCTCCACTTGCTCGAATCAATCATGACCGGCACGCGGGAAATGTCGGGCTCGCTGGCGATCAGGTTCAAAAACCGCACCATGGCGGCCTGGCTGTCGAGCATGGCCTCGTCCATGTTGATGTCGATGATCTGGGCACCGTTTTCCACCTGCTGGCGCGCCACCGACAGCGCCTGCTCGTATTCACCGTTCAGGATCATGCGGGCAAAGGCCTTGGAGCCGGTCACATTGGTGCGTTCACCCACGTTGACAAAGAGCGAGTTGGCGTCGATCCGAACCGGCTCCAGGCCGGACAGCATCATGGGGGGAAGAGGAATTGCGGACATGCATCTCACCTGTAAAAATGGTTTACCAGGTGAGCGTCGTTGCGGTCGGTTACAACATGGTCCAAGCCTGACGGGGTCTTTGCCACCCGCTGCAACGCTCCTTGGATGTCGTGATTTTACAAGACAGCGTCGCGCCGCAGGCAGTGCGAACGCACGACCAGGCGAGACAACAACGGCAGGGATGATTTAGAAACGGAATCAGTAGTAAAACGCCACCCCGACCTCGTAGTGCCTGCCGCTGAAGGTGTCCGCATCGTGGCTGAATGACTCGTTGACCCAGCGCACACTGAGCCCCAACTGGGGCTTGGCGCTGCTGGTTTTGGCGTCCGACGCTGAAAACAGATACTGCGCTTCCAGCACGGTTCCTAACGTACTGCTGTAGCTCCCGATCTGCGGCATCCCTGCCGCCTTGCCGGAACCCGTCATCTCCGCAGCGGTTTTGCGCAGCCCTGCGCCCAGGCGCAAGGCGTCGGTGAGGTTCACAAACCCCATTAGTTCGACCGGTGTGGTGGTGAATTCCAGGCTTCCGTCCATGCCCATGGGGTCGCTCACGGCGCGGCCGATCGACCCCTGCAAGCGCAGCCCTTCGGACAGCCGGTAATCGGCGCCCACACGGAACTGCGTTCCGGTTCCGGGCTTGATCTCGAAAGGCACCACACTGCCGGAGCCCACCGTTGTGATGGTTCCCGACGCGATGGTGTCGCCCCCATTGGACATGCCTGCTGCCGCAAAAAACCGCCAATTGGAGCCCTCTGCATGCGCCAATGTGCAAGCGCCGCACACCACCAAACCAGCCAAGACCTTGTTCATCACCACTCCCTTTCATTTAAGAGCCGAATTGTTGCACAGGGCGGCTGAAGACTCCCTCTCCGTGGGTCAACTTGTTGCGGCCACCTTTGGGTTACCATGATTTCCATCCAAAGCGACCCCAGCAGCCTCTCAAAAGGAAGTTTCATGACAGCACCTTCCGATGCCCCCACGCCACACCCACCGCCAGATTCAGACGCCGTGGGCCATGAACGTGGTGGCGGGGAGCCCCCCACCGGTGAAGAGCGTGCCGCCCAGTTGCTGACTGCGCCCAAGGCTCTGTCCCAACTCAGCCTGCAGGAGGCGCGCGTCGTGGCGGGCTACATGGTGCCTGCGCATTTCTCCGAGGGGACCTGTTTTATTCGGGAGGGCGACTCAGCGGATACCGGCTTCATGGCGCTGGTCATCCGCGGCGAGGTCATTGTGGAAAATATCATCGTCAGCCGCACCCAGCCCGTCACCATCGCCGTGCTGGAACCGGGTAGCCTGATCGGTGAAATGGGATTGCTGGACAGCGGCCCGCGCTCGGCGTCCTGCACGGCGGGCACAGAACTGTTTTGCGCCATCTTGACGCGTGAAGCCCTGCAGGCCCTGATTGCCCAAAATCCCGCCATAGGCGCCAAGTTTCTATTGGCCATATCGGCGCGGATCGCCGAACGCCTGCGCGAAACGGCCCGCAAACTCCGCCTGTACGCCAAACTGGCGATGGCCATGCAGCTGGAAATCGACCGGATCGTGCGGGAAACGCCGAGTGGCCCCGGCGTTTAAATCACGTTCAAGCCGCTTCTTGGTAAAAGAAATTGCGTTGCAGCGAACGCGCCGCCAGCGGTGCCACGGCCTGGCCGATGGCGCCAATATGGTCCGGCGTGGTGCCGCAGCAGCCACCGACGATATTGACCAAGCCTTCGGCGGCGAATTCACGCACCAGGCGTGCCGTGATGTCCGGGGTTTCGTCAAACCCGGTGTCGGACATCGGGTTGGGCAGACCCGCATTCGGGTAACAGCTGATGAAGGTATCGGGCGCGACGCGGTTGAGCTCCTGGATGTAGGGGCGCATCAGCGCCGCACCCAGGGCGCAGTTCAGGCCGATAGCCAGCGGCTGGGCGTGGCGCACACTGTGCCAGAAGGCGGTGACCGTCTGGCCACTCAAAATGCGCCCGGACGCGTCGGTCACGGTACCGCTGATGATAAGGGGCAGGCGCTCCCCCGAAGCCTCGAAGTATTCGTCCACCGCGAACAGCGCGGCCTTGGCGTTGAGGGTGTCAAAAATGGTTTCCACCAGGATCACGTCGGCGCCGCCTTCGACCAGGGCCTGGGTTTGTTCGTAGTAGGCGGCGCGCAATTCTTCAAAGGTGACGTTGCGCGCGCCGGGGTCGTTCACATCGGGGCTGATGCTGGCGGTCTTGGGCGTGGGGCCGAGGGCGCCACAGACAAAGCGGGGCTTGTCGGGGGTGGAGTATTTGTCGCAGGCGGCGCGGGCCAACTTTGCGGACACCAGGTTCATCTCCACCGCGAGGTCCGACATGTCGTAGTCGGCCTGGGCCACGGTGGTGGCGCCGAAGGTGTTGGTCTCGATCAAATCGGCCCCGGCGGCCAGGTAGCGCTCGTGGATGTCGCTGATCACGTCTGGGCGCGTCAGGCTCAGCAACTCGTTGTTGCCCTTGACATCGCGCGGGAAGTCCTTGAACCGGTCCCCCTGGCTGCCTGCGCCGGTGTAACCCGCGCCACGGTACTGCGCCTCGCCCAGCTTGAAGCGCTGGATCATGGTGCCCATGGCGCCGTCAAGGATCGCAATGCGTTGTTCCAAAATGCCGGGCAGCGCCTGGGCGCGGGTGTAGTTGCGTGGTTTCATGCCGCTATTGTAGAAAAAGGAAGCCAGCCTTCGGGCAGGTAGGTCTATGCGCGGCCGGGCCATGCTGAAGGCCAACGACGGCGCCTGCAGGGGTGAGGCAAATTGGCGGGACAATAGGGGCCTGCGGGCCGCCGCCATCCGCTGGTGTGAATACGCCGGCGTTTCATGGTGTTTTAGGCCTCTAGCCCCCGTATTCACTGCGCAAGCAGCTACCAATTTAATAGCAGAAGTACTTTGTCCTTTCAGCAGATTCTCAGCGAGGTTTTTGGCTACGCGCAATTCCGTGGCCCCCAGCAGGCCATCATTGAGCATGTAGGCGCAGGGGGCGACGCCTTGGTACTCATGCCCACGGGCGGCGGCAAGTCGCTGTGTTACCAGATTCCCGCCATCGCCCGCCACCAGGCGGGGCACGGCGTCACCATCGTCATTTCGCCTCTGATTGCGCTGATGCACGACCAGGTGGGGGCCTTGCACGAAGCCGGGGTCAGCGCTGCCTTTCTCAACTCCACCCTGTCGGGTGAGGAGGCCTACCAGGTGGAACAGCGCCTGATGCGCGGCGAAATCACGCTCTTGTACGCGGCGCCCGAACGCATCACCACGCCCCGGTTTCTGGCGCAGCTCGATTCCCTGTTTGAACGCGGGTGCTTAAGCCTGTTCGCCATTGACGAGGCGCACTGCGTCAGCCAGTGGGGCCACGATTTCCGCCCCGAGTACCGGGCGCTCACCGTCTTGCACGAGCGTTTTGCGGGTGTACCGCGCATGGCATTGACCGCCACCGCCGATGACCTGACCCGCGCCGACATTCTGGAGCGCCTGCAACTGGAGGATGCCAGGGCCTTTGTCAGCAGTTTTGACCGCCCCAACATCCGCTACTCCATAGTCGAAAAACGCGACAGCACGCAACAGTTGCTGCGCTTCATCGAACGCGAGCACGAGGGCGAGGCGGGCATCGTGTACTGCCAGTCGCGCAGAAAAGTGGAAGACATCGCGCAAACGCTGGTCGATGCGGGCATCAAGGCCTTGCCCTACCACGCGGGTTTCGACCCCAAGGTGCGCCAGACCCACCAGGACCGGTTTTTGCGCGAGGAAGGCATCGTCATGGTGGCCACCATTGCCTTTGGCATGGGTATCGACAAGCCCGACGTGCGCTTTGTGGCGCACCTGGACATGCCCAAGAACATCGAAGGCTACTACCAGGAAACCGGGCGCGCGGGGCGCGACGGCCTGCCCGCCGAGGCCTGGATGGGTTATGGCCTGCAAGACGTGGTGAACCAGCGCCGCATGATCGACGAAAGCCCGGCGGGTGAAGAGTTCAAGCAGGTCATGCGCGGCAAACTCGACGCACTGCTGGGTCTGGCCGAAGCCACCGACTGCCGCCGGGTGCGGCTGCTCACTTATTTTGGGGAGACCAGCCAAGCCTGCGGGAATTGCGATAACTGCCTCCATCCACCCGCCGTCTGGGACGGCACCGACGCCGCGCGCAAGCTGCTCAGCACCATTTACCGGATCCAGCAGATGAGCGGCATCAGCTTTGGCGCCGGGCACCTGATGGACATCGTTCGGGGAAAAACCACCGAAAAAGTCACCCAGCACGCCCACGAACGCTTAAGTACCTTTGGCATAGGCGCCAATTTCACCGAATTGCAGTTGCGCGGCGTGCTGCGCCAGCTGATTGCCATGGGGGCCGTGGCGGTGGACGCGCAGGCCTTCAATACCCTGCAACTCACCGAACAATCCCGCGCGGTGCTCAAGGGCGAGGTGGCGGTGCAGTTGCGGGAATCGGTGTCTGCGCCGACCGAGCGCAAATCCAAGCGCAGCACCCGCCTGAGCACGGTGGTCAAAGCGCCGATCAATCTGGACAGCGAAGGTTTGATGCGCTATTCGGCCCTGAAAGCCTGGCGGGCGGAGATTGCCAAGGAACACAACCTGCCCGCTTATGTGATTTTTCACGATGCCACGCTGGCGGCCATTGCACAACGGGCGCCGCAGTCCCTGGACGATTTGCAGGGCATCAGCGGGATCGGGGCGAAAAAACTGGAGGCTTACGCACAGGAGGTGCTGCGCGTGGTGGCGCTGGACTGATTCCATTTCCATATCAAGGCGATATGGCAACGGAATGCGCAGCGCCGTCAACCGCTCAGCGGCGGCGGAAGCAACTTTCGTAAGACATGGCTGCACCGGACATGGTGTTTTGCAGGCGCTCTATGGCCCGGCTATGGCGCGCACCGTCGGCAGCATCCGAAACATGCTGGCGGTGGTGCTGAATCAGGGAGTTGAGCTTGGAACGGCAAGCGTCCAAAACCCCCGCAAAGTTCAGGGCAATATACGCCGAGTGATCTGCATTGGTTTGACGGAATTCGTCCGACCAATAGTTGAAAAGTTGCCCTTTGTAAGTGCCTTTTTCGGGTACTTTGATGAGATCTTTTTGCATGTCAACGGTACAAACAGGTAAGAAATAGATGCGTTCAAAGAACCTCAGCAAAATTTCCAACGTGCTGACTTCCCTCCTGCATCCGCCTGTGCCTATGACGCATGGGGCCCCTTAACGGTTGACAGCGCCTGCAAGATTTGTAGACAAGGCGCTCTATCCGCAGAGAAGGCTACTGCATGAAACCCATGCTGCGGGACTCCCGCACCTCCGGCTTGATACGGTGCTCGGCCTCCAACTGCTCCAGGAATTCCAGCGGTTCCATCTGCGCATCCAGAATCAGCGCCTGGCGTTGGACCGCCGCAAAATCCCCAGGGCACAAATGCTCCAGCGCCGCCAGGCGCGTGCGCATGGCGCCCGCCAACTGGTGCGCATCCCCCTGGCAGGCCTCGGTCACAAACAGGGCTTCACGCTGGGTCCGCGTCAAGGGTTTGAATTGGATCTTGAAGGTAAAACGGCGCAAGGCGGCCTGGTCGATGCGGTCCATCAGGTTGGTGGTGCAAATGAAAATGCCGTGGAAACGCTCCATGCCCTGGAGCATTTCATTGACCTCGGTGACCTCGTAGGTACGCTGGGCGCCGCGGCGGTCCTGCAAAAAACTATCGGCCTCGTCCAGCAGCAGAACCGCATCTTCCGCCTCGGCCTCGTGGAACATGGCGGCCATGTTTTGTTCGGTCTCGCCAATGTATTTGCTCATCAGGTCGCTGGCTTGCCGAATCAGCAGAGGCTTGGCCAAGGACGTGGCGATGTGTTCCGCCAACGCGGTTTTGCCGGTGCCCGGCGGGCCATAGAAACACAGCGTGCCGTGGGCGCGCGCCTTCAAGGCCTGTACCATGCGGGAAATTTCATAACGGCTGCTCACATTCAGCAGCGCCAGGTCGTACCGGGTGGCGGCCTGCTGGCGGGCGCCGTCCATGGCCCGATTGCCCAGGGCCAGGTCGGCATTGCGGAGCTGGCGTTCAATCAAAGCCTCCATGCCCTGGGGCTCCGTCTGTGGCGCGGCGGGGCTTGCCAGCTCGGCAAAACGCACGGCCGTGCGGATTTGGGCCGGTGTCAGCCCCTTGCGGCTGGTCAGGCGCGCGACAAAGGCGTCGGACACCTGGACGCCCGCCAGGGTTTTGCGCACCACCCCTTCGCGCGCTCCGGGCGGAGGGGATTTGAGCTCCAGATGGTAGGCAAACCGGCGCCGGAAAGCCGGATCAATCTGCTCAATCCGGTTGGTCACCCAGAGGGTGGGCACGATGTTGGACTCCAGGATCTGGTTCACCCAGGCTTTGCCACTGACGCTGCCATTGGGGGCTGCCACCGCGTCTGCACGCGCCAACAAATGGGCGGTTTCGCTGGAAATGGGCGGAAAAACGTCTTCCACTTCATCAAATAAAAGCGCGGCCTGGGCGCTGCCCTTGAGGAACACCTGGGCGATCTGCAAGGAACGGTAACGGTCCCGGCCACTGAGGGAGTTGCCGTCACGGTCGGCGTATTCCACCTCAAACAACTCCAGCCCCGCCGACTGCGCCACCACCTTCGCCAACTCGGTTTTGCCGGTTCCGGGGGGGCCGTACAGCAACACGTTGACGCCCGCCTCCTTGCGCGCCACGGCATGGGCCAGGAGGGCGCACAGAACCTTGGCATCCTCGGCCACAAAGGCAAAGTCGTCCAGCACCAGGGCGCTCTTGGACGACAACCGGGTGAAGACCGCCATCAGTTCCGCCTGGTCGCGGTAATGCCGCATCAGCACCGGCGGCAGCTTTTCGCTGACCTTCATCAGGTCGGCCAGGTCGGTGATGTTGTGTTCGGAGATCAGGTTTTCCACGAGGCCAATGCGCTCCAGGCGGGACCCGGCGCGCAAGGCATCGCCCAGTTCCTGTGGGCTGACCCCCGCCACCTCGGCCAGGGCCGCAAAGGCTTCCGGCGCGTTGTTGACCTTGAACTCCACCAGAATGCTGCGCATGTCCCGCTGGTAACGCGCCAGGGTTCCGTACAGCAGCAAAGCGCGTTCCGCTTTGTTCAGCTGCAACAGACCCGCCAGGGCATTGATGTTTTTTTCGACCAGTGTGGATTGCTTCTTCAAGGCATGGCTAAGCCATTCACCGGTGGCCGCCAACACCGAAATCAGGTCCTTGGGCTGGTCCTTGGCGTACTCGTCCAGAAAGAAGAACAAAGTGGCTTCGTCATAGGGGCCACGCCAGATGCCGTGGTGTTGGAGAAACTCCTGGGGGTCAAGCGCCTCGTGCCCGCGCCAGAGTTCGTTGCCCAGGCAACGGCGGGTCAAAAAATCGCGCAAACGGGACAGTACCGATACCGGCCACACCAGATGCCTGCCGGCCAGCCCCACGATGCCATTGAAATCGCGCCGCACATTGAAACTCGCGCCCTGGCGTGACGCCAGGGTCAACACAAAATGCGAGCACATCAGGTCCATCACCGGCGCTTCGCCCAAGCCCGGCGAGGGAATCAAGTGCCCACCTAAGGGCTGAAACAGCAAACGCTTGGCCATCAAACGCCTCCTATATAGGGGTGTGCCGGATTTACGATAACGCAGACTGCCCTAAGATGGAAGTCCTCACCAAAAATATTTGATTTGAAGGAATCGGTCAAAAGCCGACAACATCCCAGCCATGATCGACTACAACGACATCATCCAGGCCGCGCAACGACTGCAAGGCCAATTGCTCAACACCCCGTGTGTGGCGTCCAAAACCCTGTCCGATATCACGGGTGCGCAGGTGTACCTGAAATTTGAGAACCTGCAGTTCACCGCCTCGTTCAAAGAACGCGGCGCGTGCAACAAGCTGGCCCAACTCACACCCGAACAGTCCGCCCGAGGGGTGATTGCCATGAGCGCGGGCAACCACGCCCAAGGCGTGGCCTACCACGCCCAGCGCCTGGGCCTGCGCGCGGTCATTGTGATGCCGCGCTACACACCGGGCGTGAAGGTGGAACGCACCCGCGGATTCGGCGCCGAAGTCATTTTGTACGGCGACACCCTGGACGACGCGCGCGCCCATGCGCTGGCGCTGGCCGAATCGCAGCATCTGTGTTTTATCCACCCCTACGACGACGAAGCCATCGTGGCCGGACAGGGCACGGTGGCGCTGGAGATGCTGGACGAAGTGCCCGACCTGGACACGCTGGTGATTGCGGTGGGCGGCGGTGGTTTGATCGCCGGTATGGCCACGGTGGCCAAAGCGCGCAATCCGCAGATGGAAGTGGTGGGGGTGCAAACCACGCGCTTTCCCGCCATGTTCAACGCCATCAAGGGCACCCACCATCCGCAGGGCAGCAGCACCATTGCCGAAGGCATTGCGGTGGGCTCCCCCGGACGCATTCCCCAGGAAATCATCCAAAACCGGGTCGACGACCTGGTGCTGGTGGATGAAGGTGACATCGAGCAAGCCCTGGTGATGCTGCTGGAAGTAGAAAAGACCCTGGTTGAAGGCGCCGGTGCGGCCGGACTGGCCGCGCTGCTGAAATACCCCGAGCGCTTCAAGGGCAAACGCGTGGGGCTGGTGCTGTGCGGCGGCAACATCGACCCGCTGCTGCTGGCGTCCATCATTGAGCGCGGCATGGTGCGGGCCGGGCGGCTGGCACGCATACGCGTCAGTGCGCGGGATGTGCCGGGCTCACTGGCCCGCATCACGGCCATGGTCGCCGAGGCGGGGGCCAATATTGACGAGGTGCACCACCAGCGCGCGTTCACCACGCTGTCGGTGCAAAACGCCGAAATTGAGCTGGTGGTGCAAACGCGCGGCCACGCCCATGTCGCCGAGGTGCTGGAAGTGCTTCGCCTGGCGGGGTTTGACGCCCAGCTGGCCTGACCCTCAGCGCAACGGTGGGCTTGTCGTTAAAATTCCGGCCCATACCCCTCGCAATTGAAAGAGCCCACATGTCTACCCACGCAGCCCCCACCACAGACCACGAAGTCGACGCGGTCGAAGCCATCGTTCCGATGATGCCCCTGGTATTGCCGCTGGTCGGCGGTGTATTGATGTTCCTGTTGGCGTTTATCGCCGTATCCATGGCCTGATACCCCCCCGCCATGGGCGCTGCTGCAGCGCCCATGGCCCTTCATTGATGTCGCGCCTTCACGGGCGCACTCTCGCGGGCATGCGCCTGCCACAGACACTCCGGGCACCGGCACACGCTGGCTGGTTTCGCCCCACGCTGGACTCCCCCTCTCCCACTCCGTTGCGGATTTGAACTGCCAGGACAGGTGCGCGTGCGTGCCCACTTGCAAAAACATGCATACTTCAATGCAAGTTTTGCATATCTTTTGCATGTAATTCGCATGTAACTTCGGTACGAGTTCATAGAATTGCAATCCGGCTTGCATTGCCTGCAAGCGCAGGTGCGCTGGTACTGCCTAAGCAGAAAGCCGTGTTCTCAAAATCAAACGTCCATGTGGGGGTGTTCCGATTTTGAAAAGACGTTTTTCAAACTTAGGAGCTGTTCCATGAACTCACCCGTAATGCAAGGCCTCAACCTCAATACCCCAAGCTACGTTAAAAACGCACGCCTTATTGCGTGGGTCGCCGACATGGTGGCACTGTGCAAACCCGCATCCATCTACTGGTGCGACGGCTCTGACGAAGAATACCAACGCCTGTGCCAGCAACTGGTCGACGCAGGCACTTTCACCCAACTCAATCCCACCAAGCGCCCCAACAGCTTTTTGGCCTGCTCCGACCCCAGCGACGTCGCCCGCGTAGAAGACCGCACCTATATCTGCAGCGAGAAGAAAGAAAACGCCGGCCCCACCAACAACTGGATGGCCCCCGCCGAGATGCGCGCGCTGCTGCAATCCGGCCAGGCCGACGGCACACCGGCCCTGTTTGACGGCTGCATGCGCGGGCGCACCATGTACGTGGTGCCGTTCTCCATGGGCCCACTGGGTTCGCACATTGCCCACATCGGCATTGAATTGAGCGACAGCGCCTACGTGGCGGTCAACCAGAAGATCATGACCCGCATGGGCAAGGCGGTGTTTGACGTGATCGGTGTGGACGGCCCGTTTGTGCCTTGTGTGCATACCGTGGGCGCACCCTTGGCCGCAGGCCAGGCCGATGTGAAATGGCCTTGCAGCAAGACCAAGTACATCGTGCACTACCCAGAAACCCGCGAAATCTGGTCCTACGGCTCCGGCTACGGCGGCAACGCACTGCTGGGCAAAAAATGTTTCGCGCTGCGCATTGCCTCCAACATGGGCCGTGACCAGGGCTGGCTGGCCGAGCACATGCTCATCCTGGGCGTGACCAACCCCCAAGGCAAGAAATACCATGTGGCGGCGGCCTTCCCCAGCGCCTGCGGCAAGACCAACTTCTCCATGCTGGTGCCACCCGCAGGTTTTGACGGCTGGAAGGTCACCACCATCGGTGACGACATCGCCTGGATCAAGCCCCATGCGGACGGCAAGATGTACGCCATCAACCCCGAGGCCGGTTACTTTGGCGTGGCGCCGGGCACCAACTACCACACCAACCCCAACTGCATGGCCAGTTTGGACAAGAACGTGATTTTCACCAACGTCGCCCTGACCGATGACGGCGACGTGTGGTGGGAAGGCATGGAAAAAGACAGTGGCACCGTGCCCGAGCATTTGATCGACTGGCAAGGCAAGGACTGGACACCGGCCATCGCCAAGGAAACCGGCGCCAAAGCGGCCCACCCCAATTCGCGCTTCACCGTCGCCGCTGGCAACAATCCGGCGCTCGACCCCGAGTGGAACAACCCCGATGGTGTGGCCATTGACGCCTTCATCTTCGGTGGCCGCCGCTCCACCACCGTGCCCCTGGTCACCGAAGCCCGCACCTGGATGGAAGGCGTGTACATGGCCGCCACCATGGGCTCCGAGACCACCGCTGCGGCCGTAGGCCAAATGGGCGTGGTGCGCCGCGACCCGTTCGCCATGCTGCCCTTCTGCGGCTACAACATGAGCGACTACTTCCAGCACTGGCTGGACATGGAGCACAAGCTCGAAGCCACCGGCGGCACCTTGCCCAATATTTACTGCGTGAACTGGTTCCGCAAGGGCGCGGACGGCAAGTTTGTCTGGCCCGGCTACGGTGAAAACATGCGCGTGCTGAAGTGGATGATCGACCGTATTGAAGGCAGCGCCAAGGGCTCGGAGAATGGGTTTGGCATCAGCCCGACCTATGAAGAAATCACCTGGACCGGGCTGGATTTCACCCCTGCCCAGTTTGACACCGTCACCAGCCTGGACCAAGGCGACTGGAAACAGGAAATCGCGCTGCACACGGAACTGTTCAGCCAACTGGCCTACCACCTGCCGAAAGAACTCGAAGAGACCAAAGCCCAACTGGAACAGCGCCTCACCGCCTGATCCTGTACAACAAGCAGGCCAACCGCCTCCTCCATCCCGCGCACCATCCGCGCCGGGGTGGAGGACACAAGAATACTGGGGCAACAGCCCAGTGTTTGGACAATAAAAAAGCCACCTGATCGGTGGCTTTTTTATTGGAGTGGTATGAACCGCTGATCAGATGTCGCGCTGGCTGCGCATATACGCATGCTGCAGTTCAGCCATGATGCGGGAATCGTGCTGGGCGTATTCCCACATCTTTTCTTCCATGCTGCGCTGCGTAGCCGCCTGGGACCACCGTGCCAAAGCTGCGGCCATGGCGCTGGTCCATTGGCGCAGCGGCGGGGCCAGCAATGCCAAGGCGGCAAACGTGACGGTCCACAAGGCGACCCATCCCACCAGCATGTGGCCATCGACCCAGGTTTCAATCAGTTGATCGGCCACCACCAAAAAGGCAGCCAGCGTAGCGGCAAGCAACATGCCCGCCAGCGTTTTGGAGCCGCTTGCGTTCTTGGGAGCACTGGACTTCACCGGGGCGCCGACCGTGTGGTGCGCGCTGGGAAAATGGGGGAAATAGGGGGAGGCAAAACGTGTCATGGCGAGCTCCTTGGAGAGGTTGATACGCAGTGAGTTATTGGTAAGCATGGGTGGATATTAGGGTTTTCACTAGTATTTGTCTAATTTATGTTGGTGATGCTTGGTATTCACACTGGTTATGATTGGCGCATGTTTCCTGTGAATCTGCGCACCTTCGACCTGAACCTGCTCAAGGTATTTGACGTGGTGATGTCCGAACGCAGCCTCACGCGCGCGGCCCAGCAGCTGTCACTGACCCAGCCCGCCGTCAGCAATGCCTTGCGCCGCTTGCGCGAAGCGTTGGGGGATGAATTGCTGGTGCGCAAAGGCCGTGGCCTGGAGCCCACCGCCAGAGGAGAAGAACTGTGGCCTGCGGTACGCGAAGCTCTGCAACGGCTGCAGGCCTCATTGGCGCCCAGCGTGTTTGAGCCCAGCACGGCCACCAGCACCTTTGTGTTGACCCTGGCCGATGCAACAGCCGCGGAACTCATCCCAGGGCTGGTGGAGGCCATCACCACCCTGGCGCCCAATGTATCGCTGCGCCTGGTGCCACTCACTACGCGCGATCCCCGTGCCCTGCTGGACGCGGGCCATGCCGACCTGGCCATCGGCCATTTCCCTGCCGTGCTGGCGGACCTGACCGCACGGGCGCAGGCCGGAGAGGCGGTGTCCTTCCTTCACCAAAGGCTGTTTGCCGGCGACTATGTGTGCGTCATGCGCCAGGGCCACCCGCTGGCCGCCGGTCCCCTCACACTCCAGCGCTTTTGCGCTGCCCGCCACATGCTGGTGAGTTTTTCCGGCCGGGCTTTCGGGTTTGTCGACGAGGCGCTGGCTTGTGTGGAATGCACACGCCGCGTGGTGCTGACGGTGAACCAGTTTTTTACCGCGGGCAAAGTGGTGATCAATTCGGACCTGCTCACAGTCTTGCCCCGGCATTTTGTCAACGTGACCGGATTTGCCGACCAATTGGCCACGCGCGAGCTGCCGTTTGAGGTGCCGCCCATCCACGTCGATGCGCTGTGGCACCAGCGTGAGAACAACTCCAGTGCCCAGATTTGGCTGCGCGCACAGGTGGCAGCGCTGGCGGCCCGGACCTTTCCTGCATGAAAATCCAGCTGCTGTCCGACCTGCATCTGGAGGCCCACCCGCACTGGACGGCCCAACCCGCGCCGGACGCGGATGTACTGGTGCTGGCGGGCGATGTCGGCTCCTACCAAAACGGCTCCCAGCTGCAGGACACCGATTTCGGATTGGGCCAGTTCTCCCCTTTGAACGGCTGGCCCACCCCCGTGATTTTTGTGCCTGGCAACCACGAATACGACACCATGGACTTTGACGCCGCGCACGCGCGGCTGCGGGACTGCTGCGACCGGCTGGACCTGATCTGGCTGGAGCGCGAAGTGCTCACCAGCCCCTGGACCGACCGCCAGGGCCGGGCGGTGCGGTTTGTCGGCACCACGCTGTGGACCGACTTTGATGCCTTGGGGCCGCAAGCAGCCTCCGGCGGTGAGTTGCCAATACCGGCCAGCGTCAACCTGCTGGCCCAGCAGCTGAAAGCCCGCGACAAAGCCTTCCGCGCGGCCAACTACCACCTGCGCAAAACCGGCACCACCCGCAGCGGAGAGCCGTTTTTGGCCGCACAGATGCGCAACCAGGCGCTGGCATGCCAAGCCTGGCTGCGGGACGCTTTACACACCCCGTTTGAAGGCAGCACCGTGACCATTACCCATTTTGCACCCAGCCTGCACAGCGCCGACCCGCGCTATGGCTTGACGCCCGGCACCGCGGGGTTTTGCAACCAGCTGGATGAACTGCTCCCCCTGGCCCAACTCTGGCTGCACGGGCATTTACACGCCCCCAGCGACTACACCCACCTAGGCTGCCGCGTGGTGGCCAATCCGCTGGGATACGCCCGCAAAAACGAACAAACCCGGTTCACCGCCTGCGGCACCGTCGAGATCTAAACACCATTCGCTGGAACTCCGTTCATGGGTGAACGGATGGCGCACCCACGCCAAATCTCGCCCAATACCCCACTAAATGAAAATTTATTCAAAATGTGCTTGCGTTTTTTAATGCGAATCATTATCATTACCGAATTGTAAGAAACCAGAGGAATATGCAGCGTGGAAGCCCTTGATCACTCGCCGACATCCGAAACCGCCAATTCTGCGGTGCTCGCCAAGTTGGGCGAGCTCTACCGCGAAGCCTTGGCACATGACGGTTTTGCCGAACTGAAGGTGGAGATACGCATTCTCCGGCGCGGTCAAAAAGAGGTCATTTTGCATTGCGGAAAGCAATACCGGTACGTCGTCAACTACGCACCCGGCGCTTAAACGCGCCACCCAATCAAAACTCCCGCCCGGATCAGGCCTGGCGGAAGACAGGAGTAACAGGCTGGCGACGCGGGGTCGCAGCGAGTACATCTGGAATTCTCCAGAACTTTCGTAAAACAACCTGGCGCAGGAGTTCCTGGGGAGGGAATCCGAAGCCAACTGCTATATAGAAACTTACCCATGTTGAAGAAACTCATGGCCATGACCAAGGCCGAACTGAAGTCCACGATCCAGTCTATCGATGCCACCGCCGTCAAGGGCCGCGCCCTGCGCCGCCAACTGACCGGCATGAAGAAAAAAGACGGCGGTTTCACGCTGCTCGAACTGCTGGTTGTGGTCGCTATCCTGGCTGCCATCGCCGGCACCGCCACCACCATGCTGCACGACACCGACAAGAAGGCCTTCGCCGCCGCCCATGTGGGCATGATGGACGGCCTGGCCAAGGGCATCGTGAACTTCCAGCAGCTCAATGGCGGCAACTACCCGAACAATTGGGATTCGCTGACGTCCAGTAGCAACGGCGCCCTGGCTGCCACCGCAGCGCCGTCCATTCTGCTGAACGAAGGGCTGTATACCGCGGGCAACCCAACCGCCACGCCTCCCGTCCCAGCCGGTGGCGCACTGACCCCGCATGTGCTGACCACACCTGAATTCGATGCATTGAATGCGGTCGGCATCACCCAGGTCCGCGTTCTGGCCGAAGACGCTATCCCGCCGGACACCGTGGCCAACGCCTGCCTCAATACGGAAGCGGGTATCCGCGCGACCATCAACAGCAAGGCCAACGCCGTCACCTCGCAGAACATCTTCCGTGCCGCGGCGGCCAATGGCTGCGGCGTTGCCGTCTCGCCGACCATCGTCAGTGGCAATGCCCTGCTGGCCTGGAACGGCGGCAATGCGCGCGTCAATGCCGGTGCTGGCGACATCCTGATCGCCCTCGGCGCCGGCCAGGATACGACCTTGTTCTCGGCCGCCAACTACGGCGCCCTGACCAATGCGCCAATCTACCGCCATGTCGCCAACAACGAGTACAACCGCTTCATCGTGCTGTTCAACGTCACCTCTGACCCAACCAAGCCGACCAACGGCAAGGCCACCTTCCAGGCTGTCGTCGACGGTGCTGGCGACACGAAAGACGAGGAACTGGGCGAGTTTGACAACGTTCGTCCCACCTAATTCGGGCCTAGCCTGAAGTTTCACCGGAGAGCCCGCTGACCCCGGCTCTCCAACCGGAGGGCGTCGACCACACGGCGGCGCCCTCCACTTTTCCCGCTTTCCTTTCAATACACAAAGAGATTTCCATGGCGCTGTCCAAGGCAGGCGAACTGCGCGACCGCGGTTTTACGCTGATTGAACTTCTGGTGGTTTGCGGCATTCTTGCCGCGCTGGCCTACACCGCCTGGGGCAGTTTCACCGGCGTCCAGCAGAATGCCGAAGACGACATCGGCCGCGCCGACATGCTGCGCCTGGCCGATGGCCTCAAGCGCTTCCGGGCCGACACCGGCTACTACCCGGACCAGGGACCCTTCGTTCTGGCCGCACCCGGCACCGTGGAAACCGCAGTTTCAGCGACGCGCATCGACTGCGCCCCGGTCGGCGGCGTGCTGCGTTCCTGGGCCGCCCCCGACCTCGACGTCAACAAGGATGCCTGGTTCGCCTCGCCGGCCAATCTGGCGCTGCTATTCGAAGCGCCGGCGCTGTGCGGCAACCACCCGCTCGCCTACCTCAACCGCTGGAACCCGGATAGCCGACGCGGCTGGCGCGGCCCCTACCTCGACCTCGCCTCGCGCAAATGGGTCGACCACGGTGTCGATTTCAACAGCGACACCCTGGCCACCGGCAACCCGGACGGCCAGGGCACCCCGGTCGCCGGGGTCAAGATTCTCGACATCCCCGCCTTCGGCGCCGGGCCAAGGCAGTTTGCCGCCGGGCCGACCTGGAACAACTGCAACGGGCAAGCGACCGACATCACCTGCCTGCTCGGCTGGCGCGAAATGCCGCGCGAAACCACCGGTTACGACACCGAGCGCCACGAACTTCTCACCCATGCCCGTCCCTTCGCCGTTTTCGGGCTGGCCGCCAACGACTTTCCGCGCGTCGTCTACTTCGGCCGCGACGGCAAGTACGGCGGACGCAACCTCGCCACCCCCTGCCTGCCGAATGCCTCCGACCCCGACGGCGAAGACGACGTCGTGCTCTGCCTCGGCAACTGACCTTCCAGGAAAACCATGCCAACCACACTCTCCCGCTCCCCTGCCCTGAACCTGGCCGCAACGCTCCTCGGCAGCCTGCTCATCGCCCTGTCGCCCGACGGCCGCGCCGAAGCCGGGCCGTCCACAAAGGCCACCACGACCGCCGCCCAGTCGGCAGACCCGCAAGCCGCCTACAAGACGGTCGACCTGATGGAGCTGGTGCCCAAAGCGCGGACAACGATTCCCGGCCAGCGCGCCATCTTCGCCCCGACGCCAGTCCAATTCAAGGCCCGGCTGTTCGCGCTGCCCAGCCCGCAAAAAGCCGAATACCTGAACATGGCGCTGGCGATGATGAAGGTGTCCAGCCCGCCCAAGGTCAGCCAGCGCATCGGCGTCGACTACGGCGGCGAAAAGCCGCTGGCCGCCTACATCGAGGAGGGCGCCGCGGCACGCCTGGCGGCCAGCGGCAAGGTCGGCCAGGCGCTGACCTTCTACGCCTTCCACGTCTATAACGGCAACCGCGGCCCGGCGCTGGTGGTCACCGAATTTGCTGAATAGACCGGCGATGCGTCCTCCCGCCACCCGCATGGCCGGCTTCACGCTGGTCGAACTGCTGATCGTCGTCGCGCTGCTCTCGGCCGTCTCGCTGACGATGTTCGGCGGGCTGGCCGAGGACCGCGTGCAACTCCGCTACGACGACACGAAAAACCGCCTGCAGATCCTGCGCCGCGCGGTTTTGGGGCAAAACGGGCCATCGACCACGGAAGCTGCCGCCGGCTTCATCGCCGACAACGGCGCCATGCCAACCGATCTGGCGACGCTGATCGAGCCAGGCACCTTGCTCGCACGGGCGGTTCAATCGCCGCTGTTCGATCCGAAACCCGATGACACGAGCTGCGCCAACGATGGCGGCGAAACGGCGCTGACCGATGCCGCTGCGCAGTTGGTCAAGGGCCATCGCGGCGACTACCTGGGCGGACTGAGTTTCAACGGCCATTTCCGCGACGGCTGGGGCAACCAGTCGGCCAGCGACGACGCGGCCAATTCCGGCTGGAGCGTCGCTTACGACGACACCAGCAAGGCCTTGTCGCTGGTCAGCCTGGGCACCGACAACACCACCGGCGGCGACGATTTTGCCGCCGACATCGGCACGACGATCAGTGCCACCGACTGGCTGCTGCCGATCAGCGGCTGGACGGTCACGGCCAAGAATGCCCAACTCGGAGACGCGACGACCACGCTGGACATCCTCCCTGGAAAGCTGTCCGTCAGCCTGCTGGTTTTCGCCAATGACAGCAGCGGCACCGGAAAATGGCTGCGTTACGCCACTGCGTCCCTGTCCTGCATGGATGGCAATGGCGATGGAATTGTGAACGGCGCGGCCTGCTCGCGCACCGCCAGCGCCGTCTTTACCGATGGCTGCATGCCGGGTGAAAGCGTGGTCGGCAAGGGCCGCATTCCGCAGGGGCGCCATCTGTTACTGCTGACCGATAACGGGGTCGATGGCGCCCCCTGGACCGCCGACGACAAGATCCATTCAAGCATCACGCTGACCGGCAGCAGCCCGATTTTCGCCCAGGTCGACGCCATCGCCGCTCGCAACCTGCCGACAGTAACGCTGGAGATCCGATGAGTCGGCTGTTCGGTAAATTGGCCGGGAAGCCGTCGGCAAGTACCGGCGTGGCGAAGCCGTCAGGCGGCTGGCGGCGCACGCTGGGCAGCCTGCGCGGCCGCTTCGCCGCACAGGATGCCACCTGGCTGCTGCTCAGCTGGGATGTGCACGGCATGGAAGCGGCGGTCATGCACAGCGGTACAGGCGAAAACATGCCGCTGGCCAGCGCATCGTCGCGGCAGGGGCGGTTCGGCGCCGCGCTCGACGACGTCCTGCGCCAACTCACGGCCGCCGACGCCCCGCGCCCGAAGCGGGCGGCGCTGGCCGCCCGGCATGTGCTGCCCGCCATCGCCGACCTGCCGGTACAACCCGACAAGCCGCGTCGGCCGGAGCAGATGCGCGAGCTGATCCAGGCCGACATCGAACCGGTGATGGCGGAATTCGGCAGCCTGTGGTCGATGGGCGCGCTGCTGCAGGCGCGCGGTTACCTGTCGCCAACCGATCGCGAACGCATCACCCTGGAAGAAGCCATTCGCCGGCAAAACCGCGGCACCCAGTTGCGCTACGGCGAGATCGCCATGGAGCTGGCGCTGATCGGCCGCGAGGCGCTGGACGAATGCCTGGACCAGCAGGCGGCACTGCAAAATCTGGACGCCTCGACCATGGCAGGGTGGCGCGGGCGGATCGAGGACAAGCACCCCGTATGGCTGGTGTGCGGCGTCGGCCAGGGCACTTACCGCGAATGGCGGGACGCGCTGTCGCGCCACGGCCTGCGCCTTGATGCCGCGCTGCCGCTGGCCTGGCTGGCCAGCGACCCGGCGGCAACGGCGGGCAATCCGGCCCATGCGTCAGACTCGCGGCACGAGCAGCCGGTCCCGGCCATCGACATCGAATTCCACGCCGAAGAAGTCGTCGCCGTGCAGCGGCGCCACGGCCGCGTCGTCGCCACGCGCAGCGAGGGGCGGATCGAGCGGGCGCCAGCCGCCGACTGGCTGGCCCGCATCGTCTCGGACTGGGCTGCCGAGCCGCGCACCCGGTTCGACATTCATTTCCTCGACGGCAACGACGACGCGTTCGGCGAAGCGCTGGCCGACAGCCTGAACCTGACGACCGGCCACCCCTGCGCGACGCATGGCGCCGCCGAAACGCGGCTGGCGCTCTGGCGCAACCTGCTGCGCGAAGCCAGCGCCCCCGTCTCGCGCCTGCCCCGTCTCGCCGAACGCGAGTTGTTCGGCTCGCCGTGGAAGCATCCCGATGTCCGCCGGCTGCTCGCCCTCGGCGGCGTGCTGCTCGGACTGATCGCCTTCGAGGCCTGGCAGCAATACCGGCTGCACCAGCTGGAACAGGTCCGCCAGGGCCGCCAGGTGCAGGAGAATGAGCAAACCCAGACCACCCAGCTGGTGGCGCAAAGCAACCTGAAGCTGGCCGAACTGGGCAAGGACCTGGAGCGCACGCGCCGCCAGCTCGAACCGCTGCTCGCCGACCGCTCCCGCCTGTCCCGCATCGCCGCCATGCGCGCCGACCTGCCCGACCTGCTCTACCTGCTGACGCAGGCGGTCGGCAACGATGCGGTGCTCGAAGAGGTGCGCACCGACAATACCGGAGGCGCCGGATCGGCGATCCAGGTCGTCGCCTGGTCGGCGAACTACACCGGTGCGCAGGACTTCGTGAATCGTATGGCGCTGCTGGCGCGCGAACGCGGCTACGGCGTGTCGCAGACGGAAATCCTGGAACGTATGAGCCGCGACAACCGCCGCGGCCACGAGGTGAAATTCTGGCTGCTGCTCGAAGACGGCGAGCTCGAAGGCGACCACCCCGGACCAGCCCCGCTGGCGCCGACGGGCGGCGGAATTTCATCGCAAGCCCCTGCCGGGAGGCCGACGCCATGAACACGCAGGAGATGCTGGCCAAGCTCGGAACACACTGGCGCAACTGGCGCCGCGATTGGGAAAAACTGCCGGTCACCGACCGCAACCTGCGCACCGCCGCCGTGGCGCTGGCCCTGATCGTTCTTTACGCCGCGCTGCTGTGGCCGCTGACCGACAACCGGATCGGCGCGCTGGAATACGCGATGCAGAAACAGGCCAAGCGCCAGAAGGGCAGCGCCAAAGCCGAAAGCAAGCCGTTCGTGGCACCGGCCAGCCTGGGCGGCAAGAGCCTGCGCGAGGCGGAAACCGAGCTGACCGCCCTGAAAGAGCAGTTCGAGGCTGTCGACCTCGATTTGCGCCGCCTCAACGCCAGCTTCATACCGCTTGACGACAGTCTGGCGATGAACGCGCTGAAGAGCGGCCTGACCAGCCTCGCCGAAGCCGGCGACATGGAAGTGACGGCCATCGAGCACATCTACGCGCGCCGCGAGGACAAGGAGCGGGCGCCGACGCCCCAGATGCTGCAGGAGGCGGCCAAGGGCAACCCGTTCCAGCGGCCGCTGATCGTCCTGCGCGCGCGGGCAAGCTTTCGCGGCCTGATGCAGTTTCTCGACGGGCTTACCCAGTTGCCCTACGTCGCGGCGCCGGTCGGCTGCGACATCAGCATCGAAGTCGAGCGCAACCCCGAAACCAAAGCACCGATCCGGCAATGGCTGGACGTGCGCATCAAGTTCGCGGTCTAGCCCTATGGACAAACCTTACGCGCACTTCAACCGCCTGCTGGCCGGCATCGTCGAACACCAGGCCTCCGACCTGCACCTGGCCGAAGGCCGCGCCGCCTGCTGGCGCCTGCACGGCAGGCTGGCGAGCATGGACGAGACGGTGTGGACGCCGGACATGATGGCGGCGCTGCTGGGCGAACTGCTCGGTGCGCAACAAGTCCGCGACCTGGCCGAAAAAGGCACGGTGGACCTCGGCCTGACGTCCCAAAACGGCGAACGCTTCCGGATCAACGTCTTCCGCTCGCTGAACCGGCCAGCGCTGGTCGCCCGCCACCTGCCCTCGCATTTCGCCAGCTTCAACGAACTGCGGCTGCCGGAGAGCGTCCGCCAGCTGGCCTCTCTGGCCGACGGCCTGGTGCTGGTCACCGGCATCACCGGCAGCGGCAAGAGCACGACGCTGGCGACCATCATCAACGAAATCAACGCCAGCCTGCCGGCGCACATCCTGACCATCGAAGACCCGGTCGAATTCGTGCATCAGCCGAAACAATCCATCGTCAGCCACCGCGAGCTATATACCGACGTGCCGGATTTCGCCAGCGCCGTCAAAGCCTCGCTGCGCGAAGACCCGGACGTCATCCTGGTCGGCGAATTGCGCGACACCGAAACCATGCGCGCCGCACTGACCGCCGCCGAAACCGGCCACCTGGTCTTCTCGACGCTGCACACCGCCGACACCAGTGGCGCCATCGAACGTTTCGTCGGCGGCTTTCCCGGCGAGGAACAGTCGGTGGTGCGCCACCGGCTGGCGCTGGTCCTCAAGGCCGTGGTCGCCCAGCAGCTGCTGCCGCTCAACGGCCAGCCGGGGCGGGTGGCGGCCATCGAGGTCCTGCAGGTGACGCCGGCCGTTGCCAACCTGATCGCCTCGGGGCGCACGGCGCAAATCTATTCGGCCATCGAATCCGGGCGCGACGCCGGCATGCAGACTTTCGACCAGGCGCTGGCAGCCCTCACCCGAGACAACCTGATCGCCGCCGACGAGGGCCGCCGCCTGGCGCGCGACCCGAACGGCTTCGACCGCCTGCTGCGGCAAGGGAGACCGCTGCTGTGAGCACGCTGAACGAAGCAACGCTGATCAACGCCGGCCTGCAGGCCGAGCTGTTCGACCGCGACCTGGTCAACCGACTGCGCGCCCAGGCGCGGGCCACCCGCATGTCGCTGCTCGACGCCCTGTCGCGCGAACTGGGCCTGCCGCGCACCGCCTTCTACCTGGCGCTGGCGCAGGTGCATGGCCTGCCCTACGCCCAGCTTGAACGCTGGGAGCTCGACCTGGCGGCGGCCGGCCGCCTGCCCGGCACGCTGATCAAGCGCCACCCGATGGCGCCGATGCGCACGCCGGAGGGCGAGCTGGTCATCGTGCTGAGCGACCCGAGCGACCAGTTGGGCATCGAGACGGCCAAGCGCGTGTTCGCCGGCACCGACATCCGCCTGGCGGTGTCCGACCCGGAAGCGCTGGCGCCGGTGCTGGCCCGCTTCGCACCGGCCGAGGCCCGCGACGGCCTGGCCGAAGACCCGGTGGCGCTGTTCGACCGCCTGCTGCGCGACGCGGTGCTGCGCCGCGCCTCCGACATCCACATAGAAAGCGCCAAGGACGCGGTCAAGATCCGCCTGCGCGTCGATGGCCGCATGCAGGCCTGGGGCAGCCTGCTCGGCAAGGCGCTTGGCGAAGGCATGATCTCGCGCATCAAGGTGCTGTCCGGCATGGACATCGCCGAATCGCGCGCGCCGCAGGACGGCGGCCTGAACCACACGGTCAACGAGCAGCCGGTCGAAATGCGCGTCGCCTCGGCGCCGACCAAGTTCGGTGAACGGCTGACGCTGCGCATCATGAAAAGCGACCCCGGCCGACAGACGCTCGATTCGCTCGGCATGCCGCCCTTCATGATCACCCGCGTGCGCGAGGCGCTGGCCCATCCGCACGGCATCGTGCTGGTGACCGGCCCGACCGGCAGCGGCAAGAGCACGACGCTCTATGCCGTGCTGCGCGAACTCGACGCCAACGCGCTGAACATCCTGACCGCCGAAGACCCGGTCGAACAGGTGATTCCCGGCATCTCGCAGGTCCAGGTCGGCGGCAAGATCAGCTTCGCCGACGTCCTGCGCAGCTTCCTGCGCCACGACCCGGACGTCATCCTGGTCGGCGAAATCCGCGATTTCGACACCGCCGATGTCGCCCTGAAGGCGTCGGCGACCGGCCACATGGTGCTGTCCACACTGCACACCAACACAGCGGTAGGCGCCATCACCCGGCTGGCCGACATCGGCTGCGAGCGTTTCCTGATCGGCGCCACGCTGCATGGCGTCATCGCCCAGCGCCTGGTGCGCATGCTCTGTCCGCATTGCCGCGAAACGCGGCCGGCCACGGCCGAAGAGCGGGACCTGCTGCGGGCCGAAGAGGGCGCCGCGTGCGGCGTGACCGAGCCGGTCGGCTGCCCGCGCTGCCTGGGTAGCGGCTACCGTGGCCGGATCGGCCTGTTCGAGGCGCTGTGGCTGGACAGCGAGCTGGCCGAACGCATCGCCAACAACGCCGGCGAGCGCGAACTGGCCCAGGCCGCCGGTGCCTACTGGCGCCTCGGCGACGACGCCCGCGACAAGGTGCGCCAGGGCCAGACCAGCCTGGCCGAAGTCCGGCCCTACCTGCGGCTGAACGGGTAAACGGCATGGCGACTTTCAGCTATCTCGGTCTCAACGCGCAGGGCAAGGAAGTGCAGGGGCAATTGCCGGCCGCCGACCTCAACGAAGCGCGCACGCTGCTGCGCGGCCAGGGCTTGCGCATTCTCGATCTGGTGCAGGGCGACCTGGAACGGCAGTCGCTGCGCGACGCCCTGCGTTCGCTGGGGCGTGCGTTTATGGTCATTCTGCCGGTGCGCAACAGCGACATGATGCTGTTTTACCGGCAGATGCAACTGATGCTGCGCGCCGGCCATACCATCCTGGAGGCGCTCGACGCCGCCGGACGGCTGTCGGCCCGGCCGCGCCTGGCCATGCAACTGGCACGCTGTTCTGAGCGGATCGGCGCCGGCAGCGGCTTTTCGGCCTCGCTGGCCCAGGAAAAATCGACCTTCCCGCGCATCGCCGTCAAGCTGGCCGAGGCCGGCGAAGCCTCCGGCGAACTGGATGCGGTGTTCGAGCAGCTGGCGATCCTGACCGAGCGGCGCGCCGACATCAAGCGCCAGTTGATGACCGCGCTGACCTACCCGAGCATCGTGCTGCTGATGTCGATCGCCGTGATCGGCTTTCTCGCCACCAACGTCATTCCGCGCCTGGCAGTCTTTCTCGAATCGCGCGGCCGGGCCGTCCCATGGGCGGCGCAGACCATGCTCGATGTGGCTGCCTGGATCCAGCAATGGGGTGACCTGGTGGTGCTGGCCTTCGCCGCCCTCGTCGTTGGCCTGATTGTCTTGCGCCGGGTGCCGCCCGTCCGCCTGCTGATGGACCGCTTCTTCCTGGCCGTGCCGGTCCTCGGCAGCACGCTGATGGCGGCGGCGATGGCGCAGGCGACGTGGACGTTCGGCCTGCTGCTGAAAAGCCGCCTGACCGTGCTCGAATCCCTGCGCTCGGTGACGCAGGTGATCGGCAACCAGGCGATTTCGGGCGCGCTGGAGCACGCCGCCGAACAGGTGCTGGAAGGCCGCGCGCTGGCCGTGGCGCTGGACCGCGCGCCGATTCCGCCGCTCGTGCGCCATATGGCCGCCGTCGGCGAACGCAGCGGCGAGATGGAGCGCGTCATGGAAACGCTGGGCAACCATTACCAGAAGGAGCTCGACGCCCGCGTCAAGTTCCTGTCGTCAATGATCGAACCGATGCTGACGCTGTTCATCGGCGGCATCGTCGGCTTTGTCTATTACGCCTTCTTTCAGGCCGTCCTGGCCGTGTCGTCAGGGGGCTAGGAAACACATGACTCTCGCCAAACACTTTTCCCCGGCGCTGTGCTGCCTGTTGCTGCTCGTCGGCAACGGCGCATGGGCGCAAAACCAGGCCGCCGAACTGGCGCGCGACCCGTCGGTCGGCCTCAGCCGGGAGGCGCGCGACAACCTCGCCACCATCGGCCGCTACGCCGAGAACGTCCGCAGCCGGATCGGCGAAGCGCTGGACAGCCCGGCGCTTCGCCCGGACAACGCGTCCGCGCGCCGCACCGATTCCATGGTCGATCCCTTCGCCGTCTCGCCGCAGTTGCGGGAAGGGCGGCGTTCCGGCGGGGCTTTCAACGGCTTGCCGTCGGCCAGCAAGCTCGACGTGCAACGCCAGGTCCGGGTCAAGGCCCTGCTCGTCACCGGGTTCGGGCGCGTCGCCCAGCTCGAATTGCCGGGCATCGTCGGCGGGCGCGGCGGGGCCGCTGGCGGCGGCCAGACCATGACCGTGATGGACGGCGACCTGGTCGACCTCGGCGACCTCGGCACCTACACCGTCCATATCGGTGCCACCAAAGGCATCACCCTTTCCAATCCAGGCACGCCGCAAGGCAATCGGATCACCTTGCGATGAAAACATCCATTCTTGTTCTCTCCCTGTCTGCCGCCCTCCTTGCCGCCCCGCCGACAACGGCCCAGACGGCCAGGCGCCCCGCCCCGGCGGCCACGCCGCCGGCGAAGCCGCTGCCGCCCGGCGTCCTCGGCAACATCCAGCTCTCCCGGGTCCGGCTCGAAGAAGTGGCCCAACTGCTGTCGCAAGCCGGCAACGCCAACGTCGTGGTCACCAACGAGGTGTCCGACAAGGTCGTTTCGCTTTACCTGAAAAACGCCACCGTCGAAGACATGGTGCGCAACCTGTGCCGGGCCGCCGGTGTCTGGTTCCGCTTCGATACCGCGTCGAAAACCTACATCGTGATGAGCGGCGAGGAGTACCAGAAAGATCTGGCCATCGTGCGTGACGAGCAGACACAGGTCTTCACCCTGCGCCACCACAACGTGGTGGCAACGGCCAACGCCATCAAGGCCCTGTTCGGAGCCCGTGTCTCCCTCTCGGCGCCGGTGGAGGAAATGCCGCCCACCTCACTTGGCAGCGGCAGCCGCACCAGTACCGGCGGCGGCAAGGGCGGGTCGGCCAGCGCGGGCGGCAGTTCCGCCAGCGGCCTGGGCGGGGGTGCTTCTTTCGACCAGGCGCAAACCGGCGGCGCCAGCACAGGGAGCTATGACCCAGGAACCGATCTCGCCCGCTTGGGCCAGGACCGCCTGGGCAGCCAGCTGCGCACGGGTGCCAACGGGCAGCCGCTGCTGGGCATGGCCGACCTCCAGGACATGGCGGCCCGGGCCGGACCACCGGTGTATGTCTCCTACAACAAGCTGAACAACCTGCTGATGGTCCGCACCGGCGACGAGATGACGCTCAAGCAGATCACCCAGTTGGTCAGCGACATGGACAAGCCGCCCAAACAGGTTTTGCTGGAGATGAAGATTCTGGAAGTGAAGCTCGACAACGGCTTCCGGTCC
>Ga0209343_10000322_pt1 | contig 66563 bp, 58 predicted proteins | sample RifCSPlowO2_02_FD_184026 | JGI IMG/M metagenome (GOLD analysis project Ga0209343, IMG submission 184026) | Groundwater microbial communities from Rifle, Colorado - Rifle CSP2_plank lowO2_0.2 (SPAdes) (version 2) | ecosystem: Environmental > Aquatic > Deep subsurface > Groundwater | place...
CGCGCGCAACGCCATGTGCCGGATTCGATCAGCACGCTTCGCTATATAATCGCCGCCCGTATCGCCCGGCAACTCCAGCGATGTCCGTGCTGCGGCTCGGTTAAACGTAATTTGTGACACAGTGAAAATAGGTATCCGTGCAGAAAATGGCGTCGCTCGCCAGAATAAATTTAAGGGCAGCGCCATGTGTTCCGCTGAATCGGGCAGCGTATCAGCGCTCTGATTCCCACCAGCTCAGTGGATTGGGTGGCTCACCATGGCCCCAGTCCTGCGATCAACCTCAATGTATTTGTGGCACCTACCGTCATCAATAGCCTTGGTCTGGTTCACGAACTGCTCAGTTAACTCGTCAGACATAAATTTTTGATTGCATCCGCCCAGGCAGACCCAGCCTTCGCCATTCGCCTCTACTGAACTGCCTTTGTAGGCCAATTTGAACTGCATTTGCAGGGTAGTCAAATGGCCGATCTCGCCACATTCCGGGCAGGGCATCAGTTTCAGGGCTGCTTCAAATTCTTCATCTGTCATTTGGTTCATGTTTCTCTCCATATATATCAAGCAAATTCCTGCTCAATCACTCAAAGAACCACACCACCTCCACCATGGCTTGCGTATCCAGTTCGCAGTATTTGAGCAGATTGCGGATTTTCTGCTCACGGATGGCTGGGGCCGTTTTCGGATCGGTGATCTCAAGATAGGCCAGTTGCGCCAGCGTGCCGTTTTGCACATCTTCGAGTTGCGAATAGTCGAGGTGCGGAGCCACGGTAGGCAACACGGCCTTGATCGACCATGAGCCTTTCATGGCGGGGTGGTAGTAATAGCTGCGCAGCCATGGCAGCAGATTAACCAGCCGGTCAATGATGCCTTGTAACCGTGCTTCGAGGCCCGGGCAAAACTGGATGAGCTGGTTCAGCACGGTACTCTCGAATGTGCCATAGACAATGATCGGCCCATCGATTTCTAAAGCGGCGATCAGGCTTTCCGCAAAAGCGCGCATGGGCACATCGCCGCTGGCATCAAGAAACTCCCGGTGTTCCAGCATCCCATTCAGGCGCTCGATGTGGCATGACCACTGGAACGGCAATTGCTGGTGCGGACGTGTGCCTTTCCACCTTGGAATGGCGAGGTTGATGGTCTCGAAATCCAGATAAAAACGCGGGTATGGCAGCAAGGAGAGTTCTTGTTTGAGTTGCGGCGACACGAATGGCCGGCCGTCCCTTGTTGCCTGCCATACCATGATGTGGCGTTCGTTTTGCAGCATGCCGTCCGGAATGTCACGTATATCTTCAATGCCTGCACCCTGGAGTTCTTCGAGGATTTTTTTGGCATTGGGTAGGATGGATACCGGGTATTCCGGAAGATCCTTTTCACAGTGGGCAAGAAACTGGCAATCCGGATTGGTGCACTGCCGTCCCATCCGGACGGTGGGCATGGGATTAGCCAAGGTGTCACGATGGCTGGCCAGCCATGCAGGCACGTCAGGCAGCAACACCCTCACCTTCTCAGTGACATCTTCTTCGACGATCAACCCTTGGTAGTTGCCGTCCCCAGCATACTCGAAGCCGGTATCGACATGGGCCACGCAAACTTCCTGCACTGTAATCCCGGAATTTTCCAATACACAGAGTTGCACGGCACAGTCGAGCAGGTGGTGATCTTTGACGCTGCCGGCGGACTTGACCTCTACCATGCGCCAGCCGCCATTGACAGGTACCAGAATATCGGTGCGTACCAGCGTGTCGTTGTGCAGGAAGGCAGCTTCGAACAAAGGAGCGGAATTCTTATGGGCAAGTAGTTGGGATGTTTCCAGAACTGCCTGCCCGGGCTTTTCCACATGGCCAATCAGTATGCCGCCCGGATAATTGAGCCGCGCAAGCTTGCCCAGTTCGATTCCTGCGGCGATGGTTAGTTGCGAGGTGGCGGATTCCTGTGCCAGCTCCGGCTGAAAGGTTTGCAGCCAGAGACGCTTCGGGCATCTGAGCCCTGACAGGACGCGGGATTTAGTGATGTAGCTTGTCATCTTTTGATTGTATGCGGTGTTAAAGGTTGAAATCCCCATTTCTCCAATGTTTTCCCTATCTCAATCTGGCCGCCGCTGACATCCGCCTTGGTCTTGATCCATTCCTCTGCCCAGTCAGGATCATCAACGAATGTCACCTTTGTTTCGGGATGGTTGTCGAAATACAGTTCCAGAACCTCGCGCAGGTTCGCAATAGCTTCTTCCTGGGTATCCCCCTTACTCGCCACCTCCACATCCAGGCAGCGGGCGATATACTCGCCATCCTCGAAGGCCGTCAAATACCGGAGTGCTCCCGCGGCTCTCCGAGCGTCGATGAATGCCTGGCACATTTTCTTTGACCCCGCCTTGATCTCGGCCTGAGTTTCGGGCGGCAGACCGGCGATATACTCGTCCATCGTGATCCAGCCGCGTGAGAGTTGGCTAACATTACCTACGATATTCTGCTTATCTGTCTCGTTCATGATTTGTATTGTTTTATCTTGTCGAATTCGGGGCAGCGCAATGCCGCTGCTTGCAATGCGACACCCAAGCCTTAGCTCCAGCTGTCATCAATGCTTGTGGTGTTCGAAAAGCTATCGTCTGAACTGGACGAAGTTATGCAGTCGTGCGAGAAATCGGTGCCAAATGGATTGCCTTCGACATCTACTCCCCCGATACCGCCAACCATCGGAAGACCGTTCGCAGGGTTAACCATAAAATCGTCATCAGACATAGATGGCGAATCGTCATCAGACATAGATGGCGAATCGCCAACAGTGCTGAACATATCCGTAAACCAGCTAAAAATACTCATGTATTCCTCCTAGTCCTTCCAAAAGTCTTTGAACCGATCCGGCGACAACTGAGTGTAACGGACGGTGTGCTGAATATTCTTGTGGCCGAGGTAATGCTGGATTGCTCGCGTGTCCTGCCCGGCCTGCGCCAGCTTGTAGCCGCAGGCATGGCGCAACATGTGGGGATGCACTGAAAACGGCAGCTTGGCCTCCTCCCCTGCCCTGCCAATAATCTTGCGGAAGGCATCCGGCGATAAGGGAGCCTTGCGCTCGCTGCTGAAAACATAGGGCGACTCTGCATAGTCGCGCTGCAACCGGCGCAGCGCGCGTAACTCCGACCCGTGCAAAGGATGAACACTTGGATTGCCTTTCTTCAGGCGATTGACGTGCATCAGCCCATTTTTTAAGTCCACCTGTTCCCAGCGCATGTTGACCAATTCTGTGGCGCGCAGGCCGTGACGGTAGGCCAACAGGATGAGGGCGGAATCCCTGTGCCCGTGCCGCCCCGCATGAGCTGCGGCTTCAATCAGCTGTTTGACTTCGTGTTCCGTAAGGTATTCGCGGCTACGGTAGTCGGTGTTCTTGAGACGCCGCGGAATTTTCTGATTCAAGGTGTGTGGCGTGCCCCGCCGGAGGTGCGGCCGAACCGCTTGATTGCTTGAAACCATTGTGTGGACTCTCCATTAAAACGGCCAGGCTTTGGAACATCTTGATTCTTGTTTCCGTATCCGGGCGCGTTCACACAATCTACACAAGTGAGCGTGCTACCCAAAGATTTATTTTCAAGCCGAGCAGGATCATCTCGACACCGCGCAAAAAATAGCTATTTGGGTTGCATATCGGGTTTGCTATTTTGATCGGGTAGGTTAAGTAAATATCCCCCGGCAAAGCCGGGGGATTTCCCCTGTTGGGTTAAATTTCAAGGAACGGTTAATGGACAATTTTTATCATGACAATCAGGTAGAGCGCGGGTTCCGTGACTTTCGCTGTGATGTCTCATGCCCCCCGGCGCTGATTGATATCTATTATGTTGTGCTGCGGATTAAAGTCGGCAATGCGGTCTGGTATCACCACACCGCCATGGCGATTGATGGCGAACTGTCAGCCCATATCGCGGCAATGAAGAGTGTCGTGCGCGTCAGCCTGAACCGGCGCGATGCTGAATTAACGTGCGTGTTCATCCGCAACTTCATCACGCAGTCCCCACCCATTCTGGATCATGCCGCCCGGCATGGCATCTCCAATGAAATAAGCGCCAGGATCGCCGAAGGGGCGATATTCAGCGACGCGGTCGAACGATTTCTCGTGTTCGGTATCGTTGGGCGGGACCGGATCATTTTGCTGGGGGTAGCGGCCAATAATGCGTTGATTGCGAGCTTGAAGGCGCGCGAAATGTGCGCAGATCAATTGAAGGAGGAGTTGCAACCAATTGACATCATCGCTGTGTCTCCTGCGACTCCCGGCATCATCGGACAGTTCGGAAATAGCGTGCAGCAACTGCTCGCGCGCACCAATACGTCTTGCGGCGTTGCTGGCCGTTAATCATCCGGCCGACAGTCGTTACTTGGTCGTTACTTGATAGGCGTCACCAGCTTGTGCTTCTGGCTCTGTCGCCAAACACATATCGACTTTCCGGTTTATGATGCATGGCGTATTTTTTCGGGCACGGAACCCATATACGGCGGGGCTTCTGGGCGAGTTTCCGGTTAATGACCATTTTACGGACTGTTTCTATGCCCCACACCCTTCCTATAGGCCGAGAATGTGACGGTCGGAAATTCGGCCCTATGTAAAGCTTGGTTCTTCATCGAAGGCACTGTGAAATTTTTCGTAATGTCAGAGAATTCCGTTTTTCAAACACACCGATGCCCTCATGAAAGACATCGTGCGATATTACATCAAAAATATAGCAATAACTGGTGTAATAACAGAACGTTACTAACTTCCATTCTCGCCGCCAGCCGCGTATTCTGGCAAAAACCGCAGAGAGACCGTGCGGGAATAACATACTTGCAAATATGTCATTGTTGACATACACTGAAACCCATGAGCAAACAGCGTAAACCGTTGGCCTGGCTACATGGCGAAGTCAAAACGCCGCCTTTTTCTGCCGAGGCAAGAATTGAAGCAGGCGTCTTATTGGGGCATCTGCAAGAGGGCATCAAAATATCTCTGCCACACTCAAGGCCAATGCCCGGTATCGGTCGCGGTTGTCATGAATTAAGAATCCCGGACGAAAATCGCACTTGGCGCATTGTGTACTACGTCGATACGCTAGCCATCGTGATTCTTGAGGTATTTGCTAAAACCACCAGCCAAACGCCACAAGCCATAATCGACGTTTGCAAGGCGAGACTGAAACACTACAAATCAATTTAGCAGGAGAACAATTGCCATGAAGACTAACAAATTAGATCGCCTCCAAGCCGAAGGCTGGAAAGTCGGCAATGCGGAGGACTTTTTGCAATTAAGTGATGAGGAGACACGGCTCGTCGCGCTCAAACTCTCGCTAATCAGCGCAGTAAAAAAATCACGTATCAAACGGAAACTCTCTCAAACTGACCTTGCGCAACGCATGAAATCGAGCCAATCGCGCATTGCCAAGATTGAGGCTGGCGACCCTTCAGTATCCCTGGATTTGATCGTGCGCGCACTTATCGCAAGCGGCGCAACAACGCGCGATATTCAGGTGGCGTTCACGGCAAGCGAACGGATGGCGGGTTGATCAACGAACGATATTGGACAGTAAAAATCCACACTTCGGCACAAAAAACAGCCTACTAACGATACAGATAAGCGTAGTTACTGATAGTCTGTTTTTGAGCTGATTCTCAACTCGACTCGATCAGCCTCGCTACATCGCCATGGCACTCGGAACATTTTCCGACAAGCAACAAGTCCCCTGCTTTGACAGCACCAGAGAAATTTTTAATCGTGACCGCATGACCGCATTTCCCGCACCAGACATTTGCGAGCAGTAGTTTTTTGCTTTCACTGGAAATGGCTGCCCATAGTTTGGCTGCAGGAGCGGTAAATGTAGGGATAGATTCTAGGGGCATAATTTCAGCACTGGCAATAACACCGCTAACATGGCGTTAAACCAATCGCGCTCCAAAGAAACGAATAAGAAATTGTGCGACGTCCCTGCTCAGTCGCCTGCTCTCGCTCGCCTGCCTCATAGCTTCTAAGCAAACCCTTCACTCGTTCAAGGCCCGCAACGGTGGAGATTGCTTGTCTTGGTGATTTTCCATCCAAGGCTGCAAGCGGTTCATCCGGCCAGTTTGCATATATGCGATGGATCGCCTTTTCTATCACATCAGCGACAACATCTGGAGGCAGTTCCACGCTAGCTGATAAGGGTTCTTTGCCGTTGCTGGCGGGCATGTTTTTCATCAAGCCTTTGGGGTCGGAAACCACCCGTCCGGCAAATTCGACAGATTTGCCAGCCAATTTATCAAACCATTTGCGCCCTTTGTCCGCTTCACCTTGCGTCTTATGAAACAGTTCGATCTTATCTGGCCCTTCGCCAATGTTGATCGAAGATATTGCCCGCGTTAATCCATCGCTGCACTTCTGGAGGCGGCTCCAACCTGAAACGCGGTCGCCATCCACATCCTTCTTGGTTTCCAGCACTTGCGCCAAGAAATCCCAATCTTTCACACGATAATGATCAGTGATCAGCAGTATGGCATTCCCTGTGCGGGCATCCACGATAGTTGGCATTTCCATTGGTTTGACAAATTGCTCAAGCCATTTGCGGCGAATGTTAAAGCTTAGGCCTTCCGGGTGCTGGCGGCACTGGTTTTCGGCCTCCTTCATGGCATCCAGAACAGATGCCCCCGATAAGCGTGAAAACGGATAAACGCCGCCAGATAATTCGTAGTGGTCTTCGACTTCCATGAGCCTGGCACCTAGTTGAGTGCCGATGAGAGATGCCTGGCTGCCCGATTTTTCTTGGACGACGATCGGTGCAGCATTGGTATCCAAAGCATCGCATAAGGTCATCTGCTGCCCCGGTACAACTTCAGTTACGTCATACAAGCGCATGGGGCGCTCTGATAACTGCTCGATCCATCGGCGCTGATCTACGGTGAAAAGCGGCCCTCCAATTCCAAGTAATGCGTCAACCACTGATCGGTATTCGCCCTTGATTAAAATCTGCCCTTCTGCAATTAACCACTCCGTTGCATTCAGCTGGATGCTCTGCCAGGTTTCGGCATCAAGTGATTCGAGCGTGTCTTGCTCTTCATTGCTTAAACCATCAAAAAGCATTTCATCAATCGCACTCGTAACTGCTTTTCTGTGGCGAGTCATCAACCAATCGACTGCCCGCTCAACTGCTCCTTCGTGACCTTTTTTTGCAATGGTCGCTTCATCCGCTTTCGGCAGGCAGCACTGCTTGAATTTTTTACCGCTTCCACATGGGCATGGATCATTTCGTCCGATTTTGTGTGTCATAGTAATTATTCGAGTTGTGCAATCATTGGCTATCTACACGCTCGCGCAATTCCTTGCCTGCCTTGAAGTGAGGCACATATTTGGCAGGTACTCTCACCTTATCACCAGTTTTTGGATTGCGCCCCTGTCGTGGGGGTTTATAGTTCAAAGTAAAACTGCCAAAGCCGCGTATCTCGACACGCCCACCTTTTGATAGCATGTTGGACATAGCTTCAAGTATTACCTTGACAGCAAGTTCAGCATCTTTCAATTGAAGTTGGTTGTGAAGATTGGCAAGGTGGCCAATAAGGTCGGAGCGTGTCATGTACAAAGATTAAAGCGTGTGATGTGATTTGTATAGAGCAGCTTGGCACGCCCTTAAGGTTTGGCCTTGGGTGAGGCTTCCTCCAGGTGCTCAGTTCATTTATGGATGTCCATCTTGCCGATTTTAGTCTCTGCTTCTTTTCTGCTTAGCGCAAACCCCGCCACGCGCCACTGCCCATTGATCCGCATATACAGCCCGGCATTATGGCTGGCCCAGATGACAGGATATAGCTTCCCACCCACCTTCTGCTGCCAAATCTGGTAAACCGGGTGCTCTCGCTGCATGTCGGACGAGGTATAGAGCCGCTCCATCATCAGCGCTTCCTGCTCTCTTTGTTGATGCACCAGTTCCCGTGCGACGAGCGGGGCTTGGGCAATGGCTTTTTCTTTGCTCTGCTCATAGTCCGGCGTGCCATCGTAGAGTTGCACAAACAAATCGGCCACCGTGTATTGAACTGCGTCCGGCGTGCCGTAAGATTCTACCGTGCGTAATAGGCACAGGCCCGGCTTCCAGAGCAACAGAAAATGCACGCCTTCGATGTCGAACTCGCTCACCACCTCAGTTTCAGGTAAACGGTGCTCGGGTACAGGCGTAGATGTGGGTGATATATCTGCCACGGCAACGGGCGATGCCATTACCCCTAGGAAAACACACAGAGCCTCAACCCACCGCCTGATCTGCATAAGTAAAGTACTTTTTCAATTATGCCCGAGCTATAACATCACCCGATTTTTTTCCTGGCCTGCTCGATGAATTTCTTGTGGAAAAGAAGTGTCTCTTTATCTTCCGGCCTGTTTAAATCCAGATATTTTGAGAGCTTATCAACCGTATGCTCATATTCCGTAAGGATTTGCTGCATTTCTTGCGTGGAAATCGAGCTTTCGCCCTTGAGATACGAGATGATTTTTTGGCTATCCGTTTCAAGCTTAGTTTTATAGGTAGCCCTATACATAGTGTCAGTGAGTATTTTTTCAGCCCAATTTATAGCTTCAATTCCCTCCGCACAAGCGAGTTTTTCTTTGGTGGCATTTGCAACTTTCTTTTCATCGCCTTCTTCTTGCGCTTTGATGGCAATATTTCCCCACTCCGCCTCACATTCGGCGATCCGTGGGTCGCGATCTGCGGCTTCTGCCGGTGCGGGGGCTACTGTGATAAAGGCTACGGCAGTGAGCACGACGAGCATGGGCCGACTCATGCGGAACTCTGTTCGAACTAAGACACCTCCCTTCTCTGAGCCTCGCGGCAGTGATGCTTCGATTCGGTTGTTCTGCCCTTCTGGAAGAAAGTCTGAAACATTCTGGGTATTCATGGCCATTTATTCTCCGTTGTCATTCAGCACCAATCGAAGCTCCGCCCCGATCGACTTATAAAAATCCTTCAGCCTGCTTTCGATATTCTCGGCGGTCGGCTCCGGCTCTTTCTTCACGCTCTGGATAAAATCCTCCAGTTCCCGGAAAGTCGGCTTGTCCTTGGCAGGTATTCCCTGGCGCCCATGCTCGATGGCAATGCTCGGCGCGTTACCGTTGAGCGTGGCAATCAAGGAGAGCCGGGCGCATTCGAAGAGTGCCGCCTGTTCGTCGGTGAGCGTCGTGGTTTTGCGGTAGGCTTCCATGTAGCACTGCATTTCGGCGGCATTCGTATTGCCGCAGATTATCAGGCGCAGTACGTCGCAGGCAAAAGTATAGACGACTTCGTTGGCCTTATCATAGCCAGCGATGGCGTTAAAAAGCGCCGATTCCTTCAGGTTATCCACGTCGTCTTCGACGGCCATTAATCCATTGAGTCGTATTTTGCGGAGAATGAGATAGAGCGCTCCCAATAGTTGCAGATAGACGTTCACCTTGCGGCTGAATATGAGTTTCATGAAAAATCCTCCCCGATCTGACCTTCGACAACCAAACGGTTCAATAGCGCAAGCATCTCCTTGAGCGACTCGCGCGCACCCCTCACCCGGCCATCCGCTTGCGGCAAACTATCAGGGTCACGCCCCTCAAATTTTGCAATCAAGTCGTCGGTGAACACTGCGGCGGCTCGCAGGCTCATATTGCGCATCACGGCCTTGGCAATCTCCACATCTTTCAAAAACCACAGGACGTAGCTCAACGACTCCGAGCTCACTTCGCGCAGCAGCAGGCGCCAGCCATTGTCGGAGAGCTGCTTCAGGGGCCAGGCGGATTCGCGCCAACTTGCCGCCTCTTCCGGTGGGGTGAGTTCCAGGTTGGGCGACGGGATCAGGGCTTGCCCCTGGCGCACGAAGGCTTCGAAGTTGGCGGCGCTCAAGTCTATATCGGCCTTGATTTCTCCTTGTTCTATATGGAGAACATAGCGAGTCGATCCGTCATCCTTCGAGAGTTTTATGGCCGGGTCGTCGAGTTGCAGCGTTATCGTATGTGTCATTGGGTTATCCTGTTTCTGGTCAGATTCTTAACGTAACTCGTTTATCATCCGGGCAAATGTATCCCGGATTTCAGGGTATTTCTCGTGGTTCAATTTCTTCCTCTGTTGCCCAGACGTAATCAACAACCAGCGTTTCCTTGTATGCCGAAGGAACCAAATCAATGGCCAGTTCATTTCCGTGTTCGGAAACCGAATCGATCACCACCCCTGGATGGCGATTAACCATGACGCAGCCCCATAAGCCATTCGCCTCTTTGCGTACCGCCGCAAAAAGCTCACTGTCATCCCTTACGGTAGTGCTCCCAATTTCAGCATAGCGGTCTGCCAGAATCCATCTACCTTTCCGGTCGATGATGCCCCAGCCGTTCTCTGTACGGGCGCGAGCGTATTCCTTATCATCGTCATAAAATGGCAAAACCTCCAGTTCAAGAAAACGCGGCTCGATCTGCCAATGATCGTTGTGATCCACGAAACCCCAGAACCCTTGCTGCTTGGCTGCGGCCAGCCCACTATAAAAGGATTGAATATCCTCGAAGCGCGGAGGCAGAACGATGGCTCCGCTTTCATCGAACAAACCCACGCCGGAATCGGTCTTGAATGCACCGGTTTGCGGTTCTTCAGAAAACATCGGGCCATCGAGCGCGCTTCCCTCGTCCTCGAACAGCACGACATGGCGCCCATCGGTGTCCAGCCATGCCTTGCCGCCAAACAAATTGCGCAATTCGACAGGAGTTCCGGGACATTCACCTGCCGGCAATCCGAGCAGCTCCTTTTTGATGGCGCGAACCAGGTGGGGCAACGCCTTGCGGTCGTCGATGATGTACTGTAGCGCAACGGCGGCAACGAACACTTTCCAGACGTAGCCCCTGTCTGCCTGCGGGCTGACGGATACTGCGGCTTCGGCCTCTTCCCGGGTGAGATAAAGCCCATCGACATCATCCGAACTCTCGCCGAGTTTGTCGCGTTCACAGTGGAGAAAGACGCAGAGATTTGCCCAGCGCTCGTCCCCGGCAGCTTCCTGCCACGTTGCTCCTGCAATCCGCCGCATGCCGATACCGGCCAGTGCTGCACGAAGCTCGTCAGGGGTTGCCAATTCGGGTGCAAGTTCTTCGCGAAAACGCTGATACCGCGTGGGGATGCGTATCGGTACATGACTGGCTTCCTCCGCCTGCGGGCGGGATGACGGGCAAGGCGCGGCGGCTACCTCATGTACAGTGATGGGTTGCGGTGGCGCGAAGAACAGCAGCCACCCAGCACAACCGGCCAGCATGCCGCCTGCGGTCACCACCATCAGAACGCCCTGCATCGGCCCGCCTTGCCAAACAAACCACAAACCTTCAAGCAGCAGGGCAACGCCGACCAAACCGAGAACGGACAATAGCAGCGTGCGGGCGATCAGTTTTGCGCGGGACATGATGCGCACGCCATCAAAAGACCGTCCTGTAAAAAAACATTGGATGCGAGAGGATGACCCGCGTTGCCTCGGCACACCGTTCATCCGCAAGCGTATCATTCATCAGACTCGGCAAGCGGTTGCGCACTGCCGGTGAACAGGCAGCAAGCCACTCGGCGCGTGCGGCGGATGGCGCGGCGCTGAACAGCAGAGCGGCATCGGCAACCGGCAGGGTGCGCAGAAAGCGCTGGCGGCGGACGACGGGCTGACTGGCCAGTTCCGCCAGCCACTCTCCCAGCCAGGCGCGGGCGAAGGCGGCTTCTCCTTCTTGCAGCAGAGTGCGGTGGCGAAGCTGGCAGGCGAAGAGGCGCATTTCATCGATGTTCACTTTCCAGTGGCAAGCGGTTTCGCCCTCACCGATGACCAGCGTGACCTGGCGCGGAAAACGCTCGGCGAGAGCAATACTTTGGCTGACCGGGCAGTCGGGCAGTTCGAGGGTGGGCTGCTCACTCTCCCCGGCACTGCCCAACAGCTTCAGCAAGAGTTTGGAGGGCTTTTTCAGGGGCGCAAGATTTGGCGTGGTTGTAGTGAGTGCGCCCAGCACCTCGGCAAGCTCAAACGCATCCAGCGGCGCACTGCCGAGATCGGCGACATCTTCTTCCATCATTTCCCAGGCGAGGCGCGACATGTTGCGGCCAACTTTACTGTAGAAGGGGTGCACCTCGTCGTAGTCCGGCTCTGCCGGACGATGCTCCGGCAGGCCGCTAAGCATCAGGACAAAGCTGACAGATTGGCTTTCGCGTATGAATGCCCCAAATTCGCGGTCGTCGAGCTCCACCAGCGCGGCGAGACTTTTCTCAAATGTGCTGGACAGGGCGGCGTGTTGCTTGGTCAACTCATGGTGCAGGTGTTGCTCCAGCGTGGCGAACAGCGCCTTCGCGTCGGCCTCGGTAAGCGCCGCATTTGCACCTTTGCAGGCGATGCGCCAGCAGCCGGATTCTGCCCTTCCTTCCAGCCGCAACGTATTGGCCGGGTCGTTCGGCCTGTCATCGTGCATCCAACGCGTCAGTTTGATGCCCGGCAGGTCGCCGTCAAAGTAGGAAGACAGGTGTGCAAGCGTATCCCGCAAGCGAAGCGAAACGATGCCGGCAAGCGTCTCTTGCAGCAACGCGAGCTTCAATTTCAATCCCTGCTCGGCAGCCTCACGCTGACGAACGATCAAAGCGGGCAAATCCCGAGGCGTATCGAAAATGCAATATTCCTCGATAAACCGCGCAACCGGGCCGGGCTGTTCCCTGGCCGACCAGCAAGTCATACGTTGGCATTGTGACGGGGTGTCGGTCAAAGCATTGAGCAATTGAAAGATCAGCGCGGCGGCGCGGGTTTCGGGCGGGTCGTCTGGGTTGATGATGCCTGGCGGCGCTGGCGGTTCGGGCTCGTCTTCATCTTCGCTCTCACCAATCTCTTTCCCTAGCGAGGCGACGAGGCGATCCAGATGGCGCGATCTGTATTTCCGCTGTGCGGCTTCGGCGGCACACACCTCCAAGGCCAACGCCGCGAGATCGATGTCGGGGAAATGGGGCTGGAGCCGGGCAAGGAGCGCGGTACCGTAAATCCCTTCTGCCAGCGCCAAGGCCACATCAACCAGCAGCGTATAATAGGGCCGCCCCGTGTCGAGGATGCTTGCGTTTTCGGCCATCAGCGCTGCGCGGACATCGGCGGGAGTCGTCCATGTTGTCAGCGCTTCCAGCCAGGCGCGGGTTTGCCGGTCATAACCTTGCTTCCCTTCTCCCGCTGCCAGCCAGTCGGCGCAAACCGGGCCGTACCGGTCGGCGGCTTTCAGCAAGGCGCAGCAGGCGGCGGAAAATTCTTCGGTGGTGTCGAGATAAAGGTTCATGGGTTGTTTGGCATCCGAATTATCGAGACAGGTGTGCAATCAATCATTGTTAATCATTTCTTAACTCCAGCCGAACCATCCGCACAGCTACGTGCCAGCATAGTCAAGTCGGCCCCGTGATTGCCGATACCGACCCAAGACGACCGATGCGGCATTTCGTATCGGCGGCGGACCATCGGTAGATATAGCTGCCCATGGGGTCCTTGACTAACAGGTAAGTAAATTCTGCTTCCCCGAACTGAACGGCTTGCGCTTCATACATACCGAACTGATGCTTCATTTGGTCGGTCGAGTATTCGAGTATGTTGGAGGGTGCAGTCGTTTGTCTTAACCGATTGGCAGTGATGTCGATGTCTTGCTGCGAGTGCGGGCCGTGGCCCGCGAGATTCGCGATGACCTCGATGTTGCCGAGGGGCGTGTTCGTCAGCGGGCTGAATACCGAATCGCCCATTGCACGAATGGCATCCCACATGAAACCCGGCAACTGCCTCAATGTTATCCATTCGGTGGCGCGACCCTCGTTGGCCGGGGCCATTGTTTTTCCGGTTGCTTTTACGGCAGTCGGCTCCAATGTGGAGAGCGCCGAATTCGTGGCTACAGCTTTCGGATATGTGCGGTTGCTCATGTGCTTTTCCCCTAATTTACTCAATTGTCCAAGAATGCCATAGCCAGCGTTGTAGCCAATAATGCAGCGCTCTCGCCTTGCAGTGACGTATTGGTCGGATAGAACTTGTTCTCCTATTTTTGCTTTTAATCGAAGGCATAGTGCGGGTACGCGGTTTTAACCAGCGTGGTCAGCACCCACGGGTTGAGGAAGGCAAACTGGCCTGAGAGAGGAACTCTGCACTCGCTGGCGGCAAACACCGCTACCGCCGCCGAGCGCGAAATGCCTGCCTCACAGTGAATCAGCAAATGGCAAGATTCAGCCGAAGCGTGATGCTTGCGAATAAAGTCAATGATCTGCTGAGCCTGTGCTTTAGAGAAGTAATCTTCGGGTAATAGGTTTTTGTCGGCAGGCACCGAATCATGAAAATGCAGGCGCAGCACTTCCTCTATGCTGCTGTGTAGCTGCGCTGGCGTCCGCTTGGGCGAAAGCATCGAAATCGCCACAGTGCGACAGCGAGGAACAAATGCGCACGCTTCATCAACTGACAGAAATTCCACTGAATTGATCATCTTGGTCTCCTTTTATCGCGCAGATTCAACCTTCAATCGCATTTCTCGCCGCCTCCAGAAACCGCGCATATCCCACATGCAGCCTGAGCGCCGTTTTGAGCGCGCGCAGGCGATGGGGAGCGAGCGGCGTATCTGCAAACCAGCATTTGTGCGATTCATCGAGCATCTGGCGCTTTTCCAGTTCTTCTCGCATTCGTTGCAGGCGGGGCTGCATTGTTTCCTTTTCCAAATGTGCCAGCAGGCGGGCCAGCGCCTGCTGGGCGTCAGGTGGCGGCATAGCGTTGCGCTGGGCGCGATGCTGGGTAACCTTGAAGCCAAATCGCTTGCCCTTCTTGATCTGCCGCAGCTCGGCAGTAGAGACCGAACGGCCATCGCTTCTTCGCAGCGAAACGATGTTGCTGCCGTTAAAAAGGCAACTGCTGCTATAACCGCCCACGCAGTGTTCCATGCGCTGCCCCTCCTGGTGCAGTTGCGCCGTGGTGGTAAGAAAATGGGCGTAGAGGTCGCCCAGCTTCAGCGGTTCATTTAGCGGCGCTGGCCAGCAGTCGAGCCGCTGGACGGGCGGGTTATCCTGTGCCTCATCTTCCGGCGCTTCCTCTGCGGGTGGCGGCATCAGTTGCAGTTGATGCCAGCGCAGCGAAGTTCTAATCTGCTTGAGGATGCTGATTTCGAAAAACTGGGCTCCGATGGCTTCCGTGAGTTTCTGCCATTCCGGATCGTTCTCCCGCTCGGATTGCCTTCGACGGGCGACATGAGGAAGGAGCTCGCCGCCAACGGCGCCGATGATTTCTTTCAGCAGGTCGGTAATATCGAGCAAGTCCGTAGGCGAGGCGTGCAGGGCTTCGAACTTTTGTTGTGCCGCGATCCACCCGATGCGGCTCAAATCCTGGAGCCATAGTGCATGGAGTGTCGAGGTGTGGGGACGTTCCAGCACCAGCGCGAAATCGGAATAGGCAGTCCATTCGTCGCGGCTTTTCGGGCGCTTCTCCGGCAATATGCAGGCGAGGCTTTTTAGCAACTCCGGGATACGGCCAAGCCAGGCGTCGCCGACATCGTCGGCAGTCTTGCCGCGCAGCCAGCGCACGGTTTCAATCGGAACGCCGAGCGTATCGGCCAAGGCCGGCCAAAGGGGCTGGCCGTCATCGACCAGGCGTCGCAAGCGGGCAGCGCGGTGGTTCTCCTCACCCAACAGAAAGCCGAGCAAGGGAGCCGCTCCCGCCGCCTGAATACGGTAGCTGGCTGCATTGGCATCGACCTGGCGATAGGTGTTGTAATTGGCCACCGAGGGTGGCAGGCCGGAAGCGCGAATGGCCTGAATGACTTCACCATCCAGTCCATTAATAAAATCGGTGACCGCGGTACGGTAGTGATCCGTCTGTATGTCGAGCAGCGCGGCTATGGCCTGTTTACGGCCCAAGTCCGAAGTTGGCGGCATGCCTCGGAAAAGGGTGTCCGGCAGCGTGCCCCTGCCGCTGGGAAAAATGTCGCGCCAGAAAAAGGCCTCGTTTGCCTCCAGCACGAAATCGACCAGCACTACCCGGCGCCGCGCCAGCATTTCGATACTCTTCTGTATGCCGGCCCAGGCCGATACTCCTTGCGGCACACGCTCCAGGCTGCGCTCGATGCTCCGCAGAAAGGCACTCAGCGAAAGCCGGGCAGACATGCAGTCGGCCAGGCGCAGACAAATCACATGACCAGAGAGCAGCTCGACCACAGCACTGGGCGAGACCCCGGCCACGGCCTGGATAAAGTCGCCCTGCCCTGCTCCTGCCACCGGAAAGCACACCGCCTGACGAAAGGTCTCGCCATTTCCGGCTATATGCACTGCTACCCGGCGCGATGCATGCCTGGCGAACTGTTCGGCAAAGGCCTGCGCATCCGGCCCGCGCAGGCGCAAGGCCATTTCCGCCAGCGATTCGCCCAGCGAGAAATGAGGCGATGCCGTCAGGTTCGGTCTGGCGTTCATTGAGGAACAATGCACATAATCAGGAGGCATCATTTTTGACCCAATTCATATTCTGTGACGCTGGCCACCCGCTCCCAACCTAACCCATCGGGCAAATGATCCTGAAAGAAATAGCTGATATCGGAATCTTCATCATTAACTGGCAAGGTCACGCCCAGAAACATCGTGCCGGTGCGTGGCGGCGCTTTGCTTTCCTCGCGGCCAACAGCACGATCAAGCTTGTCGATCATTCGCCCAAGCAGCCCCGGTTTCAACCAGTCTGGCACCTCGCTTGCAGGCATCAACGGTTGCGCCTGGCAGGTGTAATCGAATTGCAGCGCTAGTCCACTCATGCAGGGTTCCGTGCCATCCAGAGTGCGCATATCATCCGGAACCGCCCATGCAGTGGTGAGGGTGAAAGAATCATTTGAGCTAATCCCGCACCGCATTCGCCATTCCAGCGTCAACAGCTGGCATTGCTTATGAAATGCAGACCGTCGATCGCTACGGAAGGAATCGAGATTGTCTGCCCACAAAGCAGGGATAGACTTTGCAACCACCCGCAAAGCCCACAGCGGCGCCCCGCCCATTCCGTCTCGGCAAAAATCGTGGGTGAAGGTAATATCTTTCGTATCGTCGCCGCCATCGAGCTCGACCATAAGATTGCCGTAGTTGAAACACGGGTCGCATTGCTGGAGCGCAAGTTCGTCCTTGGTGGAGAGATGCGCAAGCTCTGCCAGAGTTCTATTGCCGAGGTCGCAATAGAGCCACCAAAAGGATCGCCCCAGCAAAGGCTGAATCAGGGTGGCGAAATTGTCGCTGGTTTGCCAAGGCATATGTGTAAGGTTCAGTAAAGTAGGTGTTTTGAGGTCATGGTGACTTTTTCCCCAACACCCGATGCAAGAAGTCTTCGAATAGACGCCCCACCGTTGGAAGTGCCGCAGTCAGGCGATGATCTGCCTCGATCAGATGCAGTTCGGAGAGATGTTCGCGGGCAAAGCTCAGCGCATGCTCAACCGGGATGATTTCATCCTGCCAGCCGTGGACAATGCACACCTCTTCGGCTCCGGGCTGGAGTTTCTTCTCGGCATAGCCAGGCATACCGAAGGCTGGCGCCATGAGAAAGAGCCCACGAGGTTTCATCGTCTGTGACGCCACCGTTGCGACATAGCCGCCCATGCTCGAACCAACGAGGATCAGGCTGTCATACGTTGGCAGGGGTAAGTCGAGCAAACGCAATACGCGCTGATCCGGGTCGGCCAGATCGCGGTAGTCCGGGCTCAGCACCTCGGCGCCATTACGCTTGGCAATATGCGCAAGATAGCGGATCTTGGTACCCCAAGGGCCGGATTCCTTACCGTGAGCGAAAACAACCAGCGTCTTGTGCGATATCGCTGAGCCAAGCATTGGCGGCCTCTCGAAGGCGCGACCCTGGGGCATGATCAATGCCTCGTCGGGCTTCAGCGGCGGGGCGATGTCCGGGTCGAGGGTGCGCAGCACATGGCGGTTAAGATGCCACGCGGGAAAATCCGTCTTGAGTTCCAGCCCATGTGCCTTGTGCGCCCACCAAGCCACCGCCGCCGAGCGAGAAATGCCGGCATGGCAATGCACCAGCAGGGTAAAGTCAGTATTCGCGCGCAAATAGGGTTCAAGCCAGGACTTCAGAGTTACTGCCTGCTCTGGGGTAAAAGAATCCTGCAATGCATCGTTGCCATCGCGCTCCCGGTCGTAATCATCGAAATGCAGGCGCAGCACATCGCGAAAGCCGCTGCGCAGATTGGGAAGGAAATGACGATCATGGATGGAAACTACAATCACGTCCGGCCGCCCTTCCAGTTTCTCGGCCTGAGCCAGCGGAATGAAATGGACGCACTTCAGCATGATGTTTCAACCAATTTGCATTGTGCAGCTACAGCTTGGGGCGCCTTGATTTCGTTCATTTCGCATGCCTCTTTTCACAGTAAAGATAACGATAAACCCGAATCCTATTTTCTCCCTGAATATAGCAAAATATCCTTTTCTGCCAACTCTTAAATCGCTTGATAACCGGCTTTTACCAACATTAGCATGCCGAGTACCCGTGAATTAAGGCTGGCAAACTGGCCAGTGAGTGGAATACGGCATTCTCTGGCGGCAAACACGGCCACAGCGGCAGAACTGGAGATGCCGCTCTCGCAATGGATCAGCAGATGACGGGGTTCTGGGCGCTCATGATGTACTCGGACGAAGCCGAGAACCTGATGTGCTTGAGCTTTGGTAAACACGCCCACGTCTGATGAAATTACTCCCTTAACGGCATCCTCGAAATACAACCGCAGCACCGGGTCAATTTCAGAATGAAGAGTTGCCGGCTTCCGCCACGGCAGAAGAATAGAAATCGCCACAGTGGGTTTGACGGGAACGAATTGCAAAGCTTCATCCAGGGACATATATTCAAGCGAGTCGATCATAATGTTTTGCTCGTTTTTAGTTTGCCGTACTTTTCGGGTTTAAGTTTGTATTCACCGGGATGCTTGGTAACTTGTCGCTTGATGAGACTAACCATGGGAGTAATGGCTCTTCTACATGGTCAGAGAGCGATGGCGGTGAATGAGAGTTTTATGCCTGTTAACTGTCCTTTGAGGATGTGGCTTACTGGCAAATTGGTAAGGCCACCACCCGGCAACTGGTAATTGAAGAGTTGCCCTTCTGCGACGGATAGCAAATCGTGTTGGTGGGTGCCGGTAATGATGGAGATATGAGAGTGCGTGCTCTTTCCCCCGCCTGTGCCCTTGGAAAAATTGTCAATAATGCCGTGCTCATGATTGCCGTGTTTCATTCTGTATTACCTTGCGATTTTAGACTTGCAAAGGGGTACAGTAGCTGGGTATGGCAAGACAGACAAATGGTGCTTAGAAGTGGCTTACCATAAACCTCAGTATGCATAACGTTCAGCCATGCGGCAGATACGGCGACATTTATTCAACCCCTTCAACCATCTCTGCTTCCTATTTGTGCTAGCAGGTCAAATTTCCTTTCCTGATGACAAGTTAAATTGTTTCTGGAACAGAGTCGTTTCTTTCGTTATCGCCGCAGAGTTGCCAGGCAAGATGCTCTCTTGGCATGGCGTGACGCCAGACCAATGCGCATGAAGTGTGGTTCTTCCAAAAATGCTCTGGGATATCTTCCAGCATGTGCTTCACGCGACGACGGCTGGCGCGACTCACCATGCGGCGAATGTATGCTGTCTCAATCTGGTGGCTGAAACTGGCGCCGTGGAATAGCCCCAAAAGAAATGCAACGAGAATGGCATCGGCGTTGAGTTGAAGAACAGTCTGATCTCCGGCCTTCAGTAACTTGATAAACTCTTCCCTCTCTTCATCGAATACCTTATGCAGTTCTTGAATCTGAAACGCGCTGAGCGATGCAGTCAGCACCCGGTTCTTATCGTAGAAGCTCAAGGAAAATGAGGCCAGCGTATTTCGCACAAGCGCCTCATCGTGGCCATTGCCGTCGATAAAATGGCGCACCAGCCAGAGTGGGTAGTCTTGGCCAAAAATCAGTGGGGTCGGTTTTTCTGTCATGGGGTAACTTCCTGTATCGTTGTTTCAGCCTCCAGCAGTTCAACAAGTTGGCGATGATCCAGCGCGCCTTCCGCTACGAGCCGCCGGGTAATTGTTTCCAACAGTGGCCAATGGGCAACCAGAAATTCCCGAACGGATGCATCGGCTTCCCTGATCCATGCGTCAATGCGTTTGACGACCACCTCTGGCAGGAAACGTTTGTTGCCATCCCCGGCAGTCATTACCAGAGCCTCCGTGCCAAGAATCGGATCCATCCCCCAGCGGGTGACAGCGGCAGTTGCAAGCTCTACTGCATTGGATAAATCGCTGGTAGCACCGTAGTCGATGCCATCTTCCTCGCCATAGCGCAGCACTTGGGCGGCACGACCGGCGAGCAAAGTCATCAGCTCATCTTTAACTCGCTGCCGGGTTTTTGGTGAGACATAGGCCGCGTTGCGCGCACTTATCACGTGCCCTGCGGCGTTTTTCCTGGCTACGACGCGGACACAATCGACACGTTCGCTATCCGGGCAGAGTTTCAAACTTGTTAGCGCATGCCCAGCTTCATGAATGGCTACACGTTCCTTCATGGTATCAGGCATGAATTCGTGCTGCCCGTAACGCAGGGCATCGATTGCCTCTTTTACACCTTCAGGGCTACTACATTCGTTGTTTTTCGATCGGAGCAGTACAACGTCGCGGCGCACTGCCTCCATGGCAGCTCCCGACATGCCGCTGGAGATATCTATCAAGCGATCAATCTGATGTTCGCTTGCATCCGGCAAGCTGCGATTCAGCAGAACCCGGCGCGCCTCCCGATCAGGCAGTCCGACTTCACAACGCAATTCCATCCGACCCGGCCGGAGCAAGGCAGAGTCCACCTTCTCGGGAAAATTTGTCGCCCCGACGACGAACACCCGAGCATCGTGGGAACTAAATCCGTCCAGCTCGGCAAGCAGAGTATTGATTGCCGGATCGAGACCTTCCCCGCGCCTGCCGAGTGCATCAATCTCGTCGATGAACAGGATGGCTGGTGCATATCGCCGCAGTTTTTCGAACAATAGGCGCTGGAAACTCAGGTCAAGCAGTTCTGGTGCCGTAACGGCGATGAAAGGCAAATCGGCCTCTCCAGCGAGCGCACGGGCAATGCTGGTTTTTCCTGTTCCGGCGGGGCCATACAGCAGCAAGCCACCAGGCGGGCGAAGCCCTTGGTCAGCAAGTACATCGGCGTTTAATAGAAGGTCAATTTGCTGCCGCAGCTTTGCCTTGATTGATTCGTGCCCGGCAATGTCCTTGAAACGAATTTCGGGAACCTCAATCAGCAAAGCTCCAGCACCATGGTAATCTGTGGGCGACGCGATTTTCGCCAGGCGTGGACGGCGGCAAATAATGCTTATACGATCGGAGCCTTCCATTGCCTCGACATCGAACTGGACGCGTTTCATTTGTCGGAAGAGAGTGCGAACCGGATCCTTGCCGAGGGATGCCATGATTGATCTGACTTTCTTGGCATCGGCCTCGGTCAGGATGATCGTGGCTTGATGGAGATCCGACCCCTTCATCCAGAGCTGTGTGAGCGGTGCAAAAAAGCCCCGCGTGAGCGCCTCGATCTCGAATTTGCGTGCATCCACCTGTCCGCCGTGAGAAATGATCAGCAGATCGATGAGGTCGTCGGCATTGCCCCCCATTTCCAGCACTCCGCCGCCTATGCTTGCCATCAGCATATCGCCGGTATGGGCCAGGTTTCGCGTACAGATGTGGCGTAACGTGTTGTAAGTCAGCCTCTCAAAGAGGATTGCCGTGCCGTTGGCCAGAATCCGCGACAACACTGCAAGATCAAACGCCGAACCGGATGAGACGGAAGTTTTGTTGCGGGCCGAACGCAGTGCGTCTGCCAAAGCTGACTCTACCTGAGTGATGCCACCCTCGCGTCGCAGCCGTTCGATCAGTGGCGGGTGATCGTACAACTCGGCGCCGGCATCCGTTGTCAAAACTAGATAAGCTTGGGAAAAATCGACTTCACGACTGGCGATTTCTGCGGCTTTTGGGTCGTCATCTTTGTAGAAACCGTAATTGTCGCGAAGTGAGCCATTCTCCAGCACAGGCAGTAATACTGCCTGTAGTGCCGGATTCATTCGGCTGAAGTGATCCAGCACGACCACGCAACGTGGATTCTCACGGACAAAGGTGGTGAGCAACCCTGGGCGGGCACCTGTGTAAGCAGAGGGCGATCCGTCGAAAACGAAACGCTCATTGGGGCTGTCAAAAGCCGAACAGTCAAGCTCCATCACTGGAAAATCACCCAACCCCTCCGCAAGCAGCCGCGCGGCCAAGCTCTTGCCGCAGGCGGTTGGCCCCGCGAACACGAAGGCGCCTGCCACGCTCTTGCGGTTGCGCTTGAGCAGGGCACGGCAACTCAGGGTCGCAAGCAAGGAATCCACGACGCCTTCATGTCCCAGGAGATTGGCTCTGAGAAGTTTTTCGATACGTGCGACATGAGCCAGGCCATTGTGCAGGCCAGTTGCGCCATGCAAGCAAAAATACTCCTCGCCTGTGGCATCTAGTCGCTTCAACAATTCCAGAAGAGACGGCATGATCTTGATTTGCGGTGCCTGCCGTGCCTTATCGACCAGGCTGTCCGGATCGCTTGCGCTGTGTGGTTGTATCTCGGTTACATCTCCGAAGCGATTGTAAAGCAGAGTGCGCGCTCGTTCAGAAGTGATCTTGCCGTAAGCAAGCGCTTTTTTAAAATGCTTAAACGTTATTGAATGAGCGCCTTCTTCCAGTGCAATCGCCTTGGAGATAAGAAGCAATGTACGCATCATAACCTCCTAGATTTTATCGCCGGAATCTTCCCGGCTAGCCAAACGACGTGCTTCATCCCAGTTTTGCACGCGAATTGCATGCTCGATAGCTGCTACGCGCCCTGTTGGAATGGAACGTGCTGGCGGTGGCTTAGATATGGAAACGCGGTCTCCCTCTCCGCCCGTGCTCTCGAAATAATCGACAATATCGTCATGCTCAGAATCGGCTTGTTTCATTCAGTTTCACCTGCGTATATTGGTTTGCAAGCATGTACAGTAACGTGGCATGGCAAGTCAGACGAATGGTGCTTATCACAACACTGCAATTGCATAGCTAACTCTTTCAACGGTTTGGCACCCAAGGCACTACCTTAGCCTCGCAGAGCCAATTTTCGTGGGATACGGTGACGAAGGAACCACATCGTTCGCGACTGATGCGGTTCGCAAGCTCACCACATCTACAGCCAAGGGCACCCCTACCTATGGCATTTCCTTTCATTTAAGGGATCTTAGATGCAACAAAGCAATTCACTCGGCCACCATGACTTACAATCACTGAGGCCGATGCGACACCATTTACATCAATCTATCATCAATTTATAACAATCAACTTGATCGGAATTGTGTTTTAAGGTTAGTGTGACGATGTCGGGTATAACGCGGATCCATTACCATATCGATAGGAGATGAGCTATGAGCAAGGTAGTGAAAGTTTATGTCGTTGACAGCAATGGGAGGGGCTTGTCCGGGCAGCGAGTCAAGGAATATGGTGGCAGCGAAATGCGAACTGATTCTAATGGATGTGTCTCCTTGTGCCTGGAAGGTTCGAATACGACAATCTATGTCAACAGGTTCGAGGCGCATAACGGCAGTGTCTCCAGGCTTGAGCCGAAAATCTTCTTTAATAAGGACGGCAGCAAGTACTGAGAAGCACCAGTGGTGTATTGTGTGAGAAGTGAATAAGCGCCAATGCTCACCGCGCAAATTTGCTTAAAGGAACGAGCTCCATGCAATATACATCATGAATTTGAATCCGTTGATGGCTTAGTTTTCCGCTTGAGACGCAGGTGATTTGAAAAATAATTAAACGCCTTAACCCCAGCATGAGTTTGACTATGAGCACATCTTCTGAAAATGATCCTCTGCGCTACACGACGCGACCTGACGTGTTGTGCTGGCAGAGAATGGAACCTGCAGAATACAACGCCCTTGGAATAACTCGTCCTGAGATGCAGTCTATAGATGAAAGCGCGCCTGTTCATTCTTGGACTGTGGATAGGCAGGCTGCATTAGCAGATTTGCACCTTGAAATAGAGGACTGCCTTTCACAAGGTAGGGTGGGAGATACATATCTCGTGAGGGCAACGGCGGATACTTGCTCGGTTGTGCAAGGGCAATTGCTCGTTGCCAAATTTGTGAGAAGCGGGATAAGCATATCGTCGGATCTCGTTTCGCAGACGCACAATGGAGACATTCCCAATGTCGTGATGCCGCTTTACCAAGAGTCTTTGCAACCAGATGGCCGCCTAGTGATCTTTCCTCATTATCCTTTGGGATCGCTACGAGAATATATGCAGCGAACCAGGCTGACTCAAGGGCAGATTCTCAGCGTAGTGGCACAGGTGGCGCATGCCCTGAACCATTTCGCAGAAATTCAGCAGAGGAGAGTGCTTGTTCATGGCGACATTAAACCCGAAAATCTACTGGTCATTTCGGCAGACCCTTTCGTCGTCGCGCTGACTGATTTAGACCATTCTTTGTGGATTGTTGGCGAAGGAACTCGGCAACATTCCGGAATGCTGACCCTCAGTTATTCCGCGCCAGAAACACTGGGTGGTTTGTTCTCCACCAGTTCAGACATGTGGTCTCTGGGAATGCTTGTTTTTGAACTCCTTCAAGAAAAACATCCTTTCGATGGCCTTGCTGATCAGTCAATCAGAGCTTCGCTGACAACCAGTTGGGAAGGAAGCAGCACGGATGTTTCCCATGACCAGGACGATAACTGGTGCGCGCTTCTCTATGGATTGCTTGACAGAAATCACGTCAGACGTTGGCGGCCACCTGATGTCATGCGTTGGCTAAACGGTGAACAGCAACAAATTTATCAAGGGCTTGCGCTGGGCTCGGAGCAGGGTGCCAATGCGCCGCTTGAAGTCCTCTCAACCCGGGTTTTCACAGCGCGTTCTCTGTCGCGGGCGATGGTTGCTGACTGGGATGCAGGCATTGGGGTACTACGTTCCGAGCAGTTGGCGAACTGGCTGCAGCATTCCCTAGTAAACCAGAGACTGGCGATGCGGCGGCGCGAACTTCTTGAGGATGAAAGCCTGTCTGATGATGATCGGCTGGTTCGGTTTGCGTATTTTGCCAACCCGCTATTAGAGCCTTGCTGGCGAGGCATCCGGTTGAGTTCACCGGCGTTACAGGATGTGGCTGCGCGGGCGCTTGATGGTGACGGAGCGTGCTATGAGCAGTTGGTATCACTTCGCGATACAAAGATTGCTGAATCATACGCAAGATTAGGAATACCTGAGCCACGCCAATTGATGGGGAATTGGGCAGAGTCTTGGCAGCGTTATGAACAGGGTTGGCAACAGTTGCAGGAAGCCGGCGCTCCCGGTGCACGTCCTGACGACAGGGCAGCATTTCCGGCCCTCGTGCGACTTTGGCTTTCGGTTGATCAACGTCAGAAATTATTCGATAACATTGAGGAGTGCTCTGGAGCTGTGCGCTATCTTTTGCGACGCGACTGGTATTTTGCATTAGGACACGATTTTCGCGCTCTGCCGGTCGAATATCAGTGGATTCTTGATAGCCTGGATCAAAGTTCGCTGGTAGAGACGCTAATGTATTCGCAAAGCCACCGCGATTTAGTTAGTATGGAACTCCGAGAGTCGCCTACGGTGACCGATGAGCAACTGATGCAGTCAGTGCTTTACAGCGAAACAACGCAGCGTTTGACAAGGAATCTTGTACCACAGTATCAGAGCCGGGAAACGATTACCCTTCAGGGTGCGGAGCATCCGGATCAGCGGTTGCGCCCGGATATTTCAGACAATTTCTTATCAAGGCTGACAGGGCCAATCGGAAGGCGACTCAGAAATTCTGCCCAGTTGGCCCAGGAGTGGCTGCAAAGGCGATTTCGGCGCGGTGGCAGCACGGCATCTGCACCTGAAGTGCCCCCATTGAGTATTTCTGCCATTCGGGTCAATCTGGTGTTGCCTCGGCAGCATACTGTTTCCGATATGTTGGCAGGGGACGTAGATAGAAGTGAACCCATGGGGCAAGCCGTGTTGATTCGCTGGGATCTGCCGGCTGGCGTGCAGCCGACCATTCATATTGGACATGCCGGCTTATTCGGACGCAGGATCAAGCGCCAGCGCGTCATACGCTTGCCACTCCGGCTGGAAGATGCGCCGTTGCCCAATGCGCTGGAGCGACGGTTACGGCGCAACCAGGGAACCAGACTCCCTCATCGCGGGCAGATTATACTGGCTTTCTTTCAGCCGACTATAGTCTGGCTGAGTTTCAAGATGCCTGGGCGGCGCTGGACGACACGCAGCCAGGTGTTACGGCTTGGTGCACCAACCATTCCGCTGCTTGGTGCTAATAAGCAACTAAGGGAAGTAGGTCGCCTATTGGCGGCATCCTCCAAATTGCTTGAAACCCGCGATACAGAATTGACGAAGGTTACTGAACTGTTGCCTTTACGGATGAAGCTCATTCCAATGAATGACCAATTGCGTAGCATCAGCGAACCGATGGGGGGTAGCTTGGATGTTTCGGAGCTTGATCCGATCAATTTTCAGAGTAGTGACCCGAGGGTGCAGCTACCTGTTGCGGCCTACACACGGCTTTGGGCAAAAACGGTATTTCGGTGACATGGTTTCCATGTGTTGAATGTGACTTATCTTAATCAGCTTGGGAGAGAATAATGAGTACAACGGCGGGACAACAGGGTCACGATGAGCTTGGCAACATGGTACAGGGATTGTTTAGGAAGACAGGGCAGCGCGCTGAACGCGCTGCAGAAATGACGCATCGATCAGTTGATCAAATCGCCCACCAGCTACGTTTGACATCTGTTGAGCGCTTTCTTTTGTGGCTGTCAAAAACAGACATTTATGCAATGGCGCATTGCACACATCATACGCGGCTCACGCTGTCCGGTCTGGGCTTGATGGTCTTGTTTACGTCCATGCTGGCAATGCTTTCGGGATATACGACGCTGAATTTGGTAATCGACCCAGAGGTGGAACTCAAAGGATTTTTCGCGCTGATTGGTGCGTCGATTTACGCCTATGGAATCATGATTATGGATCGCGAAATCGTCGGCAACCCGAGCAACCGTGCGATGTGGCTGCGGCTGTTGTTCGCCGTCGTCATCGCCACGGCGGTTTCATATCCGATCAAACTCCAATTGCTCGCTGGTCCGATTCATAAGGAAATCGTCGAGATGGCGAAGGAACAAAATATCGATTGGGAAAAGCAAATCGAAGGTCTGCGAACTGGAGTGAAAGATCAGGTAAATGATCAGGTCGCCGCCGTGCAAACATCACTTGATTCTGTTCGCGTGGATATCAAATCCACTCAGGGTTCAATTAATCAAGAGAAATCTGATAAGAAACTCGGTGCTTTTTGTGATCCATCAGGAAGATGCGGAGCGCTTATGAATACGCTCGCTTTATATCAGGAAAAGGAAAAAGGCTTCCTCGCGGAGCTGATGCAGTTGCGTAGCAACGACTATATGCCAGAATCCACCAAAAGACAGGTAGGTGACTTACAAAAGCGCATCGACAAGAATTATGCCGATGCAGCTAACGCCCACGATTTTCTTACCTACTGGCAGGCTCAGGATCGCGTCATGAAAAAGGATCAGAGTGGAGCCAAGGTACTCTCGTGGTTTCTCTTTGCCTTTTTCTTCGCGCTTGAACTTGTTCCAGTAGGTTTGAAGCACTCCTTGGGCACCTCCGAATACCACCAGTATCTTGAAGCACGCCATCGTCTGAATCTGCAGAAGATTACCTCTGTGACCAACATGATGCTGGCGCGCATTCAAAACGCACAGGATATGGAGGATATATTGGCGATGCCACCTGAGCTTTCGGATATTTTGGCCTATCTGATGGAAGATGGAGCATTGCCCGAGGATATAGAACCTCACTTGCTGGCGATTTTTTCAAAATCAGCATCGGCGAGAGGTCAGCAACAGTCTGGTGTCGCATCTGATGGGAACGTATCGTCTGGCGTCCCCGGTAATCATGCGCCCGGCAATATTGCCTGAACGCCGAGGTTGTGATGTTCCTTTTGATCTGCCCAAAATGTAGGCACCGCCAGCCGACTTCCGAGTTTTTGTGCCTGGATTGCGGGGATGACTTGTCTTCCATACAGGCAGCCGAGATCATGGAAGGCGAACTGGAGTTGTCGCCATTACAGAATTCCAGTTCGGCGGCAATGAATCAAGAAGCACCGATGCCGACTCGGGCTGTGACTGAGCCAGAAGAAAGTGCATCGAATTCTCAGGCGGAACCCCATTCTGCTGGTGCATCTGAACCAACGCCACCGTCGACTCAAGGCATTGCTCGGCCCGTGCGGGAATGCAAATGTGGAGAAAAGGCATTACCACGAATCCTGGGAGGTGAACTGCGTTGTCTGAAATGCGATTATCCTATCCGCAACCAGGCTACGTCGAATTTGACCGAAAATGAGCCGGTTGCGTGTGTTTCGCCAATATCGCAGCCAATACCGGAGCGACTGGCTTTTCCAGAACGGCCTTCCGTTCAAGGCGTGACAGTCACGCTGCCATGGGGTGAACGGATCAAATTTGACGGGCTCTTGGTCGTCGGTCGGGCTGCCCATCCGGATAGTAGAATTCGCAGTCTTCCGGAAAATGTGCGTGCAAAATTGCAGAGCGAATATGCAACCGTTTCCCGTTTTCATTTGTTGCTCACCACCCAGGGGGGCGACGTGATCGCTGAAACTTTGGGCGCATTGAACGGCGCATTTGTTGAAGGTGTTCCCATGGCATCTGGCAATCCTGTGACTTTGCGTTTTCCATGTCGTTTGGGACTGGGCGGTAATTGTGAATTGCTTGTCGAGCAGGCTACAGGCTCGACTTAACCACGTTATTGGAGTAATGGAATGAGTGCAGGAAAAGCTGGATCGGTGTCGGTGACAGGTTCAAATGCTCAAGCTACTGGCGTAGTCGCGGTGGCGTCTGTGGCTGCGTTGGCCGGTGCTGCTGCACTAACCTTTGCGGCAATGAAGGTGGCCTACGATGCTGCACAGGAAACTATTGAGCGAGAGAAAATCGCGAAGCGAATGATGGAGCTGGAGGCGCTTCAAGCGGAGCTCGCCAGCGGGCAGGAAGCTGCCGCAAGGTTTAACGAGAATGTTGCGGCGTGGAAAGTAAAAACCAAGTGCAAAGTTCTAGGCAAGCGTCGTGATCGAAACCTGGAGCGAGCCCATGCTGCCGGAGTCCAACTTCGCGGCGTATTGCCGCTTTTGAGTGGTCTGGACAGCAAAGCCTTGCAAAGCGAGGTGGTGCGGCTCGAAAGCGAACTGGCCGAACAGGAATCGGCATTGCGTAAAGCTATAGCGGCAGCACTTGAAGGGCATACTGCTGAACAGGGAGTAGCAAACGCGATTGATCGCCTTGCCAACTTGCCGGTTCCGCTGATGGAGACCCCCGGAGATATTCTCGGCTACCTCGAAGAAGCTGAATCATTCCAGAAAGACAGGCGAAATGAGGCAGCGCTGAAAGCCTTTAGAAAAAGTGTTCAAGATGCCTTGCAACCCTTATCTGACTTGGTGGTGCCTCAGTCGACGCTTGAAGGTATAGCGCGTGCTGTTGCCGATTTTGCCAAGACAAAAGAAGAATCGGCGGCTTCGGTTGAGCGCCTGAAAATAGTTGAACTGGTTAATGGGGCAACATCAGAGGCGCGTGCATTGGAGCCGTTGCGCAAGCGGGTTGCTAAAGCAAGAGAGTTGGCTGCTGATCTGGTTTATCACTCACTGTCAGCCGAGGATCAGGGATGGCTATTGGATGAAAATTCTCTGCCTGGTGAGGCGAAGATAGCGGCCTTGGAAAGGCAGCTTGCCGAGGCAAAGGCCAAGGATGCCGAAAAAATCCGTGAGCAACAGCAGCGCCTGGTTATGGCGGCGACTCTGGATGCACTTCAGAACCTTGGATATACCACCTCTGTTATGGACGAAACCGCATGGTGGGAAAAAGGAAGTATGTTTATTTCAAGCCCGGAGTGGGGGGGCTATGTCGTCCGGTTGACACCGCAGGACGATGGGTCGATTCGGTTTTTTGCCTGTCGCTACGTCGATGACCACGGTTTGGATGCAATGACCCCGGAAATGGAGGCTTTTTATGAACAGAAAATTGGCGACTGGTGTGATGTGCATTTGAAACGCCTGGTGGGTGCACTTGAAGCACGCAACATTCAATTGGATATCCGTGAAGTTGACGAGGTTTGCGCAGCAGATATTCAGCCGGTCGCAAGTGATGAAGTTGGGGTCGCATTGCAGAAATCCATCAAAGAACATCGCGGCAATCAGGAAAAAACGCTTATCAACAAAGCCAAGGCGCGTAGCGCATGACGATGACTTGCCCAGAATAAAACAAAGGAAGACCTATGGCATCCACGACTGAACTCAAACGGCCCAAGTGGCTTCGTGATCTTGAACGCCTGCTCGGCATACGGAGACAGTTTGTACTGGAGCGCAATATCCGCGATGAAGTTGCGCTCCCTGCGGAGAAAGGCTTTCAGCTTCTCCCGTTCAACGATGCGTTACACAGCGAATTGCGGCGACTGGGATATAACCTGGTGATATTGTGGAACCCAGTGACTGGGCTGGTGGTTTTTCCCAAGGACGAAAAATCAATTGAGGCGGCGCGCTCGATTCCCGGACTTGAATCACTGAACGATCAAGGCGAACTCGATATGACTTCGCCGCTCAAGCTCTCCGGCTTGGTGGGAAGGTTGGCTTTGAACGAACAGCAGGATCCTGCCTGTGCACTGGTGATCGATTACGCTTCCAGAATCGCCAAGTCAGCAGCGAGCCTGACGGATGATGAAAGAGACTTTTTCCGCGCCTGCGAAAAGGCCGCCAATGACGCTCGATCTATTTCTCGCAATGGAGGCCAGAGCCGCTTCAATCCGATCATCTGGCTTTGTAATCGTGCACAGGATTTGCCATCCTGGTTCCTGATTGACAGCCCCAGCATCTACTCGATCGCCTGTGCGACACCGGATCTCGATACCCGTCTGGTGGTGGCAAGGAGCGTTGTCAGGGCGCTTGATCCAAAGGCCGATGAGGCGAAAATGGACATAGCAGCCAGAACGTTGGCTAGCCAGACGGAAGGAATGCGGTTATCTGCACTCAAGGAGATAAAAGAGCTTGCCAAAAAAGACGGCATTGGTCTGGATGACATCGACGATGCGGTCAGAAGCTATCAACTGGGGGATCAGGTCAAGGATAGTCCGTGGCGCAGCCAGGCCCTCAGGACTAGCATCCGTAACGCGCATAGCAATGGATTCTTCACCGCACGAGTCAAGGGGCAACCACTTGCGGTGACCAAGGTGCTGGATACGCTCAAACGGAGCGTTTTCGGTCTGACCGGTGCGCACACGCGATCAAGTCAAGGGCGACCGAAAGGCATCATGTTCTTTGCCGGACCGACGGGGGTGGGCAAGACCGAGATGGCCAAAGCCATTGCCAAGTTGATCTTTGATATTGAACACTCTGTTCTGCGCTTCGATATGAGCGAATTCTCGTCGGAACACTCCGATGCCCGCCTCATCGGTGCGCCGCCGGGATATGTGGGCTATGAAGTCGGCGGTGAATTAACCAACGCGCTGCGCGAGAAACCCTATCGCGTAATTCTTTTTGATGAAATCGAAAAAGCGCATCCGCGCATTTTGGACAAGTTCTTGCAGATTCTGGAGGACGGGCGGCTGACCGATGGACGGGGGGAGACGGTGTATTTTTCCGAGAGCCTCATTATTTTCACCTCTAATCTCGGAGTTTATGTTGATGGCCCGGAACAAACACGGATTCTGAATGTAAGCCCAGATACCAAGCCTTATGAAGAGCTTGAGCGCAAGATCAGGGAAGCGATCATGGATCACTTCCGTTTCAAGCTGAATCGGCCTGAAATTTTGAACCGGATTGGGCAAGACAACATCGTTGTTTTCAACTTCATTCAACCTGATGTTGCGCGTGAAATATTCAAGGGCAACCTATCGGGAATTTGTGAAAAGCTCAAGGAAGAAGGCGATATCGTCGTGACACTTGAAGAATCAGCACGCTTGGCGCTGGAAAAGCATTGCATCGCCGATTTGTTAAATGGAGGGCGGGGCATAGGCGCTTGCCTGGAGGCCGCATTTACCAATTCGCTGACGCGGGAGCTCTTTGATTGCGACGCCGAAGCCGGATCAAGCTGGAAAGTGACAAGGTTCTATAAGGACGACACCGGTGCCTTTGCAGTCGAACTTGAAGCTACAACTTAACCGGATGCACGAATGCCCGTTGGGCTACGGCAGCAGCCGATTCGGCATCTGGCTGCAGGGGTGCAATCTGGCCTGCCCAGGATGCTGCTCAAGAGACACATGGGGTATCGGGCCGAGGCATGATGTGCCGTGGTCTTTTTTTGCCGCAACGCTGGAGTTTTCGCTTTCGGCAAAACCGCTGAACGGAATCACCATCTCCGGCGGGGAGCCATTTCTACAGAAAGCAGCGCTGACTGCCTTGGTCAGGGAAATCCGCGCGATTCAAGGTCGCCTGGGCACCGACTGGGATATTCTGCTATATACCGGATACCGCTTCGAAGAAATCGCAGCCTGCACCGACATCCTGAATGAGGTCGATATGCTTGTCGCCGGGCCTTACGATGTGGCATTGCCTAAAACCGATTTGCGCGGCTCCAGCAACCAAACATTGCATTGGCTCACCGACTGTGGTCGATCTCGCTATTCAGAAGCCTGGCTGACTGGGTCAGGACAGGACAATTCACTGAGCCTGGCCATCGCCGGCAACGATTTAGTATGGGCTGGTTTACCGCACCAAGAAGATTTGCCAAGACTGGAGAAAATGCTTCAGGTGAGGGGGTTTGATTTGGGAGACGTGAGTTGGCGGGGGCATCGAGGGTAGCGGCTACCTAACGATCATGGCGCAGGCCACCACGAATGATGAATCGTCTGCGCCCTGATCGTTCCCTCACCCCCGTTCCTCCTCTCCCGAAGAGAGAGGAGTACGGTACGCCCTCGCTACGTGTGAACGGCTATCGAAATCCGCGTAAATATGGCGCAGCGTTTTTTTCGGGCACAGAAAATGCTTTAGTGGGGTGGTGAAAGACAGCCCCGAAGCCGGGTCAAGGGCAGGCTGCGGCCTTATGCAGCCTGGCGAAGCGCACCCTTGACGCGGCGTAGGGGCGATACGCTGAAGCATGGTTGTGAGCGCGGCATTTCTGCGCTTACAACCTGCAAGCAAGCGCTTTTCTCCGCCATATTTACGCGGATTTACGCAGCCGCCAACACTACGCGAGATTCACGTTAAGGCATGGCGGTAACGCGATCAACACGGGCGAGCCTGTTGTGTCAACAAGCAAGGCATCAGCGCTCAATATGGAACAGACATTTGCCATGCCCAAATGTCGTGCTTGTGCCATGGTGCAAGTATTCGGCAACAGCAAAATATGGCAGGAACGCCGACAATTCACCTTCACAAATTGCCATTCCCATCAGGCCACCCATTTTTTGTTCGGATTTCTGATTCTCCGAATAACGGGTACGTTCAACTGTTATCAAGGAGTCTGTGTCGAATGCTATAGATTGAGCCATATCCATCAACCGAACTTTTTCGTGCTTATTTTCTTCGCTTTGGCATGTGAATCTTGCTATCCGGCTCAATAATTTCTCGCACAAAATACCAAACGTTAATAATTGCGCATCCAGTATTATCTTACCGTCTTTCTGCAAGGCAAGCGGAGTAACAAAATTAAGGAGAAGGCGGTGCGCGGTTCTGGTTCGCCATGGCATAGCAATGTCTTCGGCAGTAATAATCCCACGATGGCGCCCCGCTCCCTGTATCTCCAGATTACCCTCTGGGGTCACAGCCTCAACTTTGATCAGGCTGAAATGCCCCAACTCCGTTTTCTTGCCTACTCCATCCAGCCCGGTTTTCTCTATCGCCCCGATGCAAGCATCAACATGGCTGATCGCTTCATCGCCAACCAGTGTCAAATCCACATGAAATTCCCGCCCGTCAATATAGTGGCCGTCACTGCCAATGGGCGGGGAAAGCACATAAGGCACACCTCCTTTCGGACCCACCTTTCGAAGGATGCCATGAGCCAAAGGGTCGAGAGTTCGCAGATGGGTATCCAGCATGTTGCGAAGAATATTCCCTTTGAACAGAGGATCTGACCAGCGAATACCGCATGACTTGAGCGTGAGCCTGCAATGCAGCAGTTTGATGTCCTGCAATTGGGCTGCCCAAAGGACTGGTTCATTCAAGCTTGATGACACTAATAATCCCGTTCAAAAATCCGGTCTGAAAAAACGCTGCAAAAATCATTCATAGCACCGCGTGTTTGTCTTAATCCCGTTCAAAAATCCGGTCTGAAAAAACTCAGCCTCGACAAGCAGAAGATCCGTGATTGGAGTCTTAATCCCGTTCAAAAATCCGGTCTGAAAAAACAGAGGTTAGATCACTCTTGTCCCTGTTGGCGGCTGCGTAAATCCGCGTAAATATGGCGGAGAAAAGCGCTTGCTTGCAGGTTGTAAGCGCAGAAATGCTGCGCTCACAACCATGCTTCAGCGTATCGCCCCTACGCCGCGTCAAGGGTGCGCTTCGCCAGGCTGCATAAGGCCGCAGCCTGCCCTTGACCCAGCTTCTGGGCTGTCTTTCACCACCCCGTTGATGCATTTTCTATGCCTGAAAAAAACGCTGCGCCATATTTACGCGGATTTTGATAGCCGTTCACAGTCCCAAATAGGTTTTCACGAAAGCTGTTTTGGACAGCATATTTGATTCGAATGCCAACCCTGTGGCGAGGCTCCACCCCGAAACAGGCTTGTAGAACTGGATGGGAAGCGGTGTTTAGCAGGTTTAGCAGACTTTCCTGCACCAGCAGTTATTTTGGACAGCATATTTGCGATGGTAGGCACGATTTTCAAATTGACCTTGTTTCAAATGCAACCGATTGATTTTGCTATAAGGCAAACCTGTCCAGAAAACGTTTTGGACAGCAGTGAGGTTAGATATTAACATCTGGCCTCCCAATGTCTTAATCCCGTTCAAAAATCCGGTCTGAAAAAACGTGCAAATCCCCATCGGAAATGGACTCAAAAAAGTCTTAATCCCGTTCAAAAATCCGGTCTGAAAAAACCACTTGCTCCGAAAACACAAGAATTGGTTGAGTGTCTTAATCCCGTTCAAAAATCCGGTCTGAAAAAACAGAAAATCCTGCGCCCCTCACGCCGATTGCATGTCTTAATCCCGTTCAAAAATCCGGTCTGAAAAAACCTCAGACTCTACCCTGAAGGTGGGAAAAATCCGTCTTAATCCCGTTCAAAAATCCGGTCTGAAAAAACAGACAATGGAGGTAATACCATGAAAGCAAATGGTCTTAATCCCGTTCAAAAATCCGGTCTGAAAAAACCTATCACCACCGATGGCCAACGCAAGCAGTATTGTCTTAATCCCGTTCAAAAATCCGGTCTGAAAAAACGCAACAGCGGCCTTGTCACCGGTTCGATGAGTGTCTTAATCCCGTTCAAAAATCCGGTCTGAAAAAACGTAGAACTATCTGTAGAGGGCTTGGAGACGGGTCTTAATCCCGTTCAAAAATCCGGTCTGAAAAAACGAAAGTGTCCGTCGCCTGTGCAATGCCCGGCAGTCTTAATCCCGTTCAAAAATCCGGTCTGAAAAAACCTTGTGATTGTTTTCTCCAACAACGAAAATACGTCTTAATCCCGTTCAAAAATCCGGTCTGAAAAAACTTGACTCGCTCAGTATGGTCGAACTTCTCATGGTCTTAATCCCGTTCAAAAATCCGGTCTGAAAAAACAGTTAGAAGAAGTGATCCGAGACAAATTCTCGTGTCTTAATCCCGTTCAAAAATCCGGTCTGAAAAAACGGAACACCCCTTACTTCCATTCCATCTTTCATCGTCTTAATCCCGTTCAAAAATCCGGTCTGAAAAAACAGAAATCGGTTCTTGGTATCGGTGCGAATCCCGTCTTAATCCCGTTCAAAAATCCGGTCTGAAAAAACGGTGTCTATATGGCTTCACGAACTTAGTCACTGTCTTAATCCCGTTCAAAAATCCGGTCTGAAAAAACATACAACGCTCAATGATGCGACGGATGCTGTAGGTCTTAATCCCGTTCAAAAATCCGGTCTGAAAAAACCTTTCGTAACCACGCCGCAGATAGCACATATTCGTCTTAATCCCGTTCAAAAATCCGGTCTGAAAAAACGATATTGAAGGAGCGACACTTTATCCCTATTTAGTCTTAATCCCGTTCAAAAATCCGGTCTGAAAAAACTGATGATCGTCCGTCCGAACCGCTCTATAAAAGGTCTTAATCCCGTTCAAAAATCCGGTCTGAAAAAACAATATCGACGCGATCATGGCGGTAGCTGCCAGTCTTAATCCCGTTCAAAAATCCGGTCTGAAAAAACGCGATTCGTGAGCTCTACGGTATCAATCTTTCGTCTTAATCCCGTTCAAAAATCCGGTCTGAAAAAACGCCATGGATCTCATCCAACTCATGTCCGAAAACGTCTTAATCCCGTTCAAAAATCCGGTCTGAAAAAACCTAGCCATCTGACTAGACTGCCCAAGAACGACTCTTAATCCCGTTCAAAAATCCGGTCTGAAAAAACGCGAGTGGCGAACGGGTGAGTAACATATCGGCCTCTTAATCCCGTTCAAAAATCCGGTCTGAAAAAACTCTGCCACTTCTAGTCCGCGTCCCGCCTAGTGTTACCATCCGTTTTGCGGCGCACTTCATTTCAAATCCTCCTTTCAGTTTTGACAACGTCCACATTCTATACTTATTTCTCTAAAAATCATTAAGCTGCGCTGATTCTGGGCGTTTCCTTTTAACTGCGTGATTTTACGTAGCTTAACTTGTTAATGAACAAACTGCATTATTACCGCCGCTAACTCAGCCAGTAGGCAATTTCACGGGTGACACGTCCTTGCCCCATTACAGTTATCTTGCTGCGATCTTTCCCGCACAGCGCATGATAGCGCACCTTATCCTGCTCGGCATCAATCAACGGCGCAATGTCGGCCATGATCTGACGCTGTTGTGTTGGCGTTATATGGCATTCAAATACGCTTTCCTGCACACGTTCACCCCAGCCCTCCAGCAACCGCGCAACCTTGTTGCGACGGTGATCATCGGCAATGTCGTAGCAGATCATGGTGAGCATGGTGTTGGGGTTACTCGCGCATTCCCGCCAACGCCGCTCGCGCCAAAAATCCAGAGCGGGTTTCGTGGTGTGCTTGGGCATACTTGTCTATCAACGCCAGCACGCGACGCGGCAAGGTGATGTTCACCCGCTCGGCTTTGTCATCCAGCGTGGATAAATCCACCTCAGCATAAGACCAGATCGCATCGGCATAGTCAGGATTGGCGTGATGCATCTCGAATGGCTGCGAGGCGGGAAACATCTGTCCCTCATCCAGCATTAGCGCAAGGTGCCCAAAAATCGCTTCCGTCGCCTGATCGATGGCCTCCTCCAGAGTGTCGCCTGCCGAGAAGCATCCCGGCACATCCGGCACGGTCACGCCGTAGCTGGAATCTTCGTCTTTATGTATCGCCAATAAAAATCGCATAACGCCTCCTATTTCTTAATGCCGGGCTGTTTCCAAATGCTGTTTAACGTACCCTGGGCAAATCCTTGCGCGGGTGCGGAACGGTCACAATACCTGCCTTGCCTTCATGCTTGAAATGATGATGGCTGCCAGTAATACGCACCAAACACCCTCCGTCCGCCTGAATTTTCTTGATTACGTCCTTGCCGCCCATGATGCGCATTGTACACACCAGCAGTTAATCAAAAAATGTAATAGTCGCTGTCTTCAGCGCGGCGGCCTTTGCCTTGGCTTTTGATTAAACCTTCGCACCAGTGGCACAGGGCGTACAGGCGAATGTGGTCGCAAGCCATATTCATTTCTGCGCTCAATTCGCGTTTGAGTTGGTGCAGCCTGGCATGGCTAATCCAACCTTCAAACACGCTTTCCTGCACGCGCACAGCATAGTTTTTAAGGACGCGATCGATTCGCCCCCGGCGGCGGTTGTCGGCTATGTCGTAGGCGATGATCCAGAATCCCTGCATGATTTTCTCAGCGCATCACGCACGGTTGATAAGCCTCTTCTTCACCTTGCAAGACGCGCGCATAATGCCAGACCTGATATTGCATCAACCGGCGCCAGTCGGCGCGCTGACCGTTACGCGGGTGCGTCAGAGGTGCGTTGAACTTGGCCTCCAGTGCGTGGATGAATTTTTTACGCCCGGCATCGGCCATGCGGCAAGGCAATTCAGCCTGGTCATCCAGCACAAAATCTTCCGGCTTGATGCTTTGTTTGAAGATGAGTTGCAGCACGGTGGCGTCAACTATCAGCGGGCGGAATTCTTCCATCAAGTCGGAAGCCAGCGCGGCATGGCCATCGCGCAAAGCGTGCAGATTGCCGACATGCGGATCGAGGCCACGCCGCCGGATGAGAGTTTTCATGTTGGCGAATAGCACCGCATAGCCGTAGGAGAGCATGGCATTGACCGGGTCAAGCGGCGGTTGCCGGGTGCGCCTGTCAAACCGCCATGCATCTGGCAACAGGTCGTTCAGTGCGGAAAAATAAATACGCGCCGCCCTTCCTTCATGGCCGCGCACCGCATCCAGCGTATCCGCACTCCCTGCCGCATGTTGCATTGCGGCCTGCTCCATGTCGCGCAATTCGGCATTTGCCAGCTCGTGGTTGCGCGCGTAGCGGCGCAGCACGAGACGGCAGTTGGCGATCTTGCCGACAACAATAGGACGTGCAATGTTGAGGGCGAAGCTTCCATCGCGCGCTTTGCTGTGTTGTATGGCGTTGAGCTCGGATGAGCGGGTATCAAATGCATCGAGCGCCCCCCAGCACTGCCCGTGCCAGTTTGCAAAATAGACGCCGACGCCACTTTTCGCCAACAGGCGCAACGCGGCGGTGGAAACCATGCTGTTGCCGTGTATCACAAGTTGGTCGAGCTTATGCACCGGGATTTCGCTGATGGCGGCAGCATCGCGAGATACGATCAGGCGCTCACCTTCACCGGATAGTGTCAGCCCTTGTTCAAGCAAATACATGGTGCGCAACAAAGGCGAGAGTTCGGCGAGTTCTTCGATCTCGACAGGGACGCGTTCCGCCACTTCCATTTTGATCAATGGCGAACTGGCCTCGGGACGTAGAGGTTGCGGGACGGTGGGTGATTTTTGCCGTATTGCGCGCGTCGCACGATGCGCGGATTGCTTGTCGGGGATCAGCCACGGCGCAGAATCGGAGTTGGCCGCACGAATATTATCCCCCTTGAAATCCACGCCCAGAAACCGGAAGCCTTGCTCGAAATTGGTTATCTGCGTTTTCTCTGGATGGATGGCGAGCTTGAGTTTGACGGCCTCGCGGGTCGCCAGCAGCAAGGCCTGTTGCGCCGCGTCTTCACTGCGGCAAAGAATCACGAAGTCATCCGCGAAACGCACCAGTTGATACCCGTTACCGGTAATGGCCTCGTCAAGATCATCAAGGTACAAATTCGCCAGCAGAGGCGAAATCGGCGAGCCTTGCGGAATGCCAACTTCGATGCGGGTCGTGCCGCCTTCCTGCAATTGCAGGGTGGCCGCCAGCCATTGACGGATGAGCGCGAGAAAAGGTTGGTCGGAGACGTGGCGCGCCAGGCAATGCAGCATTAACTCGTGATTGATTTTGTCAAAATAGGTGCGAATGTCCGCATCCACCACCCAGCGATAACCTTTATCGCGCAGCTCGGCCATACGGGCTACTGCCATCTGCACCGAGCGCCCTGGGCGGTAAGCGAAACTCTCGTCTTCAAATTCGCACTCAAGAACCGGCGCAAGAACCATGCATGCCGCCGTCTGCAACACCCGATCACGCACCGATGGAATCGCCAGCGCCCGCAACGCGCCGTCATCTTTTTTGATATGGAATTGCAATAATGGCTGGGGTTGGTATTTGCCGCTACGAACCTGAATGCGCAGACGGTTGAGCTGATCCAACCAATTTTCCGCAAAGCGGCGGGTGCTGACATGATCCGCGCCTGCCGCACCACCGTTTGCCTGAACCTTGCTCCATGCGGCAATCAGCATGTCATCGGACAGCATGCGCGAGAGAAGCGTGTCCATTTGTTTGTCCTCATGTTGTTCTAAAAGGCAGTGCAGACGAAAAGGGGTGAAGCACATATCCGCCAGATGGGGGTGCGGCGCCAGGCCAGCGAATCAGCCGCGAGCAAATCTCGCGGCTTCCTGCAAGCCCTCGTGTTCAAACGCGCTTTCAAAGGCATTTTGCTCCGTTCCTGTCATGCCAATATCGGGTATCGCGGATACTTTGCGCCACTGCTTAACCGACCGAACCACCTTGGCAAGAATCAGGCACGCCTCTGCCTTGGTCAGCGAAAAATAGGGCGCGGCTTCCATCGCTTCGGCTATCCGGGCGGTGGGACCGGAATCCTCTGTCAGCCAGGTTTTCAGTTCTCGCGCTTTGTCGGGAAAGGGGTTGATGTCAAAAGCGGGGGATAACCGCCAGCGCCCGCCCCCTTCATGCAAGAACCCGTGGTTGCGCAGATGATCGTCCACATTATTGATGAGCATGTTAAACACCACGCGCCGCCAAAGTTCATTGGCATCATGTTTAAATGTCGGAGAATGCTCGCGCAGTACATCCACGATCTCGGTATAGGAATGATCTTGCGCGTCATCGGCCATCAGCAGCGATGCGGCGCTCAAGTAAGGTATCCGCTTGCCATCTGCGCGGTCAAACCGCCGGATCAGCGCAACCGGCGCACCCGCCACCGTGACGATTCGGGCTTGCGCAGCATTGATCCCGGCCAATGCCGCCAGACGCATTGCCAGAACCTCTCCCTTGGTCACGCTGCGCTCATCGCTCACGCTGGGAAATTTGCCGATACACAGCTTGCCAGCTTCATCCAATATACTGCTCTTGGGGCGCATCCCGCCCAGCGAAGTTGCCTTGCCGCACAGATAATCCAGATCGGCTTGCGTCTCCTTGTTTAGCTCCACCGCCCGCGTTGCCTGCAGGATATGCGCCAACTCGATAAAGGGAGGCACACCACGGCTGCCGGGAGGCGTGTCGCGCAGAAATGCGCCAGACTCGTCACGAAAACGCAGTGCACCGACCCGGCTGATGTCGTCCACCCAGAGCAGATAGTCCAACCGGGAAAGTGCCTGCTTCTGCGTCCGCACATCTTTGCGCTGCTTGGTGAAATCCCTGAGTATCACCCGCCGCGCCCAACCGTCCGGTTCGGTATCCTGAAGCGCGTAATGAAAAGGGCTGTCCCGGTCATTCGTGCTTTCAGCCTTCTTGTTGAAATGTGTCCGCAACAAAGGCAGATCAGGAGAAATAGCGAACCGGTCGGTTCGCTCCAGCCAAGCATCGGCATAGCTAAAAGTTGACCACGCCCGGCGATTGCCTTGCTCGTTAAAGCTCAACATTCCGACGGGCTGTGCATTCTCGCCTATCCAGATTTCTACGGTCTGGCTCATAAAGCGCCCGATGCTTTGCCAGCAGGCTTGCGTCGAATCCGCTTGGGCACCTGCTCATCCATCAAAGCGATACCCAAGCCATCATTGGCGGAATCCACCAAGTCTTCAAATAGTTTGAGCATCCCGAGCGTCTCCAGATACATGGCGAAAGTTTCCAGGCTGACCGCACCACTGCCGGACTCGAGCCGCGCAAGCGTGCGCACCGAGCAGCCGATGCGCTCGGCCATCGACAGCATACTGATCTGCCTGCGACGACGCGCCAGAGAAAGATTTTGCCCGGTTGTCTTAAGAGATCGTTCGGTTTTGCGGGATAACATATACGCCTCACAACGTGCCATGAATGGCACATGAATAGCGTATTCTGCCATATATGTCTTGTTGTGTAAACTGCCGCGCGGGTAAAAAACCCGAATATATGCGGGTTTTCAATCTGGATGGTGGTTTATTGGCCGACGGGACACCACAAAATTGACGCGTTACTCATGCTGTGGAATCAGGCCATAAAATCAGGCCAGGCACGACAACCAACCCAACTCAAAATTCACTGTTTTCATTTCCTTTGCGCTAAGCACCTTGCCTTCTGGCAAGCGCGCATTCAGCCTGAGTACCAGAGCGGAATCTCCCGGCAGCATGGCGATGGATATCCGGTTGCACGGAATATCCATTCCGAGCAAAGTGGTTAGAAAACAGGCCGACGCTTCATGCCCTACCGCCGAAATAAAACCCTGCGCAAGGCGGGCGCGCGCTTCTTCTGGCGAAATCGGGCCATTGAAACGGAACTCGCCATAGGCGGTGAGGATGGGGGTGTTGAGGATGTAGATCATAAGTTCATGCCGATACTTCTTCATGCCCGGATATATTAAACCCGAGCAGTCGCCCTTCGTTTTGGGCAGTCCCGACGTACTGGAACATCAGGTCGGGCCGGTCGAGAGTTACCAGTGCCGCTGCAATGCTGGCGACCTTGAAGCCGCCCGTGCAATCGATGATGATGTCGCAATCACTATAACGGGGCGCACCTCTTTGTAATTGACGCAATATTTTACGCAACAGTTCGCTTAGCTCGGTCAAATTTTCAAAATCTGCCTGCCAGCTTTCGTCATAGTCACCGCCATGGGTAGTTGGCTTGCCAAAAATTTCGATCTTTTTCCCCTGAAAACAAGCAGAAAAGAATTCATAAGCGAGGTCGAGTTGCGCCTTAGTGCCAGAGCCTTCTCTTGAACCAACCAGCACCAGTTTTTCTAGTTCGCATTGATGGTAATGGGCTGCGCGTAGGGTTTGCTGCCATGTCCATTGCGGTAGTTTGCTTATATTATTTTTTTCCACGAGTAATCCCAGTTCCGTGGGGAGTAAATGTTTTACTTTATCTTTATCTTCAACACTCCAATTTTCATGGCAACCCGTCAGGTTGTTGCAGGGAGATAGCAATGCAATTACCACCCGTCGCCGATCAAAAGGAGGATTGTCGTCGGATTTTGATTGCTCAATGATTCTTGCTGGCAGCAGTTTTCGTCCCTTCCAGACGATCCAGGCAACAAGCAAGAACATTCCGAGAAGCCCGGCCCAGAACATCCGGTACTCGGCTATGGAAAGGCTGCCACCCTTTATATAACTCATTGATACTTCTGTCACCCACCCGGACAGTAGCGGGATAATGGTCAAGGGCACGAGTAGGAACAGGAAAAAACGAATGCCTTGTTTCATTTTCTCCAAACGGTTTTTACTGTCGCTCATTTTGGCTTTCTCCCGCTGGTTCAAGCTTGACATATTACCCGGCTTTTACTACTGCAATTTTCAAAGTGCTTGTATGCAGCGATGGCGTATTGCCAAATGCCATCAAAGAATTGGCAACCCGCGTACCGCATTCACAAGATCGGGTAGGCTATTTTTTTGCCCATTCTTTTCGTTGGCGCGAAACCAGGTGAAGTTTTCCCCTTTTGCATTAGGAGGTGCACTTGAACGAGGGTAATGCACCGGCAAGTCACCCCCCTTGGCTGCATTGACGAAGGCCTTGATGACGCGCAGGTTGTCGAATGGCTGGTTTGCATCGCCGACTGCTACGGGCAATGCCTGTTTGTATGCATCAATCAGCGGCTGTGCAGCTACACTATTTTTGATCTTTTTAAGTAGCGCGCCGTCCGACTCGCCGAAGGCGGCATAATCCGCCCTGATCGCCTCGCCATCGCGCAGGTCAAGGCTCGTTATCTTCAATGTCGCCGACCCGAATCCCAGCGGCTTGCCGCCACCAAACCGGAAGTAATGCTTATCCGGTTGGTTCAGCAGCCACAACAACGCACCCAGTTCGACGCCGGACAGGTTGGTTACATCCACATCGAAATTGAAAGTGGTTTCCGGCTTGACCCACTCATTGATGGAGCGGTTCTGCTCTGTCCTGATCTTGTCTTGCGTTTCCGCCAAGCGTTGCCATTCACGGTAAACAGCCTGCCCTACAATTGGCGCAGTAATAGCTTTTGCGTTACTCGTATTTGCGTCCCAGTAATCATTATGGGTGGCTTGTTTCTGATGGGGATAAACCTTGCGGCCGCGCAAACCCTGATTTTTTCCATAGGCACTGGATTTAGCGCTGCCTTTGTCCAAGGGCTCGCCTTTTGAATTCTTTGCCGCGTAAAATCGCGCCTGTGCGGGCTTGGGCGCGCCAAGTATGGCAAGAGGGATACCTTGGCCATTCCCTAATGGTTCGATAGCCGTCGTACCTTGTAGGCAAGTCACCGCACCGATGTGTAATTGCCCTTTGAATTGTCCATGACCTTTCTTGTTCACCCAGCCGAAAACCCGGTCAGCGGGAGATAGTTTATCCAATTCGTCTGCAACAAGAAGAGATTGATCCAACAAATCTTGTGGGGTGAACGAATATGGCGATTTTTTTCTTGCTTGGTCATCTTTGTATTTCAGTTTACTGCAATGCATAAACACCCCCATCCTGCTGTTCGTCACCGCCTCGTAGGCCGCCCGTAACACGCCCTTGATACTGGTGGGCGGCAGATAGGGGGCTTGATCTTCTTTGCGGATACCGAAGGTCTTGTGGCCGTTTGCATCTTTCATCCCAGAATCTGGTATCAGTAGTGGCGTAACGGTGGTGAGTTCTACCGAGATGCGTCCGCTCCATTTGCCGGCATGGTAGCGATGGTGGCCTGGAAGCCCGGTATGTTTGGCATCGCCCAGCGTTGCGTGTGTTGTACCGCGAGGAAGCGCCGGAATGAAGTTGTAGGGATTTTCAAACTTGGCTTCCAATTGTTGCGCATTGCCCGAGCTTGGCTTGGTGATTGGCGCAGGTGGCGGTCCGGTCCACGATTGCCCTGCCAGCCGCACCCGTTTAGCCTGCCCATCTTGCATTTCAAACTCGACGTTAATGACTTTCCCCTTGGCGCTGGAAGGGTTTCTCAAGTAGGCCTTGATTTCCGGGCTGGCCTGGCTTTCCGGGATAGTTCTGCGCTCAGTGCCTTTCTTGGTCGGCACGTCTATTTGCAACTGCAATTCCTTTTTCTTACCGACTTCGACTACATGGATTTGCGAGCTATTCATTTTTTGCCCTCCACTACCGTAATCCCGATAATCCGTTCCTCGACCACCATCTTGTTTTCATCGTCCCCCGCGCTTCCCGGCGCATAACCCAGATATTCTCGTACCACGTAGGCCAATTGTTGCCGGGCATTTCCGCCGGTGAATGGTATTGCAACCTTGCCGTGGCGCGGGGCATCCACCCAGCTCCAACCGACGAGGGATTCGTGCGGCTCGGCCCAAACACCGATGAGCAGGCGATGAGTGTCAGTGTCGGATAGGGGTTCGACCTCAGGTTGCGGTTTTACCTCATCCCATCCATTCAGCATGCTTTCCGTTTCGGTCATCCATACGGCAGCGCCCTCGCCATCTGCTGCGGGATCGCGCAACCAGCGCAGCTCTCCGGTTGCGTTAAAAAAGCGGGCTTCATAGACCTGGGTTAAATCAATCCCGTCGGCGGTTTCCACCGCTTTGCCGTTCCATTGCGCAAAAACAAATTTTGCAGGGGTCATGCAAAAACCGGCAAGCGTCTGGTCGGGGAAAGCTTCCAGCGCGGCATTGAGCGTCACCGCATCGCGCCGCCGTGTGTACAGTTTTATCATGGCTTGCCTCCCGTCTGGTTTGCTTTGACCCAGTCCATCCACGCATACTTGAAACACCCAATCAAATGGGCAATGCCATCCTCTTCAATGCGCCCATTGTTTACAGGGAGTTCAGCCTCAGATTGCTCGCAATTCAACACCTCCAGCCCTCGCAGAATTATCTTGCCAACTTCCATATCGCCATAGCCGCGATTGACGCCGAAGCCTATGGGGATGCGTCCCGCACACAGATCGCGCAATGTCAGCCAGAGTAGCGCCAGTTCTTGCAGCGGCAAACCACGACGGTTATTGAGGGTCAGGCGAATCGGTTCCCATCGAATGCTTTTGTCCGGCTCAACGGTGTTGAATAGCGCGCTATCGGCTGCGCCGCCCGTCCAGCGGTCAATGGCGACGTGGTCGGCACGAGTCATCGGGTGAGGAGTGCTTTGCCAGGTGCTGACACTCGCATCAAGGTTGTCCCACTCGGTTTGATCAAGCGCAAATTGGGCGTAACAGGTGTCCACGGACAACTTGCCCTTTGCTGCCTTTGCTGTCCCTTCTTTCTTGTTTTCGGAATCCGCCGTGCGGGCTGCACCGAACAGGTCACGCACCAAAGAAACATCCACTTGGTCGAAATGTTGTTCCGCAGCAGCGCCTCCGCCACTATCCAACACTGTGCGGACAATGCGCTCGGCGTGTTGCCGCAGAGCCCCCTTGATGCCGGAACCAGGCAGCGTTAGCGCGTAGTTGCCAGCGTGGTTGCGCGAGGCGAAAGGCAGTGCATCCACCGCCATGCCATCACGGGCGGCTTTGCTCATGAGCGGGCCTTTGGGTTCCCAGTGAATTTCGATTGCAATAGCGCACGCGGGGCGCTTGGTAGAATTGCAAGCCAGCTTCCAGCTAGCCAGATCATCGCCCGCTTCATCTTTGAGCCATGACAAAATGCCCTTCTTCCCCGACCAGTCGGTTTCTTTGCCAGTGGCCTTTTCCAGTTGGAGCCTGCCAAAACCACGGGTGACACCACCGCCAAAAGGAATATCTCCCGCTTCCAGCGCCATGAACAATTGCCCCATGCGGGCGCGCGCTTCCGCAATTTTTCCGCCGTCACCGACCTCTCGTTGCAGGCGAAAACAAAAGCGTGTGCCTTGCGGCAGCACTTGCCGGTCAAACTTGACACCCTTCGCCGCGCCGCCCCAACGGCGGTCTATGCCGATGCCGTGCCAAAGTTCTGCAAGAGGTGCATCCTTCGCTGGGGCATCATCAACAATAATGAACGAGGCATTGCCTTCGTCTGCTTTATCTTTGGCGTAACCCCATATTTCATCATCATCCTGCGCTTGCTCCCATGCACGAATAGCACCGGCAATGGAAGTTCCTGGCAGGTAGAATTCCCCGCGACCATTGACGGCCAGCGGCATGTCGCTGTTATGTCCAGTGTCGGCGCTGCCGGTGTGCAAAGGAGTCTGGGCGACAAGGCTGCCTTCGAGGGTGAGGGTGTGGGTAATTTTGCGTGCCATGTCAATTCTCCACTGCTGGTTGTGTCGAATCCTGCTTGTTCACCGCCCGTTTATCGAATACAACGGCTATGGTAGTAAGCCAAAGAATACGGGTAGCTTCGGCTGACATGCTGCGCTTTGCTTCGGCGAGGTTGTGGCCGGGGATGAGCGGCAAGTCACTGACTTGTATCCGCGACCAAACTGCGTCCTCGCCTGCGGCAAAGCTCTCAAGTTCTGCAAGGGATTTGTCAGGCCACTTGTCCTTACGCTTTGGTATTTCGCGCAGATGCTTCAGCCAATCACGCAACCGGTTGCGATCTGCTCCAGTACCTCTCCAACTCTCGAATACACTGCGAAGCGCGCCCAATTGGCTATTCTCTGGTTTTGCCTCTTGCCAACCGAGGCAGTTAGCAATAGCCCCAGCGTTGGTCACCGCCTGTCGCCGGATAGCGATGCGCCAAGCGCGCTGCTGAAGTTGCCGGGTGAATTCGGTTGATTCCAACTTCTGGTTTTGTTGCGGAGAACCGACCGCGTTGGCGGGCTCTATCTTGAGTGCTGAGGTGAGTTCTATCCTGGGTATTCCGCTCTGTTCCAGGATCGGCGGATTCACCCGTACTTCGCCGTAGCCTTCACCGCGCCGTTCGCCCAACCCTTCGGCTTCGAGAGCGGACAGCAGATTGCCGTCAATTTCCTTATCAGCCATGAAGTAAAAGCATGATCCTGCCGCAAGACCGAAACGTGTCGGTCGCGGCTCTTTCCATGCGTTGTTCCAGCCGTCATCGCGAAAACTTCTGACAAAAGCATTTATATTTTTAGGAGGGAGCACAACATTAAGCCTTTTGCCAAGCCAAGCCGCGAAAGCCTCAGTATCAGTGATTGGGCGCAGCCGTTCGTCGCGTACCAGCAGAGGCGAGGTCAGCCAGAGCGTAAAAATTTTTGTGCTGGCGGCATTCGCGCTGCCTGCTGCGCCAAGGCTGGCAGCAATTTTTACGCGACCATAATCACCTTTTTTCGCGCGGCCAATGCGTACCTCGCCATCAAGCCCCGCGAGGTCGTGCTGCGGCGCCAGCACGGATTTTGCGATCCACAGTTCGGCGCGTAAAGTCTGTTTGGCGCGAATCGCTTCATAGGTATATACGCCGCCTACCCCTGATGTTGGGCGCTGGGTTTTGTCCTCAATGACCGCATGAGTGGCGGCAACGGTCTTGACCATGACAAGTGGTGCCTTGTCAGAGTTGGATGTGGGCAATCCGGTGGACGGGGTGTAACCGTCCCGCAATTGTTTACGTTGTTTGCCATCGTCAGTGTGTCTGTAAAGCTCATTGACAATCGTTCCTGGATTGTCCTTTTCCGCCATCAACGATGCAGGCACAGGTAACAGGCGTATGCTGTCAACGAGAGGATAGGCGTTGCGAATCTGGATATATCCGCGAGCCAGCAAAGTGGTCAGGCTCGGCGCTGTTTGTGCGCCCAGAAGAACACGTAACTTTTTATCCAGTGCCGGTAACAGTAACGAGCCAGGGATATGGTCGCGTGTGCTGATTACGTTGCCAGACGTGTCCGCAGGAATCACTACCGGTGTCAGCAATTCTAAATCAAGGTTGATGACGTGCCAGCCGGTTTCATCCGTTCCTGTCTGTGCCGCTTTGAGTTCCAATGCCGGGAGGATGTATGGCGGAAGTATGGGCGGATATTGGCTCAGAATTTCCGCGAGATTATCTGGTGAATCAGCGATTTCCAATACGCATCGCCCATTGCCCCGCCGCCGTTTGGCTCCCAGCCTCCCTACTGCCTTTGCCCCGGCGGCAAGCAAAGCAAGCGCCGCTTGCCGCGTGACTCCATCAGGCAATTCAAGCTTGGCTTCCGCATAAAGTTCGGCACCCGCCAGTACCACTTCTTCATAACGCAACTTTTTCGATACGGCAATCCCGTCCTCGTCAATTTTGATGCCGGTCTTAACAAAGGTCAGCGCAGCCTTTAGTTCCGCTGAATTAGCCAAGGCACTGCGTAATGACGGATCAAGGCGCGCCGAATCGATATCCAGCCGTGCATTGGTCGTTGTGGCAATGTTGTTTGTTCCCTGGCTTTGTTCACCAAAGATGCCACACAGAAACCGCTGCCAACCCCCACCCTCATTTCCATTATCCAACCCATACGCCACTTTCTCGCAGCCGTCGCGCAGTATGCCGGTAAGCGTTTTGCCGGGGACGTAAGGCAACTTATCCTCTGGGTCGCGGCGGACAATACGGTCTATGTGACCCAAAGAACCTGCGCCTTCACCTACATGCCAGTCCGATTCGAATGTCAGCGTCAAGGTAATCTTGCTCATGCTGCATCCTCCTCGATCGTGGTTGAATGCACAGTTGCGCCGGATTCCGAATTGATACCCCAAAACTCGGCGCTGGTCAGCGCATCCAGAAAGAGGGTTGTATTGTCTTCACGAAAAAGTGAATCCTTTTCTCCCGTGGAATTTTCCAAGATATTTTTCAGCCCGCGCTCATACAACCAGCTCATTTCGGCAAGCCGCGCGTCTGCCACTTTCTTTCCTTGGGCCAAAGCTTCACGCAGAGTATGCATGTGAGTGTTGGGCAATTTGAAGCGGCCTTCATCATCGCGTGCGCTGAGCAAGATTGCGCGGCTCCGCAAATTTCCCAGAGCATGTCTGTCCGCCCATTCTTTCCCCTCTTCTGCAGCACTGGCAAGATTGATTAGGGACGTGACGACATACGGCCCACCCCATAACTGGCACACAACTTCATCTACGGTTGTCGTGCGACGTTCTTTGCGGATATCGTCTAGGCTGGCGAAGGCTGCATCAAAAAGTATATGAAAGTCGAGTGCCGAGCAGGGATACGGTTGACTCTTGTTTTTTTGCCTGACCTTTTGCTTGGCGAGCTTGGCCGATTTGAGCAGCGATTCGGCCAGTGCATGGGCGCTGTGAAATGGAAAATGCGCCTTGACGATGGCAATCCCCGCCCCTGCTGAGAGGCGTCCTGCTCCCAGGGCAGTTTGGGCAATTTTTTTGATAGTAGGTTGTTGCTCCGTGTGCTTCTCGAATGCTTCAAGAAATGCACGGGTGAAAGGCAGCGCAAAGCGGCCATCTACCAGCACGGTAAGATCATCCCCACCCAGCAGTAAGGGCACAAGCGGCAGGCGTTTCTTGCCGTTTTCCATTTTCTGTGTTGCGCCTAGCTTTTCAAGCTCCAGACATGCATCGTAGAAGGCAGCCTCGATAGCGGTATCTAATTCGACCGAAAACGCCCGCAAGGTGTTTAGATAGTCATCACCATCTTCAAGCCAATTTTCGAAATTCATCATGATCTGACCGAGGCCGTTGCCATCGGCAAATACGACCCCCAGCCATGAAAGCCCGCCAAATTCATTTTCAAGCTGGTCGGAACTGCTGGAAATACATAATTTGCTATTTCGATTCTCGAATACGTTGCCAATACGTTTAAACCAACCTTCTCGCACCCCACGTTTCTTCAGGGAGACGCTGGACAAGGGTTCGTTATTTTGAAACATGGCAGCAGGGAGACCGGTAGTAGCGCACGGCTCGCAGAATGGCAGCATGGCAAATCGTTGCGCTGGTGTAGGCATCATGTCGCGGTTGGTGTTGAAACGCTCATGCGCCTCCTTCATTGCTTGGGCAACCGATTTCTTGTCCCGCCCTTTAAGTTCGACGATAGCTCCGGTAATAGACAGGCCCGGTGCCTCACATATCGCGCGGGAAGTGACTTCGGCGACAATTTTTTTGGCTTCTATCTCATCTGAAACCAGCAGTAATGATTTTCCAGAAGTGCAAAGGATTATCTCTACTAAATTCGTATTCGACTGTTTTGTAAGCCACTCGCGAAATCCAGCAGGGTCGTCGGTGGGCACGTTTTTAAATCCCGCAGCTTCCAATACCCATTGCGTGCCAGCACGATAAGTCAGTTCGGACGCACCGATGTTCTCGCGCAACTTGTTGGTGGCGTAGATATACGCCTGGTTGCCGGAGGTTTCAAAAAGAACAAGATAACCACTATTCATAGCTGTACCCTTACAAAAATACGGCATTTAACCAGTTGAGCATTATGAATGGTAACCGTTTTGTGGCAGGTTTTAGCACTATTAATCCAAGGAGTCTCAAAACAGTGGCGTAGTGATATATGCCATTTTTAAGGAACACCTGATGCGACAGCCAAGCAATTTTGACAAAGCTTTTTCGCCTGCACCCCAAGTTGCGAAAAAGCACAGCGCCAGCTTTAGCACCATTTGCCCGAGAAACCACAAAGCAGTAGCTTGGCGACATATGACATTATATAAAGGGGGCGCTCATGTCGTTATCATTCTACAAATGCTTGTGCTGTACTTTCTTGATTTGCGGTTTTGCCTTTCCGGTGAAAGCGGAGAGTATGGATGATCATGTAAATTCATATTGTGAGAGCGTCCGCAAACCTGACGAAAAAACTGATGCTAAATTCGCGGACGCAATCATCAGGCTGGCGAAAAATCGGCAAGCCCACCTCAAGCCAGGAATAGCTAATCGACATCCTGAACTGGCCTATCTGTTGCTTTTTGTTGGAGCTTCTGGGGCTCACTGGATGATGCAGGATACGCTCGATAGCCTCGAAGAGATCAGTGAAGACGGCCGTGTCAAACTATGCCGAGCTCTTGAGCGGGAGCGTGTAGAGCTGATGGCGATCAGCGCTGAGCACGCCAACATGATATCCTATTGTGAATCAGCCAGCCAGCCGACACAGCAAGCAGATGCCAGGCTTCTTGGCGAAAATGCAGAACTGGCAATAAAAATAAAAGTCACCATCAAGCCTGAAATTGCGACTCGCTACCCCACACTTATTCATCAGCAACTGACGGCTCAATCCAATAAATTTTGTGGTGACACCCAGAACATATTGGACAGTCTGGAGGAACTTGGGTCTGAAAAACGAGCCCAGTTATGCAAGATACTGGAGAAAGAACGCCTGGCTCTGAAACGGATTGATCTCAATCACCAGTCCATAACCGCCATGATCGAAGTGACTGGGCGCAAGTGAACGTTGGCGCCGGTTTGCGCGTAGCGATGCTGGCTATCGCGGGAATGACCACCAACTGCGAAAGATAGGAGAAACGACTTGGCAAACAGTTGAGCAATTCTGAGGTTGGCGCGCCCATTATCTAGTCATTGCCTTATTTGGCGCCCGCCCCGCTTTGGCAGCTACGCCTAGCGATGCAGTTTACGCCGGCATCAATGGCTTGCGCATGAACCAATTACACACTACACACACTGCAAGATGGAGGTTCTTAATGTCTGCTTTAAAGTTGGCCTCAATGATATTTTTCTTTGTACTCGCCGGTTGCGCAGCCAGCTATCCGCTGGGGATACCCGAATCTCAATGGCTGGCCATGAGCACTGAGCAGCGTTTTCAGGCTCAACAAAAACAGGCAGAGTTGGATCGCGCCACAGAGGAACAACGTGCTGCAGATGCCCGCGCTCGCGAGGCGGAGGCGGTCAAACAGGCGGCAAAACTGGAGGCACGACGCCGCGATGCCAAATATGGCGAGCGAGTGCAATGTGTGTTCTCCGATGCCGAGGCACACCTTGGCGGCAAATGGCGCAGCATCGAGCCGGTGGCATTGGATCTGGTAAATGGCATGGAGGTGGCATTGAGTTTAGTCGAACCTTCCGGCCACAAGACGCGCCACCGCACGATGGCCTATGCCAGATTCGATGGGCAGACATTGTCACTGTGCCGTGATGCCGACCATGATCGCCGCAACCCGAGCTCCTGCCTCCGCATATTGGGAACGTTTGCAGACTACCGGCGCGGCATCGACCAGCGTATCAACTCTGAGCGTTACCTGCGTGGGCACCTACGCTGTGACCTGGCTCCCGCTCGGGGCGCGTCTGGATTGCATGATTACCGGCAGTAAACTGCTTTCGTGTAAACTGCTTTCGTTGCTATTGTCAGATGTAGATTGTATTCTGACCAAGGTTAGCCAAACCAAGTCCAGTAATTGCTGGGGTTCGTGTTCTGGCTTGTTGTTGTAAATGCTTGCGGCAATAGGCTGGAAAATGCATTTTTTTCTCTCCAGATTTTCAGGCATTCCACTCCTCGTGTTCTGATGCTAAACATGCGCGACAGCTTCTCGCTTTCATTTAACTCTGGATACAGTTTGGATATTGTTTCGCCGCTTATCCGGGCATGTTCCTCTGCACGCTGTTTTAAAGTAGGCAGCACGATACAACGGGCTTGGTCGAGAATTTTTTTGCCCGATTCTGGCCAATTACCCGACCTTAGCGCTTTTCTGGCGCAGTCGAATGCGATGCGCGGGTCACCTTCAGTTTTCCAGAAAATATTAAATAGCAGCGCGAAGAGCGCTGCGCCCAGATCATGCACAGGCGCGATTGCACCGGTAATGGATGGCGCTTCTGGCCAACTATTGGCCAAACTTGCCAAACCTACTGGCTCTCCTTCAATGTCGGAAGTTTGTCCCATATAGCAGGTCGAGGCGTATATGAGTCCGATGTGGCAATCGGGCGCATGAAATATGCTGGCTTCAGCTAACGGATGTAGCTCCTTTCCCCTACCAAAAATGGGATGGCCTTTGTGAGTGAACCCATGGCCGACGATCCAGATGGCAGATGCTTCCCGGCAATGAATGGCGTCCCCATAGCCGACCTGAATCACCGCGCCAGGCCATATCTGACGGATGAACTCGATCTCTAAAGGGATATGGTAAAGGGTGTTGAGCGGGTCGCCGCCCGGTTCTTCAACCAGCAAGATGAGCGGGTGGTCGGGAGATGGTGTAGGCGTGGGCGAAGAAGTTTTGCGACGAAGATGCCAGTGTAGTGACGGAAACTGACGCAGATAAATGGATTCAGGGCAGGCACCAAGCCAGGGCAGATTGTGTGCCTCGGCATGGGTGATCATGTGCAGTTGTTCGATGCCAAGTGGCGACAGCTTTTCGGCGATACGTGCCCACAGGCCGTCCATTTTGCGCCATAGTTTTTTTTCCAGCAAGGCGGAATCAATGGCGTTTGTATCTGCATGACTGGTTGGTAAGCTGCCGCGCATACCGGAGCGTCCAAAGCGCCACTCCGAGAGCAGTTGATCGAAGGTGCTGCTGGCATCATCGAGCTCTGGCATAGTAATGATGATGGATTCTTCGTTTGAATTTGCGCTGACAATTATGAGCTGCGGGGGACGATGACATCCGAACGCTCGCGGTACGCCCCACACGGCTAGGGCGGTCGAGGAATCAATTCGCTTGCGGATTTCTGCAAGGTTGAGCGCTCCTCCGGAAATATCCGGGTATCGTCCACAGGCAATAAGCCGTTTGCGTAGGGATAGATAGTCGCTGAACAGCCGGTCGCGTTCGCTCTCCATGTTTTTTCCCGCACCTGCGGCAAGTTCAGAAGTGCTGACTTTATATTCGTCATGGATCAATGAAGGCGTCAGGGCACTCAGGACTTGAGCCATTTCGAGGTCGATCCGACGAATGTGTCGTTGAAGATGGATAAAGGCCTTTTCGTCTCCTGATAAGGTTTCCGATCCTGCTCGGGACTGGAGCTGGGTATGCGCGAGTAGGGAAAGTCGCCGCCCATGAGCGAAGGAGAGCAGCTCTACAATGCCCGCACCGTCACCGGCATCAACGAAATACTCCAGCCACAGTCGTTGGAATGCGTCGATACGCTCCTGCATGTCATCGATAAGCTCGTCGTCCGTAATGTCGGTTGCGGTGGAGAGTGCTCCGGCCAGACGCTCGAATCGGCCAATCTGCTTGAGGCTGGTCGAATCCCCGATTTCCTTTTTCGTGGCAACCATGATGAGGTTCTGCGTCAAGGTGACGGCAAGGTCAGGGAAATTGCCAGGTAAAATTTGCAGTCCTGAATAAATCTCAATGGCACGATCAAACTTGTCGAGCGCCGATTTGGCATCGCCGCTACCCAGTTCGGCGCGCCCGAGCCAGATGTAGCCTTCCGCCTCACCAGCGCGGTCAAACGGGTGATTACTCCCGCGTGCAATATGGCGTTTCCATACGGTAGCTCGCGCAAACCAGTGCCTTGCTATTGATGGCTCTCGCGCCAGATGCATGCGCCCGAGATCGAGCATCACTTCCGCCAAAGCATCGCGAAAAAATGCACTGCCGCCACTTTCTCGTGCCAGTTGGCGGAACAATCTGGCAGCGGCGAGAAGCTGTTCTTCGCCTGCACAGTGTTTGTCGGCGGCCATGAGGTTGCGGCCATGGCAGGTGGCGATTTGGGCGCGCAGGTCTGCCGGAATAGCGACAGGCTTGCTGCCGGTGATGAGCTGCCTTGCTTCCTCGCAGAGTTCGATAGCCCGCGCGGAATTGCCCATATCGCCGCAGAGTCTCGCCAGCGTGACCAAGCTGCGAAGGAAAGATACGCAGAATTGGCCGTCTTGTTCAGCAAGACGCCGCCGCAATGCGGTTGATTCGTCTGCGGCAATAATGGCTTCGTCGAGCCGGTGGGCGCGCTCCAGTATTTCCGCACGATGATCCAGGCTGCGGGCAAGATCGGATTCGATACGGGCATCGCTTGAAACAAGCGCGCGGATAGTCGCCACAACCTCTTCCGATTCCAGCGCAGCCATGTCGCAATGGCCTGACCAGCCAAGGTAGAACGCGCGCCGGTCACGAGCGGCGAGCAATATTCTTTGAGCATCCACGCCATCGGCCAAAGAGAGCAATGCGATGGCGCGGTCGGTAGCTTGGACTGCCTGATCGAGTTCGCCCAGGTTGGCATGGCAATCGGCCATTGATGCTGCCAATTCGGCTGCTATGTATGCTTCGGTGTTTGATGGCAGTTTGGCTTCCCGGTAGTGATGCAGCGCCTCGCCATATTTACCCGCATCAAAATGGTAGTGTCCCAGACTGAGATGGGAGACGGCGAGGTGCAAGACGTTTTCGACAGAGTCGGCTAAAGAGCAAGAGATGCCAAGCACGGCCTGCCCGCAGCGGATAGCCTCAATCGGGTTTTGCAAACGGGCATGTGCATCGGCTTTGATTTCCCAAAGGGTGCGACGGCAATGCAACGTGGTGTGCGATGGTTCGATGCCGGCTAACGCTTCAAGTCCGCTTCGGGCGATAGCGGTGGCTTGCAGATAATCGCCCCTCTCGAAACTGCGCGCGGCTTCAGTTGCCCACTGCCAGGCGGATTCCAAAGCCTCATGAATTCCGTCTCGGGGCACATCGCCAAAATCGCCGATGCGGTAGGCTATATCACGCTGGAAGAGTTCGCGCATTGGACTCGTTGTCTTTGGGTTTTCCTGCCTTGAATTCCAGTGGCACAACGTCAGATTCTTTGAGTTGCCTTGATACGCTGCCATGTGTACCCAATGCGACGCCTTCGATTTCGTTCGCCATGTTTGCCAAGTCTGATTTATTGATTGATTTCCACTTCCAGGTCTTTTCACTCATCACCTTAAGCACATGCCATGCGGCCTGATTGACCTCAGCTGCGATGTCGCACGGGATGCCGATGAAACGTGCGCCCATTTCCGGGGTGTCTTTTACGTTGTTGCGGATGGACTGAAGGGTGGCGGCAATGTCTGCTTGCGCAACCCCTTCGGCGAGCGCACCGGGAATCGCCAGCACCACCAGGTTGGCCACCAGGAAATCCGGGCGATGCGCCAAACTTTTGCAGAACGCTTCCAATTCGCTTTGGTCGGCTGTCTCCGACATTTCTTTGAAAATCAGGGCATCGTAGTGGCCTTCATCCATCCTGCTACGAAGCTTCTCCTTGATTTCTTCTGGAAGCCCACCCCAATCCTGACGAAAACGTTTTTCCAACAGAATCTTGGCATCGCCGCCACTCATTCCGGACAGTTGCAGTAAAGATTTTCTAAAGCCAAATAAAAACGAATTCCAAATGCTTTTACTTCCCATTTGTTCCGGTTTGAAGGGGTTGTTGATATATTCCTCAAGCGAGTTCCGTAAGACAGGTGCCGGGCTGTTATTGATCGCCGCCTCGGCTTGAAGACACACAACCGAGATTCTTGAGGCGCAAATCTCGTCGTTCTTATCGATGGTTAATGGCTCACGTATTAATCGGATCAAGTCACTCCAGGCACAATAAAGCACTTGCGGGTCATATTCTGGAGATGGGGGGGCGATGCTTACACGCTCCTGCATGAGCAGCAGCGCGGCCTCGCAGTGCAGAGCAACACGTTGTCGTTCGGTTGATTCAATCGCACCCTTGAACCACTTTTCCAGGCAACGAATGGCTTCTTTGGCATGAAAGAGTTCTCCACAAGCCATCAGTTCTGCCAGGTAGCGCTTTGATCGTTCATGTTCAGGGTCATTTTCTTTATGGAACGCGTCCCGCAAAGCATTGCCCAGTTTTTGCCGATATGCCTGACGACCCCGCCAGTAAATTAGGTCTGAATTATTTATATTGTCAACTAAGGTAAGTAAAGCTTCGGCTTTGTTAGCGCGCGCTTTAGTGAAAGAAAAATCATATCTAAGATTAGGAAATGTCGAGTCCCTTAACTCGAGCAATTTTGCGTAAGGTAAAATAGCTGTGGACAATGGTTGTTCAATTTGAGCAAAATTGTCGCGATACGGCATGGATAAATGCATTGGCGAACAGTAATTCGATCCAATGACCAGCATCGGAAGCATATCTGAGAAGCACCACATGTCATCAGTCAGACTTTTTATGCAAGCGCCAGCATCACTTGGTAGATAGCCAAGCATAGGCGCAATTTCGCGGCTGAGGTCGTCGAGTTCGCGCTCTTTGAGACATTTGTCGAATTTGATGTCCAGCGATATTGGGTTGTGAATAATATAAGCCCTGTCGACTTTCGCAAGATTCTCCTTGCTATCGTCTAACCAAACATCTTGCCAACAATTGACCAACATGCCTAATCCGTTCATCTGCGTAATGAACAGAACGCGCTGATTTTCATATCGGAGGCTGGCAAGCTTACGCAGATATTTCTTTTCTGGCTCAGAAAGCGTATTGACTTCCCTGAAAACAAAAATAACGGTGTCTGGCTTAAAGCCGATCAAGCCAAAAAATTTATATCCAAAAAGCCGTATTTTAAGCCAGTGCAGTCGGCTCTTATCGCTTGGTTTGCTAAAAAGCAACATAAACGGCTTAAGGGAGATTGCGAAGAAGGCAAGGACATAATCTGTCAAATTTGTCATATCCTCCCATTTTTTTGGATCGAACCTTAAAGGCGGTGGCCGATGGCGATTCGAATATGCAAATAGGGAAGCAGCCAAAACAACACCCGAAAGAATCTTCCAGCCGACACCAAGATCACCCCACCCATAGACAAGGGTTAGAAAAAATAGAATCATTAATGTTGCTGTTTCGGAAATACTCACAGGTAGTAATGGCCCTTGGTAGCTGCCGAACAAACCAAATGCAAATGCGCCAAACGATACTGCCGCAACCAACAGGCTAGCTAGCAATAGTTCCATTGCTGGCATTAGAAGAAAGGCTTTAGCTCTAGGCCATTCGAGATAAAAGGCTTTAGTCCTGAACCATTCGCGAAAAGGTGTGTTGTGCCTTGGCTGCCATTGTTCATCCAACCAAGGGAACTCAATGGGAAGCTCCTTTTTTTCAGTGGAGTTTTGTTTATTTTCAGCAGCACCTTTGTTTTCAGCAACATCTTCATTCATGGGATCGGGGCGACGAAAAAAATCGACATCATGAATCACCCTGCCTCTTGCCGGGTCGCGAAATGTTGGCCCGGCTGCAATAGCTTCGGCAGGCTTGCCTAACTTGCCATCCAGATCATCCGTGTCTGCTGACACCCAGGCCACCGAATAGATTTCCGACTGATTTTCCGGATTGTCGATGCACTCTAATATGCGTGCAAGCCCACCAATTTGTGAAGCTTTCAATTCTTTGCAGATATCCTCCGGCGGAATACGACTAATCTGGATATTTGCATCAACCCGTTTGACTTCATAGATGCGCTCCGAAGAATCGTCGGACTGAGCAGGCGACTCTAGCGTCGGAAGTTGAGGAATGGCATCCCCTTCGTCGCCAAGCCAGAAACGATGAAAACAATGGGGACAGCCGCCGGTGCGGATCAAGCTGGATAATGAATCTCCGGGTGGAGGAGAATCTTGCCCTGTTTCAATTTCAGGAGTAGGTGGAGGAAGCAAGTTAATGCAGGTCTTGCCGTTCTCGTGACGAAGGCGCCTCCAGATAGCCGGGTAACATCTGTAGGACTTGCCGTTCGCACAAGCCGTTCCTGCCCGCATACCAGATGGCATCCCGTCAGTTTCATTGCCCCATAATCTCCCTACACTATCAGGCAGTTCAATGTTGTTTCGACGGTTGTTGTGGAGGAGGTTTTTTGTTGCGGTCAATTCGGAAAAAACAGCTTCAATCCCTACAACGTTATTCCTACACTTATTATCTTCCAGTGTTCCTAACGATGAAACTAGAATGATTCCGCTTCTGTTGTCGTAGCAACGGTTGTTGATGGCAAATAGTTCGGAAGGGACTTTGGAGGTGTCAGAATTGCGTTGAGCGGAAATAATAGCTGGTTCTCTCCGAAAACTATTTAGGACTTTGGAGGTGTCAGAATTGCGTTGAGCGGAAATGCCAAGCGTGTTATTCCAGCACTCGTTGTCTTTCAACTCACCTTTTGAGGATGAAAGAAATATACCGGCTAAACTGTTGTTGTGGCAGCGATTGTTGGTGGCAAATAGTTCGGAAGGGTTGTCGGGAATGTTGTCATCGCATTGAGCGTAAATGCCAATCTTGCTATTCCAGCACTCGTTGTCTTTCAACTCGCCTTTCGAGGATAGAAGAAAAATGCCCACATCTTCATTGTTCCAGGCCTTATTGTCATTCAGCGTGCCCATCGATGAAAGAAGTGCGATACCACCTCCTCTGTTGTCGTGACAGCGGTTGTGTGTGGCAATTAGTTCGGATGGGATGTCTGGGGTGTCTGTGGCGGGCTCAATGCAAATACCATCCTTGTTATTCCAGCACTCGTTGTCTTTCAGAGTACCTTTCGAGGAAAGAAGAATGATGCCATTTGCGCTGTTGTCGTGACAGCGGTTGTTTGTGGCAATCAGCTCGGAAGGTGCGTCAAGGGAATCGGAACCACGCGTAGCGACAATTCCATAATTATTCCCCCAGCATTCATTGCCTTCCAACATACCCGTCGATGAGAAGAGAGAAATGCCACCAGTGCTGTTGTCGTGGCAGCGGTTGTTGGAAGCAGTTAGTTTGGAATGAGCATCGGAAAAACGAAGAGCCGTGATTCCACACTCGTTTTCCCAGCACTCATTGCTTTCCAGTACACCCATTGAGGAGAGGAGGGCTATGCCATTGCCGCTGTTGTCATGACAGCGGTTGTTGGTGGCCGTCAGTTCGGAAGGAGCGTCGGGGAATTCGGGACTACATCGAACGAAAATTCCTTGCACATTACCCCAGCATACATTGCTTTCCAACACCCCCATCGAAGAGGCGAGAGTTATGCCACTGCGGCTGTTGTCGTGGCAGTGGTTGTTGTTGGCCGTCAACTTGGAGGGGAGCGCACATGGATATCCGGGGTCACACTGAGCGACAATTCCTTGCGCATTTCCCCAGCAGTCATTGCTTTCCAGTACCCCCATTGAGGACTCGATAAGTATGCCAACGTTGTTGTCATGGCAGCGGTTGTTGTTGGCCGTTAGTTCTGATGGAGCGGCGGAATCATGCGTAGCGGCAATTCCATGAGCATTCCCCCAGCATTCATTGCCTTCCAACACGCCCGTCGAAGAGAAGAGTGATATGCCACCGTCAATGTTGTTGTGGCAGCGGTTGTTGTTGGCCGTCAGTTCGGAGGGGCCATGAGGCTTGTCACGTCTCGCGGCTATACCCGTAAGATTCCTCAAACATGAGTTGGTATTCGCAATGCATTGTGAAGAAAGAAGTCTGATTCCGTCCCGCATAAAATCGCTTATGTTGCAATCGGAAATCCTAGCTCTCAGCGATGATTCTGCTATTAATATGCCAGATACAATATATCCGTTACCATTGATAACACAGTGATCAATGACGGTATCGTTCGATCTGACAACCAATATGATGGACAAGCTGTTTTGATCGGTTGAAACTCCAAGCGGCGGAAAAACGTCATTAGGCGCAATGTAGAGATTCGATATTCTGGCTCCGTGTGAATCTACTAATTCTATTGCCGATAAACCAGTAAAGAACAGACGTGCGTTATCTTCACCGCGCAAATGGATGCCTGACCTCACTGTGAGGGGGTAAGGAACATCTGTTCTGTATTCACCAGCGCTAATGACCACCTCATCGCCGGGCATGGCCTGACACAGTGCCTCGACGATGCCATCCCACCCCCCAGCTTCAGTGCATCGCAGCGTAGCCATAAAATTTACGCACCGGACAAATCGATTAGCCCCAGTGCGAATGCGCCCGTACCCAGATCGCTGATACGACGCCCGAACAGTGTGTTGCCAAAAGCGGCTCGGAGCTCGTCTTCGCTGTAATCCCGTTTCAGGCTTTCCCAGACTGATCCAAACAAGCTGAGGCTGGCGGGGTCATCGTCTGAGGCATCTTCTGGTGTGGTTTCGTGGTATTCAAGGTATTCTGGGCTTCCGTCGGCGGTGAGCACGATCAGCCGCAAGTCCATCCAGTCGCCTTCGGGCGCAATCCAGTTCCAGTCGAGGTGGCATCGCAAATTATCATCCTCCAGCACGGGGGTTGTCCGCTCGGGTGACAATACTGCCACGCCATCGCCAAGTTGCCATTCGCTCTGAACGCCCTGCCGATGGAAAAATCCAGACCCATCCCGCATTTGATCTGAACGCGCGTCTCCCGCAAGTTCACGCGCCTTTTTGATGATCTCCTTGGCCCAAGGCACCTGGTGAGGGAGAAGCCGGTCGAATGCGGTCATCGCGTGTTGACCATGGTCGTGGCTATCAGGCGGCGGCAGGAATGCGTTAGCAGATCCGGCAATACACCGAGAGGCGATTTCGCACCAGACGGCCAGTTCAATGTCGGCCCGGATGAGGTTGGTGTGCTTGAGGTTGTCATCGTTGTTGCCAATCGCCCCTCCTTCTTTGAGAGGCAAACTGCGGCACACAAATGTGGTGTTCCAGTCGTTGGGATCGTAAACCAGTATTTGCGCAAAAATCGGGGCGAGATTGAGATCGACATAGGGCCGCTTGTCTTCAGGCGGCCAGAGTATGTGGCCTTGCTTGCGGTAACGAAACTTCAGTTCGCCGTCGCTTTCAAGGTATTTCACGATACCAGGTGTTTTCTTGGACTCCGTGAACAACCCCAGTTTCTCGGCCAATACCAAGGCTGAAGCTCCAGACAAAGCCCATGCATGGGTATGGAGTGCAGCGGGATTATTGGGGTCGAACATTTGATCGTTCAGACAGATGCGGAACTGCGGATGCAAACGAGCGATGCGATCACGAAATGGCCCATTGGCCCATTCGATGTACTCGGGGTCCCTGGCGTAGGGCACATTGTGGTTGGCTGGAAGCTTGACGCTGGGAGATATGGGGGGCGGTTGCTTTGCGATATTACGGCACCATGCTTCCGGAAACTCGTCATGCCAGAATTCCAGCCCGACCATGGGTTTGCCTTTCTCGAAAGCGGCGCTCAGCAAGCCAGCGATGTAGCGTTTCCAGAAGGCTTGGCGAAACGGGGCCATATATATGAGGGGGCCGCGCGGTGTGGAAGCTGACTCGGTGTAGGGAAGTTCATCGGTTTTCCAAGGATGCATCAACCGGCTTTGATCCAGGATATCTTTGATATTGTCTTGGAAAAAGGCAAGAGCATGGCTCAGTGTGCTTTTCGACATGCTTTCCGACCAAGCCAGCTTCAGGCGTTCGCGCGCAGTTTTGCAAGCAGTTTCGTAATCGGGGCTCTTCTGCATTTCTTGCCAAGTCTCAAATGGTCATGCGAACTATTCTAATCCTTTTGGCGATATTTCGGCGCACAGGGTAACTGTTTGTTTCTATGCATCTGGCTAAACAGCAGCCGAAATTCCAAGGTAGGCTCACACGAATTGCCGAATGGTGCAACCAGTTTACTAGTGCCAATCGGTTTAGCACCATTTGTCTGCGGGGCTACAAGCCAGTAGCTTTGCCTGTATGACATTTGTCTTAGCCACAAGGGGTCAATCAGGCAATCTATCCAATGATGCTTTGCTTGCCACCCTCCTTTTACGACGAACGCTATGCACTTGAGTCACAGTAATCTAATTTTTTGATCAGTGAGGTTTATATGCTCCGCCTATTGAGAACTTATTTATGTGCCATATTACTGGCATTTGGTGCTGTCATTACGCCAGCACAGGCTGAAACAGTTATTGCCTATGAGTTTTATAACACGACGCTCCATCATTACTTCAGGACGGTTGATGATCGGGAACGGGCAGGTATTGAAGCTGGCGCAGCAGGCCAGGGATGGGTGAGGACAGGCGACGACATTTTGGTGTACCCCGTCGATTCGACCTCGTCAATTGGTCAGGTATGCCGCTTCTACGGAGATTACAAGGTAGGGCCGAATTCTCACTTCTACACGGCGGATATGGATGAGTGCGTATATTTGCAGGATATCCAACTAACTACAGCAGATGGGCAAAAGAAGTGGAATTATGAGGGCCTTGCTTTCCGTGTGGATATGCCAGTAAATGGATCATGTGACTCGCGGCCAGTATATAGGGCGTACAACAACGGCTGGTCGAAAGGGATAGACTCAAATCACCGCTATACCAGCCGGCTGGAGGAATACGAGGAGTGGGTGCGTTCAGGTTGGGAAGGTGAAGGGGTCGTATTTTGTGAAGCAACGAATGCGACATCAGCCTCTAAAACAATGCTGAACGAGTCTAGCAGCAAAGTTGCTAACAATAAATTGGTAGGCGCTGGCGCGGATGCGGTGACGACCGGCGGGTTTAACCCTGACCCTACCGGAAAGACTTACGATTCCAGCTTCGGCGTGCATACGCCTGTTTTAGTTAACGGCAACGTGTACATGCTAACTCCGGCAGAAGTCATTTATTATTCCGCCAAGGAAAACAGTGTCAACCCAGTACTTGTTCTCGCAAAAATCCAACATGAACAAGGTCTGATCACCAATCCCTCTCCATCAAAGGGGCTTCAGGCTGCCCTCGATGATGCGGTGGGGTATTCTCATTACGATGGTGCAGGAGCGCCAGCCTCGAAATACACTGGTTTTTATCCGCAGTTGGTCGCAATGACGTTTCAATTCCAGCAGAATTTGAAGAACCAAGGGAATTTTCTTGCGGGTTACAGCACCGATTCAACTGCGCTGGGTAAAGTGCAAACGTTGTATAAAAGCTACGCGGTCTCGATGAACCATATCGCTGGGACGAGTTATGCGGCAGCCCTGAATGGCATTACTGGGAACCTCGACGATTTTAGCCAGATTTCGGTGGCTGATATTCAAAAATTTCTAGCATCTCAAAGCGGCCGTCTCAAAGAAACGTCGCTTTTTGTCGGATCGTCTTCGCAGCCCGGGGCGGGTGGGATTGATACATCAAGCGCACTCGAAAGCTGGCAGTCCGAGGTTATTGCCACTATTAGACCGCAAATAGGCACATTGCAGAATACTGTTTATGGCAGCACCTGTGTTCCAATAACTGGTACTTATTGCTACAAGTGGTCAAGGTTCCAGTTGGGTGCGAACAACCCGGGTGGGTATTATTCCGCCAATGACGCTTTTAAAGCGTTGGCGACAAAAACGACCGACTTCAGCAAGGCTCCGATCGGTTCGATTGTATTTTTTTCGTCAGGTTCGTCGTACGGGCATGCCGCAATCAAATATTCAGATACGACGATCGTATCGCAAGGCAATCCATCCGGGTATAGCTGTAGCATAACCGAGGTTCCTTATGATTCTCCAGGGATAACTTTTAAGGGGTACTACGCGCCAAAGCCTGGCGCCACCAGTTTGTCGGATCCTGACCAAATACCACAAACTTATCGGGTTACTCGGGGCGACTTCGTCATCCGAACAGCTCAATTGCTTGCCGGTGTCGGTATGGGGGCTGGCGGTATCAATCAGGTAATCCATGATGCTGCATTGGTCGATAACCCGGATAACTACAACCCGAGCGGCTATATTACGCGCGGCGATGCATTTCGGGTTGCCCTCCGTGCGGTGAATTTCGCCAGAAAAAATGGCGCACAAACGGTACTGGCGCACCAGAATTCTCGCTTTTCGCAAGACAATCAAGAACTGCCCGAGATGATACAAGTCGCGGATGAACTGTATCAACTCGGAGTGGTAGAAGGAATCCAGGGCGAGAGAAATGTGTTCCAAATTGTCGGCTCCCGACAACTTGCTACATACGAACGATATCCACTGCTCGCCAACCTATCAAATTTGTTGAAGCTGTCCACGCAAAATATTACGCGACCCTCTGCGCCATACTTTGCAGAATATTCAATTAGTTCTGGCAAAGAAAACCTAGGAGTTTCAATACTTATCAATGATGGCAGCAACTCAGGCAGTCCAGCGTCTTATATGGTCAACCTTAGCGTAGTAGATCAGATAAGTGGTTTGATTTGCAGTCGGAGCGCCTTTGTCCAAGAGGGGGTGCTGAGTATTGTACATTTCACGTCATCCGACTGCCCACGATTTGCATTCGGTTCTATTGGGGTAGTTCGGGCTAGCTTGTCAACGAACTCATCGGTCACAGTAAGCGGTGCCTACTTTCTTGGTGCAAGCACAAGTGCATTGGTACCACCGCTTGTTTCCAGCTTTGTGGCTACCCAGTTGACTGCAGGTGGACAGATTGAAGGCGGCTTTCGGGTGACGGGCTCCAACCTTAATCGTGTCCGAATGCACATTGGGGAATCGCGTGATGGAACATACGCATGTTATTTCGATTTCCCTGCTAGCGAAGGTGATAGAAAATTCTATTTTCAAGGTGGCGGCATAGCTGAAAATAATCAGAGTTGCCTGACGCTAGTGCCTCCTGCAGGGCTGCAAAAGACGCTCTGGTTTAAACTCGAGGTCGTGGATATAGCTGGTAACAAAGCCAACGCAGGCGTTCCACCAGTGGTATCAGTGAACTATATAGCCACACCGGTTGTGGCCACGATCACGGTCAATGGTTTGAATGCAAGCCAATCGGCTGCTGGCCAGCCCATTAACGGCAGTTTCAGCGTGAGCGGCTCCAGCGTGAGCATGGTGCGCGTACACGCGGGATCATCGTCGGGCGGCAGCTACGCGTGCTACACCGATTTGTCTGCCAGCGCAGGGAGCAAGAGTTTCAGCTTCAACGGAAACTGGGCCACCGAGAACGGGCTGTCCTGCGCTGCGCTGCTGCCCGGCGCGGGCAGCAGCAGGTCGATCTACTTCAAAGTGGAGGCCAGGGATTCGGCCAATAATCTGGCCAATGCGGGCAGCGCTCCGGTCACCTCGGCGAGCTATACGGCGGCGGCTGCTGCAATAAATGTCAGCGGGTTGACTGCCAATCAAAGCGGTGCTGGCCAGCCC
>Ga0209343_10000325_pt1 | contig 66379 bp, 60 predicted proteins | sample RifCSPlowO2_02_FD_184026 | JGI IMG/M metagenome (GOLD analysis project Ga0209343, IMG submission 184026) | Groundwater microbial communities from Rifle, Colorado - Rifle CSP2_plank lowO2_0.2 (SPAdes) (version 2) | ecosystem: Environmental > Aquatic > Deep subsurface > Groundwater | place...
GATGTGATGCCCGATCAAAAAAAAGAATATCATTTATCTCTAATAATCAATCACATACCTTGATTAACTTTTAAAAAATAGACTGACGCGGCAGAAAAGCTAGCAATAGTCTATTTTTTGAACGTGACGTCGTATCGTGTTCGGCAGCCAATTTCGATCGTTGATAGAGACTGATGTAAGTCGCCGCTCGGCAGACTTCGCCTAGATTAGCGTTGTGGAGAGTACATCCATGGCAAATCAGCTAACCCCTGGGGAACTCATTGTCGCCAAGGGAAAAGTTGCGAAAGTCAAACAGGTATTTAGTGACAAAACGATAAGGGTAACAATTGTCGACTCTGGTGAAGTAATACTGGTGTCGGCGCGCGACATTCAGCGAATCCCTAGTGTTACGGCAATTAATGGTAGTGATCATGGGGAGGGTTTGAATGTCAATGATTACACCGTTGATCAACTTTCATTGGCAGCTGAGCGTTTTGAAATTATCAGAAAGTGGAAGGTTGAGGGAGGGGTAGTCACTAAGTACTGTTCTTTACTGGGTGTATCAAAGAGTTACTTCTATCGTTTGGCTAAAATTTTTGACGCTGACGTAGGCCCACTATCTTTAATTGCGCAGACACGGGGTGTCAAGAAAGGCGTTACGAGACTGGATGAGTCGGTTGAGGTCATAATTTTCAAGGCTGCTAAAAAATTCAAGTCGAAAGGAGCCAGCTACAGCAAAGTGTGGAGCGAGGTGGATGTTGCATGTAAGGAGCAAGGTTTTTCATGCCCTTCCAAAGATACGGTATTGAGGCGTGTACGCTTAATCCTCTCAGAAAAAACAAGAATGAGAATTAAAGAAGGTCCTGATGCCGCGACGCAAGAATTTTCAGCTCGCCCGGGTAAAAAAAATCTTGAAAGGCCGCTGCAATGGGTACAGATGGATCACACCCTCGTCGATATAATTCTGTTGGCTGATGATCGCATAAATATTATTGGACGCCCGTGGCTGACAATTGTAATTGATGTCTATACCAGGGTTATTCTTGGTTACTATCTTAGCCTTTACGTCCCGTCTACTGTTTCAGTGGCTTGCGCTCTTAGTCATTCTGTCCTTCCTAAAGTAAACTTTTCGGCAAGTGTTGGCTTGGATCCAGAAGACTACCCCTACTATGGAAAGCCTGAAGTCCTTCATATGGACAATGCCGCAGAGTTCACCAGCCCAAAATTTAAAGTAGGGTGTGAATCTTTTGGGATTTCCCCCGAATACCGACCTGTAGGAAGAAAACATTTTGGCGGTCATGTTGAACGGCTGATAGGCACGTTCATGACTACTAAGGTGCATTTCTTGCCGGGGACTACAATGTCAAATTCTGTTGCGCGCAGAGGACTTAACAGCGAAAGAAATGCAACCATGACCTTCTCTGATTTTTTTCGCTGGTTCTCTCGCGAAGTAGTTGTCTATCACTCAACAGTTCATAGCGCATTAAAGTGTAGCCCGCGACAAGCGTGGACAAACTATTTCGCGCCCAACGGAGGGCTTCCTTACCCCCCGGCAGGCTTGAATTCCGAGCAATTAAAGATTTGGTTCATGCCTCAAGAAGACCGAAAAATTAATCCTGGTGGCATTAATTTGCATGGCCAAGTTTATTGGGATCCTATATTGGGGTCTCATGTGGGGACTAGAAATGTCATAGTCAAATATGACCCGTACGATATGAATGTTGTATGGGTGAAATTGGATGGCCAATTTTGCCCAATACACCTGTCTGACGTAACCGTTGAGGCTCCTACCTATGAGGAATATCGTGCCGGCAAGCTCTATCGTCACCCAGTCCGCATCGGAGCCATAGATAGTGATGGCGGGTTAAAAGCCTACAGAGGGAAGCAAAAAATTGAAGAGGAAAGTAAAAAGTTAACGCAGAAGGAAAGACGCCGAGAGGCCGCTGAAAAAGTCTATACTGAGGCAAATCCAAATCCTAGAAGTAGTAGCTTTAACGCTGACAGGGAACATATCAAGCCAAATTATTCAGCCTCTCCAAAAAAATTTCGACCTGGGGATGAGTCATGAGTGATGAGCACGTCCGGTCGGACATCAGAAAATATTTGTCTTCTAATATTGATACGCGAATAGCCTTAATTCATCAAGAAATATGGGTGAACAATAACTCTAGTGCAGCTGTTTTTCGCATGATGAATAATATCGCGGATGTACCAGATCGTATGAGTGCGCCTGCTTTGCTTGTGGTTGGCCCAGGTGGCTCTGGAAAGACGGCTATAATATCTAAGATTCCAAACCATGTAAAAAGGAGTGCAGGGTTGATTTTTGTCTCCTTGGCTGCATCCCCAGAAATAGATACCAAAAAAAGCCTTAAAGATGAGATAGCTTTAGCGCTCGGAATACCAGTTGGCTCTGGCTCAAGTCGCCGAAGTAGCTCTGACCTGCCAAGCGAGATTAGAGAGGTTATTAGGCTGAGGCAAATTTGGGGGCTGGTGATCGACGAGTTTCATGATGCACTGCTACGCTCGAAGCAAGAGCAGCGTTTTAACATGTCTATTCTTAAAAAGCTGCTCGGCCCTGAATATGGATTGAAACTATTTTGCTTTGGCACTGCTAGTGCGCGCAACGCACTTAAATCCAATTATGAATTTAAGAGACGTTTTCACGAAGTTGCTCTTGATGACTGGATAGAGAGTGAGGAGTTCAGGTCATTCCTCTTGGAGGTAGAGGAGTCCCTACCGCTAAAACAGCCATCACATTTGTACTCTGAGGAGATGGTAGGCACTATTTTATCTATGTCGAATGGGCGCATGGACAAAACACTCGAATTGATAAGGGCGGCTGCCTGTTATGCCATAAAAATGGGGGGGGAGAAGGTGGATGTTGATATGCTGCGGCGAGCAAACAAGAATCCTTGGGGCTATTAGTAGTGAGTTTCTCTGGCTTGCCAACACCAAGTTCTGAAGAAACACTTTCATCTTGGTTGTTTCGATGCAGCATTAATCCAAACGCCGCTGGCTTCCCTCGATTATCATCAACAGAACGCCCAGCGTATTGGTGGGAGGGTGTGGAGATCAAATATTCGGACCCAGACTCAGAATTCTTATCCGCCAGCCAGCGATTAAGTTGTGTAGCCGGGGACATTACCCCTGAACTATTACGAAATTTTTTTTGCCTTCGAGGCGATAAATTAGTCGAATGGAGGTATCGCCGTTTTTTTTGCCCTGATTGCTTACGCGATGATGTGGCGAATGGTCGTTTGCCTATATGGCGGAAGGACTGGTGTTACATTTATTCTTGTGTCTGCGCTGCCCATGATCGAGAGTTGGTGAGACTAGTTGATACACCGCGTTACTCAAGGGCATGGGATGCGTTTGTCCAAAGCTGCAATTCGATATCAAACAATGCCTCCATAGAGGAAACTCTATTCTTTCGTTTTTGCTCAAGTACCTTCACAAAGATTGAGCATGCTCTGATCAGTAGAGACAATCAACAACCTACATTGCACGATTTATTTTATAGGCTATTCAATATTTTCCTTCAATGTCCCTTTCGTGGTAGTAGAGGCGGAATCGCTAGAATCCACTTGCAAACGAGGAAAGATGCACGAGCACCCGACGCAAGCTCTTTTGAGCAGAGTATATTATTGGGGGCGTCCACGGCCGATCCATCAAGTAGATTTGGTAGTTTGGTCTTAACCGCATCACTACTGGAGATTATCCCCTACTCAAGGTTTTTGATATTTACTAAACTGTGTGAGAAAAGAAGGGGCGGGATGCTGATCCCAAGAGACCTGCATAAGGCAGCGATTTTTCCATATATCAACAGGGCAGGCTATGAAACCTTGTACCGTTTTTTAGGGGGTTTCCCTAGGAAAGATTTTCCGTTGCTAGATCGCCATCTTCAACTTCAAGAACATTCGTATGTTCAAGATGGTGTCCTTGGCAAGCGTCTATTCGGATACTCACAATGAGCTATTAAATGCGCATGCCTATCGTTGCCGGCTGGCTGCAAGGAGAAAAACTCCACATGCTAGATGCACGCAGGGCTTTTAACATTTAATTTCCTGCTAGTTAATGTAAGGATTATGCCGAGATTAAGGAAAATCAGGACATAAGACCTGTATATTATTGATATAAAGCAGTTTATATATTTGCGCCTTGCCCCTCCTGCGTCATACCTGCGAGCGTCTATGCTGATCTTTTTGCATGCTTGGGTGCTAAGCGATGGCTGCTTTGGAGAGAACGGCATACCCACGACTCCGCAGCTATTCGTTTCCTCAGAAGAGCTTGGCTGGATTTCCAGAACAGCGCAATCCTGCTCTTTCGCTTGGGCTGACGGTTCAGTTCAAGGTATTTCAATGACACCGGCGAGAGCGAGGCGACGACCTTGTTTGATGCAGCCTTCAATTACCAGATTGCCAAGGACACGGATCTGGCGGTCAATGTCAGTAATCTTTTGGATGAGCAGCATGTCGTGGGCTCCGGAACTGCGGATTACTACAATCCGGGCCGAGAACTCACCGCCAAGCTGAGCTACAGCTGGTGAGCCTGTCAGTAATGGCTCCTGTTGTGGTGGTATCTCGTGTTCTGGCCGCGATCTTCGGCTGCTATGCATTCGTCTAGGGCGTGGCGGCGCTGAATGGGGTTGGGGTCGATTACCATGCCGCCGAGCAGGCGATGATGATGCTGGCCTTCGTCCTGTATCTCGCGCTGTTTCCGCAGCCAGTCTGTGGCGGGTCTCGATGGTACTGGCGCTCGGCAGCGTCTTGATGCTGGCTGTTGCCTGGCAGCTGCAGCGCATGATCATCGGATAGGAGCAGAGCCATGCTGAACAACTTTCGCCAATCCATGGCCTGGGTACACACCTGGTTCGGTTTGGTGCTGGGCTTCGTGCTGATGGTCGTCTTCTTTTTCGGTGCACTGTCGGTGTTCGACCGCGAGATCGATCGTTGGGCGATCCCCGATACGCGCTTCGAGCCGCAGCCTATGCCGTCCTACAACAACCTGCTGAAACAGGTATTTGCCGATCTCAAACCGCATCCGGTGGATATGGCGGCAACCAAAGGGCGGGTAATCGGCGACCTGCCGGCGCCGGAAACCATGCCCATGGTCTCGCTCTATGCCTACACCACCCACCGAGATCCCGTGCTGAGCATTGGTGGCGAGTTTGGTATCCCCAACCAGCCAAAGGACCCAGCGGATGATCAATCGTAAGATCTTCAAGGAGTTTTTCACCTTCCGTCCGCGCAAGCGGACCCAGCGCAGCGCGCTGGACCTGCATAACATGACTGGCGTGGTGGCGTTGCCGTTCCACTTCTTTTTTGCCTTCACCGGTTGGTGATCTTCGCGTCGATGTACTACTTCCCGGTCTCCGGGACCTTGCTCAAACCGCTGCATAATCGGCATGAGGTGATCGAGGCGGCGCATACCGGCTTGCCCCATGATGAGGCCGGTGTGCCCGCGAAGATGGCCTCCGCCAATGCCATGGTGGCCGAGGCCAAGCGCATCTGGGCTACGCGCGATATGCCGGGAGAGGTCGGGCTGCTGACTATCGAGCATCTAAATGACGCCAACGGCTACGTCAGCATCTACCGCGCCGGCAGTGATCGTGTGGCGCTGGTCGGGGAGGGCATTCACTTCAAGGCCAGTACCGGCGAGCTACTGCGCAACGACCCGCCGAGTGACCCGGTTGGTTCCGTCAATCAATTTCTCACCGGCTTGCACCTGCAGCACTTCGAACACTGGGCGCTGCGCTGGCTGTACGTGGCGGGCGGTCTGCTCGGCTGTGTGTGCATCGCCAGCGGTTTTGTGTTCTTCGTCGAGATACGCAAGCAGGAGCACGCCCGACTCGGGCTGCAGGGCTGTCGGTTGGTTGACGCCATGGCAGTCACCACGGTTACCGGCATGCTGCTGGCAGCGGTCGCCATGCTGGCGGCCAACCGGCTGCTGCCTGAGCCCATGCCTGGCCGTGGCGAATGGGAAAAGTGGGTGTTCTGGGGTGCCTGGCTGCTGAGTTTGCTGCATGCGCTGTTGCGTAGTGCACCAGTGGCCCAGGCGCGGCACAATCCGGCCTGGCGCTGCTCTGCGTCGCTGCGGTGCTGCTCAACTGGATCACCACGGGGGACCACCTGGTCAAAAGGATGCTGCTTGAACCCTACTGGGCCGTGGCCGGCGTCGATCTGAGCCTGTTGGCCTGCGCGCTGATAGCGCTACTCACCGCGCGTCGTCTGGCAAGGCCGGTTGAGGTCGCGGACCGGACTCGCATCGGTGGGGTGGCCTATGAGTAATGCAGGTCTGTGGTTGCTGGGTGCCGCCGCCAGCATGGGCTTGGCGACCAGTTGGTTGGCGTTGTCCCTGCCGGCGCACTGGCGCCAGGTGTTCAGCGCCGACGAGGTTGCGCCGGACTATCTACGCAGCCTGGGCTGGCTGGCGCTGATGGTATCGGCTGTGTGCTGCTTCAAGGCTGACCATCCGTCGATGGCGGTGCTGGTCTGGCTCACCCTGTTGCCGGTCGCCGCCGTAGCAACGGCCATAACGCTGAGCTACCGGCTGGGGCTGCTGCGCCTGTTTTGCCCGTTATTTCTGCGCACTCGATAAGAGTGCGCGGCTTCTGTATCTGCAACATTGTGGTTGATCCGATCGTACTGCTCACCTCAAACCGGGCGAGCTTGTTCACACTGGATACGCCGACCATCCCATGTCACCTCGTTGTGGGATGCTTGCAGGATCGAGCGACGCGAACTCTTACCAACGTATTTGCGCTCTAGCGTCGGCAACAGTTGGCTGACCTCGGTTCGTTTCCGGCTAACACCCGCCCCCAACGTTTAAAGGCGCTAGACGCGATGCAGGTCGAGCCGAACGACATTCTGGCAGGAACTGTGTTGAAGTCGCAATCCGGGTTGTACCGTCCGCTTCTGGCCGTTTGCGGAAGCTAGAGGTATTTAGCCCGACAGTAGGATCACTGTTACGGTGAAAAGTGTTCGTAGGCGTCAGAGCGTCCCTTGGGCAGATCTGCCTGCTGGAGCACCCGCCGCAATCGGGAAAGAATGTTCCGTTCAATACCCTGTTCCCTGCGGCAAAATGGCCGACATCACACCTTACCATTCAGAACGGCGGTACCGAACACTTCCCATATCAAGAGCAGATGGTCGGCGTGTCGCTATCTCAGGCGCCCTCGAAGGGTTAGACATCGCATGTGCACAGGCCCTCCGGAACAGCATGGAACGCCTGCCGAAGGTCCCTTGGGGAGTAGCCTTGCCGGATCAGTGGAGGCGTGACTCTTCAAGGCTTGCGTCACGCTAAGCACGTGTCATCGATGTTTGTTGCGATGGGCGAGGTCTATCACTCGAATTCATGCAGTGGCTATTCGCGACTGAATTCATGCTCGCTGTTGATTGCGAGCAAGAAAGCCCGCGCGCCGGGCAGCAGAGCAACTGGCGACGTTGCGATCAAATGCTTTTTGGGATCGGTTGCCGATTCGATTCCATGTCGAACCTACTCAAGTCTCAGGCAACCCTTCAAGCTCGTGATTTCTCGATGGATTTTTTTCAGTAAGTCTTCGGGTTTTAGTTCGGGTGTTTGCCTTTGATAAGCCAGGAACAGAAGCGTTAGGGGATGAATGCCAATGATCTCAGCAATCTGCTCAACCTTTTCAATCGATGGTTTCCATTTGCCGCGCTCGATCGCACTGATATAGCTCTGACTAGGCCCAAGCCCTTCCTGAGGCATATCCTTCGAAATACGTAGATTCCTGATCACCAAACCAAGCGCTTCATTCAGTTCCATTTGCTGTCTCGCAAAAGGAACGATGAAGCCTTTTTAGTGCTTCTGGAGCTATGCTATATACAGCTTAAAAGAGGGTGTGCTGATGTTTATTACGTACAAGCGCGCTGAAATCATGTATCCAGCGCTGTTTGGAGACGACTCCCAGATGTGGCGATTCGTCGAGCTCGATGATCATCGCCCTTGGTTTTACGTGATGATTAACCGCCGCCAGAAGGCAGCCGCATGGAGGACGATGCTCTTGATTCCAACGGAGGATGAGTTCGAGCAGATGCTAGTGAAACGCGCTGAAGGAACACTGATTGAGGCAGTTCAGGTGGTGTTGCCATCGCGGCTGAATGGATCCGGTAATTGGACGATGGAGATGCTCATAGAGCTCGTTAGGGTCTATGATCAGGACGAGCGAGTCATGGGTTACGACTTTAAGACGGCCTCGGGCCATACCTACTCTCAAAGAGACTGCCGCCACACCTTGGCTGCAGCAAAGCAACAAATTTACTGCTCTTCGATGCGTCTTGTTTGAAGGAGGGGTCGCTGACTGGAGCAAGCCTTGAAGGAGTGCTAAAGACGCCCACGTCAGCGCCATGGCATCAGTGGCGCGCATCGCGCACATGCAATTTGCTAGTTCGTCCAGAACGGATAGCTTGGATCGTCTGTCGCCGATCAGCACTGCCCCAAGTGCGGTCTTATCTGCGCCGCAAATGCTGCACAAAATGGCGTCCGCCATTAACTCGATCTGCCGACCGTACAACAGGCCATGCCGAAAGGTACGCATGGCGAGATAGGGCGGGATCCGGGCTCATTGTGGTCCGCCTGTGCCAGGCGTTGGCGACGCCTGACCGTACAGGCGGTTACCGGAGTGATGCTGGCGGGTCGCAGGCTCGCTGCAGCAAGCTGATTCACTGGACCCAAAGGAGCCTCTCAATGAAAATCACAGCGGCGGAACAGTTCGAATGCGTCAGTGACGTCCTTTGTGATGTTTGCGGCGATAGTACGCGTGTTGAAGGATATGGGTTGCAATTTGGGACCCTTCAGGGCAGTTGGGGATTCGGCTCGGTTCATGATGGTGAGCGTTATGAGGTCCATCTCTGCGAACCCTTTTTTTCAGAACAATGGCCGACCTGAAGAGCGCGCGGATGGTGAATACCATGTTCATCGACGTCGACGAAGACTTAGGCAATTTCGGACGGGTCGCTCGCGATGATTTTTTTCAATGACGGAGGCAGCTTGGCTTGATAGGTAACTCCAGCTGGACCAACATTTGCCGAGTCTCGGGTATGCAGGTGATGGCGGGGTGAAAAGCTTGGATTTAGCTGTTTATCGGCCCATTCCCGCTGTTCGCTATTCCTATTAACGCGGGTGCATATGGACCCCGTCTGCAATCCGTACTCCCCTGGCGCTGGTACGCCTCCACCTGAGCTGGCAGGTCGCGATCAACTGCGCGAGCGGGTCCGTCAGTCGATCGGGGGAATTCGCGTGGGCCGACCTGCCAAAAGCGTAATCCTGGTTGGGGTGCGGGGTGTCGGCAAAACAGTACTGTTGAACCAGATGCTGCGAGATGCCGAAGCCTCGGGCAATCTCGCCGTCTACGTTGAGTCATCCGAGTATCGCTCTCTGCCAGCGATACTCGCGCCACAGCTCCGTCTCGCCTTGCTGCGGCTGAGCTGTATCGTACCTGCCAAGAACGCAGCGATAACTGGACTGCGAGCCTTAGCCGGTTTTGCCAAGGCTTTGGAGCCGAAGTTCAGCGATCTCAAGGTCGGTATTGACTACGAAGCCGAGGCAGCTCTGGCGGGCAAAGGTGATCTCGAGGAGGAATTTACAACCCTGCTGACTAAACTCGGTGAAGCCGCCAAAGCAGCTCACACCGTCCTTGTTATTTTCGTGGATGAGCTGCAAAACGTAGCAGAAGAACAGCTCGCCGCGCTTATCGCAGCGCTGCATCGCGTCTCGCGATTGATCTTGCCGGTTGCCCTCGTCGGTGCAGGCCTCCCACAACTCCGACACCCTGCTGGACATGTGAAAAACCACGCGAAGCGCCTCTTCGACTACCTAGAGGTCGGTTCGCTGGAGCCACACCAGACGCGTCTGGCCTTTGTAAAACCAGCGGAGGCCGAGGGCGTGACTGTAGACTCAGAAGCGGCCGACATGGTTGCTCACCTCACACGCGGCTACCCTTATTTCATTCAAGAGTGGGGCAGTCATGTCTGGGACGCAGGGCAGAATAACCACATCACGCTTGCAGACGTCCAGAAGGCGTCCGGGCACGTTATTGCTGCTCTGGACGAAGGTTTTTTTAGGGTAAGACTCGACCGAATGACCGTGGCAGAACACATTTATTTGCGCGCCATGGCTTCGCTTGGGGAGGGGCCTCATCGTTCGGGCGACATTGCGGCATCCCTGGGCCGTACAAGCCGATCTCTCACCTCAATTCGCAACTCCCTGATTAGCAAAGGGATGATCTGGTCGCCGCCCCACAACGGCGCCGCTTTTACCGCGCCGCTGTTCGATCTGTACATGTGCCGGATCATGCCCGGTGACAGCTGGCGGTCTAGCCTTCCAAGGGCTGACGGCATTTTTTGTCCACCTGAAGAGGGCTCAGATGCTTAGAAGCGAATGCACTCATCTTGCTACGGCTACGATGGTTTGTTCACATCAAGGCTGCTGTCACATCGACTCGAATTTGCACGTACGCTGTGGAGTGCTGAGCGGCTAAGTCGAGGCTTCACTGTGTGCGTCAAAAATGGGATCGACTTACCTGTGATCGGGGCGTAGGGTCGCTCATGGATATCTTTTCTACGGGCAGCATCGACATCAGGCTGGCAGGAGCAGAGAACAGAGCATGAGCGAACTCAGTGATGATGAAATAGACCGACTAGAGGCAATGATTCCTAAGCTGGCCGCCGTCGCCACTAATGCTGCGTATCTGCGTGCGGTTGCCGCAGGGCATTCACTGATAATGGCGAAGGATGGCGTGCTCGTACAAATTCATCCTGACGGTTCGGAAAAAAAGCTTCGCGACTTGTGCAGCAAGCACAGGGTCGAGTCTGGTAAGACTTTCAGTGTGGGTATTTGAAGCGCACCTGCCGACCAGGCGTATTCATAAGGCGAGCGCAGGCCACAGCGACTGGTAAGCACTTGACTATCTTGCCCCTGCGACGGAGCCTTCGCTGTCTAGCGCAGGGCCGCCAGCTGTTTGCTTAACTACCCGAGTAGACGAAGCATGCTGAGATGCTGGCTGCTTGGGCGTCGCCATGCGGTCATGTATTGGTTACACCCGGAGTTGCGAGTGCCCAGCTGGGGTTGCGCATCAATTCCGCTACCGTGCAATGGACTCATAACCAGGAGCTCCACCTCTCAATAGGACACGCGTGCGCGGCATTTTCCGACGCGGTGCGTCGACCGCTAGTCAGGCTGGTTGGTTGGGCCTGATGGGGCGGGCAGGGGTTGAAGCAACATCGAGGCGCGGCTGCTCAGCAGCACTCCGGCTTGGAAGTAGCCCATAACGGTTTCGACACTGCGATGTTCAGTCATGGCCATCACTTCACCCAATGGGGCCCCCTGGCGACCCGCTTCCGTTACAAAGCCCGAGCGTAAGCTGTGCGCGGCCCAGTCGCCGTCGAGGCCAGCCAATTTGGCGCGGCGCTGAACGATCCGTGCTACCTGATCAGACGATAGTCCGAACGGGCTGACTTTGCCGCCCTTGTAGAGGCGCCGAAAAAGCGGACCGGTATCGGCGGGCGCGGCGATGAGCCAAGCCGTCAACGCGTGTGCAGCGCGACCCAGCAGAGGTTTTTCGCGACGGGATCCCGTGGTGTCTGTTTTGGTGACGCCCAGCGTATAGAGCCAAGTGTCTTCATCCAGTTTGCGCACATCGTCGACCTGCAGGCCGGTCACCTCGGATCGACGACGCCCGCCGCCACTCCACGCCATCAGGAGGAGGGCGCTATCACGAGTACCGCGAATGCCATCCGTACAGGTCGCCAACATGGCCTCCAGAGCCTCCACCACAGCTGCCGTCTTTTTGCGGACAACTACCCCCTGGCGCGCCTGGGCTTTTCGCGCATCTCGCAGCAGCGTTTTCACTGCCAGTGCTTCAGTTGGGCTTTCCCAGTTGTTGAAGCGATGCCACCTGCCCAGTGCCGAAAGCCGATGACATACCGTGTTGTAGCTCAGAGGTCCCGGCTTTGCCTTCACACGTGCCGCGACTAACGCGGCATCGATGGTCGGCGGTAGCAGATAGGTCCATGCACCATTTGCCAGTGGGCGCGCCAGGTGATCCACCACGAACTGAATGACTACAGTCGACTGTACAGGCGCATCGCCCATCGCAACGCCGTAGCGCAGGTGCAGCCAAGCCGACCAGTAGGCGAGGGCGCTGCGATAGCTCCGTACCGTGTTTTCGGCGGTGCCGCTGGCAACAAAGCCTGCGGCCGCCTCCTGAGCCTTCAACGCCAATCTACTGGGGTCTAGGGTGGGCTCGTCGATCAACGGCATCTGATCAGTAATATATGATACGTCCAACGTATTATATTTCCACTATCCAATAAATAAGGTCGGATAATCTTTAATTATCCAAGGTGAGGCGATTTTTTCGTCGTTTGGCAGTCGCTCACCAGTACATCAAGGGGATGTGCGTCGATGAGCCACGAGATCGAGCGGTACCTGCAGGCCGGTACCCGCCCCAACACCCGGCGCAGCTACCGGCAAGCGCTCGAGCACTTCGAGGTCGCCTGGGGCGGCTTTCTGCCGGCGACCAGCGATGCCATCGTGCGTTACTTGGTCGATCACGCCGCCACGTTGTCCAGCAACACCCTCAAGCTGCGCCTGGCGGCCTTGGCGCAGTGGCATGTCAGCCAGGGCTTCCCGGATCCGACCAAGACCCCGCTGGTTCGTCAGATCCTCAAGGGCATTCGTACCTTGCACCCGAAGCCGGAGAAGCAGGCCGAACCGCTGCAGCTGCGCGAACTGGAGCAGTGCGTGGCGTGGCTGGAGCGGGCGGGCGAGAAAGCACTGGACGAGGGCGACCTGCCGCAGCTGTTGCGCTGCTGGCGTAATCGCGCATTGCTGCTGATCGGCTTCTGGCGCGCCTTTCGCAGCGACGAACTGTGCCGCCTGCAGGTCGAGCACATCCAGGTACGGCCGGGGGAGGGCATGCAGCTGTTCCTGCCGTGGAGCAAGGGCGACCGTGACAACCAGGGACAGACCTACAGTGCGCCGGCGCTGGCCCGCCTCTGCCCGGTGCAGGCCTACAACGACTGGATCTGTGTCGCCGGCATCGCCCGCGGTCCGGTGTTCCGCGGCATTGACCGCTGGGGTCACCTGCGCGAGCAGGGCCTGCACCCGCACAGCGTCATCCCGCTGCTGCGGGCGGTACTGAAAGCGGCCGGATTGCCCGCCGAGTTGTATAGCAGCCACTCCCTACGCCGTGGCTTTGCCACCTGGGCCACGCGCAGTGGCTGGGACCAGAAGGCGTTGATGGGCTATGTCGGTTGGCGCGATGCCAAGTCGGTACTGCTCTATGTGGACAGCACCGGCTTTTTCCCCGGGCAACTGCGGCCGATGGTGCCAGGCCTGGAGGCGGAGGCTTTGTCGAGTTTGCCTCGTCCAATTGCACTGCCGGGCAGTTGACCGCCTCAAGCCATTCAGCACTTCCGGTGATGGCTGCTTTGTTTCCGCGGAGCAATTACACCCAATGCTGGGCTTTGGCCTTGATGTGGCTGGTGTTATTGATACGTATCGAAAGGGCGACGGTAAACCATGAGAGTTCGCCATCAGATGATTGCTCAATTACAGACAGGAATGTTCAGCTTGCGTCGGCATAACATGATGCCACCAGCGACATAGACTCCAGTCATCTGTCAGTCCACCTGACACCGCCAGTCATGAGAGGTTAGAGCAGGCCAATAGTGCTCTGCTGCAAAGAGGATTATCTAAAGTTCGATGCTAGTGTGGCTGTAATCAGTCTCATCGCTGGACATAATTCAGAAGCAATTTTTTTCGCTTTCGGTGTTGCCACAATACCCCTGCCCGAACGAGTAAAGAGCGGATCATTAAATTTGTCACGTAGCTTGACCAGCGAATTGCTTACGGCTGGCTGTGTTACGCCAAGACTCTTGGCTGCTAACGTTATACTTTGTTCCTTGTAAATACACATAAAAACCACCAATAAATTGAGATCGATGGATGCAAATGTGTCCTCGCGAATAGTCATGGCAGAGCTCTCAAATCCCCTTTACAGCATCGCTTTCAATGTTTTCACCAGCATTTCGATGGTGTATTCGCAGCGTTTGAAAAAAATGGATCGGGCCGAGCTTTTGGCAAGTAATCAATCCTGTGCGATGCAGCGTGCGCAAGTGATCGGACACGGTCGATTGGGCCAACTTGCACTTGCGCTCAATCTGGCCGGCACACACACCGAGCAGGAATGCATGTTCCTGCTGCGGAAAGTGTTTCTCTGGGTCACGGAGCCACTCAAGGATCAACCGGCGCTGGGGGCTGGCTAACGCTTTAAGAAGTAGATCCACTTCCGTAAGTTTACTGCGGGAGTTCACCATCAAGGTCGCTCAGGCGATGTTCAATACAGGCTTCAGCCACTGAATGAAATCTTCCACTTCTTCATTGGTGATTTCGTGGCCCATGTCGTACAGGTATGTTTCATGATGCACGTTCAGTTGGTGCAACCAGGCATCCGCTTTTTGTGCCCAAGACACGGGGAGCTTGTTATCACCATAGCCATGAGCAATAAACGCCGATAGCGAACTCAATGCTTGAGCGCTGGCAATGTGTGGTGCCAGCTCAGGGAGAATTCTGCCGCTGAACAAGCCAAAGCCTAGCACGCAATGAGGGGCGCTAAGCCCGACGCTTGCACTGAGAATACCGCCCTGGCTAAAGCCAGCTATCACTGTAGGCATTTGTGGTAAGGCAGTTACAAGCTCCACTAGTTTCTGGCGGCTGGTTTCCGCTTGCTCTTCAACGATCACCGGGCCTTCGTTGGTGAAATTTACCTGAAACCAGGCAAAGCCCTCAGCTGCGATTTGCAGGCGGCTGCGTACCAGCAATATTTCAATTCCTTCTGGGATAAAGCCGGAAAGGCCTGCCAGATTGGTTTCATTACCGCCTACACCATGCAATAGCAGGAGACGTGCACGAGGGGCAGCAGCACGGATTACCCGACGATAGACAAGGCCGGATTGCGGTTCTTGCTGCAGTTCTGAAATGGCTAGTGGCAGGTTCATGCTTGAGTAATCTCCTGAGTGGCGGTTGGGCTTTTGAACAGGTAGCTGTCCATAGCCAGTACGCCGTCGGCGACACCGCCCTCTAGCACATCCACGGCGTAGTGCTCGCCTGCGGCACCGAGCGCCAGAAATAGCGGCAACAAATGTTCTTCACTGGGGTGCGCACGCTCGGCCTCCGGGGCATTGCGGCGGTAGGCGAGCAGCGCTGGCAGGTCACCGGCTTGCAGGGCGTCACGGATCCAGTCGGAAAAACGCGCTACGTACTCAGCCGGGTCGCCGTAGTTGCTACGGAACTCATAAAGGTTATGGGTCAGACTGCCGGAGCCAATGATCAGCACGCCCTGATCGCGCAGCGGCTTGAGTGCCTGGCCAAGCTGCCAGGCACCCAATGGATTGAGCGGGTGGGGCATGGACACTTGGACCACCGGGATATCCGCAGTGGGCAATAGGTGCAGCAACGGCACCCAGGCGCCGTGGTCCAGGCCTCGATTCGATTCGGTAGTTGCGGCAATCCCATTGCGGGAAAGCAGGTTGCAGATTTGCTCGGCCAATGCAGGATTGCCGGTTGCAGGGTATTGCAGGCGATACAGTGCTTGCGGAAAGCCTCCGAAGTCGTGAATGGTTTCCGGCGCCTTGCTGCTGCCTACACGCACGCTCCCACGGGTCATCCAGTGAGGAGAGACGATTACGATGGCGCTAGGCCGTGGCAGCGCTCGGCCTAGCTCAGCCAGGCGTGCCCCGGCCTGGCCGGGTTCGATGGCAAAGGTTGGTGCTCCGTGGGACACGAACAACACTGGATAGGCCAGACTCATGGTTGAAATCCTGCTTAGATATTGGGGCCGCAGCAGCAAGAGGTGGACTGATCGGCGTTGCAAAGCGTGTGCGCCGCTCACTGACCTGCCTACCCACAGCGCACTGATTGGCTGGGGATGGCTCAAAGTTTATAGATTCGATTTTGGAGATAAACTCAGATATTGGTGAATAACTATCTCGAAAACCGGGATAATTGGCGGTCACTTGTCGACTCTTCAGGCCGCTGCCAGCCGGAGCGCTGAGCTACACATCAAGGTGCCAATATTGCCCCCTGCGCCTGGCCAGAACGCAGGTTGGTGAGTAGATCCCTGGTCGGCGGGCTCTAGTATTTGGGGGCTCCCTGGCTTTGTTACAGATCAGTCCGCGCTCATCGCTATGGCTGCTGAGTGGCACCCTGAGTTAATGGGGCTGGCGTTGATCAACCCCGCGCCAAGGTCGCGCAGTAGCTGTCCGTTCTGCCGTTAGCTGTGGCCATACAGCTTCAATAACTCGTCGACCAGGTAACGAATTTTGGGCCGCAGATGATTGCTCTTCGACCATAGTGCGTGGACCTCGACAGGCGCCGGTTCAAAGGGCTCGAGTACCGTAACAACAACCTGCTGGGCGATGTCCTTTTCAAATAGACAGAGCGGCATCTGGCAAATACCGAGGCCGGCTCGCGTGGCTTCAATCATCGCTTCGGCATCGTCAAACTGATAGGTCGGTGGTGGCGAGAACTTCAAGGATTGCCCGGCCTGGGCCATTTTCCAGGGCATTAGGCTGCCGCGGCGATAGCCGACGATGCTGCGGTGCTGGCCCATGTCCTCGAGCGTCAACGGCGTACCATATTCTTCCAGATAACCCGGCGCTGCACAGGTTACCCAGCGGTGTGACGTCAGGCGTCTGGCCACCAGGCCGGGGACGTTGTCGACGCTGCCAAAACGAATGGCCAGGTCGATACCTTCTTCCGTCAGGTCCACCAGTTGGTCGCTAAAGGTCAAGGTCAGTTGCAACTGCGGGAAGCGTTTGCTCATCTCCAGTAGCACCGGCAGTACCACCTGTTTACCGAACGCGACCGGCATGTCCACCCGCAAGCGCCCTGTGGGCACGCCTAACTTGTTGCCGAGGTTGCTCTCGGTGGCCTTGATCTCCTCCAGCGCATTGGACCACACGGTGAAGTAGGCCTCGCCATCCGGAGACAGGGACAAGCGGCGGGTCGAGCGATAAAACAGGCTGGTACCCACCCGTGCCTCCAGCCGTGCAATCGCCTTACCTACGGCCGACTTGGACAGCCCCAGGCGCTCGGCTGCCTCTGTGAAGGTCGCAGAGCGGGCGGTGGCGAGAAAAATATGGATGCCGCTGAAGGAATCTTCGGAGGTCATTGCCGTTTTCCTAGGCGCAAGAGTTGGTAGCAAATTACGCTACCTATCTGTGATTTCAAGGTTGTTTATCAGCTTGCTGCTCTACCTTAGCATGGCTGCTGACTCAGCAACCCTCTGCATCTATCGCATGGGGTTGGTCATTTACTTCTGTGAGGACGCCCCATGAAAGACGAAGTCATCAGCATTTTTACCCTAAGCCTGGCTCCGGAAGACTTCCCTGAATTTAAAACGCTGGTTGCCAAGATTGTCGCCGCTACGAGCGAAGAGCCTGGCACCTTGATGTACGAATACAGCGTCAACGAGGCTCGCACTGAGGTGCACATTATCGAGCGTTACCGTGCCGATGCTGTCGTTAACCATATTGAAGAAACCTTCGCGCCGTTCGGCGAAAAGTTTCTCGAGCTGGTGAAAATCACCAGCCTGCTAGTTTATGGCAACCCAGACGCGCCGACGCGCAAGCACCTGGATGCCTTTGGCGCGGTGTACATGAATCCGTTTGATGGGTTTACCCGGACCTGACACCGCCAGTCAGTAGCCGGCGGACAAGACCGCTGACTATTCAGCAACCGATCTAACCTGCCGGGTACTACCTGGCGCTAGAGGGTCAATACGCATGCACATCAATCTTGCCGGCAAGACCGCTTTGGTTACTGCCTCCACAGGCGGCATCGGCTTCGCCATTGCCCATGGCCTGGCGCTCACCGGCGCTATCGTGATCATCAACGGGCGGAGTGACAGCTCGGTCGAAAAAGCCCTGGCACGTTTGAGCGAAGCGGTACCGCAGGCCACCTTCAGCGGAGTCGCGGCTGATCTGGGCAATGCCGACGGCGTTGGCGTTCTTACAGCTGCGCTTCCCACCATCGACATTCTGGTCAACAACGCCGGCATCTATGGTTTGGCCGATTTCTTCGAGGCCGATGACGACTGCTGGGAAGACTATTGGCAAACTAACGTAATGTCCGGTGTTCGCCTGAGCCGCGCGTTGGTTCCAGCCATGGTCCAACGAGGTTGGGGTAGGGTGGTGTTTATCTCCTCGGAGTCAGCCCGAAATATCCCGGCCGATATGGTTCATTACGGCGTAACCAAGACGGCGCAACTGGCGTTGTCGCGTGGCTTGGCCAAACGTGTGGCCGGCAGCGGCGTAACCGTTAACAGCGTGCTGCCAGGCCCGACACTGTCTGATGGCTTGGCTGAGCTGCTCAAAGGAGAGTCTGCCCGCTCCGGCAAATCCTTGGAGGCCGTCGCTGCCGAATTCGTCATGACCCACCGTCCCACCTCGTTGATTCAACGTGCGGCCACGGTCGATGAGGTCGCCAATATGGTCGTCTATATCTGCTCCACCCAGGCGTCAGCCACCAGCGGCGCTGCGCTGCGGGTCGATGGCGGCGTGGTGGACGATATCCTCTGAACCCTTGACTACCTGGCACGTGTGTTCCGCACGGGTGACCTGAAGGTCACCGGCGCGCACGCTGTCAGTGAGTGAGCAGATCTCCAATCGATTCCGCTGCCAGTTGATACGAACGGCAACGCGCCGTCGGGTCGTAGATGCGCGCATCAATCATCAGTTCGTCTACGCCGGTGGTAGCACTAAACAACCACCGACTGAAGTCGGTGGGTTAGTGAATTACGGATTGAAAGTCCGGATACGCGTCGGCTGAACGACGCGTCGCATTAGTCCGGCTCCATCTTGAAATTATCGTTCGGGCTCGGCTCTGGCATCAAGTGACCCTCCACGATCCGGCACTCACGCTGCCTCGCCAACTCATGTAGCACCTCCCCCCAGGTGCTTGCGGATCGCTCCGAAGATCGCCTTCTTACGCCTCTTCGGGATGAATACAACGTGGTACTTACAGTCCCACTTCGTGTGAGCAAGGCTTTGGTAATCTCTCATTGGGTACCCCTATCTCTTGGTCGAGATAGAAGGTTCCTGATGACCGCATCACACGGTCAACCTCAAGGAGTCCCTCGGCTAAGCCGGGGGATTACCTTGTTTATTTAAGACTTGAAAGCCAAGCGGATAGATCGTCCAACTGCCTCGATATCCCATGCCCACTCGACCCTTTCATGTGCTGCGTACGCCGGACCGGGGCATGACACCAAGGCTGAAAAGCTTTCTGGATTTTACCCTTGCCAAGTTTGGCGAGAACCCGGCAAAGGCAACCTGGCCGAAAGCAGCGAGCGGTTAGTTACGTGCTGAACGTTTCAAGGCGAAGGCTCCGTCATCCAGCAGCGCCAAGGCCAGTGCAGTGAATGCCAGAAAGACCGGGTATTCCCAGCCACCATTGGCGTTGGTGAAGCTCCAGCCATTACCGAAGTGCACGCTTGCTGCCACCAGCAGTTGCACGGTGGCTAGGGCCGCTACCCAGCGAGCGAGTACACCAAGGATCAGGAACAGGCCGCCGACCACTTCAAAGGCAATGACCGGATAGGCAAGAAAGCCGGAGAAGCCAACGGACTCAAAGAAACCTGCTGTGCCGGCCGGGGTGAACACCAGCAGCTTGGTCAGGCCATGAGCGAGAAACATCACGCCAAGGATTAGGCGTAGTACCAGGGCGGCATAGGGGAGGGTGCGGCTAGCGGCGGTCATGGGTGTTTTCCAATACGGGGAGTGTGGGTTGCCCGGGGCCACAGCTGTTTCGGCCGTGGCGCCAGGCATTGGGTAAGTGGGAATTAACGATTGAGCCAGACCGGCGCGATCTGCGTGCCGAGCCCTGCGCCATAGCCGAGGTAGATGTTCAACCCGGCCAACGCTTCCAGATAACGCGCGTTTACCAAACCGCCGGCATCCACGGTTTTCCAACCCAGGCTTTGCGCAAGAGCAACGGCGGTTTGTTTGGCTCGTGCGCTATCGCTGGCCAGGAACACGCTGCCTTGCTGCTCGTTGGCAAATGTGGGACCGCTGGCCAGCACTTGGGCGAACAGGGTGTTGAAGCCCTTGACCAGCTCCACACCTGGCAGCGCCTTGGCGATTTCCTCCGCTGCACTGGTGCTGTGGCCGATGGTCAGACCCATGTAGTCGGCTGTCAGCGGGTTGGTGATGTCGATGACCACTTTGCCTTCGAGACTGCCCAGACTTTTCAGCGCGGTTAAGGCGTCCTGGTAAGCAGTGGCGACGATCACCACTTCGTTCTGGCCAAGGGCCTGATCAGCGGCGAATGCTTCGACGTTTTGATGCTGCGCGGCGAGGGCGTGCGCCTTGTCCAGATCACGGCCGGTGATACGAACATGGTGTCCAAACTGGGACAACTGTTGAGCGAAAGCCGAGCCCATGTTGCCGGTACCGATAAGGGTAATGTTCATGTCTTTTGCCTCGTGCTGTGTGTGATGGGATCCAGTTTAAAGATTCGATTTACGAGATAAACATGATTTAATGTGACTTATAGTTCCGATAAGTGAGGCAATAATGGATCGCGCGTTGGAGATGCAGGTGTTTTGCGCCGTGGTCGACAAGGGCAGCTTTGTCGGTGCCGTCGATGCGCTGGAAATGTCCAAGGCCGCCGTTTCCAGGCATGTAAATGCGCTGGAGGAACGCCTGGGCGTACGCCTGCTGCAACGCACCACGCGACGCTTATCACTGACCGAAGAAGGACGGGTTTTCTACCAGCAAGCGCGGGAAGTGCTGGCGTTGATGGGGGAGGCGGAAAGCGCTGTTTCTTCGGGCAACCATGAGCCTGCCGGCGTGCTGCGGGTCAATGCGCCGGTGAGTTTTGGTGTGTTGCACCTGGCGCCGCTGTGGACTGCCTTTTTGGAGCAAAACCCGAAGATTGAGCTGGATATCAGCCTGAACGATCGCCAGGTCGATTTGGTGGAGGAGGGGTATGACGTCGCGGTGCGCATCGCCCGGTTGGAAAGCTCTTCACTGGTGGGGCGCCGGTTTGCCAGCACGCGGATGCGCCTGTGTGCAGCCCCGAGCTACATCAAAAGCCATGCACCAGTAGAAGTGCCGCAAGACCTGGCCGAGCACCGGGTGATTGCCTATAGCAACTTTTCCAGTGGGAACGAATGGAGTTTTACCGGGCCCGATGGCGAGCATAAGGTCAACACGCGTTCGGTCATTCGCTGCAATAACGGTGATACATGCCGATCTATTGCGTTGACTGCTGGCGGCATTTTGCTGCAGCCAAGCTTTATGGTAAGTGAGGATCTTCGGCGGGGTGATCTGGTGGAGTTGCTACCGGAGTATCGCTCGGTAGAACTGGGTATTTATGCCGTCTACCCAACCCGCAAACACCTGGCATCCAAGGTGCGGGCATTTATCAATTTTCTGGTCGAACAGTTTGAGCAGGTCGACTGGGAGTCCGGCTACCCAGCACAAAAGAGCCAAGCCCGGGCTGCAAAGAAGATGTAACACTCCTTGCAGCCCACTGGCCATTAACGCCGAATGACCTTAGGTCTTCTTCGGATCGTCGCCGAACAGCTTGCCTGCACCGGCCCAATCCGATGGCGCCACGTCTTCAAAAATGACGTAGATGTAATTGGCATCGGTACCGGTGTTTTTCACGATGCTCTGGGTGATTTCTGCAGCGACAGCTTCCTTCGCGGCGTGGTCTTTTCCTTCGAACCAGCTGACTCGTACAACGGGCATGGAGTGATCCTCTATTCAGGTTGGGTTTAGCGCGATTAGGGCTAACCATGCGGTCAGTCCGGGCTCAGCCAATCAATGCAGCAGAGCAGTCGAGAGAGAATAGGAGAGATACAGAAGGCGATAAACACGCTGTAAATCGCCTATATGTAGAAATTATTTCTCCAATCAGCCCGCCATTTACCGGCGCACCGGCGATCAACAGTTGCTAAGTACCGCTAGGGGCTGTTGCCATTTCACATGGGTAGCCATAGGAAGGCACAGGCCATGGCCACCACGCTCTCGTAATTTCTCTTGAGCTTGTCGAATCGAGATGCCACCGCCCGGTAATGCTTCAGCCGGGCAAAGGCGTTTTCCACCAGGTGCCGATTGCGGTAAAGACCTCTGTCCAGATCCGCGTTGCCTTTCACGGAGTTACGCTTTCTCGGGATCACGGCCTTGGCCCCTTGTAGCTCAACCTGCTCCCGGATTCTCTCGCTGTCATAGCCCTTATCCGCGACGATGGTTTCTGCCGCCGGGAGCTTGGAAATCAACGCGGGTGCCTGAGTGCAGTCATTGATTTGGCCACCTGTGATTTCAAACTCGATGGGCAAGCCGTGGGCGTCCACCGCCAGGTGAATCTTGCTGGTATTGCCAGCTCGACTTTTCCCTATAGCCTCATCGTTGCCGCTGGCAGCGCCTGCACTGTGCTGTGCGACCTACTGTGGCGTAGTTGGAATTCCAGTTTCGTGCAGCTACCCCGCAGTTCATCTGGGGGTAGGTTGACGGGAAGCTCGCAGGCTGAGGCTTTCGGGACCACACCAGTGGAACACGCACTCATGTCGAACAACTACCTTGAAGCCAGGATGTGGCGCTATTGAGTCTCGGCGCGACTGGAGCCCAACTGGTGTCAGAGCAGGTGCCGTGTCACCGCTGCGCTTCGCGGATCATGTTACGGGCGATAACCACCTGCTGAATCTGTGTGGTGCCTTCGTAGATACGGAACAGCCGCACGTCACGGTAGAAGCGCTCAATGGCGTACTCGCTGACGTAGCCGGCGCCACCGTGGATCTGCACGCAGCGGTCGGCGACACGACCGCACATCTCGGTGGAGAACATCTTCGCGCAGGAGGCTTCGGTACTGACGTTCTTGCCCTCGTCGCGCTTGCGCGCGGCATCCAGCACCATGCAGCGGGCCGCGTAGATTTCGGCTTTGCTATCAGCCAGCATCGCCTGGATCAGTTGGAACTCCGCGATGGGCTGGCCGAACTGTTTGCGGTCCAGCGCATAGTGCAGGGCATCGTCCAGCATGCGTTCGGCTGCGCCGACACTCAGTGCAGCGATATGCAGGCGGCCCTTATCCAGCACCTTCATCGCGGTCTTGAAACCAACGCCTTCGACGCCGCCTATCAACTGGCTGGCGGGCACTCGCGCATTTTCAAAGATCACGTCGCAGGTATGGGCGCCTTTGTGGCCCATCTTGTGGTCCGTCTTGCCCAGCGACACGCCGGGTGTGCCGCGCTCAACGATAAAGGCGCTGATACCGGAGGCGCCTTTGATTTCCGGGTTGGTACGGGCCATCACCGTGTAAATGCCCGCGTGTGGCGCGTTGGTGATGTAACGTTTGGTACCGTTGAGGATGTAGCTGTCAGCGTCACGCACAGCATTGGTTTTCAACGAGCCCGCATCGGAGCCGGCATCTGGCTCGGTCAGGCAGAACGAGCTGAGCAGCTCGCCGCTTGCCAGTTGCGGCAGGTACTGGTTGCGCTGCTCCTCTGTACCGTCAAGCAAAATGCCGATTGAGCCAATGCCGTTGTTGGTGCCGATGTAGGAACGGAAAGCCGGTGAGGTGCGACCCAACTCGAAGGCGATGTTTACCTCTTCCTCCATAGTCACGCCCAGGCCGCCATAGGCTTCCGGAATCGTTAACCCGAACAGGCCCATCTCGCGCATCTGATCGACGATGTCCTTAGGGATCGCATCCGTTTCAGCCACCTCGTTTTCCCGAGGAATCAGTACCTCACCGACGAACTGGCGAAGAGAATCCAGCAGAATCTGCAGGGTTTCGGTATCACGGATCATGTGCGCTCCTCTGGGCCCGGAAGTGGGCCGATGTAGTACGGTGCACCGTCACCCTGAAGGGTTACCGAGCGGCGGCGCCGATGTTGTTAACCATGTTGATCAGGCGAGGCCCGATATCGTCAGTGAGCTTGTCCCGTGGAAGCTGGAAGCTCGGTCCACCGCAGTTGAAGGTCAGTAACCCGAACTGCGGGTGTAACAGCGGCACGGCGACTGAGTTGACGTCGCGGTGCCACTCGCCGATCGATAGGCAAAAGCCGTAATCGGTGTAATCGCGAAACGCGCGATCCAGGCCCTTGCGGATCACCGGCCACTGTGCTGCTTCGCGTTGGCGCATGTGGTCGAGGAGAAACTCTCGCTCGCTCTCTGGCATCGCCGCCAGGCATGCGCGTCCCGCCGAGCTTTGCGCCAGTGGCAAGTAGCTGCCGATCTGCCGCCGCATCGTGGTATTGCCTTGGCCCTGAACGACGTCCAGGTAAACCATCTGCAGGCGATCCCGGGCCGCCATTGCCACTGCGGCTTGAGCGTGATTGGCCAGCTCTTCCATCAGCGGGTGCGCCACCGAGCGAATCGACAGATTCGACAGCATGGCGTAGCCGAACCCCAGCACACCGACATCCAGCTGGTACTTGCCCGAGTGCACCTCACGCTTGAGGCAGCCAAGGCGCATCAGGGTGTTGGTCAAGCGCGTCACGGTCGGCTTGGGTAGCCCGGTCATCCGCGCCAGTTCCTGATTGCCCAGCACGTTGTCGCGCGGGGTAAAGCACCGCATCAGCTCCAGCCCACGTGCCAGCGCAGTCACGAACTGGCCGCTGGTTTCGTCCTCACTCGACGCACTGGCCGGGTCGAGCATGCCCATCTTCAGTAAAGCGATTTCATCCGCTCCAGTGCTGCTCTCAGCCTTCTGCTGATCCGCTTTGTTGCGTGCCATGGTAGAACCTCATTTTTGGAAATTGCAAGCAAATAAAAGTACGTTTCGTCAGGCGAAATTATATTTGAGCCGAGATGAAATGCAAAACGCTCATTTTTAGATAGATAATATATTGATTAATAAAGAAATAATAAAATAGTTCAGATTTCTGATTTACATGAATTCGCGACCCTACCTATGATATCTCGTAAATACGAAATGCAATTTCGTATAGCGAAACGTGTTTAGAGGTGGGTATGAGTCACGAACCTGAATCTGTAGTGAACCTGGAAATTCGAGAAGACGGCGTTGCCGTCGTACGCATCGACCGGCCAGAAGCCAAGAACGCGCTCAATAGCGCGGTGCGTGAACAACTCGCCGAGCACTTTCGGGCACTGGCTCGCAATGGGCAGGTGCGGGCGATTGTACTTACCGGCGGTGACACCTGTTTTGTGGCCGGAGCCGATATCCGCGAGTTTGCCCAAGCGCGCCCGATTGAAATGTACCTGCGCCATACCGAGCTGCTGTGGGAAGCCATCTCCCGCTGCCCCAAGCCGGTCATCGCTGCAGTGAATGGTTTCGCCCTTGGCGGCGGCTGTGAGCTGGCCATGCACTGCGACATCATCGTCGCCGGCGAGTCGGCGCGCTTTGGCCAGCCAGAAGTCAAACTCGGCCTGATGCCGGGCGCCGGCGGTACTCAGCGTCTGATCCGCGCGGTCGGCAAGTTCCAGGCAATGCGCATTGCCCTTACCGGGTGCTTGGTCTCGGCCCAGCAAGCCTTGGCCATGGGCATGCTGAGTGAAGTGGTGGGCGACGAGCAGACCATTGTCCGTGCACTAGAGCTGGCCACTGAAATCGCCGCCTTGCCGCCGCTAGCCGTCGCGCAGATCAAAGAAGTGATGCTGGCCGGTGCTGACCTGCCGCTGGAGAGCGCGCTGGTGTTGGAGCGCAAGGCCTTCCAATTGCTATTCGATTCGAGCGACCAGAAAGAGGGCGCTCAAGCCTTCCTGGAAAAACGCAAAGCGATCTTCTCAGGAGAATGAGCGATGACACGTGAAATTAACCGGATGGCGGTTGTTGGCGCCGGAGTCATGGGTACAGGTATTGCTCAGATCGCCGCTCAGGCGGGCATTCGCGTCACGCTGTTTGATAGTCGCGAAGGCGCTGCGCAGGGCGCCCGCGAAAGCTTGAAAGGCACGTTGGACAAGCTGGTCGACAAAGGCAAGATTGCCAACGCCGATGCGCTGGCCACGCTCTCCCGCGTGCAAGTGGCGAGCGCCCTTACGGAACTGAGCGACGTCGACCTGGTAGTGGAAGCCATTATCGAGCGCCTCGACGCCAAGCAGGGCTTGCTCGCCGAGTTGGAAGCCGTGGTTGCCGATGACTGCATTCTGGCTACCAACACCTCATCGCTCTCCGTCACCAGCATTGCTCGCAATTGCCGACTTCCCCAACGCATCGCTGGCTTTCATTTTTTTAACCCTGTGCCGCTGATGAAAGTGGTGGAAGTCATCGATGGTCTGGCGACTGACCCGCAGGTAGGCGACAGCCTCCGAGCCCTGGCTGCCCGCATGGGGCATAGGGGTATTCGGGCGAAGGACACACCAGGGTTCATCATCAATCACGCCGGCCGTGCATATAGCACTGAGGCTTTGCAAATTCTCAAGGAAGGCGTAGCCGAACCCGCCGAGGTAGACCGTATCCTGCGCGAGGGTCTGGGTTTTCGCATGGGGCCCTTGGAGCTGTTTGATCTGACGGCTCTTGATGTTTCCCATCCAGTCATTGAGTCGATCTACAACCAGTTCTACCAGGAACCGCGGTATCGGCCTGCAGCGCTAACACGCCAGATGCTGGATGCCGGCTACGTCGGGCGCAAGGTCGGGCGTGGGTTTTACCGATACGCCGACGGCCAGATGATCGATCCACCCGCCGCACAGGCAGTACCTGCGCTGGAAGCATTTCCGCCGGTTTGGCTTGGCACTGAAAACCCCGAGGATCGTGCACGTTTCACCGAGCTTCTTCAGCAGGTGGGCGCGCGGGTCGAAGAGGGCACGGTCCCAAGCAGCGAGGCCCTGTGTTTGCTGGCACCTTACGGTCTGGATGCCACCGGCGCCGTCGGCCTGTTTGGCACCGATCCTGAGCGCACGGTGTGCATCGACCCGCTGCTGGATATCGCCCGCTACCGCACGCTGATGCTAAATCCCGCTACCCATGCCGACATGCGCGATGCCGCCCATGCGCTGTTGGGCCGCGATGGCGTGGGCGTCAGTGTGATCAATGACAGTGTCGGCTTTGTGGCCCAAAGGGTACTGGCCATGATCGTCAACCTGGCGGGCGATATCGTTCAGCAGCGTATCGCCAGTGTCGATGACCTGGATGAAGGCGTGCGCCGTGGTCTTGGTTATCCGCAAGGTCCGCTGGCCTGGGGCGATAGTGTCGGGCCCAAGCGTTTGCTCACCACTCTTGAACGCATGACCGAACTGACGGGCGATCCCCGTTATCGGCCGGGTCCCTGGCTGCGGCGACGGGCCGCCTTGGGCCTTTCATTGCGTCACAACGAACCACTCCCGACTGAACCTCAACGCTAGGATTTTCCCATGCTCGACGCCTACATCTTCGCGGGACTGCGCACGCCATTTGGCCGCCACGGCGGCGCACTCGCTTCGGTACGCCCAGACGACCTCGCCGCCCATGTGATCCACGAATTGCTCGCTCGCCACGCCATCCCTGGCGAAGCCATCGAGGACGTGATTCTGGGCAATACCAACCAGGCAGGGGAGGACAGCCGCAACATCGCGCGTCACGCCGCACTGCTTGCAGGCTTGCCCGTGACCGTACCTGGGCAGACAGTTAACCGCCTGTGCGCCAGTGGTCTGGCGGCGGTGATCGATGCCGCCCGCGCAGTGACCTGTAACGAAGGCGAACTGTTTGTCGCCGGCGGGGTGGAGAGTATGTCCCGTGCACCCTTTGTCATGGCTAAAGCAGAAGCGGCCTATAGCCGCGAACTGACGGTGTTCGACAGTACCATTGGCGCCCGTTTTCCCAACCCGAAGATCGTCGCCGAGTTTGGCAACGACAGCATGCCGCAAACGGGCGATAACGTGGCTCAGGAGTACGGCATCTCCCGTGCTGAGGCCGACGTCTTTGCTGCCGGCTCTCAGGCCCGTTATGAAGCCGCACGTAGCGCAGGTTTCTTTCAGGAAGAACTGCTCGCGGTCAGCGTGCCCACCGGGCGCAAGACGCCACCCAATGTGGTGGAGCAGGACGAGCACCCGCGCCCGCAATCGGACCTGATCGCTTTGGCTCGCCTGAATCCTCTCTCCGAAGGTGGTGTGGTTACCGCCGGCAACGCATCAGGCGTCAACGATGGCGCGGCGGCATTGCTGATTGGCTCGGCCGCGGCGGGCGAACGGCACGGCTTGGTTCCGATGGCGCGCATTCTGTCGGCCGCCGCCGTGGGTGTGGCCCCGCGCATTATGGGCGTCGGCCCGGTGGAGGCTATTCATAAGGCATTGGCTCGCGCGCAGCTCAGCCTGGCGGATATGGACATTATCGAGATCAACGAAGCGTTCGCCAGCCAGGTGCTGGGCTGCCTGAAAGGTCTGGGTGTTGCGTTCAACGACCCGCGGGTAAACCCACACGGTGGCGCCATCGCCGTCGGCCACCCATTAGGTGCATCCGGTGCGCGCCTGGCCCTGAGCACCGCTCGCGCGCTGCAACAGAGCGGCAAACGCTACGCTGTGGTGAGCCTATGCATCGGCGTGGGCCAAGGCCTCGCCATGGTGATGGAGCGTGTGTAAGTGCGCGCAAGCAAAGGTGAAATGAAATGGGTGCTTTGACTGGGTATCGCGTGCTCGACTTGAGCCGCATTCTGGCTGGTCCCTGGTGCGGCCAAACTCTGGCCGATCTGGGTGCCGAAGTGATCAAAATCGAACGGCCGGGCGCGGGTGATGACACCCGTGGCTGGGGGCCGCCATGGATGAAGGGGCAGAACGCCGAGTCCACCGGCGAGGCTTCTTATTACCAGTCCACCAATCGCGGCAAGTTGTCGGTGGCGCTAAACATCGCCAGCCCCGAGGGGCAGGAAATGGTGCGGGCCCTGGCTACCAGTTGCGACGTACTGATCGAGAACTACAAGGCCGGTTCCTTGGCCAAGTACGGGCTGGATTACGCTAGCCTCGCTGCGCTCAATCCACGCCTGGTGTATTGCTCGGTGACGGGTTTCGGCCAGACCGGGCCGCGCGCCGCAGAACCGGGTTACGACTTCATCATTCAGGGTATGGGTGGAATGATGAGCATCACCGGCGAGCGCGACGATCTGCCCGGTGGCGGCCCGCAAAAGGTAGGCGTTGCCTTCGCGGACCTGATGACCGGCCTGTACTCGACGGTGGCTATCCAAGCTGCGCTGCTCAGCCGAGAAAAGACCGGGCTTGGTCAACATATCGATATGGCGTTGCTGGATGTTCAGGTCGCCACACTGTGCAACCAGAGCCAGAACTATCTGGCTTCCGGCAAGCCGCCCGGGCGTTATGGCAACGCCCACGCCAACATTGTGCCGTACCAGGTGTTTCGCGCCAGTGATCGCGACTTCATCATTGCCTGCGGCAACGACTCACAGTTCGTCGCACTGTGCGACGCCATCGGCCTGCCAGAGCTGCCGAAAGATCCGCGTTTCGCGCGCAACGCCGACCGAGTCAGCAACCGCGAGGAGATCGTTGCCATCCTGTCGCGTCACTTTCTCGGAGGGCTCGCCGATGAGTGGGTAGGGCGCATTCACCCGCAGGGCGTACCGGTAGGGGCCATCAACAGCATTGCCCAGGCGCTGGACGAACCACAGATACTGGCGCGCAACATGCTGGTCAACATTCCCCATCCCTTGAAAGCCGACTTCGTCACGGTCGGCAGTCCGATCAAGTTGTCTCGCACACCGGTCGAGTACCTGCGCCCCGCGCCGATGCTGGGTGAGCATACCGATGAGGTGCTCAAGCGCCAGTTGGGTCTCGATGATGAGCGCCTGGCCGAGTTGAAGGCACAAGGCATCATCGAACAGCTTGGTGAACGCTGAACCTGCCATGCCCCGGCCAGCCAGCTTGCCGGGGCAATTTTTCCCATGGAGCCTTTATGAAAGTCCTCGTAGCGATCAAGCGTGTGGTCGATTACAACGTCAAGGTTCGCGTCAAGGCGGACAACAGCGGCGTCGATCTCGCCAACGTTAAGATGTCGATGAACCCCTTCTGCGAAATCGCCGTGGAAGAAGCCGTACGCCTGAAAGAGAAGGGCGTTGCCAGTGAAATCGTCGTGGTGTCGATCGGCCCGACGGCGGCGCAAGAGCAGCTGCGTACTGCTTTGGCCCTCGGTGCCGACCGCGCCATCCTGGTCGAGGCTGTCAAGGAAGAGGGTGCTGACGAGCTGAACTCCCTGGCCGTGGCCAAGCTGCTCAAGGCCGTGGTCGACAAGGAGCAGCCGCAGCTGGTGATCCTCGGCAAGCAGGCCATCGACAGCGACAACAACCAGACCGGCCAGATGCTCGGCGCGCTGACCGGCTTCGGCCAAGGCACCTTCGCCTCCAAGGTCGAAGTGGCGGGCGACAAGGTCAACGTGACCCGCGAGATCGACGGCGGCCTGCAGACCGTGGCGTTGAACCTGCCGGCGATCGTCACCACCGACCTGCGTCTGAACGAGCCGCGCTACGCCTCCTTGCCGAACATCATGAAGGCCAAGAAGAAGCCGCTGGAGGTGCTCACCCCGGACGCCCTGGGCGTTGCCACCGCGTCCACCGTGAAGACCCTGAAAGTCGAAGCGCCGGCTGCCCGCCAGGCCGGCATCAAGGTCAAGTCGGTGGCGGAACTGGTCGAGAAACTGAAGAACGAGGCGAAGGTAATCTAAATGACTATCCTGGTTATCGCTGAACACACCAATGCCGCCCTGGCGCCGGCCACTCTCAACACCGTGGCCGCTGCGCAGAAGATCGGTGGCGACATCCACCTCCTGGTTGCCGGTGCCGCCTGTGGCGCCGCCGCCGAAGCGGCTGCCAAGCTCGCCGGCGTGGCCAAGGTGCTGGTGGCCGACAACGCCGCCTTCGCCCATCAGCTGCCGGAAAACGTTGCGCCGCTGGTAGCTGCTCTTGTTCAAGAAGCAGGGGGCAAGGGTTACAGCCACATCCTCGCCGCCGCCACCAGCAACGGCAAGAACATCCTGCCGCGCGTCGCCGCCCAGCTGGACGTCGACCAGATCTCCGAAATCATCGCCGTGGAAAGCGCCGACACTTTCAAGCGGCCGATCTACGCCGGTAACGCCATCGCCACCGTGCAGTCTTCGGCGGCGGTGAAGGTGATCACCGTGCGTGCCACCGGTTTCGATCCGGTGGCCGGCGAAGGCGGCAGTGCTGTCGTGGAAGCCGTGGCCGTTGGCGGCGACGCCGGCATCTCGGCCTTCGTCTTTGAGGCGCTGGCCAAGTCCGATCGTCCGGAACTGACCGCGGCCAAGATCGTCGTCTCCGGCGGTCGCGGCATGCAGAACGGCGACAACTTCAAGCACCTGTATGCCCTGGCCGACAAGCTCGGCGCCGCCGTCGGTGCTTCGCGCGCTGCGGTCGACGCCGGTTTCGTGCCCAACGACATGCAGGTTGGCCAGACCGGCAAGATCGTCGCGCCGCAGCTGTACATCGCCGTCGGCATCAGCGGTGCCATCCAGCACCTGGCCGGGATGAAAGACTCCAAGGTCATCGTGGCAATCAACAAGGACGAAGAGGCGCCGATTTTTCAGGTGGCGGATTACGGTCTAGTGGGTGACTTGTTCGAGGTCGTGCCGCAGTTGCAGCAAGTGATCTGAAGCCCTAAAGGAATGTGTTGCAATACCTATAGAATTGTGCTATGCGTGCATACTCAAGTGGCGTGCGGGTTTCAGGGCTAATGCATTTGAAACATAGAGTTGACGTGCGGGAAAGACAATTTTTTGACTTACACGTTATGCGGTAAGTCTGATGCTTGAGCGTTTGAGCTTAGGCATTCTGGTTGTTTTCGTTATTCTTTGTACCCGGTTTTGTACCCGGTTTTGACTTCTTGTAGCATGTAGTGCTGGTTGCTGGCTTAGGGTGGTTGTGCCGAGATTGAATCGGCCTCGAGCCCGTCATTGAGTGCTTTGCTTGTAGTCCTACTGGCTTGAAACGTTTAAGCGCTATGTTGTCTGTCTGGCTATCACGCTGAGTGTAGGTGTTGTTAGGTGACTCGCTCGCTAATAACGCTCTCTCGGAAAGAGATGTAAGCCATAGCGTCATTGAGGTCTTTTATTCTGACTTGGACAGCCTGAGAGATTTTCTCATCGCTTTCCGCTGGAGGAGTTTCGTCTGGGTGGGCCATCTTCCAGAGAGCAAGAAGCTTCAGGTATGACAAAAGAGAGTGCGCTCAGCAGCAAGTGGTCGCCCGCCTGAAGTACTTATGATCATGACTCCACTCATTACAAAAACAAGAGAAGAGCCATGGCCGGAAACATCAAAAAACAGGTCGATAGTATCGACTACAGCACCGTCGCGGTTCCGGAAGAACACCGCATGAGCAAAGGCTCACTGACGATGGCTTGGTGGGCCATCTGCAGTGCTATGTTTTGGCTGGTGGTGTCCGCCACCCTGGCAATGAGCTTTGGTACGATGAATGCCATAATCGGCTTACTCTTGTCGGTCGTAACTTATGCGGCCATCAACGGGGTCATTGCCCGCTACGCCATTAAGACCGGATTATCGGTCGCACTCTTCTCCCGGGTGCTATTCGGACGCGCCGGCGCAGCACTGGCCACCCTGATTTTCTTCGCCACGGCGATCTACTACAGCGTGTTTGAAGGCTCGGTGATCGCCATTGCTATCCAACACTACGTGTCCGACATCACGCTCAATCAAGCCTACCTAATAGTGGTGCTATACAGCGTGCCACTGGTGTTCGGTAGCGTGCAGACCTGGCTGGATAAGTTCAATGGCGTGCTGCTGCCGCTCTACCTGATTGGTCTGATTGCCGTAGTAGCGATGGCCGTCGGTGAATACGGCTACAGTTCTGCCTGGTTGGAAATGGGGCCTGAGAGCGGGCCAGTAAGTAATGGCTGGTGGGACTGTTTCACCTATTTCATGGGAGTGTGGATTCTCATGATGTACACCTGGGACTACGCACGCTTCGGTCGTAAGCAGGACGCCAGCTACCACGCTAAATTTAACTTCGGCCTACCATTCTATATCTTCACCTTTCTTATTAACGGTCTGGTCGGCATCTTTCTCGCCGCCACCATTCCCACAGAGGGCGGCCTGTCTGAGGTCTCGGTGGTGCTGGCCATTGTCGAGCTGATGGGTATCTGGGGGTTGTTGTTCGTTTGGGTCAGCCAGACCCGTATCAATACCGCAAATTTCTTCATGGCCGCTAGCAACATGCATGCGTTCTTCGGCCGTTTTGGCTTGGCGGCTGTGCCTTATATGGCATGGGCCGTAGTAGTTGGCATCGTGGTCTACACAATGATGTTGCTCAATGTGTTCAGCTACATTCTGCAAGCCCTGGCATACCAGAGCATCTTTGTAGTGGCTTGGGTAGCGATCGCTTTGGCGCATATTTTCTCGCCGAAATATACCCAGCTGTTCGAGGGCAATATTGAATTCGCTCTCGAACGAGTCAACGCCTTCAACCCGTGCGGCTTGATCGCCTGGTTCTTTGCCGCTGGCCTGGGGATAGTGCTGCTGAATTTCGGCGGAGCAACGCTGGCGACCTTCTCAGCGCCGGTGACCTTTGTCTGCGCGTTCGCCAGCTACTGGCTGCTACTCAACAGCGCCAAACGCAGCTGGTTTGTCCGCACCAGCTGCAGCTGAAACCAATATCGGCGCCCACCGGGCCGATGTATTCGGCTCCGGCAACTTGCTGCAGCTACCAAACCCGATCCAAAACTAAGCCGCAACACCGCAGCGGCTTAGTGCTGCGTAGCTGAAAAAAAGACTAACAATGCTAAGAGCCAATTCATGAAAATGATCAACCTGCACCCACAAGCAACTCTCATATTACTTCCATTGTTGGCATCGCTCGCGCTACCCGCAGGTGCGGTGGCTATCAATGACAACTTGGACATTGGCGGCGCCGTGCGTGCGCGTATCGACTACGACCCCGACCGGGATATCGAGAAGCTGAGTTTCGATACTGCCTTTCTCACCGCTACCTACAACTCCGATAGTTGGATCGGCGCGGCTAAATACCGTTTCTATGGCGACGCTTACCCTTTCGACTATACCGACAAGATCGGTGACATCGCCTTCGCCGAATATGCATGGATCGGCTACAAGTTCGATGAGTCGCGTCAGATTCAGGTGGGACTAAACAAGATTCCGTTCGGCCTGCTGCCCTATGCCGGCAGCACTTTCTTCTTGACCTTGGGCAGCGTGATCGGCCTGGAAGACATTGCGAACCTTGGTGTTAAATACATCCAGCAGCAGGATGACTGGAACTTCCAACTCGCTTACTACCTAAGCCCGGCTGATCAGGGTCAAGGTACAAGCCGCGGCGGGCGGACCTATGCAACCAGTGTTGCTACGGCAGATGACTACGTCGTCGACGGCAGCGATAACCACGAGCGCGACATCTTAGTCGGGCGTCTGGCCCGCAACCTAAAGCTTGGGAGCTGGCAGTCGGAGATCGGCGCCTCGGCATTGACCTCGACGCTGCAGAACCAGGACAGTCGTGATAGCGGCCGCCGAAATGCCCTAGCAGTCCACTACTCGGGCAAGAATGGCCCCTGGGGCGTGCAACTGCAAGCCACTCGCCAGGACATGAGCCCGGAGAATCCCGGCAGAGACAAGCTGGTTAGCTTCGGCAGCTTCGACGGCACCTTTAACGTTGCCGCCAAGGGTAACCTCTATGTAGCCGACCTCAGCTATGACATTCCTGGCTCACTCGGGTGGCTCTCTGGTGTCAAGGTTTACGGTAACTACAGCCTGTTCGACAAGGATGAGTCCAGCTTCGAGGATTCCCAGCGCTTCATCCTTGGCACATCTTTCTCGCTGAAAGACCTATGGATCGCCGTCGAGTGGTTGCACGGCAAGCACGATCCCTACATCGGTGGCGGTAGCTACACCCAGAGCCTGGGCGCCGGCGGTAGCGAACGCTGGGAAAACCAGTTGTATACCAATATCGGTTACTACTTCTGAGGCAATAAGCGCCCCTAGCAACCACTCACGCTCCTATTTTCGCCAGCCATGTGCTGGCGTTTTTTTATGGTGCGCCAGGCATGGCGCGTAGCGCCGTGACTGGCGCTGTCGGGTTCACTGTGGTGGTGAGCCTGGCGACTTGGAGGTGAAAGTCCTCTACACACCCGGCAAGGGGAAGTGTTAGCTGAAGGCAAGGGTGTCGCGGGCGACTGCGAATCTGAAGGAAGCCCGAGACAAAATGCTGGCCTGACGAACAGGAAGCGGATGAGGCGGCGCAGCGGGGTGAGGTGGCCATAATCGCCAAAGCCCGATACTTGCACGGAACGCTGCGACGTAGATCCGACAGGCATAAGCAGGAAGGTCGCGCGAATTACCCTGGGAGATCTGTACGCTTGCCATTGTGCTACCGATTGTCGAGAGGCGACGGGATGGGCGTGCAGAAGTCAGCCGAGGCCGTAGTAAGTGGCGGTCAACCACGCCATCAAGGGCCGAACAGGTCATGCCGCCAGTAGGCGTCAGCGTCTCGTCGATAACCGAAATGCAGAAATTTCTCCAAGAGAAGACTGTCACCCCGAGTCCCGGCCAGAGGCCGAGGATGACGCCTGACAGCGCAGAGGTATCGGCGGCGTCGGTGACGTGGATGAACGCGGAGCCGGACACGCTGATGGAGCGGGTGCTTGCGCCGCTCAATCTCAAGCGTGCGTATCAGCGCGTGGTCAGCAACAAGGGGGCGCCGGGTGCCGATGGCATGACGGTCGCCGACTTGGCAGGCTACGTGAAACAGTATTGGCCCATCCTGAAGGTCAGGCTGCTGGCAGGTGAATACCATCCCCAGGCAGTGCGGGCGGTCGAAATTCCCAAACCGCAGGGCGGTATGCGGCAACTGGGCATTCCCAGTGTCGTGGATCGCCTGATCCAGCAAGCCCTGCTGCAACAGCTCACGCCGATCTTCGATCCGCTGTTCTCGGACTATAGCTACGGCTTCCGTCCGGGCAGAAGCGCTCACCAGGCTGTCGAGATGGCCCGCACCCATGTGGCGGCGGGTCATAGGTGTTGCGTGGAACTCGATCTGGAGAAGTTCTTTGATCGGGTCAACCACGACATCCTGATGTTCTGTGTTGAGCGCCATGTCGAAGACAAACAGGTGCTCAGACTCATCCGCCGTTACCTCGAAGCGGGCGTCATGTCGGGCGGGGTTGTCAGCCATCGGCAGGAGGGGGCGCCGCAAGGCGGCCCGCTTTCGCCGCTGCTGTCGAACATCCTGCTCGATGAACTCGACCGTGAGTTGGAGCGGCGAGGCCATCGCTTCGTGCGCTATGCCGATGACGCGAACATTTATGTCCGTAGTCCGCGTGCTGGCGAACGAGTGCTGGCCAGTGTCGAGCGGTTCCTGAATCACCGTCTGAAACTGAGACTGAATCGGGACAAGAGTCGCGTGGCTGGGTCGTGGAAATGCGACTACCTGGGGTATGGGATGAGTTGGCACTCGCAGCCTAGACTGCGAGTGGCAACCATGAGCCTGCGCCGTGTGCGCGACCGTCTCAGGGAACTGCTGCGAGGGGTGCGGGGCCACAAGATGGCGAATGTCATCGAGCGGGTAAACCCGGTGCTGCGAGGCTGGGCAGGCTACTTCAAGCTCAGCCAGAGCAAGCGTCCACTGGAAGAGCTGGATGGCTGGGTCAGGCACAAACTTCGCTGTGTCATCTGGCGGCAATGGAAGCAGCCCTCTACGAGGGCGCGCAACCTGATGCGCCTGGGATTGAGCGAGGAGCGTGCCTGCAAGTCGGCCTTCAATGGCCGAGGCCCGTGGTGGAACTCAGGAGCGCCGCATATGAATCAGGCGCTGCCGAAGAAGCTATGGGACAGACTTTGACTGGTCTCGATACTGGATACGATCAATCGGCTTAACCGCATGGCCTGAACCGCCGTGTACGGAACCGTACGCACGGTGGTGTGGGAGGACGGCGGCCGTGAGGCCGCCTCCTACCCGATCGCAGCGTTCCGGCCTCCCGGCATTAGATCTTGAGTAGATGCACCAGTAGAAACAGTTCACTTCAGGCCAAAAAACGGTGCGCTTGAAGACAAGCCAGCCGCTAGGCCCGCGCGTAGCTTAGCGATGTGGGCAAGACATCCGTCACGCCTCCCCAGACAAAAACAAGATTTGTGGTGACCCATGAACACAGTAGACCCGATCACCCTGGCAGTCGTGCGCGGTGCGCTCGAAACAGCCCAGCGAGAAATGACCCTGACGCTGGAAAAGACCAGTCGCTCGAGCGTGTTCAACCTCGCCCACGACTATTCCAACGCACTCTTCGATCACCTCCCGGAAATGATCCTGCAAGGCCAGGACATTCCTATTCATCTCGGTTCGCTTATCCCAGCGATGAAATGCGTTGCTGGCTTCTTCGGTGATGAGATTGCCGAGGGCGATGTTATTTATCATAACGATCCAGCCTACATGGGCAGTCATATCCTCGACTGCTGCATGTACAAACCGGTGTTCTATAAGGGCGAGCTGGTGTTCTGGACGGTCTGCAAGGGCCACCTGACCGATATTGGCGGCCCGGTACCGGCCGGCTACAACCCGGACGCAAAAGAAATCTACGCAGAGGGCCTGCGCATCCCGCCTGTCAAGTTGTGGGCCCAGGGCCAGCGCCGGGAAGACGTAATCAACCTGCTGCTGACCAACATGCGCGCCCGCGCCTATCAAGAAGGCGATCTGAATGCCCAGTACGGTGCTTGCAGCGTGGGCGAGCGTCACCTGATCGAGTTGCTCGATCGCTATGGCGTCGACCAGGTCCGAGCGTGCATTACCGAGCTGAAAGATATGGCAGACCGTCATATGCGCGCATTGTTGCGTGATGTGCCAGACGGTTTCTACAGCGGCACTGCCATTCTCGAAGACTCCGGTCATGGTCTGGGAGAATTGTCGATCACTGCCCAGGTGGAAATTCGCGGCGACGAGGCGCACGTTCTGATAGAGAGCCCGCCGCAGGTGCCTTACTTCATCAACTCCTACGCGGGCAATTCGATCTCCGGGGTTTACCTCGGACTGATGATGTTCGCCCAGGTGCCACCGCCCTACAATGAAGGCCTCTATCGCTGCGTGAGTGTAGACCTTGGCCCGTCCGGTACTCTGTGCAACGCCCAGGAGCCGGCACCGCACGTCAACTGCACCACTACTCCGATGGAAACCCTCGCCGATGCCGTGCGTCTGGCCCTTGAACAGGCGGCTCCGGAGCGTGTGACCGCCTCCTGGGGGCATGCCAGCGGGATCAATATCGCTGGGCACGACCCACGCAACAACAACGATGAATATGTGACCATGGTGCTGGCCTCGGTCATCTCCGGCGCTGGCGCTAACAAGGCTATGGATGGTTGGCCTGCTTGCGGCCCGCTGTGCTGCTTCGGCGCGCTGATGTCCGGCGATATCGAACTGCTTGAGTACTCCTATCCGGTACTGATACACCGCTACAGCCTGATGACCGACAGTGGTGGCGCCGGTGAATTCCGCGGTGGCTCTGGTACTCGCCTGGAGCTCGAGCCGCTGAAGCACGCCATGACCGTGGTCGGTTTCGGTGAGGGCCGGCAGCTGCCTACCGCCGGTGCGGCAGGGGCGAAGAATGTTCTGCTCGAGCCCAAGCTCGGCCGCTTGATCCATAGACATGTCGACGGTGAGGAAGACCATTACATCCAGAACACTCTGCTGACCGCACAACCAGGTGAGCGCGTAATCAACGTCAACCCGGGCGGTGGTGGCTATGGCGACCCACTACGTCGTCCGCTGGCCACGGTTCTAGCCGATGTGCGCAACGGCTTGGTCTCGATTGACGGCGCGCGCCTTGAATACGGCGTAGTGATTGACGGCAACGGCCAACTCGATGAAGCCGCAACCCACGCACACCGAGCCGCGCACTGAGCACAGCCCCTTTGAGCAATGCAGAGAATTCGAAAATGAGCAAACAACAATATCGCCTGGGCATCGATGCCGGCGGCACCTTCACTGATTTCATCCTCGCCGACCATCAGGGCAACGTGCAGTTGTTCAAGGCGCCGTCCACCCCACATGACGGCACCCTGGCCATACGCAACGGTCTGGCGCAAATCGCCGATGCCCTCGGCCGTACACCAGCCGAGATCATTGCCGACTGCGATCTGTGCATCAACGGGACGACTGTGGCGCTCAACGCACTGATCGAAAAGACCGGGGTCAAGGTGGGCCTGCTGTGTACCGATGGCCATGAAGACAGCCTGGAAATTCGCCTTGGCCACAAAGAAGATGGCCATCGCTATGACGCCACTTATCCACCGGCGCATATGTTAGTGCCGCGCCACCTGCGCCGTCCAATCGGCGGGCGTATTATCAGTGACGGCAGCGAGTTCAGCCCGCTAGACGAGGCGGCGATTCATGCCGCCATCGACTACTTCCGCGAACAACAGGTGCAGGCGGTGGCGATCTCCTTCGTCTGGTCGGTGCGCAACCCTAGTCACGAGCAGCGCGCTATGGCTATGGTGCGTGCGGCTTTACCTGACGTATTTGTCTGCAGCGGCCACGAGGTGTTCCCGCAGATTCGCGAATACACACGCACCTCGACAACCGTGGTCAACGCCTACCTTAGCCCAGTGATGGGTCGTTATATCGAACGCATCGACGCGCTGTTCGAGGAGCTGGGCGCGCAGCAGCCTACCCGCTATTTCCAGTCCAACGGAGGTCTGGCTCCTGGCGTGGTAATGCGTGAGCGGGCGGTCAACGCGATCAACTCCGGTCCGGCATCTGCCCCGCAAGCCGGCTTGTGCGTGGCCCAGCCATTCGGTATCGACAACGTAATCACCGTCGATATGGGTGGTACCTCGTTCGACATCACTCTTAGCAAAGGCGGTCGCACCAACTTCAGCAAAGACAGCGACTTCCTCCGTTACCGTATCGGCGTGCCAATGATTCAGGTGGAAACCCTTGGCGCCGGCGGTGGCTCGATCGCCCACCTTGACGACTTCGGCATGCTCCAGGTCGGTCCACGCAGTGCCGGGGCTAACCCCGGGCCTGTGTGTTATGGAAAGGGTGGGGTCGAGCCGACTGTAACCGATGCTAACCTGGCGCTCGGTTATCTGGCTGATGGTGCACTGCTCGGTGGCAGCATCCGTCTAAATCGACAAGCCGCGATCGATGCGATCCGCAGTAAAATTGCCGAACCGCTGGGTATCAGTGTCGAGCGCGCGGCCGTCGGTATCATTACCCTGGTTAACCTGAGCATGGTTAGTGGTATCCGCCGCGTGTCCATTGAGCGTGGTTATGATCCCCGTGACTTCGCCCTGATCGGTGCCGGTGGTGCAGCGGGCATGCACGTGATGCGACTAGCTGAGGAAATCGGCAGCAAGGTTGTGCTGATTCCCAAGGTGGCTTCGGGGCTGTGCGCCTTCGGCCAGATTCTCTCTGACATCCGCTATGATCAGCTGACTACTTTGCCGATGCGTTTGGATGACGAGTTCGTCGATTTGGAGCAACTAAACCAGGCCCTGCAGCAGTTACGCGAGCGTGGTATGACGAACCTGCGAGACGATGGTTTCGGTGGTGACAATCGTATTGAATGCCAGTACAGCCTGGAGATTCGTTACCTCGGACAGATCCACGAGTGCAGCGTCGAACTGAGCTGCGACCGGCTCGACCGTAGCAGCCTGGCGGCCCTGCGCGAATCCTTCCACCAGCGGCACAAGGCGCTGTTTTCCTTCAGTGAGCCTAACAGCCCGGTCGAACTAGTTAATCTAGAGTGCTCGGTGATCGCGCGGTTACAGCGTCCACCAATGCCTGAACTTGCAACCCCGCTCAAGGCAACGGCCGCGATTCCGGCTGGTCATCGTCCGATGCTGTTCAATGCGCAAGACGATTGGCAGGACACGCCTGTGTACAACGGCGACCGCATAGAAGTAGGGCAGATTATTCAAGGTCCCTGTGTGATTGAGGAAGCGACCACAAACATCGTTGTTCCACCGGGCTGGCGGGTCAGTCTGGATCCCTCGGCCACATATGAACTGACTCCCGGTCATTGACCGTCAGGGATTTTTAACAAAGGATTGTGTAACAACGGCACCGACGGCATTCACCGTTGGTGCCGCCCTCATAATAACTACAAATTGAGGACCTTTCATGACAGATCAATTGTCTACGCGGTATTGGCCTGAGGGAGAAAGGCAATCGCGTTGGGCCGAAGCCATCGGCAATACATATTTTCCATTGTCGTTGGAGTTCAATTCCAGCGCCATTTTCCAAGGCAGCCTGAAAATTTGGAAAACGGGCAGTACGCCGTTGGCGTTATCGCGCCTGCGCTCCAGTCAGCTAGGCTATTCGCGCAGCGAGAGCCAGGTTAGCGAAGATACTGAACCCTGTTACCTTGTAACAGTGCCGCGCCTTACCGAAGTACACTTCGAGCAAGACGGTCGTGAGCTCCATTGTAAGCCAGGTGGGTTCATCTTCGAGCGAGGCGATGCGCCTTATCGTTTTCACTACTCCTGCGACAACGACCTTTGGGTATTCAAGCTGCCTGAGCGCGCGCTACATGGACAGATACGTGGAGCCGAGCGCTACACCCGTTTCTGTTTCGAGGCTCGGCGTGGATTGGGACGAATTTTTGTTGATCAACTGGCGATGTGTGCCGCGCGCTTCGACGAATGCGATGCGGATGCCCGTCATATGCTGCTGGAACAGGTGCTTTCGACGTTGTTAATGGCTCTGCGCCAAGATGAGCGCGTCCTTAATAGTGAGAGTTCGAGTCTAGCTGCCCTGCATTTGCAGCGTATCGAGCACTACATCGACCGAAACTTGTGTTCAGCTGAACTAAACCCGCAGCATATTGCTCAGGCCTGCGGCTTATCGGTTCGCTATTTGCATAAATTATTTTTCAGTACGCCCTACAGTCTCGGTGAATGGATTCGCCTGAAACGATTGGAGGCTGTATATCAACGCCTACGTGATCCCCACTGCCACCTATCAATCGGTGAGCTGGCATATCGTTGGGGGTTCAGTGATCAGGCACAATTTTCCCGGCATTTTCGCCAGCACTTTAGTTGTACTGCCAGTGAAGCCCGAGCCGTTTCGTTAAAGCCGTAGCCGGTTACTTTATTGTCAATGTGCTCTGGGGGATTAGAAGTCACTCGGCGTAGCTCCCCATAAAGGCTCCACGCCTTTTCACCGTTGCGGGAGTACCAGTTATATATCGGCGTCTGATATTCCATACGGGCGCTAACTTGGGTAAGCCTTTGTCGTCTGCATTGGCAAACTCATGCGTAGCTGGTGTTGCTGATCAAGCCAAGCTTATTGTTTTAGGTTCACGCGAGCGGGCTGAGAGCGGCGCAGGCTTCACAAGCGTAAGACGGAACCATGCTAGGTGCAAAGCTATGGTGTTGGGTAGTAATTGCTTCAGGTCTGTCCTGCAAAAAACATGCTGAAATTCCGCAGGCACCCCCTCTAAGGGCGAGACACGGTAACTATCCCATGATTTCAGGGGCGGACTGGGATGCTCTCAGGTTGCTGTTGCGCATGATCCCTTCGATGATCGGTACTGGTGTCATCAGATGAGCCTGCATCATGGCGCTTGCTCGCGTTGCGTCACGGGCAAGGATAGCTTCTACCAGTTCGCTGTGCTCTTGACGTTTCAGGGACAAGGCCTCCTCGGATAGCACCGTGCGCCGCAGCCACAGCTGGCGATAGCGCTCGGCCTGATCGAACAGATAGGCGCGCGCCTGCAGCAGGTGTCTAGACCCACAGCCGGAGGCTATAGCTGTATGGAAGGCCTTGTGTCGGGCATCCCATATTTCCAGCATCTGCTCCTGGGTCTTGACCTCCATTACCTTGGCCAATGTATGCGAATAGGCCAACACCTGGGCCTCCCAGGCGTCATCGCCGCGTTCGATGGCGAGCTTAAGTACCAGCGCTTCGAGATTGGCCCGTGCGTCATAGATGTCCTGCATTTCGCTCAGCGACATAGGAGCGACGCGGTAGCCACGCTGACTGATAGCTACTACCAGATTTTCCGCAATCAGATGCGATAGCGCTTCACGCAGAGGGCCTACGCCTAGGTCGTAGCGCTCCTTAAGCGCAGTCATTCGCAGTTTTTCTCCGGGCTTGAACATGCCCTGAATTATGTCCCGCTTGAGCCACTCATAGCCGCTGACTGCTGAGTTTTGGCGGGGGGCGAGCGTATCCATAAACCATGCTCCTCAACGGGTTTTATCCATCATACGCAACTGCAGAAATATTTACTAAGTGGAGATGCAGTTGCCGAGTGTCGCTATTTTATAAAAGCGTAGACATTTTTATAAAATAGCTATATTTTTAGTCCGGCTGTTCTGGTAAATCTCGGGGCGGCGTACAGACAATTTTTTCGTCAGGACTCTGCCATGAATGCCTTTACCCAGCTCAAAGATCTTGTGATGCCGCTACCGACCGCCGTTAAGGGGTTTTCTCTTTCACCCTCCGCTCAGTCGCCCCGTTTGTTCGAGCTGACCTTCACTAAGGCGACGATAGAGGCTTTCTGTGTAGCAGTGGCCGAGTGGCCGGTGCAGGCGCTGGAATACAAGTCCTTCTTGCGATTTCGCTTCGCCAAAATTCTTGACGATCTCTGCGGTAACAGCCTGCGCCCGGTGCTACTCAACGCCCTAATGGATCGTGCCACCGGAGGGCTGTTAATCAAGCAGGAGGCCCTGAATGATGTGGCACAAGCTGATGATATGGTCAAATTCTCGACTGCTGTGGCCCACCTGCTGGGGCGGTCGAACTTTGATGCGATGAGCGGCCAGTTCTACGCACGCTTCGTGGTCGAGAACGTCGATAATTCGGACAGCTACCTGCGCCAACCTCACCGGGTAATGGAGTTGCACAACGATGGTACTTTCGTCGATCAGATCACCGACTACGTGCTGATGATGAAGATCGATGAGCAGAATATCGAAGGTGGCAACTCGCTGATCCTGCATCTGGACGACTGGGAGGATCGCCATGCTTTCTTCCATCATCCGCTAGCACGGCGCGTCATGCGCTGGACCGCGCCGCCGAGTAAAAGGGTCGATACGGACGTGTTCCATTCGATCTTTGATGTCGACGCCGAAGGGCGGCCGACTATTCGCTATATCGATCAATTTGTTCAGCCCAAAGACTTCGACGAGGGCAACTGGCTGACCGACCTGTCTATCTCCCTGGAGGGCAGTAAACAGAAGCTTTCCGTGCCGGTGCCAGTTGGCTGCTTCCTGCTGATTAATAACCTGTATTGGCTGCATGGCCGCGATCGTTTCACCCCTCACCCTGGGCTGCGCCGTGAACTGATGCGCCAGCGCGGTTACTTCAGTTACCCCAAACTCGGCCATCAGCAAGGCCAATAATTGCCATTAATTGAACAGGGGCTGCGCGGTTTAGCCCTTGTCGTTTGTCCACGGGGCAAAACAGATCGAGTAGAGGTGATAGCGGTGTACGATTTTGTGATCATCGGGGGCGGCATTATCGGCATGTCGACTGCCATGCAATTAATCAAGGCCTACCCAGAGTCGAAAATCTTGTTGCTCGAGAAAGAGTCCGGGCCAGCTAAGCATCAGACGGGGCACAATAGCGGGGTCATCCACGCCGGCGTCTACTACACGCCGGGTAGCTTGAAGGCGAAGTTCTGCCTGGAAGGCAACCGTGCTACCAAATCGTTCTGTAACGAGCACGGCATTATCTACGATGAGTGCGGTAAGTTGCTGGTCGCCACCAATGAGGTGGAAATGCAGCGCATGCGCGCGCTTTGGGAGCGCACTGCAGCCAATGGTCTGGAGCGCGAGTGGCTGTCTGCGGAGCAACTGAAGGAACGCGAACCGAACATCACCGGAATCGGCGGGATCTTCGTGCCCTCCAGTGGTATCGTTAACTATGCCGAGGTCACCGCTGCCATGGCTCGCGAGTTCCAGAGGCACGGTGGCGAGATTCGCTACGACAGCGAAGTCATCGGCCTGGAAGAGCGCGCCACGGAGATGCGGGTTAAAACCCAGCATGAAGAAGTCATTGCACGCTTTTTGGTGACCTGCTCGGGTCTGATGGCCGACCGCATTGTATGTCTACTGGGCTTAGATCCTGGCTTTAGCATTTGCCCGTTCCGTGGCGAATACTATTTGCTGCCTGAGCAGCACAACCGGATCGTCAATCACCTGATCTACCCGATTCCCGATCCCTCCATGCCGTTCCTCGGCGTGCACCTGACGCGAATGATCGACGGCAGTGTGACAGTCGGTCCCAATGCTGTGCTGGCACTCAAGCGTGAGGGCTATCGCAAGCGTGACATATCTTTGTCCGACACGTTCGCAATGCTCACCAATCCGGGCATTCTTAAAGTGCTCAAGGACAATCTGCGGCCCGGCCTGATCGAGATGAAAAACTCGCTGTTCAAGCGTGGTTATCTACAGCAAGTACGCAAGTACTGCCCCAGCTTAACGCTGCAGGATCTCAAGCCTTACCCGGCCGGCGTCCGCGCCCAAGCGGTTTCAGCGGACGGCAAGTTGATCGAGGACTTCCTGTTCCGCAATACCCGCCGTAGCGTCAACGTCTGCAATGCACCATCGCCGGCGGCTACCTCTGCAATTCCCATAGGCGCCTACATCATCAAGCAGATTGATGCACAGCTGCAGGGGCTACCCAGGTTTGTAAAAAACCAACATCCCGCATGAGGCAGTGCGGGGCGAATTCGGCAGTGCACTGGAACGAACAAGACTGTGCGCAAGACGACAAGCCCCGCACCGGCTCAGTCTAATAGGCTATCGGCTAGTGCACTTAACGTCCCCGAGCCAAGTCATCGTTACTGAACTCGTTACCGAATTGAAGTGTGTGATTGTGATCAAAAGCCGGATGCCTACTTATAAGGCTACTCCCAGAAACCATGCTTGTTAGTCATATTGAGAGCGCCCCATGAACCAGTCAGTATCCTCGCTGCCAGAAAAAGACATTCAGTATCAACTGCACCCCTACACCAATGCTCGCCTTCATCAGGAGCTTGGCCCGCTGATCATCGAGCGCGGGGAGGGTATCTATGTTTATGACGATCAGGGCAAGGGTTATATCGAGGCGATGGCTGGGTTGTGGAGCGCCGCGCTTGGCTTTAGCAATCAACGTCTGATCAAGGCAGCTGAGCAGCAATTCAACACCCTGCCGTTTTATCACCTGTTCAGTCACAAATCGCATCGCCCGAGTATCGAGTTAGCCGAAAAGCTGATCGAGATGGCGCCGGTGCCTATGAGTAAGGTGTTCTTCACCAACTCCGGTTCCGAGGCTAACGATACTGTAGTGAAGATGGTCTGGTACCTCAATAACGCTCTAGGCAAACCAGCCAAGAAGAAGTTCATCAGTCGGGTCAACGGCTACCACGGCATCACCGTCGCCAGCGCAAGCTTGACTGGCCTTCCAGGCAACCAGCGCGGTTTCGACCTGCCGCTTCCAGGCTTCCTGCATGTCGGCTGCCCGCACCATTATCGTTTCGCCCTTGCCGGTGAAAGTGAAGAGCATTTCGCTGACCGCCTTGCCGTCGAGCTCGAGCAGAAGATTCTCGCCGAAGGCCCGGAGACTATCGCAGCGTTCATTGGCGAGCCATTGATGGGCGCTGGCGGTGTCATAGTGCCGCCTCGTACCTACTGGGAGAAGATCCAGAAAGTTTGCCGTAAGTACGACATCCTGGTTATCGCCGATGAGGTAATCTGTGGATTTGGGCGTACCGGGCAGATGTTTGGCAGCCAGACCTTTGGTATCCAGCCGGACATCATGGTGTTATCCAAGCAACTGTCATCTTCTTATCAGCCGATAGCGGCGATTCTGATCAATGCCCCAGTATTTGAGGGCATCGCTGATCAGAGCCAAGCGCTTGGCGCGCTTGGGCATGGGTTCACCGGCAGCGGTCATCCGGTAGCTACTGCCGTGGCCTTGGAGAACCTGAAGATTATTGAAGAGGAGAGCCTGGTCGAGCATGCGGCGCAAATGGGCCAGTTGTTGCGCAGCGGCCTACAGCATTTCATCGATCATCCCTTGGTGGGCGAAATTCGCGGTTGTGGACTGATCGCTGCGGTAGAACTAGTTGGCGATCGCGTGAGCAAGGCGCCGTATCAGGCGCTAGGCACCCTCGGACGCTACATGGCCGGCAGAGCCCAGGAACACGGCATGATTACTCGCGCCATGGGTGATGCCGTGGCCTTCTGCCCGCCGTTAATCGTCAACGAACAGGAAGTCGGAATGATTGTAGAGCGCTTTGCCAGGGCGCTGGACGACACCACTCAGTGGGTTGGTTAGATCAATCCGGGGGAGGAGAGAATTGCTTTTATGTGGCTCTCCTCGGCTTAAATTCATAGCTTGGAAAATAGCTGAGCAGCACTGAATGCAGTCTGCGAAGGAGCACGCCATGCAACTCAAAGATACCCAATTGTTCCGCCAACAGGCTTATATCGACGGAACCTGGTTGGACGCGGACAGCGGCCAGACCATTCAGGTCACCAATCCGGCCACCAACGAAGTTATGGGTAGTGTGCCGAAGATGGGGGCAGCGGAAACCCGTCGAGCCATCGAAGCAGCAGATCATGCCCTGCCAGCCTGGCGTGCACTGACAGCTAAAGACCGCGCCAACAAACTGCGCCGCTGGTTTGAACTGATGATTGAAAACCAGGACGACCTGGGTCGTCTCATGACCATGGAGCAAGGTAAGCCACTTGCCGAAGCCAAGGGCGAAATTGCTTTCGCGGCGTCCTTCCTTGAGTGGTTCGCCGAAGAAGCCAAGCGCGTGTATGGCGACGTAATTCCCGGCCACCAACCGGACAAACGCCTGATCGTGATCAAACAGCCCATCGGCGTAACGGCAGCGATTACACCCTGGAACTTCCCGGCAGCCATGATCACCCGTAAAGCCGGCCCGGCCCTGGCCGCCGGTTGTACCATGGTGCTCAAGCCAGCGTCGCAAACGCCTTATTCGGCGCTGGCGTTGGCAGTGCTGGCCGAGCGTGCCGGGATCCCCAAAGGCGTGTTCAGTGTAATCACTGGCAGTGCTGGCGAAGTCGGCAGCGAACTGACTAGCAACCCGATCGTGCGCAAGTTGAGCTTTACTGGCTCCACCGAAATTGGTCGCCAGCTAATGGCCGAATGTGCCAAGGACATTAAAAAGGTGTCGCTAGAACTGGGCGGAAACGCGCCGTTCATCGTATTCGATGATGCCGACCTTGATAAGGCAGTGGAAGGCGCACTGATCTCCAAATACCGCAACAATGGCCAGACCTGCGTGTGCGCCAACCGCCTGTATATCCAAGACGGCGTATACGATGCCTTCGCCGAGAAGCTGAAAATCGCGGTAGCTAAGTTGCAGATTGGTAACGGTTTGGACGAAGGTATCACCACCGGCCCTCTGATCGATGCCAAGGCGGTGGCCAAGGTCCAGGAGCACATTGCCGACGCCATTAGCAAGGGTGCCAAGCTACTCGCTGGTGGTAAGCCGCACGCCCTCGGTGGCACTTTCTTCGAGCCGAGCATCCTCATTGACGTACCGAATAACGCCGCCGTAGCCAAGGAAGAAACCTTCGGTCCGCTGGCGCCGCTGTTCCGTTTTAAGGACGAGGCCGACGTGATCGCGATGTCCAATGACACCGAGTTCGGCCTGGCCTCGTACTTCTATGCCCGCGATATGGGGCGCGTGTTCCGTGTGGCCGAAGCCCTAGAATACGGTATGGTCGGCGTCAATACTGGGCTGATCTCCAATGAAGTTGCGCCTTTCGGTGGTATCAAGGCATCCGGCCTGGGTCGCGAAGGATCCAAGTACGGCATTGAGGATTACCTGGAGATCAAGTACCTCTGCCTGGGTGGTATCTAAGAGCCCGGCGAATAGGCACGTGATTCTCGCTCAGGCCCCACTTGGCGAGCATCATTAATCTTGGCCCGGTCTATAAAACCCGGGCATGCTACATCGGTTGTGGCGCAGACAAAGATTGACGCGGGCTATTTCTACGTCACCGTCTACTTCTCACGGCTGTTGCCGCGCAACCAGAGTCTGGAGGCCTGTATCCGCGTCGACAGCGCCCCCTGTTCGAGCTAGGTGCCTAACATTTCTAACGATTGAGCGTTGCGCGGAGTCCTACACCTAGGCTCTGCGCCTTTTTAATCCCGCCGCGCTAGATTAGGCGAAGTAATGCTGCCTTCACAGCCAGTCCTGCTGGTATGGATAAAGGTGATATCCATCACCTATGCCATGTTAGGGGCGACGGTGAACTCTCTCTAAGATGGTTTGGTGCGATGATTTAAGGCGCCCCAGCGACCGTTGATTGCATCCAATGTGCTCATTAGCTTTTCTGTTCGAGCTGGCTGTTCCTGTGCGAATAGATCCTGTGTGTACTCATCACGCTTACACAGGTCTAGCAGCAACACTTGGGCTTTGGCATAGCTGAAACCCTCTCGTTACAGCCTTTTGATTCCCTCCTGTGCCGCTGCAATGATCAAACGCGTGTCATCGGTCGGGTAGGGCAGTTGGCAAAGCAGGCCGTTGGCGTACTTACCATCATTGAATTCGCTCGGTCGCAATCAGGCGAGCATTCGGGGCTTGGATCACGATCCCTCCAGTCGTAATAGCCACTGGCAGAAATCTTCAAGCAGAGGCACATAAGGTCGTAAGAACTGCGTAGCTGGTGACCCCGTCTTCCGTGCCATGAAAGTTGACCTGACCAACCGCTATCCGTCAGTCGGTGAGGCGAAGCAACTTCCTTTATGGCATGGTGCCACAGTCCCTTATTACGGAACGTGTAGTACCCGCATTGATTTCGTAGGGCGAGCAGCAGTGCCGCGTGATGAAGTGAAAGGCTTGGTCGCTTGCCCGACCTTCTACACGTAGGATCGCTATGGCATGTCCATGTCCTGTCAGCAACAGCAACAGCAACAGCAACAGCAATTGCTTATGGCTTGGGATCGACAGTATCCTTCCACCTGCAGCAACTGACCCACATCATGATTCTCGCCCTGGTCGCTCTCAGCCTCGACCTGTTGGTGGGCGTGACCGGCATGGTCAGCCTGGCCCAGGCGGCCTTCTTCGGCATCGCCGGCTACAGCCTGGTGTTGTTCGCCCCGGAGTTCGAGGCGGTGAACTTCTGGCTGGCGCTGCTGCTGTGCCTGGGCGTCAGCGCCGCAGCTGCGCTGCTGATGGGCCTGCTGATCATCCGCACCTCGGGCATCTTCTTCATCATGGCGACCATCGCCTTCTCGCAGATGCTCTATTACCTGTTCCACGACTCGGCCTTCGCCGGCGGCTCGGACGGCATCTACCTGTTCCTCAAGCCCGAGGTGGCCATCGCCGGGGTGCATCTGCTCGACCTGGAGAACCCGCGCAGCCTGTTCTACCTGGTGCTCGGCTCCCTGGTGCTGGTCTATCTGCTGCTGCGCACCTTCCTGCGCGCGCCGTTCGGCCGGGTGCTGCTGGGCATCAAGCACAACGAGGAACGGGTCCGTTCCATGGGCTACAACCCGCTGTTCTACAAGCTGGCGGCCTTCGTCATTGCCGGCACCATCGCCGGCTACGCCGGCATGCTCTCGGCCACCCAATACGGTTTCGTCAGCCCCGACCAGGTCGGCTGGCAGCTCTCGGCCCACGCCCTGGTGATGGTCATCCTCGGTGGCATGGGCAGCCTGTTCGGCGCCATCTTCGGCGCCTTCGCCTTCGAGGGCCTGCACCATCTGTTCGCCGGCCTGACCCCGCACTGGGAGCTGCCCATGGGGCTGGTGGTCATCGCCATGGTTCTGTTGCTGCCGCGCGGTCTCGCCGGGTTGCTGCTGCAGCTCTGCGACCGGCGCACAGCCACGGCCTGCGACGCAAGTACGGTATCCACCCCCGACGCGATGAAGAAGGAGGCCGGCGTATGACCGCCCATGTTCTAGAAACCCGCGGACTGAGCAAGGCCTTCGGCGGCCTGCGTGCGGTCAACGACATTTCCCTGAGCGTGGCGCCCTGCGAGGTACACGCGATCATCGGCCCCAACGGCGCCGGCAAGAGCACCATGGTCAATCTGCTGTCCGGCCATCTTCAGCCCAGCGCCGGGCAGATCCTCTTTCACGGCCGCGACATCACCGGCTTGGCGCCCAACCGGGTGTCGCACCTGGGCATCGGCCGCAGCTTCCAGCGCACCAACATCTTTCCCAGCTTCACCTGCCTGGAAAACTGCTGGCTGGCGGCGCAGTCGCGGCTGAAGAACTCCTTTCGTTTCTTCCGCCGCTGCGAGGCCTATGTCGAGGTACGCGAGCGCGCCGAACGGGCGCTGGAGCTTTGCGGCCTGGCCGCCCACCGCGACACCCTGGCCGATGCCCTGAGTTATGGCGAGCAACGCCAACTGGAGATCGGCATGGTACTGGCCACCGAGCCGAGCTTCCTGCTGCTCGACGAACCCATGGCCGGCATGGGCAAGGACGAATCGGCGCGGGTGGTCGAACTGCTCGCCAGACTGTCGCAGCAGTACGCCATGGTCCTGGTCGAGCACGACATGGATGCGGTGTTCAGCATCGCCCACCGTCTCACCGTGATGGTCAACGGCGAGCTGCTGGCCAGTGGCCCGCTGGACCAGGTGCGCAACGATCCGGCGGTACAGCAGGCCTATCTGGGCGACGGCGAGGAGCAATTCTGATGAGCGCACAAGCCCTGGTGCAGGCCACCGGCCTGCACACCTATTACGGCAACAGTCATGTGCTGCATGGCGTCGACCTGCAGATCCAGCCGGGCGAGACCCTGGCGCTGATGGGCCGCAACGGCATGGGCAAGAGCACCACCATTCGCTCGTTGCTCGGCCTGACGCCGGCGCGCCGCGGCGAGGTGCTGATCCGCGGCGAGCGCTGCAGCGGCCGCGCCACCCACCAGATCATCCGCCGCGGTATCGGCTATGTGCCAGAGGGCCGCGGCATGTTCCCCAACCTGAGCGTGCGCGAGAGCCTGATCATGGCCGCCCGCCCGGGCCTGGACGGGCGCCGCGACTGGAACCTGGAGCGGGTGCTGGCGACCTTCCCGCGCCTGGCCGAGCGCTTCTCCCACCTGAGCGGCAACCTTTCCGGCGGCGAGCAGCAGATGGTCGCCATCGGCCGCGCGTTGCTGACCAACCCCGAACTGATGATCCTCGACGAGGCCACCGAGGGCCTGGCGCCCTTGATCCGCAAGGAGATCTGGGACGTGATCCGCCTGATCAAGGCCAGCGGTATCGCCACTCTGGTGGTGGACAAGAACGTCAACGTGCTGCTCGACCTGACCGACCGCAGCATGATCATGGTCAAGGGACGGGTGGTGTTCGACGGGCCCAGCGTCGAGCTGAAGTGCCAGCCGCAGATCCTCCAGGAACATATTGGCCTGTGACGCCGGGGAGACTGACGATGAACGAGAAGACCGACGCCCCTGCCCGAAACTGGCAGAAGCCGCTGGCGGCGTTGCTGCAAGCGACGGCGGCGCTGGCCGCAGCCGGCCTGCTGCTGTTGGACAGCGGCCTGCACGGCCCACTGGCGGCCCTGGCGCTGGCCGGCGTCGCCCTGGCCGGCCTGCTCTACCACAGGTTGCCGCCGATCCTGGTCGAGTTGCCGCCACCAGCGCCAGCGCCAGCGCCGCCACCGGCGCCTGAGCCTGAACCGCCGGTGCTGCTGGCGGCGCCTGCTCCCGAGCCGCCTTCCGACCCTGGCCTGCCGCTACGCGCACCCCTGGCGAAGTTGCTCGAGAGCATCCTGCGCACCGAGCAGGACATGCTCTTCGCCACTGAACTGGCGCGCGCGGGCGGAGAAAAGGTGCAGTTCAGCGCCGCCAGCATCCAGGCCTGCGAGGCGGCGATCCGCGAGCTGGCCGGCTACATGGGCACCATCGATCAGGTATTCGACGAACTGTCGCAACAGTCGATGCGCATCGGCGCCATCGTCGGCAGCATCCAGGACATCGCCAAGCAGACCAACCTGCTGGCGCTCAACGCGGCCATCGAGGCGGCCCGCGCCGGTGAGCATGGCCGCGGCTTCGCCGTAGTCGCCGACGAAGTGCGTCACCTGGCCCAGCGCGCCAACGAGTCCAGCGGCGAGATCCAGCAGATCGCCGGCAGCCTGCAGAAGTCGGCGCAGGAGGCGCGGACGGGAGTCGAACACATCGGCCAGTCCACCAGCACCGGCCTGGAGAAGTCCGCCGCGGCCCTGGGCGCCATGGCAGAGATGCGTGCCGGCGCCGCGGTGCGGCTGGAGACGGTCGAGCGCATCGTTCGGCGCCTGAATGAGCAGCGCACCTTGACCCAGGACATGGTCGAGCTGCTGGGTTAGCGGGCTATCGCTGAAGTGGGCACCTTGCGACCCCATCGTTGTGACGCAGTCTTCGTCAGCCGATTCGACTGGCTGTGGAATCACGATCTGCAGCAAGACCTGAACTTGGCCTACAGCCGTTTAGGCTGGAAAGCGGCCCTGGCCGCATGACTCCGCCATTGCCGTGGACGTGATGCCTTCTCGCCTGGAGTTGGCTCGCAGGGTGGGCACAACGCCCATCTTCAATAGCCGGGTAGCAGATCCGGCTACGCGTAGTCGCGCAATCACTGACGCAGCTGCGCAGCGCAGTCCCATTCTGCGTATGCCCGGAGCTGCCGACTGAATGCGGTCGCGTCACACAATTTTCCTACTGTCTAAAAGGTCTAGAAATGAGTGCACAACTGGTAATCGACAATATCAAGCTGGACGCTACCGGAGGCAAGACGATCCAACGGCTTGACCCTGTGTCCGCCAAACTGGTCAGCACTGCGGCTGCCTGCACCCTGGAAGACGCAAAACGGCTCGCGGCCTCATCCGAGCGAGCATTCCGCAAATGGTCCAAGACCGGACCGACCGAGCGGCGTCGTCTCCTGCTCGCAGCAGCGGATGTCCTCGAGGCCAAGATGTCGGAATTCTGCCGGATCATGGCTGAGGAAATTGGCGCATCGCAGCTCTGGGCGCAGTTCAACGTAGGTGCATCGGCGAATCTGCTGCGCGAGGCTGCAGCGCTCACTACTCAAATCAAGGGTGAGACGATTCCAACCGATAAGCTTGGCGCTTTCTCGTTGACGCTTCGCCAGCCGGTGGGCACCGTGCTGAGCATTGTGCCGTGGAATGGGCCGGTGATCCTGGGGGCTCGCGCTATCGCGTATCCGCTGGCGTGCGGCAATACCGTGATCTTCAAAGGCTCGGAAAACAGTCCTCGCACTCATGCCCTTGTGGCCGATGCCTTCATTGAGGCAGGCCTGCCGGCGGGTGTGCTCAATTTCCTGATTACCGCGCCCGAAGACGCATCGGCTGTCACCGAAGCGTTGGTGGCCCACGATACCGTGCGCCGGGTCAACTTCACGGGCTCCACCAAGGTCGGCCGCATGATCGCCGAAACCTGTGCGTCCCATCTCAAGCGCTGTTTGTTGGAGTTGGGTGGCAAGGCTCCTTTCGTAGTGCTGGAGGATGCCGATATCGACGGCGCAGTGAATGCCGCAGTATTCGGCTCGTTCCTGTATCAAGGGCAAATCTGCATGTCGACCGAGCGTTTCGTGGTCGATCAGCGTGTTGCCGACGAATTCGTGAGTAAGTTTTCCGAGCGAATCGGCAAACTGGAGCTTGGCGACCCCACCGCATCTCCGACCTGCGTAGTCGGACCGGTCATCGCCCAGGGCTCGGTAAAGCGGATCAACCATCTGATCGAAGATGCGCTCGGCAAAGGGGCTGTCATCGCCGCGGGCGGTATCGCCGACAGTGCCTTGATGCAGCCCACGCTAGTCGACCGCGTGACCAAGGACATGGAAATCTACGACGAGGAAACCTTTGGTCCTATTACCACGATCGTTCGTGTCGACGGGGCAGAGGAGGCGTTGGAAGTGGCCAATGACACGGCTTATGGCCTCTCATCTGCAATTTTCAGCGCCAATGTCTCCAAAGCGCTTGAGCTGGCAAGTCGGTTGGATGCAGGTTGTGTCCACATCAACGGCGCCACCGTACAAAACGAAGCGCAGGCCCCCTATGGTGGTATGAAGCAGAGTGGATACGGCCGTTTCGATGGAAGCGCTGTGATTGACGAGTTCACAGAAATCAAGTGGGTCACTGTTGAGCCATCTGATCAGCCTTATCCCTTCTGATGTTTCGGGGCCGGCGGAGCAAGTGGATTCGCCGGTTCACGCGCGTTCGCATCATTTCTCCCAGATGATCGTAAAACGCTCGGATCCACGGCCAAGCGCGTCTTGCCGCGAAAGTGTTGCACGCGTGATAACAAATTGTAGCGGTGCGCGGTCGCCGGCTTTGTGTACGAGCAGGAAAAACGCGCGCTGATCTGACAATCGCCGTGGCCGCAGCTGTTGGCTTCAATGGCTGCTGTGGCGAGTAGTGACAAAGCGGTTGAGCAAGCGGTGCACCATGAACACGACGAACAGGGTCAACAGCACCGAGACACACACCGAACTCAGCCGGTAGAGGGTCGCAAATATGATGTCGTGGCTGGGCGTAAGCGACTGGCCGAACAGGATGGCCAGGGTGGTCAAAGCGCCGAAGCCGACGCCGGGCACCCCCTTTTCCAGCATGTGCCAGCGCGCGCAGACCATGGCGGCGATCCATAGCAGCAGGGCGACCAGCGGCAGTAGGTCGTGGTGATCATAGAGCAGCAGCATGATCAGCAGGGCAATCACGCAGCCGAGCAGGGTGCCATGCGCACGGGTACGGCCGGCGAAGCGTGAGCCGTTCCAGTGCATGGGAAACAACAGCAGGATGCTGGCGACCTGAGCCGACAGCGAGTCCTGCAGATCCAGGCACTGGAATACGCTGAACGACAGCGTCGCCACCGTTGCCCCGAGCAGTGCCTCGTGGCGCCGACTGGCGCGGTCTTTGGGCGGCGGCGTGCGTGCGGGGCGCGGCTCGCAGTCGGGAAACAGGTAGAACATCAGCACGGCGATCGCTGCGGCCAGCACGATGGCCAGGCCATTGCTCCCAAGCATGGCGATGACGTCGGTGTGCGGGTAGCTGGCGAAGTTCAGCTGGATCGACAGAAATACTGCGCCGAGGGCGCCGAACAGGAAGTTCGGGCCGCTGGCCATCAGCGCGAAACGGTAGAGAAACAGCAAGAACACCAGCGGAATCATCAGCAGCGGTCGGCCGCCGAACAGACCGTAGAGCAACGCGACCTCCAGGCTGACGACCAGTCCCTGGGTGAAGAACTGGCGCATCAGGTGGGCAGTCAGGCGCGGCACCAGGCCGAGCAGTAGCATCGGATAGACGCAGAAGAAGGCACCGTACTGCAGGTCGAACAGCTTGCACAGGACAAAGGCCAGACTGCCGCCAGTGGCGATGCGCAGACACTGGCGCAGGTCGTTCTTGCCCAGTGACAAACGGGGCGCTGTGGCCCTTTCGGCAAGTGTGTGTGCCGCCGCGGAGGGTTCAGTAGACATAGTGCAACCAACTGATCAGGCGGATCTGCAGCGTAGCGGCGAGGTTCACCAGCGGGTTGTCGAAGGGCTTCAGCTGAACCGTGGCCTTAGCCCCGGTGGGCAGCAGGAACGGCAGCTCTTCATCGAGTGCCAGGTGCACGCGTTGTCGTTGCGCGTCGCGAACCCAGCGCTCGGATTGCGCGGGCGTTGCCAGCTCGCCGTTGGCATCGATCTGGCCTTCCCGGACTCCGGCGTCGAAATGACTGACCCGGGCGCTGAACAGCTCGCCTGGACGGGCGTCGAATACGACCACGGCTGGGGTGTCGACGCCGATGTAGCGCAGGGACTTCTCGCGGAAGTCGGCGATGATGTCCAGGCGGTCCTCGACCAGAGCGGCCACCGGCGTTCCTGCCGCGACGAAGGTGCCGGGGGTGAGCTGCAGGTTGCTGAGCACGCCGCCACGTTCGGCGCGAACCTCGCTGTAGTCCCGCTGCAGGTGCGCCCGGAGCAGTGCATTGCGGGCTTGGCGTAGCCGTAGATTGGCACCGTCGGCGCCGCCGCGACGGGCCTGCAGTTCACGGACTCTGGCCTGCGCCGTACGCAGTTGGGCCTGGGCCATCAGATGCTGCGCTTCGGCCGCATCGTAGGCCTGGCGCGAGACATGCTGGCGTTCGAGCAGGCGCGACAGGCGTAGGGCCTGAGCGCCCGACTCGTTCGACTTGGCTTGGGCCGCGCTGACCTCGGCACGGGCGGCGGCCAGCAGGGCATCGAGTTCAGTGTTGTCCTGGTGTGCCTGTTCGAGCGCCAACTCGGCCCGCTGCACCTCCAGCTCGAATGGCTGCGGATCGAGGCGAAACAGTAACTGGCCAGGTTGTACGTACTGGTTATTGCTCACCGCCAGCTCACTGACCTGGCCTGCGACCCGCGGCGCGACCTTCAGTACCGGTCGGGTCAACTGCGCCTGTGGTGTCAACGGCATGCTCAGGTCGGCGGTTAGGAAGTAGATGAAGCAACAGGCTAGGGCCGAGATAGCGATTTGAACCCAGCGGGCAAATCGTTGATCGGGAGTCATGAATACCTCGGTTAAGCAAAGCGTCGGGGGACGGGCGCACGCTGGAAAGTCCGGGCCGGCCCGCGAAGGCGGCAGTATATTTCCCATGCTTTCATGCAAAAATAGCCGTCTTATGCAAAGAACACTTACTAAATAGGTAACAGTCAGATGGATGTTTTTCAGGCAATGCGGGTGTTTACTCGCGTGGTGGACGCGGGCACCTTCACGGCTGCTGCACAGACGCTGGGCTTGTCCACCGCGCAGGTGTCGCGGCAGGTGTCCGAACTCGAAAGTCATCTGCAGGCACGCCTACTGCAACGTACCACCCGCCGGCTGGGGCTGACCGAGGTAGGCAGCCGTTACCTGGAGCGCTGTCGGCATATTCTCAGCGAGCTGGAAGACGCTGGCGCCGAGGCCGGTGGTGCCTACCTGATGCCCAGGGGGCGCCTGCGGGTGCACGCGATCACCGGTTTGGGCACCCATCTACTTGCACCCTTGGCCGCCCGCTATAGCGAGCTCTACCCGGAAGTGAACCTTGAGCTGACGCTCTCCCAGCGCCACCCTGACCTGCTCGAGGAGGGGCAGGATGTGGTCATTACTCTGGCCCGGGAGTTGCCCGACTCCGAACTGGTCGCTCAACTGCTCGGCACTACCTACAGCGTGGTCTGTGCGGCGCCGAGCTACCTGGGGCAGCACGGTATTCCGATGACTCTCGACGAGCTGAGCCAGCATCGCTGCCTGCGCCTGCTCGACCCGGTTTTTGGCGACAGCTGGACCTTTACCGACAACGGCGTCGAGCGGGCGATCCGTCTGGGAGAAACATTTCAGGTCAACGTCGCCGAGGCGATGGCCCAGGCGGCAGGAGAGGGTATGGGTATTTGCGTACTGCCGGACCTGATAGCGGCCAAGGCCTTCGCACAGGGCCGACTGGTACGCCTGCTGGCCGAACATCGCCTGCACGAGCGGGGTATCTATGCGCTGTACCCGTCGCGGCGCTTTCTCGATGCCAAGGTGAGAACCTGGGTGGAGTTCCTCAAGGAGCAATTACCCCTGGTATTCCGCGGTAATCGAACCCTGGTGGAAAACCCCACCTATTGGGCGTGACCCTGGGAGCAAACCGGTGTGGCCAGGGTTGATGCCCTGTCGCTTAGCGCTCTTCGATTATTACGCTAAAGGCAAAACTACCTTGCCTGGAGTTCGCTGTTTCTTGCCGGAACCACTCCTTAAGCTGATGCTCATCGAGTCATTACGAGGTGCAGCATGAAAGCAAGATACTGGATGATCGGCGTGACACTTGTCGCTCAGTGGGCAGTCGCCGACGATGCGCAGCCATACCATTATGGCCAGGCCATGGATGTCGCCAGGGTCATTTCGATCGAGATGCCTCAGGGCTGTGAGGTGGGCGAGGCGACCATGGTCTATGAGGATTCACACGGCGAGATCCATACCCTGGTGTATCTGCGCCAGGGCGAGAGCTGCGTGTATTGAGTCCGTCGCAGGACTCGGCAGTCAGCCCGATCCCTCATGGCAGGCAATGGGCTGTCAGGCACTTCGGGCGCCGTCAGTCCGCAAATAGCTCGAACATCAGTTGCCTGAGCCAGCGGTTGGCGGAGTCTCGGTGATACTTGGCGTGCCAGAACAGGTTGATATCGATTTCCGGTAGCTGCACGGGGTGGGGCAGGGCCACCAAACCGAAGGGCTGGACGCAGCACTCGGCAAAGCGCTCGGGTACCGTGGCCAGCAGATCGGTGCGCTGGAGAATATGGCCCACAGCGACGAAGTGCGGCACTTCGAGACGGATGTCCCGCTCTATCCCCAGACGCGCCATGTGTGCGTCCACTTCGCCGTGGCCGGTGGTGGCGGCGATGACCCGCACATGACCGTGAGCGCAGAAGCGCTCCAGCGTGAGCGGCTCGCTGGTGACGGGGTGGTCCTTGCGACACATGCATACGTAACGATGATGGAACAGACGGCGAGTGAAGAAGCCTGCCTGCAGGTGTGGCAGCAGGCCTACGGCGAGGTCGACGGTGCCGCTCTGCAGCGCCTCGATCAGGGATACGGAGGTGTTGCGCACGGTACTGATGCGGCAGCCTGGTGCCAGGCGGGAGAGGGCATCCATCAGGCGCGGGGTGAAGTAGATTTCACCGATATCGGTCATCGCGATGGTGAAGGTGCGTTCGCTGGTTAGCGGGTCGAAACTGTCTTGGCGACTCAGCGCCTCGCGCAGGGTATGGATGGCCAGCGACACTGGCTCAGCAAGTTGCTGGGCGTAGGGGGTAGGCTCCATACCCTGATAGGTACGCACGAACAGGTCGTCCTGCAGGGCTGTACGCAGGCGCCTGAGGGCGTTGCTCACGGTGGGCTGGGTCAGACCCAGGCTTTCCGCGGCGGTGGAGACGCGGCGGTCGATCAGCAACTGGTTGAACACCACTAGCAGGTTCAGATCCAGGTCGCGCAGGTCCATGGTCTGCCTCATAGGTTGGTAGGAATATTCAGGTTTGAAATAGTTTGTATGCAGGCTGCGGTATTTATCAATATTTCTCGTGCGCCCATGATGACTTCACTCCAACAACAACATCATGGGTACAAACATGATCACCAAGCCTGCCCTGCGTATCGGCATCATCGGCGGCGGTATTTCCGGCGTCGCCCTGGCACTGGATCTGTGCCGCCATTCCCATCTCGACGTCCAGCTCTTCGAATCCGCACCGGCCTTCGGTGAGGTGGGAGCGGGCGTTTCCTTCGGTGCTAACGCGGTGCGAGCCATTGCCGGTCTCGGCATTGCAGAGCCTTACGCCCAGGTTGCCGATCGCACCCCCGAGCCCTGGCAGGACGTGTGGTTCGAATGGCGCCGCAGCGTCGACGCCGGTTACATTGGCGCGAGCGTGGCTCCTGGCGTGGGGCAGTCTTCGGTGCACCGGGCGGATTTCCTCGACGTGCTCGCCAGCCGACTGCCGGAGGGCATTGCCCGATTCAATAAGCGCGCCGTGGGCGTGGAGCAGCACGGCGATGAGGCCTGTGTGCGCTTTACCGACGGTAGTGAATATCGCGGTGACTTGCTGATCGCCGCCGATGGCATCAAATCGGCTATTCGTGGCCATGTCCTCGAGGGTATCGGGGCCCCGCCCGCCGTGCCGCGCTTCAGTGGTACCTGCGCCTACCGTGGCATGATCGATAGCCTGCACCTGCGCGAGGCCTACCGTGCCGCTGGCGTTGACGAGCACTTGGTGGACGTGCCGCAGATGTACCTGGGCCTGGATGGCCACATCCTTACCTTTCCGGTTAAGCGGGGGCGCATCATCAACGTGGTGGCCTTCGTATCTGACCGCAGTCAGCCCGCGCCCACCTGGCCCGAGAATTCGCCCTGGGTTCGTCAGGCCAGCCAGCGTGAGATGCTCGACGCCTTCGTCGGCTGGGGCGATGCTGCGCGAATCCTGCTGGAGTGCATTCCCTCGCCAACCTACTGGGCTCTGCACGACCTCGCCGAGCTACCTGGTTATGTCCACGGCCGTGTGGCGCTGATCGGCGATGCCGCCCACGCGATGCTGCCGCACCAGGGCGCCGGGGCAGGGCAGGGGCTCGAGGACGCCTACTTCCTCGCCCGCCTGCTGGGAGATGTTCAGGTGAGTCGCGGCAACCTCGATGAGTTGCTGGCTGCCTACGACGCCTTGCGCCGCCCGCGTGCCTGCCGCGTGCAGCGTACCTCCTGGGAAGCCGGTGAACTTTACGAACTGCGTGACCCGGCAGTGGGTGATGACAAACAGGCGCTGGGAGCTACCTTGGCTAGCCGCTTCGACTGGTTGTGGAACCACGACCTCGACGCTGACGTGCGAGATGCCCGCGCTCGACTAGGTTGGACAGCCCTGAGCCACTGCGCCTAGTTGCGCGTCGTTCTACCGGAATCGGCCTCGATGCCGGTTCCGGCTCTATAACAATGACAAGAAGAGCTATGCCATGCGTGATATCGACGTTTCCGCCCTGCTTGACGGGGCCCGCTTCAATACCTTTCACGGGCGCGTGCTGTTCTGGTGCGCGCTGATCATTATCTTCGATGGCTATGATCTGGTTATCTACGGCGTGGTGCTGCCGTCGCTGATGCAAGCCTGGAACCTCTCTGCGCTGCAGGCCGGTCTGCTAGGCAGCTGCGCATTGGTGGGCATGATGCTCGGTGCACTGTTCTTCGGCCCACTGTCGGACCGGATCGGGCGCCGCAAGACCATCATGACCTGTGTGGTCCTGTTCAGCGGTTTTACCGTGATCAACGGATTCGCGCGCACTCCCGAGGAGTTTGCCATTTGCCGCTTTTTCGCCGGGCTTGGTATCGGTGGGGTGATGCCCAATGTGGTGGCGCTGATGAACGAGTACGCGCCGAAGAAAATCCGCAGCACCCTGGTGGCGATCATGTTCAGCGGTTACTCGGTGGGGGGCATGCTCTCTGCGGGTCTGGGCATGGCGTTGATGCCCAGCTGGGGCTGGCAATCGGTGTTCTTCGTGGCGGTTGTACCGCTGCTGGTGCTGCCGTTGCTGGTGCGCCAGCTGCCGGAGTCGTTGAACTTCCTGCTGCGCCAGGGGGAGGTCGAACGCGCCAAAGAGCTGCTGGCCAGGGCAGAGCCCGACTACGTGCCCAAAATGCACGACCGGCTCAATCTGGCAAAGGGGCAGGCGGGCAAGGTGGCCATCTCCCAGTTGTTCCAGGATGGTCGCGCACTGAAAACGCTGATGCTCTGGGTGGCCTTCTTCTGCTGCCTGCTGATGGTCTACGCCCTGAGTTCCTGGCTGCCGAAGCTTATGAACGCTGCCGGCTACGGCCTCAACTCCAGCCTGGCGTTCCTGCTGGTGCTGAACTTCGGCGCCATCTTCGGGGCAATCGGCGGCGGCTGGCTGGGAGATCGCATAGGCCTGGGTCGGGTACTCCTGGCGTTCTTCGCCACCGGTGCGCTGTCGCTGAGTCTATTGGCGCTGAAGTCACCGCTGCCGGTGCTCTACCTGCTGATCGGCGTGGCCGGGGCCTGCACTATCGGTACGCAGATCCTCGCCAATGCCTGCGCCGTGCAATTTTACCCCGCGCATATCCGCTCCACTGGTCTGGGCTGGGCGATGGGAATTGGCCGTATTGGCGCCATCATCGGCCCGTTGCTGGGCGGAGCTTTGCACGCCGCGCAACTGCCGTTGCAGGCGAGCTTTCTGGCGTTCGCGCTGCCGGGGCTGGTGGGCGCCGCCGCCATTATGGGTTTTCTCTGGCACCGGCCGGGTCAGGTCTGCACGCTGATGGAGAAACCTCTGGAATCGACTGCCGGCTGATCCACTGCTATCAGGAACTGAGCACCGCACCCATGTCGGGTGTGGTGCTCTGGTTGACCGCTCGCAACCGGCATATGGAACCACCATGGTCTCGGCTGCTATAGATGCCGATCCGCTGTGCGTAGTCGGATCCTAGGCTAGGCGTTGGATCATGAGAAAGCCTTGAGACTCGAAGCGGCTGCCAACTCGATGGTTAGCAGGTGCTGAGGCGCCGGTCATCACATCCATACTTTTCAATGAACGTGACGGTTGCGCTGCACGTAGCCGTACTGACAGATCTTGAGCAGATTAGCCGGATCATAATCAGGACGCCCCGTACGATGAGACCGGGCCTTGTCGAACCCCAACGCCTGAAGATCGCAGCCTGCGAAATGGGTGGGTGAAGTCCTGCACGGGATTATCAAAGCACAGAGAGTCATCGCTGCCGGCCACCAGTTCTTCACTGCCGCGAACATCGAGAGGCTGGTACATCTCGGAGCCAAGTACAGCACGAAGGCTGCAATGATCGACGATCTTCGAGACGGTCGCTGAAGACCAGTAAGACCAAGACCTCAGCGATTTCGGACGCATCTCCCGTGATGACTTTTTCAATGACGACGGAAGCGCGACCTCCTGATTTCTTGCTGGCGCAGAAACGCGCCAGCAAGCAGATGGCATGTCCGCGAGTCGAGGTCGAGCATGCGCTGGTTGCATAACTCACCCATCACCTGAGCCAAGGAAAATTTTCTCGTTCTCAAGCTATGCGCGATGGCTAAACAAGTGTGTGTTTAATGGGCGTCTAACGTCTGATTGGAAGGCTTTTCACCGAGTGTGCCCGTTGTTCGTCCAGCGAGTTGTAGTACGTATTTTGGGTAGTGCTGAGACTATTGTGACGAAGGTCAGCCTGGAGGTCCTTCATCTCTCGATATGGTGCATCAAAGGTTGCGGAGGTGTGGCGTAACCAATGCAGTGAAGCTGAACGCAACTGGTCTATTTCGTCATCGCTCCAGCCTTCCTCAGCCATACGCCCCATAGCGCGATCAAATAGCCCTTGGAGCAGCAGGCGAATATGTCGATCAGATAGCCCACCACGCCCCTTCAGGGAACTGATCAACGGTGTTTTCTCGTGGGCAGATGGCTGGGGGGAGAGCTGTAAATGCTGGCGATAGCGTATCAGGTAGTTCTGGATGTATTCGTCGCGGATGCTGATCTTGGCGGCCTTGTTGCCTTTGCCCACCACATGAAACCACCAGTTGCCCATGCTATCGCGGCGGATGTCGCCCATGGTAGGCGTCCAGTTGTCACGCCCGACCAGATCGGAGACTCGCAGGTACATGGAGAACAGAGTCGCAACGATGAACAGAGTGCGTTCGTGTGTCGGGTCGGTCGCGGCCATCTGCTCGGCAGTCTCGATCACGTAGCTCCACTGCAGCGGAGTCAGGGAACGTGACGCCACATCCAAGGTGTTGCGTTGCTTGTAGATGGATTTCTGTTTTACCGCCCGGAAGGGGTTCACCTCGGTGAGACCCTCATCAATCGCGTGTTGGAAGAAGCTGCCGCAGACTGCGAATACCTGAGCCACCGATCCCTGGGACAAGCGGTAGGGACGGGAGGGAAGGGCGGCAACGGCCTCTTCGGCAATCTTGCGTTCGCGCTTGGCCACAGTGTGACTGAAAGGTCGCCATTGCAAATTGACGATGTAGGTGTCCGTGTCGAGCTTCTTGCGACCACCCACGCGCAGGAAGCGGGACTTTACGACCGGACCTATCCAGTCGGCGGGCGGGTTGAGGCAGAACTCCATGAAGGCCTCGGCGTCCCGGCGACGCAGTTCAACAAGGGGCTTGACAGCCACCAGTAGGGACCAGAGCAGCAGCCGCTCGACGTGGGTTCGATAGGAGTTGAACGTGGCTTCGTTGCCGGCGTAGGACTTCAGAAATCCCCGAACGGCGCGATAGCCCTCGACGGCCTGGAGCTCATCGGCACAACCATGGAGGAAGTCCCGAACCGCTGGAAGCTCGCCATTGAGGTGAAGAAAGTTGAGTTCGTGGAAGCGATCAAAGGTCTCGAAAAGCGGCTGGGGATGCTGCGACATGAAGTGGTTCAACCTGGGCGAATGCGTCTATATCGGTCTTTCAGCGTAGTATAGAGCAATATCCGGGTCTGGTGATTATCGGATATTGCTTAGATTTCTCCGATCAATCCTCGCTGTCCTTCTTAAAATCTGTAACCCCATGATCCTTACAAATAATACGTTTAATAACATGCAGTTACGATTGGAGTCGGATTTTTAAATGGGAGAAATGAGTCTGCCGGGCGTCCCGCCAGAGAAGCTTATAGGCCAGGAATTTAAGCTAGCGGGGAACGCTCTATCAACCATAATACCTTCCATAGGTATAAGCCAAGCTGAAAATGCCTAGATATTTCTGCAACTCGGCAGGGCGGAAGCTTTGCGCACGAATCTTTGCGCCGCTTTCTTTCAAAAAACGCATACTGCCACCAAGCAGGATATTCCAGTGCTCACCGCCTTTGTCTGTAGAAGTAATGCTTGCATGAGCTTTCATAAGCGCTTCTTTAACAATGCTTCGTATTTGTCGCACGGAAAGACCGGGGCGCCCGTGACTAGCCTCCAAGATAGGGATTTCTTCGTTCTGCTCTGGGAACGGGGGTAGTCCTCGGCTTTTTCGATAGCGTCTCAAGTAGGGCAGGAACTCTGGAGTGACTTCAACTTTCCTTAGCAGCCGACCTGGCGCCTCTAGTATCAACCACCATCTGGCATCGTCTAGAACAAAGCAATTCATGCATGGGCAGTAGTTATCAGCATTTGCAAGGTCTGCAGCATGCAAACACATAAGAGTCGTTGCTGCTATTATAAAAAGAGCACGCTCACCAGCAGGATCACCCAGCGCATGAAATTCTAGCGCTTGCAGAACCTGACCTAATTGCTCGGAAGTTAAATATCGTTCCACAGGGTAAGTAGCGCGCATTCCTCTTCCATAGAAAGTTCGTGATGATATAGCTGGATTTATCGCTATCACATCTTCCTCGCAGAGAAAACCATAAAATGAACTACAAACGCTACGAATGAAACGCAAGGTTTCCACTTTAGGGCTGCGCGCCCCTACATCTTTAGATGCTCGAATATTGAAAGGCCGCCATGATTCATTGAAAACCGAATTACCATCGACTTGAGCGAATCTAGCGGTTGTAGAAAATCCAACCCAATTTGAAGGTGGCATCTTGCAAAAAGTAATAAAATTCGTAAACGTCTCTTTATCTAGTGTCAGTACAGTTTTTTCGGCGACAATCCAGCTCCATAGGAGCAAACGTTCAACGAATGTTCGGTAATTATTAAAGGTTCCAAGCGGGTGACTATGATATGCAAGAAAGCGGATAGCGCATTTTAAGTCCGTTTCTACATCAAGATTAGCGGAGAGACTACTGAGGAAGGCTTCGATGCAGGGGTAGCGAGCGTAGTACAGCCCGAGATCGAGAGACATACTTTCGGGACCAGCAAGGACAGGCCGAGGGTCTATGACTTTTGACATTGACGATCCCATTGGTCTAAAAGGAAGTCACGAGTACTCTTGAAAAATAGCACAGTATTTAGTCTTCTTTTTAGGCTTTTTAAACAGGCAAAAGCCTCATCAGGATTCTCCTTTTTTAACCGTTAACGAGGGGGGGCAAGGGAAACCTTGACAGCGGAGAATGCTGCATCTCACTGATATCTTGGTATTTTTTTTAATCAGTCATTTTCTACTTTTTCATCAGGCGTCACA
>Ga0209343_10000326_pt1 | contig 66349 bp, 68 predicted proteins | sample RifCSPlowO2_02_FD_184026 | JGI IMG/M metagenome (GOLD analysis project Ga0209343, IMG submission 184026) | Groundwater microbial communities from Rifle, Colorado - Rifle CSP2_plank lowO2_0.2 (SPAdes) (version 2) | ecosystem: Environmental > Aquatic > Deep subsurface > Groundwater | place...
CATCTGCCAAAAACTATGCAATTTATCATAGCGAACTCAAAACAACTGAAAAATTTACCGTTTGGAAAAAAATTTTAGAAGGCCGCGTCGACTTTGTCTTTGGCTCCCGTTCGGCAATTTTTACCCCCTGTCCAAAACTTTCCAAAATCATCATCTTTGACGAACACGACGGCGCTTACAAGGATGAAAGATCACCTTATTTTGACACTTTAACCATTGCTGAAAAACTGATGCAAATCACCGGCGCCAAACTGCAAATTATCGATCCCTCACCCAAAATTGCCACTTACTTTTCCCACCAAAAAGAAATACAAATTCCCAAAATAAAAGTCCCAACAACTTTGGTTTCCATGATCGATGAAAGAAACAAGGGCAACAAATCGGCAATTTCTGATTTGCTTTCTTCCTTAATTATCAAAACAGTCAGGCAGAAAGGTAAAGTATTGCTTTTTTTAAATAAAAAAAGAGAGTCCGGCCAAGTTTATTGCAAAGCCTGCCGTTTCCACGAATTCGCACCAAAGCCACCGCAAGTTTGCCCAAACTGCCAATCGCCGGATATCTACTTTAACATGCTAAACATTGAATCTTTAGCTGCAACTGTTCACCGACTTCTTCCCAATGCCCAAATCAACTTAATTGCCGAAGGCACCCATTACCAACTACCCACTACCAACTACCCACTACCAACTATTGATATTGCCACCGCTTCTGTCTTTTACCGGCTTTCTGCCCAAAAATATGATCTGGTCGCCCATATCTTATCTGATACCACCTTAAATATTGCTGATTTTACTTCAGGCCAAAAAACGCTTGCCCAAGTCAGTACCCTTAAAAACCTAGCCGCCAAAAACGGCCGATTAATTTTGCAAACTTATAATCCCGACCATCCGATTCTTAAAAATGCCGCACAAAACAATTATCTTTCTTATTTTGCCCAAAGCCTCAATGAGCGAAAAGCGCTTAATTTTCCTCCTTTTACATTGCTTATTAAATTGACAATAAAGGGAAAAGACAAAGAAACTTTAGAAAAAAAGGCCCAAGATCTTACCCAAGATCTTACCCAGTTTCCAGTTTCCAGTTTCCGATTTCCGGTTTCTATTCTCGGACCCTACGAATCAATTTTTAGCGCAAAGGTCCCCAGTTATAATATAATTTTGAAACATAAACTCAACACTTATAGTCTTATTGAAAGAGAAAAAGCGCGCCAAAATCTTGAAATCTATCTTCAGAAAGTTCCCCGCGACTTTCAAATTACGATCGAACCAGCTAATATAAACTGACCAATATGGTTAAAAAAATTCTTATTACACCAGATAAAAAACTGCGCCAAATCTCACAGGAAATTACCGGTTTTGACGGGTCACTAAAATCCTTAATTGCCGATCTTACCGAAACGCTGGAAATTCAAACAGATCCGCCCGGACTTGGTCTTTCAGCACCCCAAATCGGCGTTTTCAAGCGGGTTTTTGTGGCCAAAATAAGAAATAAAATAAAGGCGTTTGTCAATCCCCAAATTCTCAAGTTTTCCCAAAAAGAAGTCGCCTATCTTGAGGGATGCTTCTCTGTCCCCAATCTTTACGGCCATGTCGTGCGGCCGGCTGAAATTGATCTTGAAGCAAACAACTTGCATGGTAAAAAAATCAAAAGCCATCACACGGGACTTCCCTCAAGAATTATTCAGCACGAGGTTGACCATTTAAACGGGATTTTATTTATTGACCATGTCCACAGCCAAAACGGCAAACTCTTTAAAGTTGAAAAAGGAAAAGGCGGTAAAGAACAATTTGTTGAAGTGACGTATGTATGAAAATCGTTTTTTTTGGAACCAATCGTCTAGCCCAAATCGTCCTTGAAGAACTCATCAAGTCGAATTACAAACCCCAATTGATAATCACTGCGCCTGACAAAAAAGCTGGCCGCGGGCAAGAAAGACAAATGTCACCAGTAAAACAGACAGCGCTAAAAAACAACTTAGAAATTTTACAGCCAAAAGATCTTTATGAGTCAAATGTCAAAAGTCGATTATCAAATGTTGATCTGTCCATTCTTGTAGCCTACGGCCAAATTATTCCCAAAGAAATCCTCATAGCACCAAAGTACGGTTTTATTAATGTCCATCCATCACTTCTTCCCAAATACCGAGGTCCCTCACCAATCCAAACCGCAATTCTTTCTGATGATAAAAAAATTGGAATCTCAATAATAATTCTAGACGAACTAATTGATCACGGACCAATCCTGATCCAGAAAAAAATTACAATTTCTCCAAAGGATACCCATTTAAGTCTTGTCGAATATCTTGGAAAAATCGGTGCCAGACTTTTAATTCAAATTTTACCTGAGTATCTGGCAGGTTCTCTCAAACCAAAAACTCAAAACCACTCTCAGGCAACTTTTTCAAAACGTATTAAAAAATCCAACGGCTATATCGATCTTAATAATCCGCCCGATTCCAAGACCTTTGACCGCATGATCCGCGCCTTTTACCCCTGGCCGGGAGTCTATACAAAATTAAAAATTAAAAATGAAAAATTAAAAATTATTAAATTTCTACCAGGAAATTTAATTCAGCCTGAGGGCAAGCGGCCGATGACTACCAAAGAGTTCCTTAACGGTTATCCAGAGACAAAAAAGTTTATCGGGGAGTTATTAAACGGAGACAACTCGACTTGATTCTTTAATAATTGGTGTAATTAATTTTTCTTCTTTTTCCTGTTCTTTTGACTTTGACTCTTCACTCTGGCTTTGACTCTTCACTTTCCTTAAACACTTGGTACAAAGGCGCATTGTCTGGCGTCTGCCTTGATAAGTCACTTTGACCGAATGCAGATTAACCTTAAAAACCACCCGCTTTTTTGTCGCGCGCATTGCCCAACCTCCCCCATACTGGTGGGCACCGGATTTTTGTATCATTGAACCTTTTTTGCAAATTTCACAAACACGCATGATTAGATGTTAGAAGTGTGATGTGGGAAGCTAGATTTTGATGTGGGATTTTGAGATTTTCTAACCTCACACTTCATTTTCAACATTCCCATTTCCAACTTCTCACTTCAGTCTGCTAGAATATACCATAGTCCCTGATAACCTAACAACCTGTCTGCCGACAGGCAGGCCCAACAATTTTAAGACCTGACTCATGATTATCCTGACCCTTCTTCAAACCAACCCAATTATCGCTTTGGCATTTATCGTTGGATTGGTTGCCGGCATTACCATCCATGAAGCCTCCCATGCATTTGTTGCCTATAGACTTGGCGACCCGACAGCCAAACTTGCCGGTCGCTTAACTTTAAATCCGGCTTCACACTTGGATTTAATTGGCACCCTGGCCCTTTTGATTGTCGGTATAGGCTGGGGCAAACCCACGCCATTTGACCCGTTTAATCTGCGCAACATTAAAAGAGATTCGGCCTTAATCTCGGTTGCCGGAGCCGTTTCTAATTTCGTCTTGGCAATAATTTTGTCAATTCCCTATCTGTTTTTCTATTTTACGGGCAATCTTTCCCTAACTATCAATGCCGTTTATCAGGTGATTTCGATTATCATTTGGTTAAATTTAATACTAGGAGTTTTTAATCTAATTCCCGTGCACCCGCTCGACGGTTTCAAGGTGTTGGCAGGACTATTACCACGGGATTGGTACTATGACTTTATCCAAACCGAAAGGTATGGAATTTTTATTCTTTTATTTTTACTGATAACAGGCGCCGTCGGTCGGATTCTTTTTCCAATCATTTCCTCAATTTTTAGCATATTAATTCCCGGCTTTGCCGCCCCTTTTTAACTTAAAACTATAAACTTGAAACCATAAACAAAATTCATCCTCGTTTCTAGTTTCCAGTTTCTTGTTTCTTAGTTGACACTGGTGGTATTATTAAATTGGTTCACAGGAAACTAAACCCTACTGGGGAAGCACCTTAAAAGCCTTAGTCGATTTTCTTCGCTTCATGGAAAAACATCGGGAATCCGGTATTCTTCCAACGCTTTGGCTTTGGAGGGTAGGATACCCACCTGGATTCCACCGGAGAAAGGCTAAGCCATGCACCCTCTGTAGGGTTGAAATTATCTAAATAATGCTCCAAATTGTCGAATAACCAGTCTTTCAGATTTAGAAAGGCTGGTTTTCTTAGAGGATTTACTAGAACTTACTTTGCGCCAGCTATTACTTCGATGTCAGCAGAATCAGTAGCTTCCAAATTTTCACTATCAACTTTTACCGAATATTGATCGGAAAGGTCGCTAAATAAGACTTCCTCAAACTTTTTGAATCCTTCCTTGAAGCGAATTACTGTTTGCGTAAAATCGTAATTTGCAGCATTACCGATTGAAGTTACTTGATAACCTTTGCCTTCCAGAAAATCCTTAACGCTTGATGCTACACCTGCTGTGCCGCTGCCGTTTAAGACTCTAATTTTCGGCTCACTTTTATCAAGTTCTGCACCAGCGGTCGCCTCGGGACTCGGACTTTCCAAAACAAACGGTGTCGGTGAAACTTCTTCTTGGGAGGTTTTTTGAAATTGAGAAAATGGACCAATTCCTCGAACAAAAGCAAAAACCAAAGCACCGATAATGACTAGAACAATTAAAAACCAAAGCCACTTGGCATTCTTTGCCTGAGACTCCTGATAAATAGGACTTCCGGCAGTAGGTGTTTGTTGTTCGTCCATTTTAAACTTGTGCAATTGTATCAGATCAAGTCAAGTCCGCACAACTTAACATCCAATATTTCAGTTCTTCATCAAATAATTGTCACTAAAAAATCAAATTGCGAAGCAATTTGAAAAGGAGAAGCAGCGAAGCGCTTAAGAGAAGTTCGTCAGAACTTCTCGATCAAGCTGAGCTTGCTTCGACGCAGTGCTGGGAGCAGGATCTTCAATTCGCCTTTGGCGAATCTGCTTATTGCTGCATTAACTATTGCAATCGCTGTTGCAATAGTATTTCGCAATATCGAACCTAAAGCTTCGTTCCAGTCCCAACAGCACAGATTCAGCAACACGAGGTTGCAAAATCTGTGCTGGGAGCAGGATTCGAACCTGCGGAGCCCTTTCGGGCGACGGTTTTACAGACCGTTGCAATTGACCACTCTGCCATCCCAGCTCGCCGGAATTTGAGCCGAGAGTGGGATTCGAACCCACGACCTATCGTTTACAAAACGATTGCTCTACCGCTGAGCTATCTCGGCAACTTGATTGAGCCCAGGGCGGGAACTGCCTTCGCGAGTTCTTCGCTCCGCTCAGAAACGAACCCCTGAGCTCTCGCCGAGAATCGAACTCGGGATTGTACCTTACCAAGGTACTGTTATACCACTTAACTACGAGAGCCAACCACTGCCTACCCACCGTAACCTTGGTGAAGGCGGGAACCACCTGGGCAAGATATTCTATAGCGTTGTTAATTTTAGCAGAAAAAACGATATAATAAAATCAATGCCCAAGATTAAATTGTTAGATTGCTACATTGCTAAATTGTTAGCTCTCAAAAAACAATTCAACAATTCAACAATTCAACAATTTAGAAGTGGCTTCGCCCTCATCGAGATTGTCCTTTCTACTTTCTTAATCTTAATCTTTGTCTCCATAGTTTTATCGGCCTCCGGCACATTCATTGCCACTCGCAAATCTAATCTCGCCTATATCGCCGCCAAAATCGCCAGCAGGCATCTCGAATTCTTAAGGAAAAGCACCTGGACCGAAATTACCGCGCTTCCTCCCGGCACCGTCTCAATCAGTGACCCTGATCTTGCCAAACTTCCCACTTCAGCTGCCACCAGATCAATTGGCAACTATCAAACAAGTTCTAGAATAAAACAAGTAATAATGAAAATTACCTGGAAAGAAAACAACGCTAACAGAGAACTTAAGATGGTCAGTTTATTTACCGAAAATGGCATGTAACAAACAGGGGGAAAGCGTCAATTGTCAAAATGGCTTTACCTTAGTTGAGCTGATAATTGGCTTTGGTATTGTCGGTATAATTTCTGTTTTAATTGCTTCACCTTATTTTAGCTTCTTCAGGCTTTTTTTGAACCAATTTACAGCCGTTGATGTCGCCGGCCAGAACCGCTTGGCTCTTGACGAAATTGTCAATCAAATCCGCCAAAGCGAAACAGTGTTATCATCCAGCACTATCTGTGACGGCTATTATTCTAGTTTAGACTCTCTGGTTGTTTCGCTCTGGCCTCTTGATGAAAGCGGCAAGCCATACCAATATACAACGTACAAAGATCAAATTATCTACCAAAGAAACCCTTCAGATAACTCCAAACTAATTAAGATCACTTGTACCCAACCAGGACTTTCCTCCCGCAACCGTGGCACGGAAACTATCAGTTCTGACATATCTAAGTTAGAATTTAACTTTGATAGAGTTCCTCCAAATACCAATATAGTTACTGTAACTGTTGGTAACACACGAATTTACGATAACAAAACTCATACTGTAGTTCAAAGCGCTGATGCGGCGCTTAGGAATAAATAAAATGAAAAAATTACCGCGAAAATTAAAGGGAGAATCATTATTAATAGGGATTATTTTGTTAACTGTTCTTCTTATTTTGGCTGCTGCTCTCTTTTCTAGAGTCGCCGGCTTTTTGCGTTTCGGCTCAAATACCATTCTTCGTGAACAAGCTCTCTACTTGGCAGAAGCCGGTCTTGAAAAAGCCATCTGGCAGTTAAACGAAACTGCCGGCAACTATACTGGTGAAACCAATACTTTTTTGCCCGGTCAACCGGATAATCTAGGCCAATTCACTGTCTCGGTAACAACTATTAATCCAGCCTTGAAAACAATTACTTCAACCGGTTGTGTACCAAAATGCGCTAGTCCTCTTGCCAAAGTAACCGTTAAGTCTGACGCCAAAATTGGAAGTACCACAATCGCCTTTAGCTACGCAGCCCAAACAGGCGATGGAGGTATTCTTATGAACCAATCGTCTAAAATAGATGGCACTGCTTATTCAAACGGTAATATCTCAGGAGGACTTGGCAGCGGTCAAGTAATCGAGGGTGACGCCTGGGCAGTCGGAACAATTTCCAATCCGCCTGATGTTGGAGGTCAACGCCATCCCAACGCTTCTGCCGCACCGATGCCTGATATTACTCAACAGGTTTCAGATTGGAAAACCGCGGCCACTGCTGGTGGAACCACCACTTGCCCTTGTTATCTTTCAACTTCTCAAAATATTGGGCCGCGAAAGTATGTCGGCAATTTAACACTCACCGGCAATGCCACCTTCACTGTCAAAGGACCAATATGGGTAACCGGTGGTATCCCCGGTAACCTACTTATTAACCTAGGTTCGACCAAAGTTAATCTGGATGAAAGTTTCGGATCAAACGGCACAGGTTTTGTGGTGGACGGAACAATCTCTATTCTAAACGGTGCAACTATTAATCCAACCAGTGCCGACCCCAAAGGCTATATCATGCTGGTAAGTAACTCCAGCAATAACTCTGCCGTCAATATTAATAATTCCGGTGCTTTTGCCATTCTCTATGCTTTAATCGGCGGAGCCCAAATGTCCCAAAATACTACTGTCAATACTCTAATATCAAAATCACTGACCATGTCCCAAGGCTCTAAATTGGATTACCAGGAGGGTCTGGCCTCTGCCCAATTTACTACCTGTCCCACCTGCCCCGGCGCCTCTTGGCAACCTAAAAAAGGCACCTATTATTATTCCAAATAGTTGCTAAAATAAAATTAATGCCCTCGCTTTGGCGAACTGTTAACAGGAAACAGGAAACTCGAAAGAATTTTGATAAAAATTGTCAATTGTCAAAACCTGGATTTACCCTCATCGAAATTGCCCTCTCACTAGTATTTATTTTGGCGATGATAGTCATTCTTTTGACTGCTTCCGGCACTTTCAGAACCACCAGAAAAGGCAATTTGCAAGGTATTGCCACCAAAATTGCCAGCCGCCAAATTGAAAATTTAAGAAACACTGCTTTTGCCTCACTGCCAACTTGTCCATCGCCTACTGGCTGTAATATCGATATCGTCCAAGAACCTGACCTTGCAAAACTGCCCTCAGCCTCAGCCATCAAAACCCTTGATGATTATGAGTCAAGTACCAAAATCAAACAGGTATTGATCAAGGTAAATTGGACTGAAAATACTGCGCCTCAAGAAATAAAAATAGAAACCTTAATCTCGGAAAATGGACTATGACAAACCTATTGGTTTGTAGTCAATAGTTCACAGTCAATAATTAATAGAATGAAAAATAAACCAACTACCAACTACCAACTACTATCTACCAACTGGCGCCAAAGGCGCCCTGGCCTTACCCTCATTGAGTTACTCATTGCTTTTTCCATAATCGGTCTGGTTTCAATTCTGGTCGCAGCAGTCTATTTTGCCCATTCAAGGCTTTTTTCCACTCAAAATACTTCTATTGATGTTGCCAGCCAAAACAGACTGGCACTTGATGAAATGGTCAACCAGATTCGAGAAGGTCAAGCCGTCGTTGCTACTTGCGCCCTCTGTCCACCTGATAGCACCTCGGATAATACTGTCGTCATCCTGCAAATCTGGCCGATTGACTCAAGCGGCGAACTCTTCCAGCCTGCAGGTTCTGATTATGATTTTATTATTTACAAAAGAGATGCCAGCGATAATACCAAACTTGTCAAAAAAATCATTCCTGGAGCTGGCAGTTTTCGCCAGGCAATCGAAAAAATCATCGCCACTGATATCTCTGATTTAACATTTAATTATGACGACGATGCCAATCCGAGCTCAACATCACAAGTTATGATTAACCTTACTACCAGTGCCAACTCAGGCGGTAAAACAATTACTTCAAGTCAAACTTCCAAGGCGGTGTTGAGGAATAAATGAAAATTAACCAGAAACAAGAAACTGGAAACCAGAAACAAAAATTATTTAGTTTAAAGTTTAATGTTTCTAGTTTTCAATTCGCCAGTGGGCAAATGATGATCATCGCCATCATTTTTTTGGCGGTAATCTTAGTTATATCTGCCGCCCTTTTTGCCAGAGTTGCCGGTTTTTTGCGCTTTGGATCAAACTCGATTCTTCGCGAACAGGCAACGAATTTGGCCGAAGCCGGCATTGACTATGCCATTTTCAAACTCAACGAAACTGCCGGATCTTATACAGGTACTGGCGTCACCGAAGTAACCGTTGGTACAATCGGTTCCTTCACAACTACTGTCCAAGAAAAAAATCCCCCCAACCCACAATTAAAAACTATTACCTCCACCGGTTACATCCCCAATAAAACAAATCCCCGTGCTAAACGCACGTTAAAAGTTGATGTTCTGATTTCTGCAGAAAGTATCGCCTTCCGCTACGCGGTCGAGGTTGGAACCGGAGGAGTAAGTATGGAAAACAGCGCGTTAATTACCGGTACTGTCTATTCAAATAAATCCGGGGTCAGTATTAGCGGCTCGGGCTCATCAAAAATTGACGGCGATGCCTACACGGTCGGCACAATCACCACTCCCGATCCGACTGTAACGGGCACTAAATACCAAAACCAGCCGGCTTCCGAAATGCCAACTGTTGACTATCAGTATTGGAAAAACCAAGCAGAGGCGGGCGGTACAACTAATTGTCCTGCCGGACTTTGCAAATACGACGGCGGTGTGCACAATCTTGGCCCCCGAAAATTAGTCGGCAAACTGGAGCTTGCCAACAGCGCTTACGTTACCATGGACGGGCCGATTTATGTGACTGGCGACGTTGAAGTCCACAATTCGGCCGTTTTAAAGCTTAATGATAATTTTGGTTCCAATGGCAGTGTATTGATTGCAGATGGAACTATAACTGTGAGAAACGATGGTGAACTTCAATCAACCAATGCCACCCCTAAAGGCTACATCCTGGCTGTGACTACATCAACGGATCCAAACCAAGCAATTTCAATTCGAAATAGAGGTGTCAATGCCATTTTTTATGCTCTGGATGGCACCGCCGAAATGCGCAATAATGCCAAAGTCACAGCCTTAGTAGCCAAACAATTAATTATCAGAAATTCTGCATCATTGGATTATGATTCTGGCCTAGCCTCTGCCCAATTCTCCTCCGGCCCCGGTGGCTCCTGGCAAATTAAAAGAGGAACATACCGCTTCACGATCAGTCCGTAGTTAGTAGATGGTAGATAGTAGATATGGACTCATTTAATTTTGAAAAGCTTACAGTTTGGCAAAAGTCGCTTGATTTTATAGAACTAATTTACGAAATCAGCAAAAAATTTCCGTTCGAAGAAAGATTCGGTCTTCAATCACAACTCAGAAGAGCTGCCGTTTCGATCGCCCTTAATATTGCAGAAGGCTCCGGCCGATCCACACAAAAAGATTTCAAGCGGTTCATCCATGATTCAATAGGCTCGTTGCGAGAAACAATTACATGTTTACATATCGCCAAAAAGCTCCACTACCTTAAAGAAAATCAATTTAATCAAGCTTACCAAGATGGCATAGAAATTTCGAAAATGCTTTTCGGACTTGTCAAAAAGCTCAACAATTAAGTAAACTACTCACTACGTGTTCTATGAGGTCTATCAACTACTAACTACCAACTACTAACTGAAAACATGGCCAAATCCAAACGCATCCTAATCCAACTCGAGTGTCCGGTTTGTAAAAGCCGTAATTACACCACGGCCAAAAATCCCGAAAATACTAAAGAAAAACTCCTGCTTAAAAAATTCTGCAGACATTGTAGAAAGGTAACGGAACACAAAGAGATAAAGATTTAAATAACCTCAACAACTGCCTCGAAGTTCCAGACTGGTTGTCCCAACAACCCACTATAAGGTCTGACCTTTTAAGATTTTAAAACAGAAAATTATCCTATTTCTTGATATAATTAGCAGAAATTTAGGGCCTTGATGTTAATGGTAGCATGACGGTCTCCAAAACCGTTCGTAGGGGTTCGACTCCTCTAGGCCCTGCAAGTGCAGCGGGTAGGCAAAACTGCAGGTTGGATTCCTGCCACCCATGCAGAATTTGGTTGGAAACTTCTTTCTTCTCCAACACCTCTGGGTTTTCACCCCCGAGGTGGAATGACCGAGGTGGAACTTTTGATTTTAGGCAGTTTGTTGGTTAACAAAATCGGAGGCGGCAATTACTCTATAAAGATAACGCTCGGGCTCCTCGGCTTTTGCTTCCGAGGGTATTTTGGCAACCGACTCTGGTTCTGAAAGCAATTTAAAAACGGCAATTTTGGAAGTTGCAATTTCACCAAGATAAGCGTCCTTCATCATACTGGCTTTATCCACATCAGTTTCGTTTCTGATATCCCCCAATTCTACTCCCCTTACCCTTTTAATATAGGCGCGCACCATATCATAGACGGTACCCGGACCTAAATGGTGAGACAATATGGCCAAATCAACTCTGCCAAAACGCTCTAAGTTTTGCGCCAAATAGCCATTGCCGCCTTCAATATTTTTTTCGGGGATGAGGCGTTCTTCGGGGCTAATTCCCGCATCACTGGCAGCATCGGGTTTTAACATATAAATTCCGGCAGCACCGCTTTCGGCGACTGCCTGTGGATCACCATTGTTTTCGACAAAAGCTACACCTTTGGAAAGTTTTGAAGAAAAGCCGGCTGCTTGAGCTGCTTCTTCAATTTGCCCTTGATAGTCGTTGACTAACTTAAGTTTAGCTGGGGTATCTTCTCGTTCTTTCAGTTGCGCCAATTCTTTTTGAACAAACCCCTCGGCCATCTTTCTTTCCTGATCGGATAAACCGGCAAAAGGATCAACGGCAGGGTCCTCAATTTGAACCTCCTTATCTCTAAAAGTATCTTTGCGGACTCCCAGTGCGTGGAGACCCCAAGTAAGTAAACCACCACCTGCGACAGAACCCCCTGCTTTTAAAATGGAACGTCTAGTGGCTGGCTTTCTCAACCAACGGCCAATCAACCCGTGTTCGCCTTTTCCACCTTCCACACCTTCCATAATAATGATAGTGTATCAAACTTCTTAAGATGTTGCCATCCACTAGGTGATTTGAGATATAATTCTTCGAACTAATGAATGATCAAAACAACCTCTTAGCTTTCAAAAAGTTCCTCAAAGAAAATAATCTTGACGGTTTTATCGTCACCAATCCGACCAATATTTTTTATCTAACCGGCTTCAAAGGCGTCTTGCCGGCTGAGCGCGAAGCAATTCTTGTTTTTGATCCTTCACCTACACTTATCACGGCCAGGATTTATCAGAATGAAGCTGCAAGAGTTAAAAGCCGTAATCTCAAAATTAAAATTGTCGCCGAAAGAAACCAAATTTTTGAATCTTCTGCGAAATTATTTAAAAAGGCCAAACGAATAGGTTTCGAAGAGAATGACTTAAAAGTCGCGGAACTAAAAGAATTTAAAAAAGTTTTAAAGAAGGTAAGACTAATTGCCACCAAGAACCTTATCGAAGATCTGCGAATTATCAAAACTGAAGATGAAGTCAAAAGAATCGAAAAAGCCCAGATCATTTCTCAAAAAGCCTTCAATGAACTCATCAAAACCATTAAAGTCGGCCAAACAGAGGTTGAAATTGCCGAAAAATTAGCCAGCATTATCAAGTCACTCGGCGCCAACGGACTTGCCTTTGAGGGTATTGTCGCAGCAGGAAGAAACGCCGGACTACCCCACTATGTCACCGGCAACAGCAAGGTCACAAAGGGTGATGTTTTGCTTTTTGACTTTGGTGCCAAATACAAAGATTATTGCGCCGATCTTTCCCGAGTGGTATTTATTGGACACACCGATGGCAGATATCACCATATTTACCAACACGTCTTAAATGCTCAAAAAATGGCAATCGAAATAATTACCAGCGGTATCAAAGTCTCGAATGTTTACGATGCAGCCAATGATTATTTTAAGAAGCACAATCTGGACGAGTATTTTTTACATGGGCTTGGTCATGGCATAGGTTTGGATGTACATGAGACTCCCCACCTGCGGTCAGGTCTACCAACTACTAACGACCAACTACTAACCAATGGAATGGTCTTTTCCGTTGAACCAGGGCTTTATTTTCCTTGGGGCGGTATCAGAATTGAAGATCTTATTGTCATCAAAAACGGCCGTGCCAAAGTTTTAGGCAAACTAATTGATGAAATTATCGAAGTTTAAGAAATTACTTCGCCCCCGAGGAATACTTCGCACACCTCGGAGGTGTTTCCATGATGGTCAATTGTCAAGTGTCAGTTGTCAACCGTGATTATTGATTATCTCTCGGGGCCTGCGGACGAGCTTCAGAAACAAAAATCTTTCTACCATCAATTTCACTACCATTTAACTGACTAATTGCCTTCTTGGCATCTTCGTCACTTGCCATCTCCACAAAACCAAAACCGCGAGACCTGCCGGTCATTTTATCGGTAACCACATTAGCCTCAACCACTTGGCCGGCTTTGGCAAACATTTCCCGCAGTTGGTCGCTGGTCGTAGCAAAGGGCAAACTACCTACAAATAATTTAGCAGCCATTTTTTAAAATCACCTTCCTTTCTGTATCACTAACATGTATATATTTTGAGTCACTTCTTGATTTTTTGGGAAAGAAACATTAGCGCGTAGATTTAGTGGTAGTAATTAATCAAATTGTATTTGATTGATAATTACAAAGTCAAGTTACCTTTTGTTCTAAGCTTTCACGCCACTGGCAATAGCTCCTGATGACAAGACTTCGTTAACTTTTTGGGAGAGTAAATCTAGGCTGGTATCCGCTTTAACAAGATAGCCGCTTGCTCCCAACTCAATTGCCTGTTGCACTTCAGATGCATCCTCAATGTTGGTCAAAACCAAAATGGGAATGTCGGCAAGTTGACTCTGCGCCTTAACCTCCCGAAGTATTGTCAGACCATTAACCTTAGGCATTAAAATGTCCAGAAGAACCAAATCCGGTTTTTCGCGCGCGATTAAATCCGCTGCCTGGAAATCTGCGGCAATTTCGATCTGATGGCCATCTTCGATTAGACGATTTTTATAAATATTGGCAACTTTTAAATCGTCTTCAACAATGATGATTTTTGCCATAATCTTTAAGGAGTCGGCGGGCTAGTCTCTTCAAGTGTTCTGGCGACTCTTGGCAGGATTTGATCGGGGGTTGTTTCTGATTTTAAAAGATAACCGTAAGCGCCGTATTCAAGACCGCGGGCAACACTGGCATCTTCGGCTACATTGGTCAATAAAAGAACCGGAATTGCGCTAGTCTCTACATTGGCTTTAATTTCCCGAAGAATATCAAGACCATTAACTTTAGGCATCAAGATGTCCAAGATTACCAGATTGGGTTTGGCAGCCGTAATGGTAGCAACTGCCGATACGTCCTCGGCAACCTCAACCGTATGGCCACCCTCTTCAATCTTTTGCTTGTAAATTTCGGCAATTGTTTTGTCGTCCTCAACAATGATTATTTTCGCCATGATTTAATTATTTTACTGCTTTAATTATATGACTTAATTCAAGCATGAGCAACTTTACTACCGGTAAAGACCGCATCTTGTTTGCCAACTGTCTTTTGCCGCTCCATGCTAATTGGCACCGTAAAGTAAAAAGTACTGCCCATGCCCTCTCCTTCGGATTTGGCCCAGATCTTACCATTCCAAGCCTCAACAATTCCGTGAGCAATATAAAGCCCCAGCCCCGAACTTTTAAGCCCGGCCTTGTTTCTACCGGCCGCAAGCTGGCCAAATTTTGAAAAGAGCAAGTCTATTTGATCAGGATTAATGCCGATACCGGTATCGGAAATACTTACCAAAATACCAACTAAAACATTATCAATTATCTCTCTTTTCACTTTAACCTTAATTTCGCCAGTTTGGGTGTATTTAATGGCGTTGGAAAGCAAGTTGTTAAGAACTTGTTTGATGCGAATTTTATCAAAATAAGCCTGCGGTAAATTTTCTTCAATTTCCAGTGTTAGTTTCAAACCCTTGGAGGCGGCTAGAGGTTTATAATTTTGGACCCTTTCGCTAACTGCCTCATCCAACTCACCGTTTTCGCAGATTACATCGAACTTACCGGCCTCAAGTTTGGCAACATCCAAAAGGTCATTAACGAGTTCAAGCATAGTTTGTGAGGTAATATCCACACTTGAGAGATATTTCGCAACATCCTCCTCTTTTAATTTGGCCAAGTCGGTTTTTAAAAGCTCAACCGTTGATCTGATACTGGTTAAAGGAGATCTTAGCTCATGGACCATCATGGCGCTAAAATCACGTCTTAATTGTTCCAGCGCTTTGGCATCTGTCACATCATGAAATAAGACTACTACGCCTATGGGCTTTTGCGTTTTTTTATCTAAAACGCGGGAGGCCACAACTTGCAAAACCTTATCGGAAACCACTATCTCTTGAGGCAAAATCTCTGTTTCGGCAGCAAGCGCTTCCTCTACTTTTGTTCTCAAATCTAAATGACCGGACATGGCACCCGCAATGTCAAAAATTGTTGGGCTTTGAACAATCCCCAAAATTTGACTGAGCTTTCTGTTGGCAAGAACCAATTGATAATTTTCATCAACCATCATCAGACCGTCGGAAAGAGCCTGCACTGCCTGTGAAAGTCTGGCCTTTTCGTTTTCCAAAACTTCATTAAGTTTGGAAACAGCCTCGGAAGCTTGCCTGGCGATTCGGTACAAAACTTCCGTGTTCTCTTGGTTATAGAGCTCCTTTTCTCTGGCGGCAACGTTGATGATTCCGGCAAGTTTACCGGAAATGACAATCGGTAAGTTAAAGTAAGAACCGACTAAATCCGTCAACTCTTCATCCAAAATCACCCCCCTAACACTCTCATCCAAGTCGCTTTTGTTAAATGGTTTTTGAGCCATTTCGGAAAATGCCGCCAGCATTTTGGTCCTAACATCATCGACAAAAGCCGGACTGATTGTTTCTGCAACCATGCAGGAAAAAATGATTTTTTCTCCTTTCTCGTTCAAAATCATATAGGAAACAGTCGAAAACGGCAGAAGCCTGCCTAAAGAACCGCTGATGATTTCAATAATTTTGGCCGCGTCAAGTGAATAACCGATTCTGTCACCGATTTCCTTTAAAATGATCGTTTCGTAAGCCTTTCTTGCCAGTTCTTCTTCGCGTATCTTCCCGCGAGCAAGTTCCTTGTTAAATTTTTGCCGCTCAAAATAATAACCCAAAATGCCGGCAACCGTACCTATCACCATTACAATCGCCAAAGTAACTGTTGTGTCCATAACTTTTAACTATTATTAAGACTGCGGTTTTTAATAGCCGGATATTGCTCAAGCAGTGACGCCAAAGTTGCATTGGCAATTTGTCCGGATAGCTTCATAAATTCGCCCGAGAGCTGCTCTAGGGCCTGATGGGGATCGCCGCTAACTGCACTCACCTGGCCGTCGTTTGCGACAGTCAAAGCGCCAACGCTTCTTGCCTTTGATAAAGCCACTCCGGGCCCAAGCATCACCATCTGCTTTTTAACTAGATCGGACATTAAACTCTGATAATCATCCTGTTCTGACAAAGTCAACTCACCCCCTCGCTGAACTAAAAACCTGAAACTTTAAACTTGAAACAACGAAAGAGTTTCTAGTTTCTAGTTTATTGTTTCTCGTTAAGTACCTAATTTAAGTGTAACAAAGTTGCCGCGAAGTTCAAATGGCTCTTCCTTGTTGGGGACAAAATTAAACGATCGTTCAAAAATGTCTCCCATACTCTTAAAGACCTGTTCTGGGAAATTAACCGTGACTGATATTAGTCGCAAACTCAATATGTCAAAAGTAAACGTAAGTAGAATTATTAAACCTCTAATCGAATCCGGAGAAATTGTTGTCACAAAAGCGGAAAAGGGCAACCGGGTTTTCCTCTCCCCCTGCCCAGATCTGTAAAAAAAATCGTTTAGCGGTTAAGGTGAAGATGCCCGTATCGTTAAGCGTTGAACGTTAAACGTAACCGAAAGACGAAACGGGCTTCGTAACCCTTACCGCCTCACTATCCCAAAACGACCCAAGGTCGAAGGTCGCGCTTGGGAATTTGGGGGGCGATAATAAATTTAGTCACCGATTTAATAAACATTAAAGTCACGAAGTTGACTTTTTCTTTGTCCAGCCAAAAAGTCTTAGGTAAAGCCATGTCCTTGCCATATTTTTTCTTGAGATCGGCAAGCTCCTGCAGTATTGGATGATCAAAATAAATAACCCTGTCAACCAAAAATTGGCCGACAATTTTTTCGCCGGGAAGTTTAATAAGTACCACATCCCCTGCCGAAACTTTACCGTAAGGCGCAATTTTAATTTGCGAAAACCTGCCCTCGATTTTTTTATCCCCGCTAAAAATCGTCTCAACTGCTTCCGGATTAAAAATCGCCAAGTGCCTCGTCATTTGCGCCTATTGTCAATTGTCAGTTGTCAATTGTCAATTGTGAAGTTACAACTTGAGGCTTTTGAGGTAAGCTCGCAGTTCCCTGTTAACATCTTCATGCGTAAGGCCATGATCAATTACTGTTTTCAGATAACCAATTTTTGAGCCGCAATCATAATACTTGGCATTTTTAATTTCAACGGCATGAACTTTTTTACCTTGGGCCAAGAGTTTATTAACCCCATCAACATAATAAAGTTCTTGACCCTTTTCGATGGTTTCAGGTATCGCCGCCGAAAGCGCTTCAAAAATATCAGGGGTAAAAAGATAACCTGAAACAATTGCAAAATTTGAAGGAGCATTGCCGGGACCTGGTTTTTCGATAAACTGATCGACCTCGATAACTCCCTTATCAACTTCCTTACCTCCAACGAATCCGTATTTTCTGGTATCCTCAGGGTTTGATGTTAAAATCGCCGAAAGAATCGTCGTGCCATATTTCTCATATGCGTCAATCATTTGCTTGGTTCTTGAGGGACTGGCTGTTATAAAATCGTCGCCCCAAAGAACTACAAATGGTTCGTCGCCGACAATTTCGCGTGCGCACAAAAGTGCATGTCCGTTTCCCAAAGCTTCCTTTTGTCTAACATAAACAAAATCGGCCAAGTCGGAAATTCTTCTTATTTCTTCAAGTTCCTTAACTTTTCCGTCTTTTTCCAGTCTGGCCTCAAGTTCGAAGTGCCGGTCAAAGTGGTCTTCGATCGCCCTTTTGTGCCAGCCGGTGACTAAAATTACCTGCTCACAGCCAGCCTCAACCGCTTCTTCAACCACATACTGGATAATCGGTTTGTCGACAATTGGCAGCATTTCTTTAGGAGAGGCTTTGGTAGCCGGCAAAAATCGGGTACCAAATCCCGCCGCCGGGATCACCACCTTGCGAACTTTATTAGCCATCTAAAACTTTAACCCTCCAGAGCTTCAGCGACGGAGGGCGAATTTCATTCTAACACCCTAATTTACTCAGTTGCAATATCACTTGCCCAAATTTCTCAACTCGTGGTACGATACCAATACTCTTTTTTGGAAAGAAGGAAATTATTATGGCATTTAATCCATTGACTTACTTGAAGGAATCAAAAGCCGAATTTACCAAAGTCATTTGGCCGACTCGTGCCGAAACCGTGCGCTTAACCTTGGTAGTTATTATTGTTTCGATAATTATCGGCGCCTACATCGCCGGCCTTGATGCGATTTTTACTAAAATAACCGAAACATTTATAAAGTAAGAAAGTAATATGGTAGACCAAATATTAAACGATCAAACTGAACATACTGACTCGTCCGCCAACTTGTCCTCCGAAGCTTTAGCGAAGGAGGAACCTTCTCAACCTTCCAAACCAGCAAAAGATATTAAGGGTGCCCATTGGTATGTTGTTCATACTTACTCTGGCCACGAAGCCAAAGTAGCGGCAACCTTAAAGCAAAGAATCCAGTCGCAAAAACTCGAGGGTAAAATTCTGGATATCTTAGTCCCAACGCAGGAAAAAATCGAAATTAAGGAAGGCAAAAAAAATAAAGTTCAGGAAAAAATCTTTCCCGGTTATCTTTTGATTCGCATGGTTTTGGACGATAACACCTGGCTTGCGGTTAGAACTACGCCCGGCATAACCAGCTTTGTCGGCACTGCCAATAAACCGACTCCCCTGCCGGATGAAGAAGTCGCCGGCATTAAAAAGTTCATGACTTTGGAAGCTCCCAAGTTTAAAACAACTTTTTCGGTTGGCGAAGCGGTTAAAATTACCGACGGTCCGTTTTCCGAATTCCTGGGCTCAATTTCCGAAATTGACGAAGCAAAAGGCAAACTCAAGGTTTTGGTTTCCATTTTTGGAAGAGAAACCCCAGTTGAGTTAGATTTCCTTCAAGTCGCAAAACTCTAAATCGCAGATGGTAAGATAGTCTGATGCTTGCCAAAATCCCTAAATTCATTACCGTACCTGCTCTTCTTTTGATCCTTCTTTTCGTAAGCTATGTTCTTTCCAATATTGGCAGCGGTAAGTCTTCCTTTGAGAATTTCTTCTTGGGCTCGCAAAATCTATTCAAAGAATCCACCCCACAAGAAGACCCAGTGGATCAATTGCTTGAAAATTCAGCCAAAAATTTTGACGGCAACTATGCAATCTACATAAAGAATTTAAAAACCGGTAACTTATCTGAAGTCAATCCAGACGAAAAATTTACCTCTGCCAGCCTCTATAAACTTGCTGTCATGTACAAGGCCTATGATAGCCTGGTCAAAAAAGAAATTAGTATGGATGAGACCCTTTCGGGAAACAGCGCCGATCTTGACAATGTTCTTACGGGTGTTCAAGACGATACAGATCTGGGCAATCAACAAGCTGCTTCCTTTGATAATCAAAACCAAACCATTGCCTATCCGGTTTCTGAAGCTCTTCGTCTGATGATAACTATCTCCGATAATTATTCGGCCCTGCTTTTGGCCCAAAAACTTGGCTGGCAAAACATTGACCAATTGATGGAGAAAGAAGGTTTTTTAGGTATTGATCTTATTGGTCCTGACGACCCAACAGTCACTGCCCGTGCCCTCGGTAATCTTCTGGAAAAAATATATAGAAATCAGGCAGTCAACCCCCAATCATCAAGTGAAATGGAGCAGTTGCTTTTTGACCAAAAAATTAATGACCGCATCCCCAAATATCTGCCGCAAGACATCAAAGTCGGCCACAAAACCGGTGAACTTGACGGTATTCGCCATGATGCCGGCATTGTCCTTGGTAAAAAAAGCCACTATATCTTCGTTTTTTTAACAGATTCTCTTCAACCGCTTGATGCTGCCGAAAAAATCGCTATCCTTTCCAAACAAATTTTTGATCTTTTAGAGAAGGATTGATTATCATTGGACAAATCCACAAAAATTCGTTATCATCCGTGATAATCTAAAAAATGGCTAAGAAGATTAAAACAATCATCAAGCTTAATATCGCCGCCGGCGAGGCCACTGCCGCACCGCCGGTCGGGCCGGCTCTGGGCCAGCACGGCTTGCCGATCATGGATTTTGTCCGATCCTTTAACGAAAAAACCCAAGAGCAAAAAGGTACAATCTTACCGGCGGTCATTACCGTTTATGAGGATCGTACATTTTCTTTCATCGTCAAAAAACCGCCTGTTGCCGAACTAATCAAAAAGGCCCTTGCCTTGGAAAAAGGCACAGGGGCCGCCGGCAAAGAAATTGTCGGCAAGTTGACCAGAGCGCAAGCCCAAAAAATCGCAGAAGTTAAACTGCCGGATTTAAATACCAAAAACCTTGACGCCGCAATCCGCATAGTCACAGGCACAGCCAAAAGTATGGGCATCGAGGTTGAAGAATAGCTTGCCCTGAGCTTGTCGAAGGGTCGAGGGAACTGCCAAATCAATGGGGGTTGAAATCACTAACTGATTTAAAAAGTAAAATTTAAAATTTTAAATGTATTTTTTCAATTTTCAGTTTTCAATTTTCAATTAAAACCATGGGGACAACACGTATTAAAGTCATCGATCTATCGGGTGAACAGAAGGAGATTAAAACCTCCCGAAAGCACGCGGAGAAATTGTCCGGCCTGGCCAAAATCAGGCAGGAGAAGAAACCGAAGGCTGAGGTCTCAAAAGAGCCTGAGGAACAAAAAATTACCCCTCCTTCCACGTCCTCTCAACCTTCTGAACCCTCTGTACCCTCCCAACCCTCCGAGCCTTCTCAACCCTCTCCACCCTCTGTGCTCCCAGAACCTTCTGTGCCTCCAGTGATCAAAAAGCAATCAGTGCCAATAGTTACCAAGAAACTTCGCCACACCGGCAAAAAATATCTGGTCGCGACTGCTCTAATTGACAAAAATAAAATCTATCCGGCCGCCGAAGCCATCGATCTTTTATACAAAACTTCTATAACTCGCTTTGACCCTACTGTTGAAGTCCATTTTAATGTTACCGACAAAAATGTTCGCGGTTCTGTCAATTTTCCTCACGCGGTCGCCGTAAAAAAAGAAAGGAAGATTCTTGTATTCTCCGACCCACCTGCTGGTAAAGCAGGTAAACAATCATCCATCAGCGATAAACATATCATCTGGGGTAATGAAAATACTATTGCCGACATTGAATCCGGCAAACTAAAACCCAACCGAGATTTTGACATGGTCTTAGCCCAACCTAAATTTATGCCGGCTTTGGCGAAAATTGCCAAAATCTTAGGACCAGCCGGTCTAATGCCTAATCCCAAAAACAATACGGTGGTTGAAAATGTCGTAAGCGCCCTTGAGGGCGCCGCCAGCGCCACTTTCGAGTACAAAACGGACCCAAGTGCACCAATTGTTCACACAAAACTCGGTAAGCTTTCTTATAAGCCCGAACAATTAACGGAAAATCTCAAAGCTTTAGTTACCGCAATCGGTCCTGCCAAAATCAAAAAAGCAACATTGACATCAACCATGAGTCCACCTATTAAAACTGACATCACCACAATTAATTGATAATCTCTTTAAGGGCTTGCCCCGCCAGAAGTATAGTAATCCAAAAAAAACGATACGCAAGATAAGACTTTAAAACCAAACTTCTAACGGGGGGCTTGACAAATTAAGCTCTGTTTTGATACCTTACCGCTACTTAAAAAAGTCTGCCCCGTACCAGATGGTACAGGGTCTGAATTCCCACTGCCAAGTTTTATTGAAACTTGTCATGGGGAAACCTTTCAGACTAAAACCCAAAACTCACAGAGTTTTGGAGAGGAGGAATACGACTAAGTTTGAAGTCTGCCAACCAGCAGACAAAAACTAATAGGAGTTATTCCGACGAAGGAGGTGAGAAAACGAAAATGATTGATGAAGACACAGTACAACCAAACGGTGATGACGAAGAGGAAGAAAAAGAAGAATCAAAAGACGAGGAAAGTTCTGAGTAAAGATTGGATTTTGATAATTTAAAAAAGCCTCAAGATGTCCGCCCGATCGGCGGATATTGGAGGCTTTTTTAATTGTCTCCGATCTGTCTTGACAAAAACAACAGCTAGTTGTTATAGTTTCTCAACAATCCGAAGACCGTAGGTGTTCTGAGTATTATCGAAGAACTTAATTGAGGCCTACGCAGGCATTATCAGCAATTTTGATGCGCTCGTCTTCGGAGCGCATTTTTCTTTTTTGAACATTTTGTTCAAAAAATATCAGAGGAGCGCCCTGAGTCCTGAGCCTGTCGAAGGATCGAAGGGCGATCTGCTGATATAAAAAAATGGATCAAACAAAATCTAAAGCGCGCCAAATTAAGACGGAAACAATCAATACTTTGGGCGAAAAAATCTCAAAAGCCAAGGTTTTGGCCTTTGCCGACTATCACGGACTTGGCGCCAATCAAATCAACAGTCTTCGCCAAAAAGTAAAAGAAGCAAACGGCGAACTAATCATCGCCAAAAATACGCTTCTTGCACGCGCGCTAATACTAACCAACTACCAACTGCCCGCTACCAACTATCAACTTACCGGCCCAACAGTCGCCATCCTTGCATATCAAGACGAAATCGCACCGGTTAAAGCGATTGCCGAATTTATTAAAACTTTGGGACTGCCCAAATTCAAATTTGCTTTTTTCGGCAAGGATTTTTTGGATGCGGTTGCTCTTGAGGCTCTATCCAAAATCCCCGACCGCAATATTCTACAAGCCAAAGTCGTCGGTGCTATCGCCTCACCGCTTTATGGCCTTGTTTATGTTCTACAAGCCAATCTCAGAAATTTAATTTCAGTTCTCGATCAGAAAGCAAAGTCAGGGTCTAGTTAGTTAGAGTCTAGGGTCTAGTTTTCCTAGACTCTAGTTTCCTAGTCACTAGACGTTAAGGAGGTGATTATAAATGGCAGATAATAACACAAAACAAGGTAATGAAGATGCAGAAGACTCGGAAGGTAAAGAGGGAAAGAATGAAGAAAAAAAGCAAGAATCCTCTGAACCGTCTAAACCATCCAAGCCTTCCCAACCTTCTGTTAAGGTCGGCAAAAAACTAGAAGGCATCATCAAGGATATTGAAGAACTTTCGGTTCTGGAACTTTCAGAACTGGTAAAAGCACTAGAAGAAAAATTCGGCGTAACTGCGGCCGTACCCATGGCTGCTGCTACCGCTGGGTCCGCTCCTGCTGCCGGCGGTGAAGAAGCTGCCAGCGAGCAAACAACCTTTAATGTAATACTTACCGATTCCGGAGCCAATAAAATCTCGGTGATTAAGGCGGTTCGCGAAATTGTACCAACTTTAGGCTTAAAAGAGACAAAAGACTTGGTTGATGCCCCACCAAAAGAAATTTTAACTGGGGTTAATAAGGAAAATGCTCAGGAAGCTAAAACTAAGCTGGAGACCGCTGGAGCCAAGGTCGAACTCAAGTAATCAAGATCTCGATCGCATTTTCCTTGCGGTCCTCGTCCTAACAGGACTGCGGGCCTAAAAGAAACAGCCAACGAGGCTAAGACTAAATTAGAGGCAGCAGGGGCAAAAGTAGAGCTAAAATAATTTGTCAAACGACTAACGACGAACGACTAAAGCAGATAGAAAATTCTTGCTTTAGTCCTTAGTCTTTAAGCATTGTTCCGCGTTTTGCCTACTTGACCTCTTTTTTATCCGCGTGATATAGTCGAGTTCGAAATTGAATCTTTGAGTCTATAGAATGTTAAACTCCTTTATAGAAAACTACTACTACCAAACTACCCAACTACCAAACTACCCAACTAATCTCAAAGGAGGTTCAAATGTCGCTCGGCGATGAATGGCCAGATCTTTTAACCGTTAAAGAAGTTGCCAAAATCTTACGAGTTGCGCCCTTAACCATTAAACGCTGGGGTAAACGCGGTAAACTGCCGGCAATCCGCATTAATTCCCGCGGTGACAGGCGCTATAAAAAAGAAGCAGTGTTATGGTTATTAGGCCAGCCAAGCGGTGCGCCTGAAACCAAAACCACTCTGTAACTTTCAGATTTCAAATATCGGATATCGGATTTCGTGCTTCATACTTCAAAGTTTATCCTAATCCCTCGTTAATTGTTAAATGTCAAATGTTAATTGTTAAATTCACTTGTAACTTGTATACTAACCCAAATGATCAACACGGCCATTGAGGCAGCTCAAAAAGCCGGCCAGCTAGCTTACCGCTACTTTAAATCTCAGCCTAAAGTCACCTACAAACCGGATAACTCCCCCGTCACCCGCGCCGATATCGAGGCTGAAAAACTTATCCGCAAAATCATCACCAAAAAATTCCCAGACCACGGCATCATCGGCGAAGAATTACCGCCCGTTAATCCCAACTCCCGCTTCCAATGGGTCATCGACCCTATCGACGGCACCCGCGATTTTATCCGTAATTTTCCATTTTGGGCGGTCTTCATAGCTGTGCTTTGCGACAAAAATCCTTTAATTGGCGTTGTCTATTTCCCAGTCGCAAGCGATTTACTGATCGCTCAGAAAAGCAAAGGAGCTTTTATCAATGATCAAAAGGTCCAAGTCTCCAAAACCAAAAAACTTAAGGAGGCCTATGTTTGTTTTGGAACAATCAAAAGGTTTATCCAGTTTGACAGAATGGGTAAGCTCACCAAAATTTGTGCAATTGCCAGAGCTGGCCGAAGTTACGGCAATCTCAACCTTAAATTTTTCTTAGAAGGAAAAGCTGATGTCATGCTTGAGTCCTACGGAGCAATGCATGATTTTGCTGCACCTGCTATCTTAGTCACCGAAGCTGGTGGTAAATTTACGGACTTTTCCGGCAAATTCTCTCTTACTTCCGGCAACGCCGTCGCCACCAACGGCCTTTTGCATAATCAAGTACTTAAAATACTCAATGAGTAGAAACATCTGACAATTGACATTTTACATTTGACATTTGCGCTTACTGTTACTTGTCAGTTGTCAAGTGTCAATTGTTCCTCAGTGTACTTTTCCCCACTCAAGCTTAACACCCTCTTTTTCATAGGGTAACAGTGCTTCTTCGACGATTTTTTTGATTTCCGCAAGTCTAGCCTCGCTTACCGCCTCGGCACGCAGAGTCAGCTGAGGCTGAGTGTTGGATGCCCGAATAACCGCCCAGCCGTCATCCCATTCAACTCTAACTCCGTCGATTGTTCGTATCTTGTATCCTTTGTTCTCAAAATATCTCTTCAATTCACCAACAATCTTAAATTTGCGCTCGTCGGGTGCAAAAATTCTGGTCAGCGGCGAGGACACATACTCCGGAAGGCTATTTACTAATTCTTCTACACTTTTATCTTGCGAAGCAACAAATTCCAAAAACCTGCATGCTGCATATATGGCATCATCAAACGTATACCATCTATCTGCAAAGAAGATATGGCCGGATATCTCTCCCGCAAGCTCGGCCTTTTCCTCTCGCAAAGCATCTTCGATATAAGAATGGCCGACCCGTATCAATTTAACCTTACCACCATGGTTTACCACGTCATCGGTTGCACTTTTTGAGCATTGAAGCTCAAACAAGATTAACACTCCCGGTTTATCTTTGAGAATCCGCCTGGCACAAAGCGCCGTAATCTGATCTCCCCAGACGATATTGCCCCGATTGTCAACCACTCCAAGCCTGTCAGCATCACCATCGAAAACCAAACCTACGTCATACTTGCCGTTTTTGATCTTTTCGACTATTTGTGGATAGGCACGCGGATCCTGTGGATTTGGCGGGTGGTTTGGCTGGGAAAAATCAATATCGCAAAACAATTCTTCGACATCTGCACCGATTGCCTCAATCACCTTGGGAGCATAAGGTCCACCTGTAGAATTGCCGCAGTCAACTATTACTTTTAGTCTCCTAGCTAGTTTGACCCTGGCAACAATATCGTTTTTATATTCGCCAAAAATATCTAGCTTACGAGATTTTCCTGCTCCTTTTGCAAAATCCTCGGAAATCATAAGTTCTTTTAATTTTTGAATTTCTTCACCAAATAGTGCACCGTCGCCCGCCACTGGTTTAAAACCATTAAACTCTGGCGGATTGTGAGAAGCGGTGATAATCAAGCCCCCGTCAATTTGATAGAACTTGCGCGCCCAGTACAACATCGGTGAAGTGACCATGCCGATTTCGATAACATCGACACCTGTGGATAAAATTCCCTCAACAGATGCCCCGTAGTAAGAAAGGCTCGTTTCCCTGGCATCATAGCCCACCAAAGCGCTTCTGGTGCCCTTTTTAACTAAATAAGTACCAAGAGCCTGCCCAAAAACCCTGGCAAACTCCTCGTCAATGTCCTGTCCGACTATTCCCCGGATGTCATAGTCACGAAAAATAGCCTCGTTGACTCGCATATGCTTAATTTAACACAAAACAACTGCTGCTGGCCAAAGGGAAACTCCGCGAGGGTGGCCGGCATATATAAGTTAGTCTGAAGTCATCAAAACATGACGAAGTCAACTAAAAGAATGCACGGCGTCAATGGAAAACGAAATTTGCATCTGTGTTTGCCAAAATGCCAAAATAAAATTGTCATGGCTGAGTTCCAAGAAACCGCCACTGCTTCAGTCGACGAACAATGGTCAATTCCCACGGCATCAGAATTAAAGGAAACTGAATCAAGACTATTAAACTTAAAGACCGGTCAAGCTTTTACTGGGACTCTAATAAGGGGTAGTGGTGATGAACCTGGATTGGAGAAAAAGACAGGTTTGTCTTTAACTACTTCTCCTCTTCTGGCATCGGATTACGGCAGAAGGAAAAAGGGGGCTCGCGTTAGTGCAGTAAGAGTCGAGTTTCAAAATCCGCTTTGTGTCACCTCCCATGAAGGTGCGGTCAATGCCTTACGCACCGATGGTACCGACCGGGACATGAACACGGCTCATCGATATCTGCATAATCTTGCAAAGTTTCGGGAAGCCGAAGCCATTATTGCTGGGCGTGCCCAAAAAGCCGGTTATGATGGCATCATTTATCGGGGTAACCCAAATTTAATGGAAGTGGTTGACCTCCGTACGGTTGTAGCCGAAACAGCCTAACAATCCTTGATCCGATGTAAACTCCGCGAGGGGTGGGGCAAGGCGTATATAAGTTAGTCTGAAGTCATCAAAACATGACAGAGCCAGCTCACGAGAATACCACAGGCTCCAATAATCTCCCTATCACAAATTTTTTCTTGAGCGCATGATTGCTGACAATCAAAAACATGACGAAGTCCCGCTCAAATTAAAACACCGAACTTCCTTAAAAGTTAGTGCGGGACGGAGGCATGAGCGAGGCGGATTCAATAAATCGAACTTAAATAACGGTGGACCGAGCGTTTTTTGATGGCAGCAATCTGCGCGACCAAAAGGGAAATCAAACTTTCACTTCCTGTCTTAGGATCTCGGCAGCGTCCGTAGGGTCAATAATATTGACCGAAAGTCCGGTCCCAAGTTCCAGTCCTGCCCGGTGAACTAATCTCGGGATAATCCTAATATACCAGTCCTGCCCATGATGAATATAAAAATTGTACGCCGGTCCGTCTTTAAAGCTCACCATTGGCACGCCCGGATGAAAATGCTCGCCGGCTGTTAAATGGGAAATTAACCTTTTTAAGGTATCCTGCAAAACCGCCGCCAAATCACTAATGGCCTCCGCCGTAATCTGGCCAAAATACTGGTTACGGATCTTTGGGGCAATCCAAACCTCAAAAGGCCACTGCGAAAAATCAGGGCAAAAGACAACAAAGCGCTGGTTATCAACGACTACATTGAGAATGGGTTCAAACGCCAAAGCGTCAAGATTAATCTGCTTGGGGATTACCACCAGCTGGGAATGAGGATGCCGAATTGAGGCTCCGGCCGCCTCACCAACATTATTAAAGATCAAAACATGGCCGTTTTTGGCATGGAAGTTATAGCGGTCGCGAAAAGTCAAAAGAATCTTGTGAACCTGATTCAAAGGAAGGCTGTCAATATCTTTCGCGTCATCCGGAGAGTGGATAATCACCTCATGAAAGTCGGTAATCGGGTATTTGTTGCTAATTACCCGAACCTGCCAACCGGATGAATTAGGCTCACCCGGACCAATACGATAGACTTCCGTGCCCGAAAGCTTTTCATAGCCCGGACAAAAAACACAAAACTTATTAACCCCGGCCTGCTCTGGCTTACCGAGATCTTTCGGTCGCTTAGATCTGCCTTCGGCAATAATAATCCAACGATTGGTAGTTATATCCGGAACAAATTTGGCCATAAGTGAAAATTATTCTTGATAATTCTATTTTAAGTTTACTAAAAATATATTTACAAACATAGACCTAAAAACTAGAAATGTGAACATAATAGATCAAACTAATCCATTTGACACTAATTGGAACCTCTAATAAAAAATTACAAGTTTAAAAAATTAAATTTATAAACAGTTTCCCTAATAATCTTGTTGACTTATAAATAAGCAAAAACTAAATAGTTTTTGGAATTGCTTTATATCATTGATACTATAATACTTATAATATTAACTTGATAACTGTCCTTTAGCAGTCTATTGAGTAAATATATTACTTTAGACCTGAATTATATACAGTGCGTAGAAATTTTAGTTTCTGTCTCGTTCCTTAAAAAAATACAAAGCAGTTGAAATGTTCAATAATTATTCTTACAAGTCATCGTCAATTTTAAGATTTTTATGATTGATTCATAACCGTCAATTTGTCTAAAACTTATAGTTACTAAATTAACAAAATTTATGTCTTATTTATAGGGTTTATACAACTTTAAAATTTTAATCGTCCAAAACCAAAGAATTAAAATTAAAAACGCCGGTAAAACTCTCATCCGCCAAATTCTTGTCGGTTCCATTAAAAGCCGCCAAAACCACTCCATCCCCCAATTCTGCAAAAATTCCGGTGCCCTTTTTTTCACCATGGAAAGATAGTCAAATGCTCCTCCGACCCCGATAAAAACGCCGATATTAAGATCATCCTTGTTTCTTTCTACCCAAAATTCCTGCCGACCCATGCCATAGGCAACAAAAAGTACATCAATGCGTCCTAACTGCAAAAGTTGTCTTTTTAGCCTCAAATCATAGCCTATAGATGGATCTCCAGATTGGGCAAAAACAACTTTAAGATTAGGATTAGTTGATTTTTGGCGCTTTGCAACCATAGCTGCTACGTTGCCAAAACCACCCAAAAATCCTATTCTGATAGCCCGAATTGCACTTTTTTGACATATTTTTTCGATTAAATTAACGCCTGTTATACGATCTCGGACTTTACCCCCAAAAATCAGCTTCGAAAAGACAACACCCGCACCGTCGGCTAAAGCTAGATCAGCTTCATTTAAAATCTTCAAAAACTGGCGATTTTTGCGAGCCAGCATTACAAATTCACTGTTAACCGTAACCACATAATGGCTTTTTTTGTTATCTTTTGCCAGTTCCAACACCTTTTGAACCGCCAGGTTTTGTGAAATATCGTCTATTTTTACACCCAAAATGTCAATTTTGGGTACCTGATTATTGTTTTTCGACCGTTTTAGGACCATTTATCGCCTCCCAGCCTCAATTTTCCTTCAAAAAATTAGCTTTTTGGAACTTTTGAAGCTGTTGTTTCTTTCATTCTAACTCAAAAGTCCCTCAAAAACAGCCAGGGTGCTTTTGACAGCCTCTTCCCACGAGAATTTAGAGGCTAACTGTTTTTGAAAAGATGTGAAAGGTTTACTTATCTCATATTGTGATATATATTGATATAAAACATGGGACCAAAGTTTAATATCATTTGGTTTTACCAAAGTCATAGCCTCGTTAAACCTCGATTTGCCATATTCCATTTGCCATTTGCCATTGATTTTCGATTCTTCAATTGGGAAATTTTTAGATAAATGGAAAATGGAACCTGGAAAATGGAAAATTTTCCTATAGATCTCTCTGTGAGGTGGTATATCACTGGCTACCACCCTACAACCACAGGATAGTGCCTCTAAAATAGGTAGATCAAACCCCTCAAATAAGCTAGGAGCCGCCAAAACTGTCGCACCCGAGTAAAGAGACGGCAAATCTTCCCGCGCAACATACCCTAAAAACTTAACCCTATCCTCCACCCCAAATTTTTTAGGTGCCTCCAAAATTTCTTGATAATCCCAACCAAGCTTGCCGGCGATAAGTAAGTTTGTAGTTTGTAGTACGTAGTTTGTAGTTTTGTTCCTACTACCAACTAAAAGGCTGAAAGCCTTTATCAACATCTCTAAGTTCTTCCTCGGCTGCACCGTCCCTACAAACAGAATATAAGGTTCCTTAATTTTAAATTTCGACTTTACACTTTGAACTTCCGACTTTGAACTCGGCCTAAAAAGCCGCCTATCCACCCCCTCTGGCACTACAAAGATCTTTTTTGTAGCAATTGCGTATTGTTTGATCAAATCACGCTTGGTGGCTTTCGAAACGGCAATGACGGCGTCAGCTCGCTTTGCTGCATAACGGCTAGCCAAATCCAAATAATATCGCTGGGGGAACTGATGATAACCAGGCAGGTATTCTACACCGAGGTCGTGGATGGTAACAACGTACTTTGTACGTTTAGAAGTGAGAGGTGAGAAGTGAGAAGCTAGATTTTTGATATGAGAAGTTAGATTATCTCTATATCCCACTTCCCAATTCCTTCTCCTCAAAACCGGCAGTGTGTGCGCAGGCACGAATAGAATATCCACCGGATTTCGCCACGTTTCCAAGGCTAAACCAAGCTGCGTCCAGAGACGATACGGTCGAACCACCTTGAACTCGAAATTAGGAGGCCACTCTGTTCGATGGGTGGCAGCAGAGGAAGGGCTCCCGACAGCGCGCAAGGCTTCAGGTTTGGAAGATTGAGAAGGTTGGGATGTGAAAGAAGACTGAGCACTGATGGGAAGGAAACTGCTGACAGGACCCATCGAACCTTCCCTTAAGTACACTCGGTACCTATTCTTGCGATCAATTTTAGCCAAAGAGCGCAAAAGGTTCAGCGAATAATTCTCCGTACCTGTAGCCTCGCTAGCAAATGCCCGCGAAGCATCAAAACCAATCAGCATAGGGTCTAGTTTAGTTAGAGTCTAGGGGCTAGTCAATAAGCAGGGAAAATGATCTAATCTAGACGCTAGCCACTAGCAACTAGTCGCTACCTCACACTAACTACCTTTTTCCAATGCTCGATATTCTCCAGTGCTGTGCCTGTGCCGTAAACCACGCAACTTACCGGATCCTCGGCTACATGGCAAGATAAACCTGTCGCAGTGCTAATCAAACGGTCTAAATTCCTAAGCTGGGAAGTTCCGCCGGTCATGACTATTCCCCGATCAATAATGTCGCTTGATAGTTCCGGCGGGGTCTTTTCTAGCACACTCTTAATGCAATTGATAATTTGCACCAAAACCGGCGCCATTGCTGCGGCTACTTCCTCCGAATTGACAGTCACGGTTTTGGGCATACCCAAAATCGCATCCCGGCCCTTAACATCAATGCTCTTTCTGGGCCCTGTGGTAACAGCCGAACCGATTTTAATCTTAATTTCCTGGGCCATGCGCTCCGAAATCAAAAGATTATGAGAGCGCCTGACATAAGTCATGATTGCCTCGTCAAGCCTGTCGCCGCCGCTTTTGGTGCTAGCTGCCGCCACAATACCGCCCAGTGAAATCACTGCCGCGCCCACTTGGCCGGCGCCGATATCAACAATCATATTGCCAACCGAGGCCTCGATGGGCAGTTTGGCGCCGATTGCTGCCGAAAGCGGATGCTCAATCAGATATGCGGCCTTGGCGCCTGCCGAAAGCGCCGCTTCAAGAACCGCCCGCCTTTCCACCTGAGTAATTCCCCAGGGAATACAAACCATCACCTCGGGCCGGGCTAGGCGCGAGGAACCCAATACCTTATCCAAAAAATAGGCAAGCATACTCTCAGCCACCAAAAAGTCGGCAACCACACCGTCGCGAAGCGGCCTCTGGGCAACTAAATTACCAACGGTTCGGCCTAGCATTTCAGCGGCCTGACTGCCAACGGCCATTACTTTACCGGAAATGCTATCAACCGCAACCACGCTCGGCTCGTTTAGAACCACGCCTTCACCGGAAGACCAGACCAGACAACTGGCAGTACCAAGATCAATGCCGAGGCGTTTCGTTTTGAAAAAGGGTAACATGACTTATTAATGGTTCAGAGGATCAAGATGGTTCGGAAGATACAGAAGGTGAAGATCAATCGGAGAATCTACAAGTGGTCCTCCGTACCCTCACGGTCCTCTCGACCTTCTTGGCCTACTCAACTTCCGCATTCTAAAACTCCGTCAAATATCAATCAAGTGGCAAATTACAATTTAATGACCGAAATATTACCTAAAGAGATCATTCTATGGTTAAGACGGTTTAGAAGATAAAGAAGATTAAGAAGATCTTTTTCGATACCCTATTAAACTATTTAGTTGTGCTTCAAGTTGATCATATAATTTAATTATTTCATCGGACTTTTGGGCTAGCCCATGATATAAATCTGAAACAATCACTAACGCTGCTTTTACTTCAACTGCAGAAGCCCGTGCCATATAAAGGAACTGGATTTTTTCTTGTTTATTAAACCTGCCTTCACTTTCTGCAATATTAAGTTCGACCGAAACTGCCGCTCTTCGAAGTTGAGAAACCAAACCAAACAACTCAGTTTTTGGAAGTTCTGATGTCAATTTATAGATTTTGAGAGTGCCCTCGTGAGCAACTTGCCAAACACGCAGTTTCTTAAAGTCAACCATAAAAAAATGGTTAAGAGGATTAAGAAGGTACGGAAGATTCAGAAGGTAGTAATATAAATTTCCTCTTTCACTCTCTTAATCTTCTCAGTCTTCTTAACCTTCATACCTTCTTAACCTTCTCTATCCTCCCGACCCTCTCAACCATCCTGATGCTCCGCATCAGGGCGCAACTTCTTTCCAACTCACTGGCTGGGAGCCAAGAAGATCTTTACTGGCCAGAACTACCAGATATTTGGGGACAAAGTTGATAATTTCGGCAGGAGTTTTGGTGTTATCACATTCAACTGGTAGAGGTGATGCTGAACAAACCCCTGTACCACCCAGAACTCTTGCCAAATTAACAGTTGTGGCATAAACTGCCCCATTGATAGTCAATCCTAACACATCAGCAGCACCGTCTTCGCCAGCATCATTAAAGATACCTTTGGCAATAAAAATCCCATCGGCCACTCTCACTTTCTTGTTGATGGTAATGTTACCTCCTACGATAAAAACAGCCGTGTCGCCTAGCGCCAAGGTCAAATCTCCGTCAATTACCAAATTGCCATCAATAAAGAAAACATTATTACCGTTTGGCCCATTACCTGCATGAAAACCGGCATCGCCAAGGCAATAATAGTAATGATCACCAGCCGGCAAACCTGCCGGAATGTTGCAGACTTGCGAACCAGAATCAATTGCCTTCTGCCTAAACTTCCCAGCCAGATAGCCATAAACGGTCGTATCTTTAGGGATTAAATTGTGGGAACTGTAATTTTTGATGGTCCAACCGGTGGTCGGCTGCGGCCTTGTTACCAGAAAACTTGTCGAGCCGTCTCCCAAACCGGCGCCTGCCGCCGCCAGATAGTCTGCTTGATAACGCTTGGTAGGTAACAGTAATGCCGAATTCACGCTCACTGAAATCTCCCCCCCGCTTCCCACATCCCCGCCCGTCGTCTCAAACCAGGAGTTGATCTTAACGGTGTAGGGTAAATTTACAATTTTATTGTTGTTCCATTCATAGTCAGGTGGCGTGATAGTACAACTAGGAATTACATAAATACTAACATTATGAGATCCCTCAGAAGCACCGGCAGGAATAGTAAAGCTAAAAGTAATTGTGGTAGAAGTACCGACCGTAAGTACAGGCACATTACCAGACCGACCGTCAGTGAAATAGCCTGTGGAATAAGTAACTCCTGATGGTGGAATTGATCCACTGCCTGGCGGACTTGGGCAGGTCGGCAACGCACTTTCAGTTGATGTTAAACCGGGCCAAACACCTACAGCAGTCGCAGGGGAATTCATGTTTGCGGGAGGAGCTTGATTTGTCACTGTGAGAGTCCCACTAAGTGTATCGCCTGGGCTAACTGTTGTAAATGGTGCACCGGCTAAGGAACCAGTTACCGTCAGGTCAAAACCGTAAAGAGCATAAGGATCGGTTCGGGTATTATTGGTCTCATTGGTTTCAGCAATTGTACAGTTCGGAGGAGTTCCTTGGGAATCAACCATGGCCACTGCCGTCTTACTAAGCCCAAGTGTTCCCCTCATAGTTACCGGAATTGTCAAGGCCGCCAAATTAGTATTTTGAGCCCAAGGTGTAGTTAAAGTGACTGTCTTTGTGGCATCTTTTTGGGAACTGCAGTCCATCGTGCTGCTATCAAGTTTAATGGACACTTCAAAAGTAGTACCGGTAGGTACTACAGCACCGGCATTGTTTCTGACAGTCACTGAAGCGTTAACTGTTTGCCCCAAATTACCGTTAGGCATCGCAAACGCAGATACGGTCAAATCCGGCTTGAGCGGACAGTCTAAAGTCACCACAGGCACTTTGGTGCTATCAGGCGGATTGCTGCCGATATCACCCGGCGGGATAAGCTTATTGTACGGATAGACATGGGGGCTGCCACCACCTGCATTAACTGCCTGCACCCGCCAGTAGTAGGGGGTATTATTGGCAATTACAGTCGGCCCGCCATTAGTAGTTGAAAGCGTTGTCGTAGAATCCCAGGTGAAGGTGACTGGAGTAGTAGAACTTGCCGGCCGTGAAATGTAGCCCCATGACGCCCAATTTGAGTCAGTGCTCACATCCAACCAATAACCGGTCTCCCCTGTTGAATCCCTCCAGCTAAAAGTAATTTGCGAATTAGCCCCATTGCAGCTTGGTGTTGCCGAAAGATTGGCCGGGGTCGAAGGCGGCGGTACATTAATCCCTAGATAAAAGTAAATACCGTCATTGGGCGGTAACAAGCTTGCTGTGGCTGTACCGGATGTGGCTGTACGGGATGAATAAGGATAAGGCCCATATACATTCGGATAATAATAGGCGTCTTGATTTGACCAGTTGGTGGGACCCCAAGGCGCACTTGTAGTTATCCTAGCTCTTTGAGTACCGAATGTAACATCTTGCCCACTCGTACCATACGCATCTAGCGAAACAGATGTACCGTTTAAGGTAACTGTGGCAATTGATGATGAGAAAGCTGAATTACCGCTGTCGTTAAAGCTCTCACCAGCATCAAGTAAACCGTTCACATCTTTGTCGTAAAAAACTTGAATACCGACCTCAGGAGTTACCGATGAAACATAATAATCACGACTACCGACATTATTGCTGTCATTGGATTCGCTAATTGCACAAAAGACATCGGCAAACGCTCGCGCTGTATACTGGCCATCAGAGGTCGGTACTGTAAAAGTGGGGTAATACGTATCAGTTGCGCCTGAAACAAGGTCATCATTATGGTGATCAACGTTGCCCTCCTGAGGGCATACAGGATCCGGTGTCGAGAGATTCTCCCAACCATTTGTATAATAAAAATGGGTATTGAAACCTCCTCCAGCGTTTCCATCACCGCTGTTTCTAATGGTAATAGTGGCGGTTGCGGTTTCACCCGGCGAATAATAAGATTTGTTTAAAGACATAGACACAGTCAGATCCGGGTTGCCTCCTCCAGCGCAGCTACTACGCGTAGTTACTGACTCCCGATCTTCTATAGTAGAGTCTAATTCACTGCGAACCACCCAAGTGTACGTCTCATTAAAGCCTTGGGCGCCCGAATCCCAGGGAGAGGTCCCTTCTGTTGCCCCGACTTCTGTCCCGTTACTAGGATTTATCTTTTTGATGGCATATTTGGAATCACCCGTTGTTGAAGTCCACTCCAGGTGGACAATCGGGTTATTAGAACCATCGCAACGTCCTTCGGCCGTGGTGATAGTTACAGCTACTCCCCCGCCACAGCTACTAGGCGTAGTTACCAGCCTTTCCGCTTGTATATTAGTGTCTAATCTACTGCGAACCACCCAACTGTGTTGCTCATTAAAATTTTGGGCGGCTGAATTCCAAGGGGAATTAACCGCCTCTGCATAGAGGATGTCATTTCTTCTGATGTCATAGGAAGAATCACCCGTTGTTGAAGTCCACTCAAGGTGGACAATCGGGTTACCGTAACTATCACAGCGTCCTTCGGCCTTGTTAATTGTTATCGCTCCCCCGCCGCCAGGGGTATAAGTATTAATATAATTTGCAAAAAAAATGTTGGCTAAACCAGAACCCTCAACCCAAACGTTACTCAAAATTCCAGCACGTTGATTGCTACCTGTTGCCCACACACTACTATCCTTAGGAATCTGCAAGCTGCCAGATTTAGAAAATGGTTTACTTTCATAACTTTTAAGACCATCAGACCATTGAACGGAACCATAGAGGGGCGTCAAAATTGGATTATGTACACCATCATTAAGTTCTACCTGTGCTTCATGGGTGATTTTCCTAGCCACCCCAGATCCGTCACAATTATTATTAGTATTTTCAATAATCCAAGCGGCACTAACAGAAACAAACTGTTCTGTAGCATATGTGCTTCCAGAACTAGGAGAGGAGACCGAAAAATTATTAAAATTAATTTTTTGTATACCACAGTAAGGCGCTGGGTCCGGATCTTTATAACGCCCGACACTGCCAATATAATCCGTAGCAAGAACGGGTTTTTCCAAAATAACAGTTAAAAAGGAAAGTAAAATAAAGCTAAATAAAAACCAAAAGAAAAATCTTAACCTTCCTTTGACAATGCAAACAAAGCGTATAATTTTATCAACCTTCATTTATATTTTTATCTTGACTTCTGCAATAGAAAGGCAAAAGGCTCAAAGACACCTATTTCTTTGGCAAAATCTTGGCCCTCTGCAGCCATTAAGTAAACATTATCACCTACTCTGTAATCTTCAAACTGTTTTCTGGGTACAGACTTTGCAAGATCTCTAAATGTCTTGTTTCCTGTTAAAGGAGCAGCGGTCGTTTTCGTATAATCAGAAAAGGCCGCTAAAATAGTATCTTCTCCAACCTTAACCAACCAGCGTTTATTCCAATTAGGTATTGTTGGTATAACTTCGAAAATCTTTTTTTCTTTATCAATTGAAACAATTTTGCCATTGACCCCAAAAATATTCTCCTCGGGCGGTTTGGAATGGTCTTCTGCGCTTGGTGAAGGTGAAGGTTGGGTCTTCTGAAAAAATCTTTTGTCAACGGCTAAAAATATTCCTAGAGCAACCGCAATTAAGGCTACCAGAGCTAATAAAAGCGGTAGCTTTAGGGGAGGAAGTTTGGGTTTAGGGAAAGAGGGTAAAGAAGGTTGAGAAGGTTGAGAGGGTTGAGAGGGTTTGGAGGATACGGAAGTTTTAGAGGGTTGAGAAGGTTGAGAGGGTGTAGAAGGAACGGAAGGCTGTGCAGGAGGTGGTTGACCCTGAGCTTGCCCTGAGCTTGTCGAAGGGGCTGGCGTAGTTTGCGGCGTGTTTTGGACAGGCGACTGAACCATAAGAGATTTTTATCTCCTACTCCCAGTCTAATCAAGAGCCGCAACCACTGTCAACATGTGGTTAAAACTCCCCTAAGTCTAGCCTTGAGTCGTTTAGCGTTAATCGGTCACGAAACCCGTATCGTTTAGCGTAAGGCGTTTAGAGTGAATAAAACGCTAAACGTAACCGCCTCACGAAACTGGCCTCGTAACCCTAACCGCCTCACTTCTTATACTTGCTTTATTGGATATGACCTTAGAATTCAGGAGTTATATTAGCAATCTGTTACTATAAGCCCTAGTCCCTATTCCCTATTCCCTAGTCCCTATTCTCTAGCCCTTGGTCCCTTGCCTTCGCTGAGCTTTGTCGAGGAGGTCAGTAATACTTTTCCAGCTCCTCAACGGAAACTTGCGCCTGCTTAAGGATTTTCCCTAGTGTTCCTTGCGTCTTTAATAATCGTTCCGGTCTGATATTGCGGGGAAGTTTCTTCACAAGGCAGTAGCTATTTTATTGGTGGTTACACTTACGGAGGTGATCAACTGGTCTTCAAGATTATCCTTAGGAACCTTTTTCTTTTCTTCGATTAAGCATTCTATTGCCAGTCTAATTCCATCTTTAATGCTTTTTAAAACTTGCTCAACGCTATCGCCATAATCAGCAACCCCCAGCGAAGGGCAATAAGCATTGTAAACAGTTTTTTTGCCCATCTTCTCCGGTTCAATTATCACTCTGTAATTAAGAACTTGTTTTTGCATATGAGGCTATTTTACTGAGGATGAATCAAGAAATCAAGAAACTATTTCTTAGTCACTTAGCCTTTAGCAAGAAAATTAGAGTTTATAGAAATTACTATTCCCTAGTGCCTATTCCCTAGTCTCTATTCTCTGGGCCTTGTCACTTGCCCGCCCTGAGCGAAGTCGTACTTCGACTGTTCTCAGTACGACCCTGAGTGTTAACCGAATGGGTCGAAGGGTCAATTGCCAATTGTTACTTGATGAGAATTTGAAGAGCTTTCCTGTTCGGAGTTATTTTCTATTTACTATTTACCATTATCTAGACGCTAGGCCCTAGCCTCCTAGCCCCTACTTACGTCCTCACCGGCCCAAAGTAAACGTTGTCGTACCAAACTTCGGCAACTTTTGCACCATCGGGGCAAGAAGGGCCAAAACCACCAGCAAATAACTTAATTCCCACAAAACGTGCCTCTTCTGGCCATGGCAGCTCACCATTAGATCCAACGGTCACAGCCTTATGAGAAACGTAATAATCCTCAACCGGTGAACTTGGATTAGGCTGGATCGTAAAAATTGGCTCAGCTTTTGGATCGAGTGTGTCAAAAATAGCTACTTCGGAAGAATGTAAGACGTTTCCCGATAAAAGTGTTTTGTGTTTTGCCGCATAAGCAAGCTCGTATGTCATTCGGGGATTTATTGGAATCCGCCTTGAATACTGCCAGATTCCACGCTCAAAAGTACACCCGATGAAAGGATCAGATCGTGCAATTAAATCAGTAGAAACCGAACTGCGACTGTAATAGCCGCTGTTATCGCCGTAGTTATAATGGGCATCACCAATTGCTTCCCAGCCAACCGGCCCAACTATCTCCCATTGTCTCGTCTGGCGATTAAACATCCTTCTTGCTAATTCAAAATCGCTGTTAAAAATCCTGTTTCCTGGAATAAAAAGCTTTTCGGCTATTTCTCTTTTATCAAATTCAGGATCAACTGCTTGCGCCTCGGCGCGGCCTGAGCCAAATGATCTAAGCAGCCGATCTAGTCCCACGCCGACTAGTGCAAGTCCTGCTGCACCACCGAGTTTTAATAATCCTCGACGGCTGGTTGCTATCTCAAGACCTTGTTCAATTAAATCTTTTTCTGGGCCAATTGGTCTTTCTCTCATGTTACCTTAGGCAGGGGAAATTTAAGTTGCCCTAAAATACCACTTCCTATAGTTTTTGTCAATTAGGGAAATTTCAGCGGTAAATTTCTCTCCTGTGGCCGATTCGCAAAATCACAATATCCTCGCCCCCCAGATCAAAAATCACCCGATAAGTACCAATCCTAAATCTAAAACTGCCAATTGTCGGATCAGATAACTTTTCGCAGTAATTCAATGGGTCTTGTGCAAAAAATTGAAGTTTTTTAACAATTCTTTTTTGAATCAATCTATCAAGCTTTTCAAGATCTGTTTTGGCTCTGGCGGTCAAGACAACTCGAAAAGCCATCACCCAAGTTCCAAATCTTTGATTACTTCATCTAAAGTCAAATATTGGCCTTTTTTATACTCTTCCCTTGATTTCTTAATAGATTTTGTAAATGAAGGACTCGAAAGTGCCAAAATGTCCTCAAAAAGGCCAAGATTAACAATGCCGCCAACCGGTTGACCACGCTTAGTCACTAAAAACTTTTCGCCTTTTTCCACAGACTTTAAAATCTCTGACAAACTCTCTCGCAGTATGGAGGAACGGACTGTCTTGTACATTTTAAATTTACAAATGAATTGTACAATCTAAAAACTATTTCGTCAACCCCATAAAACCCTTCTCCAAGGTCAGACCTTAGAGAGCGTTTGAGAAATTGGTATTTATTTATTCATCCGAAGGTTGACCAGCAAGAATCTGCAGATGACTTCTAAAACAAAAGTTATTTTTGGCAATCAAAAGTTCTCCATTAACATCTTCAAAAACAAAGTATGAGTCATCTCCTAAAAATTCATAATCGCTGAACGGGCCTCTCCCATAATCAATAAACCAATCACTGTAGGTATAATTGACTCCGATGACATAGCGTTCACGCGCGGCTAAACCTCGCTGAATATTTAATATATCAGTCTCCGTAAGATCTTCTTTGGCGCTTGTCTGCCACTGGACAAATTCGGGTCTCTGAAATTCACCAAGCCACATTTGGTTTGAACAGGTGGTCAAGTCATCGACAGTCCCGTAACTGCCAAAGATGCCCAACACATAAGAGCCATACTCTCCTCGAAGGTTATCCGGCACTTGCATTGCATAAGCCTCTTGTAAACTCTCGCCTGTTCCCGCAAGTAACAAATCAACAAAATGCCTTGCTTTATCCTCCGCTTCTTGAAACTTTTGTTTAATTAATTCTTTGCGGGTTGGGGTCACCTCAACTGTCGCTGTTGGCTTGGGAGTTGCAGTTTCTGTGATATATTCTTTTGGCCCCCCAGCAACTACCACACAAACGCCATTTGTTCCCTCCTCATATTCTTGAAAGATACATCCCACTCCCACTTCATCAAAGTCAGGATTAAGAAATATATTGTCCATTTCAGGCGATTCCCCCCAACCATTATGAAAAGTCGACTTGGCTTCTGAAGGATCCGGGCTAAATTGCCCTGGCACAAAAGTTACGTCAAATTCGCCTTCATAACCATTGATGCTAACTAAATTGTCTATAACTTCTTTCTTAACCTCCTCAGGCACCTGATTTACCACATCATAAACTTTTCGATCCATCAAGTATTGGCTATACTCTTCGGCTATTTTGGTAAGAGTTGAATTTACGTCCCAGGCAGCTAATTTTCTCAAATTCCTTAAATCATTAATCGCCTGAACAAGTGCCAGACCAAATTCGCGATTCACTCCTTCAATTGCCTCGGGAGTAGCCGTGGTGGCTTCGCCTAAAACTTGGCCGGTTGGGCAATAAGTCCATAAATATTCTGGCCCGCAAGTCTTGCCGTTAGTAAAATTTGGGTCAGGGTATAATCCCTTTCTGCCATATATATCATAAGGGTCAACAGGTTCACCAGACTGATCTCTTACTTCAAGATGGAGATGATCCCAGCCCGGGTTTGTTCCCGAATCGCCAGCTTCACCAATTTGTTCGCCTCGCTCAACTGGCTCCCAGTCTTTTTTATCAACAGAGCAATCCGGCATGTCATTGGGGGTTGACCCACTTTTTAGATGAAGATAACGTGTCTCATAACCATTGGGGTGGATAACTCTAACTGTATAATCTCTGCCATAAGTTTTTGATTCAAAAGATGATTGGCAGGCAAAGCCTCCTGCTGCAGTCAGAATTGGGAAATTTTTCCAAGTAGAAGACTGGTTAGGATCTGTTCCCTCTACAAAATCGATTGCTCTGTGCTCAGTGCCGTCTGGAACTTCACGCCCTTCATAAATCCACCCTTGAACCAATTTCATTTCCCGACTGGAAGGGAAAGGCAGATCTAAAAAATGTCTGGGGTCAAGCGGTTTCTCGACTTTCGGGGTGGCAGTTGGCGTAGCCGTTTCTTCTCCCCCGCCGTTTCCGCCGCAAATTGGCGCCAAACTCAACGCAGCCGCAGCAAACGGACCAGTCACTAACAAAAAGCGTCTAGAACGGTGTCGCGAAGTAGCCGGTAAGATAACTTCTTCGATAGGAACCTTCGACTCGATTAAAAAAGCTTGAATTGCCTCAAATCTTGCCTAGTGAAAATCAGCTTCCTCAGTCGATCTTCCAAATCTTCTCGGCCCAAAATCCTGTTCTCTCATTGGGTTCTTGAAAAATTATTGATCAGCAAGCGGAATATATAATTCTTGATCTATAAAATCCCAGTCGGCGGCTGGATACCACGACTGCAAACCGGGATCTTCGGCTATAACTTGCTCAAACCTTGCTTTATGATAGACTCTCATTAGTCTATTAGCCTTCAAAAACTCTTCTTTGCCGGTTAGCTGATACCATTGCTTGGTTGCCTCACCTACTACATCACACTCACCAAGAACACTTGCAAAATATACCGGGTCGTCACTTTTAACAAATGCATCCTCAGGATCAGAAAAAGTATATGGAAGAATTAACGGATCAGGCCCCCCACAATTTAATAAAGATTGAATTACCTGCTCAGGACCCTCGTAATATTTTGTCTGTCCTTCGGTAAAGATGATATCCTGATGACCTCTTCTTATTAAATCGGCAATCGCATCAACTGTTGGAAGTAGTTCAGCAGCTGCTGTTACGACTGGTTTCTCAGGGGGGTTTCGTTGAGTTTCGACAGGAAAAGGTGGTGGGGCTTGAACAACTGCAGTCGGTGTCAACTCAAGAATAAGTATTGCTGTCGGGCTAAATTCGGGAGCAACTGATGCTTCGGGAACCACTGGTAAGACGGGGCTTGGTTGGGGTCCTTGCCCTTTTTCCTCACCGCCAAAGCCGCAGGCAGCGGCTGTCAGGGCCACTGCCGCCAGAGCAGGTGGAATGACCAGAGGAAACGGACGATGTTTCTTGGGTGAAATATTTTGGCCTAAATCCCGATCCTGCATTTGAATAAAATCATTTTAGCATTCAAGTCAAATTAACAAGAACAAACTATACTTTATACATAGATCTCTATATCAACATTTTACTCCTTGATCTGTCATTAGCCCCCTGTTACAATCTGGACTACTAGACGCTATCCAACTAAAACCCTAGTCCCTAGTGCCTAGTCCCTGACTTTTATGCTTGCCAAAAACCGGGTTATCTTTTCAATCGCCGCCGCCATCATTATTTTTCTTCTGGCTGCCGCCGCCATTTTCTGGACCCGCGGTTTTAAACCCGATTTTAAATCCGGCCAAATTAAAAGGACCGGCATTATTGTCGCCTCAAGCATCCCCACCGGCGCCCAGGTTTATCTTGACGACAGATTGACTTCGGCTACCAACACCAACATCGGCTTTCTGGAACCCAAAATATACAAGGTCAAAATTGAAAAAGACGGCTACACTATTTGGCAAAAAGAGGTCGAAGTCAAGGCCGATTTGGCAACTGAAATTAAAGTTCTTCTCTTTCCACTTGCTCCCCAGATTAAACCGCTAACTTCAACCGGCGCAGTCAACCCTTCACTTTCACCGGACAGTGCCAAAATCGTCTATGGCGTTAGCGGTGAACGCGGTGGGGTTTATCTTCTTTTGATGGGCCAGACACCATTGCCTTTCCGCCAAGACACCAGACTTTTGGCCAAAAACCAGCCTAATTTTGATTTCTCAAAGGCCACATTTCTCTTTGGTCCCGACTCCAAACAAGTCATTGCCCAGTTTACTAATGAAAAAAACGAGATCGTGGCCAACCTGCTCATTGACACTGATAAATCCGAGCAGGAACCGCGCGATATAACCGGCTCGCTTACTGCAACCCTTACTTCTTGGCAGGATCAGATTAACGCCCGTGCCCAAACCCAAGCCTTAACTCTTCCCCAAAACATTAAGGATGCCACCGCCGAAGCCTCAGTTAACCAGAAACTAGAAACTACCCAACTACCAACTACCAACTACCAACTAAACTACTTCCCCACCGGCCTCATTTTTTCGCCGGATGAGGAAAAAATTCTGTTCAAAAATAAAGAAGGCAAATATAAAATTTATGATTCAAAAAATAAGAAAGAATACACCCTGCCGAACTTTTCTGACTTAGTCAATGTTTCTTGGTACCCGGACTCTAATCATTTGGTGATTATCAGAAAAGACCTGGTTACGATCATTGAGACTGACGGGACTAATAACATGACCGTATTTTCCGGCAAATTCGAGGATGGCTTCGTCTTTGCCGGTCCCACCGGCGACCGGCTGATAATCTTAACAACCCTGACCCAAACGGAAAGCACTCCGGCAAACTTGTATAGCATTAATTTGAGATAGCGCCATTATTGAAAATTGTAAATTAAAAATTGAAAATTACCTCTAGGGTATTCTTTCTGCCACAAAAGCCGGCTTGGCAATCACCAGAAGCCGCTTCCATGTAGTTCCCGGCGGATAGCAGGTTTGAAGAACCAAAATCTGCTCACTGGTTTTCATCGTAAAGTAGGAAACATCGCTGGCTTCCGTAATTTTCTTTTCAACCGTCAGATAATCGTAGCGCTTTCCGTTGAAGAAAATAACAATCCGATCTCCCAGCTCCATATCCTTTAAAAGATAAAAAACGGCGTTAAAGCGCGGCACATTAAAAATGGTATCGGTTGAATGGGCAAAAAGATAGGACACGCCCGGTTGGCCGGGAAAGGCCGTACCTAAGGCATGGGCGACTCCTCGCTTGAGCGCGGCCTCATAAACTTGCTTATTGGAAGCATCGACATTGGCAATTACCGTTGCATCGGCCCCGATTTTTTCGACAATTATCGAAAAATTCGGATCTTTGGGTACCAAAATTTTAAGGTTGGGATCAACCTTTCCCAACAGAGAACCAAAACTCTGGGTTGTTGAAATCTGAGCCGCCGCCTCATATTTTTTGCCCGAGATCTTATCAACTGTATTTTTGGAAAAAGCCGAAATTACCGGCCAAAAGGTAAAAATAATGGCAGTTACTGAACCTAGAATTAAAAAATTTCCGACAGTGCGGATTAAAAGAACTTTTTTGTCAATCACTTTTAGCGTCTAGTAAATTAGCGTCTAGAGTTTAGAGAGACTAGCGATTAGTTCCAAAATTATTAGACCTAGCCTCTAGTCCCTAGTCACTAAATACTAACTTGTACGCCCGAGAGGACTCGAACCTCTAACCGATCGCTTAGGACGCGACTGTTCTGTCCAGTTGAACTACGGGCGCGCGTTGAAACAAACAAATTATAACTTACGTGCTCCCATAAATCTATTAAATTTTTAGCACGAAAGATATATCAGAGAAGCGCCATTGGCATGAAGAACCGAAGGTTCACTGCCTTGTACGACCTGCTGATATAACAATCAAATTGGAGATCACTAGGCACTAGCCACTAGGCACTAGGCACTAGGCACTAGGCACTAGGCACTAGGCACTAATTTTAGCAGCCGGGGTTTTGGAACTGATCGGGAATTTCAAGTTTCTGAGTCGAAGCATAGATAACTTTGACACTGCAAAGATTTTCTACAGACAATGCCGATTTCAAGGCCAGCTTGGTATTATCCCTGTTAAAAACAAATTCATCAAGACGCGCACCGTTGATAAAAGCATAATAAGTATTTGATCTTGATTCAAAAACAATTTTGTAAGCACTGGTCTCGATGGGAAATTGCATACTTTCGGCATACACCGGTTTATAAATAGTCTTGGTTGGCAAAACCGCACCGGATTTGTACTGGTCAACAACTTTCGGGTAATAAACGAAGGCAAACCAGACCAAAGCCGAGGTTAAAACAACTACCGAAATTTCCAAGACCCAAGTGTATATTTTAGATGCCGTAATAGCCATTGATATTAGTAACTTGAAAGAACTTGGTTAAACTGTGAAATTGAAAAAAATAAAGCAACTAAGGCCAGAACTATCATTGCCGATCCGATTAAAGGATCATCAATAAAACGGCTAAAGCTGAATTCGTGATGATAAACCTTATGGCTTTTTTTACCCATCTCTAAATTTAGCTTAAATCCACCTATAACCTTTTGTCAAATTTGCATTGGATGTGCGAAAGTGGGAAGTGGGAGTCGGGGTGCTGGGAATTGAACCCAGTGTCTCTACGTCCCGAACGTAGCGTGTTACCGATACACTACACCCCGCAGAAATAAATTATACTACGAACTACCCACTACCAACTACTAACTACCAACTACCAACTCATCACTTGTCAGTTGTCAAATGTTACCTCAAGTTCTACACTTAAATTGTGAGCCTGCCTGCTAAAAATTTTCAATTTAAAATTTTCAATTTAAAATTTGTCATCGCATTGGCAGCTTTTGTTTTTTTAGCGGTAATTCTCCTAATAACCATCAATCGCCAAAGATTAAGCTTCCCCCAAGTCAAGGGAGCCAAAACTACTACTTTTATCCAATCTAAAATCCTGCTGGTTATTTTCAACCCGATTATTGAATCAAAAGGCAGTCGAAAGTTAACTTCGGTTTTCGGCTGGAATAACCCTGATACTTTAACCCAACAATATATCGAGGATATCAATGACGCTTCGGGCGGCGGCGTTTCCTATTCAATTGGCCAAAAAATAGAAGTCGATGATTTTCCCAGTTTTCAGAACGGGTTTGATTATACCGACCAGTCATATCTGGATTGTATAAACGATCACTCTAAGTGCTATACATCATCATTTGTCGATTACAATAGAATATTTTCAGATCTTGGGATCTGCAGTATTCTTAACAACTCCAAAATGTCCGAAGTCTGGTTTTTTTCGGGGCCTTTCATTGGTTTCTATGAGTGGAATGCGCGCGGACCATCTCTCAATCTCTATACTGAAAATATTCCCAATTGCGGCAAAACCGTCTATGTCATGGGCTTTAACTATGAACGCACAGTTACTGAAATGCTCCATGATTTTGGCCACCGAACGGAAACAATCATGGCCTACAGCGTTTTTGAGACCTGGAGAAATTCCAATACCCTCTGGGACAAATTCGACGGCCAATATTGGCGCTACAATTATAAAATCGGCGATCCGCAACCGGCGGTTGCCACAACCGGCACCCACTGCGGTGACGTCCATTTCCCTGCAAATGTCAACAGCCACTACGATTACACCAACACCCTATCTGTTTCATCCGATTGTGACGATTGGTATAACTTCCCCAATTTAACAGGCGCGACTAAAACCGCAAACTGCAGCACTTGGGGCTGTGACCATCGGGGTTTTCTTAAATGGTGGCTTACCCATTTGCCAAAAGCCGAAGGTCAAACTGATGGTAAATATAACAACTGGTGGCGTTATTTGGTTGACTGGGACAATTCGCTACCGAAAACAACTGCGGCAATCATTAACAATCCTCCTCAAATGTCCTGCGATAGTCAAGGCCGGGTTAATGCCAAATTCAGCTGGACTCCGGCCTCGTCGACCAATAAAACACTCAGCATGCAATGGTTGGATCTTTCTCTTGCCAACAATAATTTTGCCTCCGGTACTTTCCTCTCTACCAGTAATCCGCCGTCATCCTCCGACTCTCAATATCTAAGTTCTACCGGCCGAATCGGCACATTGGCTGCCGGCAAAACCCACTTTTGGCGCATCAATAGCCATTTTCAGTTTGATCCCTGGCTCACTTGGTATCCGTCTGAAACTGCTATGTTCACAACTCCAGACTGTATCGTCGCCGAGCAAAAACCTAGTCCGACTCCGACAGCATCAGCACAACCTACCCCAACAGCGACGCCAATCAGCTCTTCCTGCGATAACTTTGCAATTGATTCGGTTTTGCCAAATCCTGTTGAAGTAAACGGCAAGGTTACGGTTAAAATAGCATCATCAGCTGCTTGTTCCGGCAAAAAAGTCTGGATTCTTAACGCCGCCAATAGCCAATGGGTTACCTGTTTTCTAAATTCCCAAGGAAATTGCCAACAAACACTGACCGCGCCTTCATCTGTCCAAACTACCACCATCTGGGCGGTTCTGGATCTCAACGGCGACAGCAAATATGATAACGGTGGCGGCACTTTCGGCGACAACAGCGAATATCGTAGAACATTTTTAACGGTTATTGCATCAACTGGTCCGTCACCTAGTCCTACTCCAACACCAAAACCGACTCCGACACCAAACTCAACACCTCTGCCATCATCCACGCCAACTCCAATACCAACACCTTCGCCTACTCCACAAATAGCAGCAGCCCAACTTCAAGGATTTCCGCAACTCTCCTGTAATTCCCAAAGACGAGTCGATGCTATTTTTAAGTGGACAAAAGCCAGCGGCAAAACCATTGATGCCCAGTGGCTGGATCTAAGTTTATTTGCCAACAACTTTGCCAAAGGTACTTTCTTGGGTACCAACAACCCTCCATATACCTCCAGTGCCTCATATACAACCGGCACCGGCGGCATCGGTCCCTTAGACCCCGCAAAACCCCACTACTGGCGCATTAACACTCATTTCTTGGGCGACAACGCCGCAACCTGGTACCCCTCAGCAACCGGTGTTTTTACAACACCCAGATGCGGATCTTAAAAGTAACAATTGACATACAATGAAATTAATGCCCTTCCATAAAGTATCTAGTATCTGGTATCTAGTATCTGGTATCAGAAATACTAAATATAAGCAAAGCTTGCGGTCCTCGTCCTTAAGGACTGCGGGCCTAAAAATACAAAATACAAAATACTGTAAATCCTTTGGATTTACATTGATCGAGCTTCTGGTAGCTTGCCATCCGAAGCCTTGGCGTAGGAAAGCAATTCTCGGTTTTACCTTAATTGAATTGCTGGTGGCCATCACAATCATCAGTACCCTTGTTTCCATCGGCACTTTTGCTTTTAACAACGCTCTGGATAAAGGCCGCGACTCCAGACGCAAAAGCGATCTTGCCGCCATCAAATCCGACCTAATCCTCTACTATCAGGACAACGACTTTTATCCACCTGACTGTCCGCCGACACACCCTCCCTGTTCCAGCGACCTCGAATTTCCCTCGGATACCTCCTCGGATCCCGGTGGTGATCCTTCAGGCCCCTGGCTGCCTACCGACCTTGTACCTTATATCCAGAAACTGCCCAAAGACCCCAGCCAAGCCGCCAATTTTGTCATCTCACGCCTGGCGACAAATCTTAAGGATTTAGTTGAGACGGTTTTGAAAAATTTGGTGACTCCACCAGAAGCTCTAGCGGCGGCTACTACCCCCCACGATCCAACTTCAGCAGTACAAGACACCAGTAAGGGGGTAGCGGCTTGGTTAAATTACACTTATGTCTTCTCTTCAAATGACGCTTTCGCAACTTTTACAACCAATATTAATGATCGCACGGCTTATTTAATTAAAGCTACAGGTTTTAATTTCTCATCCGATGTCCCTTCTGGCAATATTATTGACGGAATTGAGGTTAGGGTGAAAAGACATTCATTAACAGCTTCTACCTTCGTCGATGGCAATGTCTTGATTGTCAAAGGTAACACACCGCAGGGTACAGACCATGCAGATACTGCAACTTTTTGGCCTACAGCAGACGCTTATAAAACCTATGGTGGCGCGACTGATACATGGGGTGTAAGCTGGACAGCAGATGATATCAGAGCAGCCAATTTTGGCGTAGCCTTTACGGCTACCCATAAGGGAACTTTAAATGCCAGAGCCTACGTCGATCACATTCAGATCATAGTTTATCACCATGCACCAGCTCCACCTACCGTTAATATCTTTGCTGGATCAACTAACATCCCTTACAATTCCAGTACTACTCTTACTTGGAATACAACTGATGCTACTTCCTGTACTGCCTCAGCTAACCCTGCCTCTTCAACCTGGACTGGCTCAAAAGCTACAAACAATATGTCTCCTGGAGAATCCACTGGCCCGCTAATTAACCCCACTAATACTTTTACTTTGAACTGCAGTGGTCCCGGTGGTCCGAATTCTAATAGTGTAACGGTTAATGTCGGAGCACCAGCTCCACCTACCGTTAATATCTTTGCTGGATCAACTAACATCCCTTACAATTCCAGTACTACTCTTACTTGGAATACAACTGATGCTACTTCCTGTACTGCCTCAGCTAACCCTGCCTCTTCAACCTGGACTGGCTCAAAAGCTACAAACAATATGTCTCCTGGAGAATCCACTGGCCCGCTAATTAACCCCACTAATACTTTTACTTTGAACTGCAGTGGTCCCGGTGGTCCGAATTCTAATAGTGTAACGGTTAATGTCGGAGCACCACCCACTGGCTGTGATAATACCGACACTGCCAAAGGCTATTTCGTCTACTGTTACCGCGTTTCGGCTGATAGGTTAAGCTACACTCTTTGGGCAAAACTTGATAACGCCAAAGACCCTGAGAAAGACAATTGCATCAATGAAAATCCACCACCACCACTTGGCTTCAACTATTGCCTGAAGTCGGAGTGAAATCCGTTCATTGTTCACAGTTCGTGGTTCATAGTTCATAGTTTATAGTTCGTAGTTGACCCTACTTCGTCAAGTAAACACTTGACTTCGAGGGGCAAGCATTTGACAATTAAATTAATGCCCTTCCTTAAAGTATCTAGTATCTGGTATCTGGTATCTTGTATCAGAAATACTAAATACCTGCCTTGCCGGCAGGCAGGCAAAATACTAAATACAAAATACTGTAAAGCCAAAGGCTTTACGCTAATTGAATTGCTGGTCGTCATGACCATAATTGCCATTCTGATTGCCGCGGTTTCCGCCTCATTTACCAATGCCCAGATTAAGGGTCGTGACGGTAAAAGAAAAGCCGATCTTAAGGCCGTCCAGCAAGGGCTGGAACTCTACCTCCAGACTAATGGAGCATATCCTTTAAGTTCTGATCCCCACGGTCAGATCTTCTGCATGATGCGGATCGGTCCTCCGGGCCCCACGGTAGGTAAATCTGTCGGTTGGGGAGCTAAATTTGATTGTCCAAAAATAGAAAACGGCAAACCAGGACCACTAATTATCATCTATCTGCAGCAGCTGCCTAAAGACCCGACCGGCGAAATTCCCTATTACTATGAACCTAACTCCTCCTATCTTTCCTATGTCCTCTCTGCCAAATTGGAAAACACCAATGATCCTGAGAATATTAATAGCCCCAATTACGTTCCCGGCACACTTCCCTGTGTTCCCCAAAGCGGACGCAATTACTGCGTAGTTAGCCCCTCCAACTAGCCAAGCTTTACACTTCCCGCTTTTCCCTTTACACTTAAAGTAATGCCCTTCCTTAAAGTATCTAGTATCTGGTATCTAGTATCTGGTATCAGAAATACTAAATGCAAAATACTAAATACAAAATACTGTAAAGCCAAAGGCTTTACGCTTATCGAGCTTCTGGTAGTCATAACCATTATCGCCATCTTGATTGCTGTAGTTTCCACCTCTTTTATAAATGCTCAGATGAAAAGCCGCGACGGCCGCCGTAAAAACGATTTAAAATCCGTCCAGTCGGCCCTCGATCTTTACTTTGAGACTAACGGCAAATATCCTGACTCATCAAGCGGCAGAATCCGATGCAATGTTACAGGAGATTTGCATATAATCGAATGGCAAGATCCAGATCCTTCAAAAACAGCTTTTATATGTAACAGTATTACCTATATGCAACAACTCCCCAAAGACCCAGCTTATCAAGATTTCAGCGGTTATTATTATAATAATCCTTCCGATTTTTCCTACGTTCTTTCAGCAGCACTGGAAAACAGCAATGATCCTGATATCCAACCTGGAGTACTTATCTGCACCTTTCAACCCGACCGCAACTACTGCGTGATAAATCCGTGACGAGCCGCAGAACTATGCAGAGTATAACGCGGAATAAAGCAGATACAAACCTGCTATATCAAAGACAATCTTACTTAATCCGCGGAGCGTGCTTTAATATTTATAAGAAATTCCGCAATACTCAAAAGGAAACTGTTTATCAGAAAGCGCTAGAACTAGAACTAAACAGTAAAGGTTTAACTGTTGAAAGAGAAAAACAAATACCAGTGTATTATTTGGGAGTAAAAGTTGGAGTCTATACGCCTGATCTTCTGGTTAACAATATAATCTTAATTGAATTGAAAGCCAAACCTTTCTTGCATAAAGAAGATATCGCCCAATTCTGGCATTATTTAAAAAACTCGCGATTTAAATTAGGCTTTTTGGTAAATTTCGGTAATCCGAAAGGTGTAGAGATCATCCGTAGGGTCTACGACAGTGCGCGTCCGCGTATTTCTGCGTATCGTTCCGCGTAGTTCCGCGGTTTTACCTCACAAATACCAAAAACCCTACCACGCCGGCGATTGAGGCCAAAATCAGATATTCAAAAAAAAGCTTTCTTTTTAAATCACCCCTGAGATGATGGTAAAGTACTCCCCAAAGAATATAAAAGACCGAAAGCACCAGAATTACTAAAAATTGCCCCGTCGCATCATAGCGCGAGCGGTAAATACCAACAGCCCCAAGGCCAAGTGCGAATAGTAAAAATATATGAGCAACTGTATCAAACTGTTTCATTTTATTGATGTCTAAAGTCTAAAGACTAAAGACTAATGCAATCAAAAAATTTAATTTATGACGGCTTTAGTCATTAGTCGTTCGTCTTTTTGCATCTCAAATTATCGCTCCGGCTGTCGCATACCAAACCGCAAAGAGCACAAAAGCCAAAAGCGCCAAATGGGCAATAATCCCAGATCTTAGCCGCAGATCAGCCCGTCTTAAAGTTACTACAGCCTCAAGTACAAACAGCAAAAATATAAAGCTGACCAAACCCAATGCCGCCCCTTTGGCAATCGAAAATTGTTTGGTTGCCAAAACCGTCACTTCGGCAGGACCCGCAACTATGGCGGTTACCCCTTGAGGCGTTATGGGCGTTTGGATTACAGCCTCTGGTGAAGGCTTAATTTGCTGACCCAAGCCTTCACCAGGGGTTTGGGCCAGTGGTTGAGTAGCCGGCGCCGCCGAAACCGCCGTTCCGAACATCTGCACAACTAAAGTGCTATCTCTGCCACCAAATTTGTCATTAACCACCGCCACGCCGATATCTTTGAAATTTTTATCAAGAAGATTACTCCTGTGCGAAGGAGAATTCATCCAGGCGTCAACTACCGAGCCGGCATCACTAAAATCCCGCGCCAGATTTTCACCGGCAAATATGTAGCGGTAGCCTGCCCGAGTTATAAAACTCCAAGGGGTGTTGCCTGTCGGCGAATTGTGGGCCCAATAATCGAGGGCAAACATGTCGCCGGCTTTGGCACCGGCCGCCTGCGACAAAGAATCATTAAAAGCAAGCGGGGGCAAATCATTCTTTTGCCTAGCGGCATTGGTCAAAGTAATAATTTGCTCGGCCGTAAACTTGGCCGTTCCCAAAATGTGCGGAGCTTTAAGACGGATTAGATAAAGGCCGGCTGTCAAAACTACCAAAACCTGCAGATACAAAAACAAGGCCGGCAATGTTAAAGCTTGCGCCCGCCGGTGCTGACCCTGTTCATCATGGTGCGGCACAAAATGCTTGTACTGACGAAGGAAATGCCTGGTAATTTTTTGCTGGATCACAATTTCAATTGTCAATTGCTTGCCCTTCGAAGTCAAGTGTTTTACTTGACGAAGTAGGGTCAGTTGTCAATTGTCAGTTGGAGTTATTTCTCGTCTTCGCCGTAAAGATAAGGGGCAACAGCGCTTTCCCAATCAAAAATCTCATCCTTTTTGAAAAAGCGGGTTTCTTCTTCACGGGCAGCGGCCTCTGTATCGGAAACATGGATAATATTGGCGCTGGTTGACATTGAAAAATCGCCGCGGATACTACCCAATTCCGCCTCCCTGCCGCTGGTTAAACCCGCCATTTTACGAACGACACTAACCGCATCTTTCCCCTCAAGCAGCACACAGACAATCGGCGCAGACGACATAAATTTTTTAAGCCCGGCAAAAAAGGGTTTGTCTTTGTGGTGGGCGTAATGCTCCTCCAAAAGAGCATCTGAAACCGCCATCATTTTAAGACCGACCAGTTTTAAGCCTTTTCGCTCAAAGCGATGAATAATTTCACCGATAAGGCCGCGCTGGATGCTATCCGGTTTTAATAAAACAACAGTCCTTTGCATACCTTAATTGTCAATTGTCAATTGTCAATTGTCAATTGTCAGAGTTGAAGTATTTTTTCAAACTTTACCGCATCGCGAAACGGTCCAATAACCGCCAAGTTAAGTTTATTGTTGGTAAATAAAAACTGGGCAACCCGCAGAATATCCTCTGCCCTAACCTCATCAATCCGCTTTAAATATTCATCCAAAGTTCGCACCTTGCCTTCCAAAATCTCATCACTGCCAAATGAAAGAGCAGCTGTTCGAGAGTCTTCCCAGGCCAGAATAATCCTGCCCTTTAGATATTCCTTGGCCTTTTTCAGTTCCTTATCTAGCACCTTCTCCTTGGTAATTTTTTTGAATTCCAAAAGTATAACTTTGATGGCATCCTCTATACGCCTAAGATCAACTCCGGCTGAGGCCGCCAGTGTTCCGGTATCAAGGTAAGATTCGTGATCGGCACGCACGTAATAAGCCAAACCGCGCTTTTCGCGAACATTGATAAAAAGCCTGGAAGACATGCCGCCGCCTAAAATTGTCCCTAAAACCGCCGCAATATAACGGTTGGGATGGCCGATTTTAAAGCTGCGCACGCCGACTACCAAATGGGCCTGGTCGGTTTTTTTGTAAATAACTTTTAGTTGTGGCTTTTTTTGATTTTCCGAAACCGGCACAAAACCGCCAACCGACTGACGAGCTTTATGGCCAAAATATTTTTCAACTAAGGCGACTGTTTTTTTTTCATCAAAATGCCCGGCCAGCGAAATTACCATGTTATTGGGCAGATAGCGGGCATTAATGTAGTCAATAAAATCAGCGCGCCCTAATTTGCCAATGACTTCTTTACGGCCGCCGATATCCCAGCCCAAAGGCTGATCTCCCCATAAAACCTGCTCGTAAACCTCGCTAACCCGGCGCATCGGCGTATCCTCATAAAGATTGAGCTCTTCGATAATTACACCCCGTTCCTTTTCGATTTCAGCCTCGTCGAATTTGGAATTCCAAAGCATGTCAGAAAGCATTTCTAAGATCAGAGGTAAATGTTCGCTGGCAGATTTTATGTGATAACCGGTAGTTTCTTTGCCGGTGAAAGCATTGTAATCGGCGCCGATTTCGTCGAGGGCATGGGAGATTTCGGCAGCTGTCGGACGGGATTTTGTACCTTTAAAAAACATGTGCTCCAGAAAGTGCGAAACGCCGTTGGTTTCGCGTGTTTCATAGCGGCTGCCGGCACCGCAAAGAATAATGGCCGTTATTGAGCGAAACGCCGGCAGCGGCGCCAAAATTAGGCGAAGACCGTTGTCTAAAGTAATTTTTTCAAAAGTATTTTGCATATAAGTAACTTAAGTCACTTAACGAATCTCAACATCTTCGACTTCCCAAGAATAGTCGTCAAAAACCGCCAGAATCGCAAAACGCGGGCCTTGGAAATTGCGCTCTTTGGCCACTGCGCCAACAGTGGTCATTTTAACAAGACCGCTGGGACTTTGATACTCGGCAAAAAAATGCAAATCGCCACTGAAGAATCCATCCACCTTTTTATCCTCAAGAAGCGTCATTAACTCCTTAGCCTGATCTGCCACCTGCGCGCTTTCCGAACCCATGACATGCTTTGAATCCGGATGAAAAGGCGTTTTCTGGGCAAAGACGAAGATAAGGGTACCACGAGTGTTAAGAGTATCACGGGTATCAAGTGCTTGCTGGCTATTTGAGCTCGTGGTACTTTTGGTACTCTTGATACTTTTGATACTCTTTAGAATTTCCCAATCTTCTTGGGAAATTCCCTTATATATATCACTATTATCTACTATAACAAACTGTATATTATCCTTTTCAAATACTTGTGAGGACAGGCCAAATACTTCCTTAAAATTTGAAAGAGGATCTTTTCCTTTGTCTCGGCTATCCCAAAGATCATGGTCACCGGCAGTTAACAGATAATCAAGTTTTGACTGATCAAATATCTCCTTGGCTTGTCTTAACTCCTCAAGCGTGCCCACATTGGTGTAATCGCCAAGGCCAATTACCAAATTAATCCCCATGCCGCCAGCTTGTCGAAGGGCTTTTTTTAAATTTTCATTGTCTTTATGCGAATCAGAAACTAAAGCCAAGCGTAAAATAGCGCTTTTCTGTCCACTCGGCATTGGTGGCAACTCTCTATTATTCTTTAAAAGATTTGAGGTCGCCAGAGAATAGCCAAAAATGACGGAAAATATGACAACTATCAAGAGCAAAATCTTCTTCACATTTTTTCCGGGGCGGAAACGCCCAGAAGTTTTAGAGTATTAAAAAGGGCAATTTTGGTGGCCAAAATCAAACTTAGCCGAGCCGACTCTAAATCACCACCGGTACCTAAAACCTGACAATTTTCATAGAACTTATGGAACGAATCGGCAAGCTCGATTGCATAAGTCGTTAGCCGATGCACTGCAAAACTTTGGCCAATATCCTCGACTAATTCCGGCAATCTAGTAATTTGTTTGATGAGATCTAGTTCGTAGTTGGTAGTTAGTAGTTGGTAGTGGGTAGTGGGTAGTGGGTAGTCAATTTTTGCGTTAGTCGTTTGTCGTTTAGCTTTAGTCAATATACTGCAGATTCTCGCGTTTGCGTATTGCACATAATAAACCGGATTTTCCTTTGATTTCTTACGCGCCAAATCCAAATCAAAATCAATATGGGAATTGGCATCATGCATCAGGATAAAAAAGCGGGTTGCGTCGCGACCGACTTCGTCCAAAACTTCCCGAACAGTCACAAAATTGCCGGCGCGCTTGCTCATTTTTACAACCTCATTCCCCCTCTTTATCCTGACAAACTGATATAAAATCACCTTAAATTTAGAAAGGTCAAACCCTAACGCTTGGGCTAAAGACTTAAGTTTTGGGACATGACCGACAGTATTGCTGCCGAAAATATCAACGACCAGATTGTAACCGCTTGCAAATTTTTGCTGGTGATAAACAACATCGGCCGTAAAATAGGTGTACGAACCGTCGGATTTAATAACTACCGCATCTTTATCCTTTAAAAATTCGTTGCGTGGAGCAAACCAGACAGCGCCTTCTTTTTTGACCAGTAATCCCTTTTTTTCAAGTCCACTTAGCACTTTAGCAGCTTCCTTTTGCAAATCGCTTTCGTGAACAACCAGATCGTATTTAATGCCCATGTCGGCAATGTCGGCAATTATTTCTTTAAAGAGAATCGCAACACCAACTTCACCTGCTTTTTGGATAATTTGTCTTTCGGAAAGATTGGTAATTCTGCCTATTTTTGGCTTAATTTTTTGGGCAATTTCTTTGGTATAGGCACCTTGATAAACCAAATCAGCCTTATTGACTTTAATAAAGCCGGCTCTGGCTGCCAAAGTTTTACCAAGGTCACAAACCTGATTTCCCCGATCATTGTCAATATATTCCCGAAGTACTTGATATCCGCAAAACTCAAGAACTGAAGCCAAGCTGTCGCCGATCGGCCCGCCGCGCGCGTTGCCAAAATGCAAAGGCCCTGTCGGGTTAGCCGATACAAACTCAACTCTTGCCTTCTGCCCCTTGGCAATTTCGTTCGCTCCGTATTTTGATCCCCGATTGAGTACATCCTCTACTTGTTTTTGCCAAACCTCGTTTTTGAGGAAAAAATTGATAAATCCCGGCTCCTTAACCTCTAGTTTTTCAACGTAAGGCAAATCTTTTAAACTATCAGCCAAAAGTCTAGCAGACTCCATTGGAGACTGCTTGCTACCTCGGCTAATTTTTAAAGGAAGATTCGTCGCAAAATCTCCAAATTCCGGGTCAGAAGTCCTTGTAACTTCTATTTCCGCATTTGAAATTGGAAATTTGAAATTGGAAATTGCTTTTGCAATGTCTTTTTTAATCTGTTCTCGAAGCATCATGTGTCAATTGTCAATTGCTTGCCCCTCGAAGTCAAGTGTCTCACTTGACGAAGTGGGGTTAATTGTCAATTGTCAATTGTTAGTTGGAGCTTTTGACTTTGTAGTTGTCTCCATCACTCTTCAACTCAATGACACCATTGATATCATTACGATATATTTTTACTCCTTTTGATCCTAGCATCTCCAGTACTTCTTTGTGCGGGTGGCCGAAGCTGTTTTTGCCGACTTGAATAATGGCAACTTTCGGATCAATCGAATCTAAAATTTCCTGATTCGTACCTGTCTTTGATCCATGGTGCGAAATCTTCAGAACTTGGCACGACCTATCAATCAATCCCACCAAAATTTCATTGGGAATATCACTGGTCAAATAAGCACAAAACCCGTCCATTTCAAGCCGCAAAACCACCGAACTTTTATTCAACTCGGAAAGCCCAGCCAGCTTCCAAATCTCCAATTTTTCGCTAGTTGGCCACAAAACGTCCATTGACGAAGTTTGACCTCGCACAGAATCCAAAACTAATCTATCGCCGGCTTTAGGAGTGTATATCCTAGCACCTTCTGCTTTAATTGCAGTCTGCCAAGCTTTAAACAATTCAGTCTCATTCTCAACTCCGGTAGTGGCAATCATCTTGACTTTATATCGGGATAAAACCGAAAGTAGCCCTTCCATATGGTCTTTTTGCGGATGGGTCAGAACCACCATCTCAATCGTTCTGTCCCAAAAAGGCAAATTCTCTCCCAAGCAATCGACAATTTTTGTCCCCGGCCCGCCGTCAACTACGATATCCTTGCCAGAAGGCGTAATCAAAAGCATACCGTCACCTTGCCCGACATCGCAAAAAACAAGCCGTAGTTTGCCAAGACTTTGAGTCTGGACGATTACCAAAAGACCAAGGGCGGCCAGAATCAAGGCCAAAGTTAATAAAATTTTGTGTCTCTGATCCATCACTTTACACTTTCCACTTTGACTTTGACTCTCTTCTCCAAATCCACATCAAACTCAAAAGCAATACATAAAACCCCATAACCATCCAGATGCTTCCCTTCCCCAAACTCACCTGCCCAACCGGCAGTTTGGCAAAGATCTCAACGGCTTTGACAAAATAGAAGGCGGGCACATAAGCAAAATAAGCCAATATCTGTGCCAAAGATATCAGAAATAGGCTGGATATCGCCACCAAAAATCCCAAAATCATCACCGGAAAAACCGCCTCAAGCACCAAAATATTAGCAAGAGGAGCCACAAGTGAAACCCGACCAAAATAATAAAGAATAATTGGCGCAGTAAAGATATAGGCACTTATGGCAATAGCTGCATTGTTAATAACAAGAGTACCAAGTGTATCAAGAGTATCACGAGTACCAAGGGCTTTTTTGTGAGGGGTGGTGTCAGTGGAAGGGTTCCCGACAGCGCGCAGCGAGCCCATCGATTTCAAATCGAGCATCGAATTATCTCTCGAGCGAGCACTGGCGGGAAGGAAACTGGCGACAGGACCCCGAACAAAAACCTTCGCTAGACTCTGTCCCAAAGTCATAATGCCTAATGTCGCTGCAAAAGTTAGCTGAAAAGAAATTTCAAAAATCGCCTGAGGCCAAACAAAAAGTATCAAAACGGCCGCCATGAGCAAATTCCAAATCGGTAAAGACTCCCGGCCAAAATAAACTGCCAGAGTCGCGGCCAAAACCATCAAAGTCGCCCGCACCACCGGCGGCTCAAAACCGGTTAAAATCGCATAAAACAGAGAAACAAAAAGCGCCAAAAACAAACTAAATCTTTTGCCCAAATATTTGCCAAGCGTCAGAAAAACACTGGCTACAATCATCAAATTCTGGCCGGAAACCACCACCACATGGATCGTGCCGGTTTTAATTAGTTGATCGCGAAACTGCCTCTCAATATCATCAACTCCCAAAACCGTACCAACTATCAGTGTCGCCTCCCGCGCCGGTAAAAGCTGGCTGATATTTTGGCTGATTCTAGACCTTAACTGGCCCATCCATCTACTAGCCGCAAAAACCCAATCCCCTTGACCCTCACCTAATTTCTCAATTTTGGCGCGGTAAATCCGACCTTGGCTGTCAATCTCGCCCGCAATCTGTAGTCTGTCGCCTACTTTGTATCGCGGGTACAAATCGGAATAGACTTTACCGTCGCCGATTTCCAAAACCTGACTTGCGTTGTAAATTCTCGGCTCACGCTTCAAAGTCGCCACCAGTTTTATGTATTGATCTTTGGGCAAAACCTGCTCTTTTTGTTGCCAAGAAACCCGCAGTACAACCGCCAAGCCAAGAATGAAAATGGCGACGGAGTAAAGGAGAAAAGATTTTGAAAAACTCATTAAGTCAAAATCAAAGTGTAAAGTCAGTTGTCAAATGTCAATTGTCAATTGTTAAATTAGTATGCTATCAGCCCCTTGATCTTTTCATACACTGATGAAGATACTGCTTTTTTGGTCAAAAGCTCCTCTAGCGAGCTGTAGGGGCGTGAGGTGATAATTTTCTGGGCGGTCACCGGACCAATACCTGGCAGTTTATCAAGCTCCGACTCAGAGGCAGTATTGATGTTTATTAAATCAGAGCCCGTGATACTCGTGATACCCTTGATACTCGTGGTACCCGTATTTTCGCCTTGAGCGAAAACATATATCTTCTGCCCGTCGGTAATCTTGGCTGCCAGATTGATTTTTGATTGATCGGCATTGCCACTCAGTCCCCCTGCCGCACTAATCGCATCATTGACCCGCGAATCGGTCTTTAGTTGATAAACCCCGGGCCTTGTGACTGCACCATCAACATGAACGACAATTTCGCCAACCGATTTTGAGTCAGCCGCAGAAATTATCTCGATATCTTTGTCTGCGGTTGTACCTCTAAATAAAAATAGGCCGGCGCCAAGTGCCAAAAGAAAAAGTCCCGCGAAGAAAAAACCAACAACAGTAAGTCTTAAACGCTGATTTTGCCTTTGAGGACCGTCTGGCGGTAAGTCTTCAACCATTTTTTATATGCGGTGATTAAATCATTGGCACCTCGTTTTTGCAACTCGGCATTGACAATGCCGCCATGATGAGGGAATTTAAACAATCGTCTGTTAGTTGAAGAAAATCCGTGCGCGTAGTGGCAAAGCTCATGGGCAATGGTGTACGCAACAACTTTAACCGGCACATCCTGTTTGGCAAACATCGAGGTAATGGTAATGATGCTCTTCTGGGGCTGCTTTCTGACTAAACTCGAAACTTTAAACTTTAAACCAGAAACTCTGAATTTTTGTTTCCTGTTTCTTGTTTCCTGTTTCTTGTTTCGATAAAGCTTTATCGAGCCAAATCTGTATTTTGCCTCGCGGCCAAACTGAATTTCTATTGGGGTAGTTATTGATATATCCCCAAAGTATTTTTTAAGAAGAAGGTCAAGCTGATTTTCAAGCCATTGGTGATTACGGAGCATTGCTGTTAAAAAATCCCGCTGAAAAAATTCATAATTGGGTCCAAAGCCTCAAAAATACTGCCCGACTTGCTTTGATTGTTAATCTCACCTGTTAACTTATTCGACGGCAAGCTGGCATCCAAGTTAGTTGTTTTGGCTCCAAAAATCTCGGGCGGTGGCGGTGGCGGCATCGGCGGTTCTGTTGAGATAGGTGTCGGCGATGGATAGACTCGCGGCGTCGGATATGTTTGGGGCGAAGGATAAATCCTCGGTGATGCGTAAGGCGTTGAGACAATCCCACCTGGAGTTGGAGTCGGATAATTTATTTCCTCACCAGGGGGAGGTGCCAGCTCAAGCAGTCTACCGGGTACATAATCAAGCGGACGCCCAGACTCCGTTTGGTTTTCTCTGGTTAAACCTAAAAAGCGCAGTATCGGTCCTTTGCCAGGAATGGCGCCGATGTTAATAAGCGAGCCGATAATTACTAAAATTATCAAAAGAGGCAAAGCCGTTCTGATTCGATCAGCCACAACTTCAGCTTAACAACTCGAGGTTTAAAAGGTCAAGAGTTAATTGTCAACTGTCAGTTGTCTCATTTACTTCTTATAGGCCAAAATGTTAGAATAGGAATGATGCCCGACTCAAAAATGAAAGAGTTCAATCCTTCAAGAGAACCCGCGTGGCATGAGCAGTACCCTGCTACTTCTGAAACCACCGAAAGGCCGCAAGCACAAGAAGCAAAAATCCCTTTTTCTCGCTGGCGAAAGGGGTTATTGGCTCTTGCCGGAACCTCTCTGCTATTACCAGCTCTTTTGTCCGCATGCGGTGGAGGCGAAAAAGAAAGTGGAGTCACTGTCACTACGCTAATCCCAACATCAACTGCGGCTCACGAAACCATCGAGGGTGGACCTCCCTCAACTCAAATTCCGATCATCGAATCCTCTCCACCTGTCTCAGAAACTTCATCAACCGCCATTACCCCAACTTCTACCTCCGAAAAACCATCTACTCAAACACCCGAAGTTAGCCAATCAATTTTTGACAGACTCCGTCAAGAAATTACCGGCCTTGAATCAACCGAGCAGCAGGAATTAAGGGTAATGATCGATAAAATCGAAACAGCCGACAAAGCTCTAACAGAACTGTTAAATCTAGTCAATGCTCACAAAGAACCTAACGGCACTCCTACTTTAGTTGCTCTTCAAATGGCAAAATTTGAAAACATCGACCCCACTCCTCTTTACCCGAGTTTTTCAAAAGAGGAAGGCAGAAGAAGAATGGCCCAAGATGAAATCTTTATTCTCCGCGATGCCGAAAAATTGGCCAAGCTTACAAACGAACTGGCCGTTTCTCACGATCCAAATAAATCTGCCCATTTAATCCGCCAGTTCAACGAAGAATTTTTCCAAATCTATCAAAACGGTTTTTATCTGGAAATCGGCACTAAAATTAACTCCCAAGAGCAATGGACACTTGATGATATTGAAGTTACCTCAGACGTCTCCGGTCCCTCCAACGGACCCAACCATCGTCTGCCTGAAGAAGATAAGGCAATTATCCTTGGAGTCTTGGAGCAATTCCCTAAAATCGAAAATGTACGCATTATCTTAACCAATGGCTACGGAGCCCAAGTTACTTTTTATCCACCGCCTATGCCAATGGAGGTGCATATCGGCCGGGATGTTTTCCAACTGGAAACCTTTCTTCTTGATGAACTTGGCGGTGTTTTTGATATCAAATTCAACTATCAAAGACTGGCTCCTTATTTTTCTGCCGAAGAAATCGTCAGGTTGTTAATTTTAAGAGAGCAAGCGGTCGAGCAGGAACGGAATTTCCCTTCAATCCAGGCCATGTTTGGCACCAAAGAAGATTCAGAGTCATTCCATAGCCGAGCGACCAACTATCCAGATGCTCTCTTTATCGGTCAATCTGAAAAGTATCATGGTCCCCTTGAAGAGCCTCTTTTTGCCCAATATTTAAAAAGCCCGCTCCTTGAGGAATTTACCAAAGAAACCGAAGGCCAAGGCAATCCCTATTTTGACTGGGGAGCTTTTACTGCCGGTGAAAAAGAGAAAGTTGAAGCTCTCAAAACTTCCAATCCATTTATCAAAATTGCCTTCGAGCATTTGGCAGGCAAAATTGATCTATTGCACAATTGGGTAGCAATTTCCTCTACAGGTGCTGGTGGGCCTTTGGGTAGTAAAACTCTCGATGACTACTATCAAAGAGTCGTGCCCACTTATCTTAATCTGGCCTTAACTGAAATGTTTGCTAACTCTGATCCAAAACTAATGGAACTAGTTGATCCTCTGCCATCATCGCAAAAACAGGGTTTGCTTAAAAACTTCCGTTGGCTCATCTCCCATACCGCGAGCGAACTTTCCGCCAGAATTTTTCAACAAGCTCTACTTTCTGGGGTTGACCCAAACCATCCAGTGCAAGCTTACATCAACCTTCTTTTACACCAATAACCACAAAAGTAAATCTTTTTAGTTGCTACACCCTAAGGGCAAAATCTCACTACTGGTTAAATTGGGCTTTATAGTCTTTGAAGTACCAAAGCTGATTCTTAAAACACATAACTCCCCTTGTGTAAAACCTTTATTGATAAACCAACTTTCGATCTGCTTTTTACCATCTTCAAATGGGGCCTCCTTAATCTCCACAATAAATTGATCATTGGATATCAGGTAAGTAATTTTTGCAGTCTTATTGTCTAAAATAGTTAAATCGCCAATTTTTTTATCAGTAGCGGTCATTCCTTTTTTAATCTTTTGAGCCTCCTCTCGCAGCACTGGCCTTTCAGCCTGACCAACAGTCTGAACTTTTGGCTGTTGGGGTTGTAACTTAAGGCGAACAAACAAACCGATTCCTAATGAAATAATTATAAAGACGGCAACGATCTTAACAATCAGAAACAAATTTTTTGAATTTTTAAACATTCTCGTTACTCCTACTAGTTCCAGTTATATGTATAATTTGGCCACTGGGCTTCCGTGGAACAGCCAGGAACGCCGGGATACCCTGATTGCTCCCAATTCCCCCAACCACCATCATTAATGACTAAAATTGTCATGTCAACTTGATCATATAGATCATTGATCTCCAAATCATACCTTTCGAATTTGTCTTGATAAAGTCTCCAAGTACTTGGCAAGTATTGAAATGGCCCGGTTGCTCCCGAACTATAGTTTACAGAATCCAAAGACCAATTCCCACCAGTTTCACAACCCCAAAGACCCCAGAGAAACGCTCCAAAGTTTACCTGTCCGCTTGAAGAGACCCAAGTTGGTGCAGAAATTATCTGATTATCAACGCTCTCTCTAATATGATTTTTAACATCATCTCTTGTGTAATTACGCTCAACTTTGCACTTTGAGATAAACGAACCAGTGTCGGAAGCATACCAAAGATCGGCAGGGTCTCCCGCAAAATGCGTATTAACTCGCCAGGAATGCCTCTTACAGAAATCAAGCGAACCAAGCCGCCCAGTACCAGTAACATAAAACTCTTCGTGAGCAAAAGGTGGATTAGATGTCCTAACATAGTCAGACGCAAAGTTGTTATCAATTGTACTCAAATCTAGATACTGATTATCAATTACCTTCCCAGTCTTATCGCCTCTCGTCCACTTAAATATCACATCGACTCCACCATCGCTATTAAGATACATTTCGGGGGGATTAACCAGTACAGCTGGCGTAACTTGAATACTTGGGGTCGGTCTTGGTGTCGGAGTCGGTGTCGGTGTAGGTGTTGGCGTTGGAGAAGGAGTAGGTGATGGTCTTGCTGTTGGCGTCGGAGTCGGCGTGGGAGTGGGAGTAACTGCTCCACAAGTAGATGGCATGTTTACTGAAACCGGTCCGTAAGCCCATTGATAGGGATCGGAAAGACCATACCAAAGCCGCCATTTGTAGTTTAAACCAACTAAAGGAACATAATTGTTGGATAATGGGTTACTGGCACTCCAGACAAAGGAAGTGGCATCAATAGACAACTGACGGTTATGGAAACGCGTCCAGTCCCGATCTCCTGTATCAGTCACATCAATCCATAAGGTCTTGTAGTTTTGACCGGCATCCCACCTAAAGACTACATAAGGTGCTATTCCATAACAGCCGGCTTGAGCACTTGAAGGACTTGGGGCTCTGATTGTCGCTACTGGAGTCGGGGTGGGAGTAACTTTCGGGGTCGGTGTCGGTGTTGGAACTCCACCACATTGGTTGGTGTTAAACTCGCCATCCCAGGCCCAGACATAGGGATCTTTCAGTCCATACCAAAGCCGCCATCTGTATGAATGACCTGCTTGCGGTTTAAAGCTACCAGATAAAGGAGAAGCATTACTCCAGGTGAAAGAAGATTTGCCAAGGACATTAACATTGTGCAAAGGCTGATAATCAAAGCCCTCAGTATCCGAGGTTACATCCAAGAAAAGGTCACTGTAGCTGCCATTGTTTCGCCAGGAGAAAGTCACAGCCGGAGTACCCGCACAGGAAACTGATTGGGTCAGGTTGCTGGGGGCTTGCACTTGCACTACCGGAGTCGGGGTTGCTGCCCCCACCGTAAACTCAACATAGTTCTGGCCATTGACGGTTCCATAGGTGTTGAGGTTGGAGCTGTTGGTGGCTACCACTGCCAGACGGTAGCGGCCGTTGGGCAAATTGGCAGGTGGGCTTGGTGCCCCTCCGCCCGCTGTCCAGTTTGAAGCCGGAGTCCAGTAAGTTTGCGAGCCAGCTGCCTCTTTGAACCAATAATCAGCTTGCGGGGTATCGACTAGGGCCAGATAAACCCCGTAACTCTCGGCTCTTTGGGAATCGGTCCAGTCAAACTTAGGGCTGTGCGAAACATTGCTGGCACCACTGGCCGGTTCTG